>Ga0316219_1001195_pt1 | contig 29376 bp, 29 predicted proteins | sample TBH18003PmetaG_FD_203635 | JGI IMG/M metagenome (GOLD analysis project Ga0316219, IMG submission 203635) | Freshwater microbial communities from Trout Bog Lake, Wisconsin, USA - TBH18003P | ecosystem: Environmental > Aquatic > Freshwater > Lake > Hypolimnion/Profundal zone | place: USA...
AGCGGACACCCCGCTCAACCTGCCCACGCCGAAGGGCGTGCGGATTTTCGCTGACCTGCCCTACGTCGATTCGGGCAATCCGCGCCAGAAACTGGACCTCTATCTGCCGGTACCCGTGCCCAAGACCCCGATGCCGGTGATCGTCTATTTGCACGGCGGCGGCTGGCAGAAGGGCAGCAAGGCGGACGGGCGCGCATTCGCGTTTCGGATGGTGCCACAGGGTTACGCGGTGGCCTGCATCGGCTACCGGCTCACCGATGAAGCGCCATTTCCCGCGCAGCTCGAGGACGGCAAGGTCGCCATTCGCTGGCTGCGCGATTACGCCGAGCGCTACCGCCTCGACCCCACCCGCTTCGGCGCCTGCGGCGTATCGGCCGGCGGCTGGTTGGCCGCCCTGCTGGGCACCACTGCCAGCTTCCACCTGCTGGACAGCGGCGAACACCTCAACCAATCGAGCGGTGTGCAGGCGGTCTGCACTTTCTTCGCGCCGATCGACCTGCTCCGGCTCTACGACTACGCGGACGAACACGCCACGCCCCAGGCGGAGGAAGTGACGAAGCTCCTCGGCGGCAACCCGCACATCATGCGCTCCCAGGTCCGCACGGCCAATCCCCTCACCTACGCCGGCGCCGGCATGCCGCCGTTTCTCCTCGTGCACGGTGTTGAGGACACCGTGGTTCCCCCGGAACAAAGCCGTCTCTGCTACGACGCACTGAACAAACTCCAGCTGCCAGTACACCTGCACCTGATCCACGGCGCCGGCCATACCGGCCCGGCCTTCGTGGCGCCTGAGATCAATGCGATGGTGGACGCCTTCTTCGCCCAGAACCTCAAGCCCGGCAACAGCCTCGCCGTCGGTGCCATCACCACGATTACCGAGAGCACGGCGCGCAAGAACTAGGCGCGGGCCGCGGCGAGGATTCGCCGGGTGTTCTCACCCCAGAGCTTTGCGAGGTCGGCCTCGCTCCAGCCGCGCGCCACGAGCGCCGCGGTGAGATTTGGATATTCGCCCACGTCGTTCAGGCCCGACACGCCCCCGCCGCCGTCGAAGTCGCAGCCCACCCCCACGTGGTCGATGCCCGCGACGCGCACGGCGTGCTCGATGTGCCGGACATAGTCGTCGAGGGTCGCGGTCGGGTTCGGATAAGTAGCCTCGATCCGCTGCCATTCCTTGCCGGTCGCTGCCATCACTTCCGGCGTCAGCACCGTGTCCGCCAACTTCATGAGCACCGCCGAAAGCGCCGCCGTGCGGCCGTCCTCCGGCGTGTGGACCACGGCAATCGGCAGCGGGTTGATTTGGATCACGCCGCCCTTCGCGGCGAGCGACCGCAGCAAGTCATCACCGATGTTGCGCGGATGATCGCACACCGCGCGACAACCGGAATGCGACAGGATCACGGGTGCCTTCGAACATTGCAGCAGATCCACCAGTGCCTGGTCCGAGGTATGCGAGGCGTCCACAATGAGCCCGAGCCGGTTGCATTCCCGCACCACCTCGCGGCCGAAGGGACTCAACCCGCCCCACTCGATTCCGCGCGGGTCGGTGGACGAGTCCGCCAGGTCATTGTTGAGCATGTGCGTGAGCCCCACCATCCGCACGCCCTGGTCAAAAAACCGCCGCACGTTGCCGAGATCACGGCCAAGGGAATAGCTGTTCTCGATGCTGAGGTAGATCGCCCGCCGGCCTTCGGCTTTGAGCTTCAGTCCATCCGCGGCCGACAGCGCAAGCGCGCAGCGCCCGGCATTTTGTCGGATCACATCGTGCGTGCGGGCAAGCACCCTTAAGGCCTGCTCCTGCACTGCGGCGAAACCCGCGGGTGTCCGCGCCGCCTGGGCGCTAAACACGGCAAACACCATCGCGTCGATCCCGCCCGACTCCATCCGCGGCAAGTCGCACTGCGAGTGGTCGGCCGCCGTGACGTGGCGCGCGCCGAAATCCCACCCCGCGCGCGAGAGACTCGCCGTGGGGGTGTCGATGTGGGTGTCGATCTTGAACAGGCGGGAATGCAGGGCCGCGGCGTCAATCATGCGGGCCACTCAAAGTCCCGCCCCGCGCCGGGGCAACGGTGTAAAGGCTCGGTCAATCTTATCTCCGGGATTGCACTCTGCGTGCTCCGCGGCTCTGTGTTCACCAAATCTCATGTCCACCCCCGTCGAAAACGTCGTCATCATTGGCACCGGTTGCGCCGGTCTCACCGCCGCGATCTACGCCGGCCGCGCCAGCCTTAATCCCCTGGTCCTGGAGGGCCCGCTGCCCGGCGGCCAGCTCACGACGACGAGCGAGGTCGAGAATTTCCCGGGCTTCCCGCACGGCGTGGACGGCTACCAGCTCACCCAGAACATGCGCGAGCAGGCGACGCGCTTCGGCACGCGTTTTGAACAGGCGCTCGTGACCTCCGTCGATTTTTCCTCGATGCCGCGCAAGCTCGTCGTCGCCGACCGCACCATCCTCGCCAAGACCGTCATCATCGCGACCGGTGCGTCCCCGCGCATGACCGGCATCCCGGGCGAGAAGGAACTTTACGGCGGCAAGGGCGTGACGACCTGCGCGACCTGCGACGGCGCATTTTACCGCAAGATGGAGGTCGCCGTCATCGGCGGCGGCGACAGCGCGGCCGAAGAGGCGCTGTTTCTTACGCGTTTCGCGAGCAAGGTTTACCTCGTGCACCGGCGCAACTCGCTCCGGGCATCGAAGATCATGGCCGATCGCGCCACGACCCACGAGAAGATCGTGCCAGTCTGGGACAGCGTTCCGGTCGAGGTGCACGGCGTGAAGGAAGGCGCCGTCAGTGGCCTGAAGGTGCGGCACGTGAAGACCAACGCCGAGACCGTGCTGCCCGTGAAGGGCATCTTTGTCGCGATTGGCCACATCCCGAACACCGGCCCGTTCGCCCCACCGTTGGAAGTGGACGAGGGCGGCTATTTCAAGCCCCAGCCCGGATCACAGGTGCAAACCAACGTCCCCGGCGTTTACGTCGCGGGCGACTGCTCCGACCACGTGTATCGGCAGGCCATCACGGCCGCCGGCATGGGTTGCGCCGCCGCGATCGAAGCCGAACGCTGGCTCGCCGAGCACGGCGGGTGAGGATCGGTTTTCACGCGAAGGCGCAAAGCCCAAACCTCGATCGACCTTGGCGGCTTGGCGCCTTTGCGTGAGCCCAAAAAAAACGCCGCCCACCGTGCAGGGGAGCGGCGTTCGAATTTTGGGAATTATCCGCGGCTTACTTCAGCACGTCGGCGTGGAATTCCTGCCAGCTGTCGAGGTCGTTGAGGCGGACCGCATCCTTGACCGAGCCATCATCCGGCAGGCCGTTGTTCTTGAGGATGCCCTGGCGCGTGGCGTCGTCGTGGTTGTAGCCGCGCACGGCCGCGTTGTGTTTCTCAATGCTGGCCTTGTCGAGTTTCACCCCGGGCTGCTTCTTGATCCAGGCCTCGAGCTGCGGATAGGTCGGGCGGCTGTCCTTGATGAACTTCAGCGTCGCGTCCTTGTTCAGGCCGAGCGCATCGAGCGTCATCTGGTCGTAGCCCTTGCCGCAGCCGGGATAGCGGGAGTCGAGCTTGCCGCGGGCCTCGAGCGAGGCCTTCTGCCAAAAGCGGGGAAGATGGAGGACGCCGAGCGGGCCGGCCGTGCCGGAGCTGATCAGGGGAACGTAGGTACTCATGATATTTTGGTTGGGGGTTGAAGATCAGAGGTCGAGATGACCAAAGCGGGCCCACCCTAGGGATCGGCCCGGCTTTGTCTAGGCCGGGGCGAAAAAAATTGCCGGCGCCGCGCGAACTCCTCGACCGGCCCCCGCGTTTTGCCATGTTCGAGCACCATGGCTGCGGACTATCCCACGCGCATTCGCTCGCTGCATCGCCAGCTCGGCATCCCGGCGGACTATGCGGCGGAGCGTCATCTGCCGTTGCAGCGCGAAGCGACGCGTCTCGCGTCGGTGGGCCCGGCGGCCGATGACGGGAAGCCGGTTCGGCTGATCCCCTCGGCCGCACGTGCGTGGCGACGCATGCAAGCGGCCGCCGCCCGCGATGGCATCAACCTGCTCCCGCTGTCGGGCTTCCGCAGCGTGGCGCGGCAAGCCAGGATCATCCGCCGAAAGCGAGCCGCGGGTCAGCCGCTCACCGCAATCCTGCAGTTCGTTGCCGCCCCCGGCCACAGCGAGCATCACACCGGCCGCGCACTCGATCTCGGCACCTCGGGGCATGTCAGCCTCGACTCGGATTTCGGCCGGACGGCCGCCTTCCGCTGGTTGCGCAAACATGCAGCCCAGTTCGGCTTCCGCCTCTCCTACCCCCGCAACAACCGCCACAGGATCGGCTACGAGCCCTGGCATTGGTGCTGGCATAATTAGGCAACCGATTGTGGTGATGCAGTATACATCATACTTTGGAATAGTTCTAATTCCCTCTTGCTACTTAGAACCATTCCAATTGCTTGAATCTCCCGATCATGCCTCCCGTCATTTCCGCTACCCCCGACGCCCTCGCGCAACGCCTCGCCAACAGCGGACTGCGCGCCACGCCCCAGCGCGAGGTCATCTACGACGTGCTGCTGAAAAAGCGCGACCATCCCACGGCCGACGAGGTTTACGCCCGGGTCCGCGCCGACATGCCGACCATCTCGCTCGCCACGGTCTACAACTGCCTCGAGACGCTCGTGCAGTGCGACCTCGTCCGTGCGGTGAATTTTGAACGCGGCCCCACCCGCTACTGCCCGAATCTCCACCCGCACGCGCATTTTCACGACGAGCAGACGGGTTCGACCCACGACATCGACCTCCCGCCCGGCCTGCTGGACCACGTGAAGTCCATCCTTCCGGCCGACTACGACGCCAAGTCCGTCGAGATCATCTTCCGCGGCAAATCCCACAGTAGCGCGGACCATCGCGCGTCGGGCAGCAAGTAAACCAGGACCCTTTCCCACCTGGTCCAACTCCCGTCCTCGAACCTCCTCACCACTTTCCCGTCATGTCCCAGCTCGAAATCAAAGACCTCCACGTCTCCATCGGCGAAAAGCAGATCGTCAAAGGCCTCTCGCTCACCGTCCGCAGCGGCGAAGTTCACGCCATCATGGGCCCCAACGGCACCGGCAAGTCCACGCTCGCCAAGGCTGTCGCCGGCCACCCGAGTTTCACGATCACGTCCGGTGACGTGCTTCTCGACGGCAAGTCCATCCTCGTGATGCAGCCCGACGAGCGCGCCCGCGCCGGCCTTTTCCTCGCCTTCCAATACCCGAGTGAAATCCCCGGCGTCTCCATCGCCAACTTCCTCCGCGCCGCCGTCCAGGCCCGCCTCGGCGAGGGTGAGGAACTCGACGCCACCGCCTACTACAAGCGGCTCTACTCGAAGATGGACATGCTCCAAATCGACCGGAAGTTCACGTCCCGCGCCATCAACGATGGCTTCTCGGGCGGCGAAAAGAAGCGCTGCGAAATCCTCCAGATGGCCATGCTCGAGCCGAAGTTCGCGCTGATGGACGAGACCGACTCCGGCCTCGACATCGACGCCCTCCGCATCGTCGCCGACGGCGTCAACGCCCTCCGCAGCACCAACCTCGGCGTGCTGATGATCACCCACTACCAGCGCCTGCTCAGCTACATCGTCCCCGACCACGTGCACGTCATGTGGGACGGCCGCATCGTGAAGAGCGGCGACAAGTCCCTCGCCCTCGAACTCGAGGCCAAGGGCTACGACTGGGTCAAAAACGAACTCGTCCCCGCCTAACCGCCGCCCCGCGCTCCCCGCTTTATGTCCGACGTCACCGAAACCGAATCCCTCGAGCCGCCGATTGCCGACACCGCCGACAATCCGGTCTCCGGCATTGACCAGACCGCCGGCAATTTCAGCTACAAGATGGACTACGAGTTCGACGCCGGCACCGGCCTGTCGGAAAAGACCGTCCGCTACATCAGCAGCGTCAAGAAGGAGGCCCCGTGGATCCTCGAGTTCCGCCTCAACGCCCTGAAGCAGTTCCTCGCCAAGCCCATGCCGACGCACTGGGCGACCAAGGACCTCGAGAACATCAATTTCGACAAGATCCGTTACTACCTCTCGAGCGGCCAGAAGCCCAAGCGCACCTGGGACGAGGTGCCGGACGACATCAAGAAGACCTTCGAGCGCCTCGGCATCCCCGAGCACGAGCGCAAGTTCCTCGCTGGCGTCGAGGCCCAGTTCGACTCCGAGGCGGCCTACTCCAACATCAAGGACATCGTCTCGAAGCAGGGCGTCATCTTCGTCAACTCCACCGAGGGCCTGCGCGAGCATCCCGAGCTGTTCCGCAAGTTCTTCGGCAAGGTCATCCCAACGGGCGACAACAAATTCTCCGCGCTCAACAGCGCCGTGTTCTCCGGCGGTTCGTTCATCTACGTGCCGAAGGGCGTGAAGGTCGCGCAGCCGCTGCAGGCCTACTTCCGCATCAACGCCGAGAACTTCGGCCAGTTCGAGCGCACCCTCATCATCGCCGACGAGGGCGCCGAGGTCGTTTACATGGAGGGCTGTACCGCCCCGAAGTTCAGCACGTCGACGCTCCATAGCGCCGTGGTCGAGCTCGTCGCGCTCAAGGGCGCCAAGATCCAGTACATCACCGTCCAAAACTGGGCCAACAACGTCTTCAACCTCGTAACCAAGCGCGGCGTCGCGCACGAGGAGGCCGAGATCAAGTGGATCGACTGCAACATCGGCAGCCGCCTCACGATGAAGTATCCCGGCGTCGTCCTGAAGGGCCGCAAGGCCCGCGGCGAGGTCATCTCCATCGCGCTCGCCAACGACGGCCAGCACCAGGACACCGGCGCGAAGATGATCCACGCCGCCGACGAGACGACGTCCAACATCGTCGCGAAATCCATCTCCGTCGGCCAGGGCCGCAGCACCTACCGCGGCGTTGTCCACATCCCGAAGCATCTCAAGGGCTGCAAGAACAACACGGAGTGCGACGCGCTGCTCATCAGCCCGAACAGCCGCACTGACACCTACCCCGCCATCACCGTCCGCGGCGACCGCAACTCCGTCCAGCACGAGGCCAGCGTCTCCAAGGTCAGCGAGGAGCAGATTTTCTACATGCAGCAGCGCGGCCTCACTGAGGGCCAGGCCATGAGCCTTTCCGTGAACGGCTTCATCAACGACCTCGCGCGCCAGTTCCCGATGGAATACTCCGTCGAGCTCAAGCGCCTCATCGACCTCGAGATGGAAGGCAGCGTCGGCTGACGCCGACGGATTTTCGAATTTCGATTTTCGAATTTCGATCTCCGGCCCTTCCCACTCGCACAAATCCCAATCGAAAATCGAAAATCGAAATTCGAAAATGTCACAGTCCGCCACCGAAACCCTCTCCGCCACCGGCAGCTTCACGCCCGAAGTATTCGCCGCACATCTCGCCTCCGTCTCCCACCTGCCCGCTTGGTGGCTCGACCGGAAGCGCGAGGCGTGGGACCGCTTCAACCGCCTACCGCTCCCGAAGCGCACCGATGAGTTCTGGCGTTTCGCCACGCTCTCCGGCCTCCGCCTCGACGGCTTTTCCCTTCCGGGATCCGTGCCGGCCGGCAGTCTGGGCCACTCGCCCATCGGCATCGTCAAGTCAGGCAAGCTCGTCTTCGCCAACAACCGCCTGGTCGCCAGCGAGCCCATCTCGGCCGAGCTCGTGAAACAGGGCGTGATCTTCGAGACGCTGCAGAATGCACTCCTCCACCACGGCGACCTCGTGAAGGCCCACCTGCTGGCCCACGCGCCCAAGCTGGGCTCCGAAAAGTTCACCGCGCTGCACACCGCCCTGCTCAACGACGGTGCGTTCATCTACCTGCCCAAGGGCATCGAGCTCGCCGACCCGCTAGCCGTCTTCCACTACGCCGCCAGCCCGGGCGCCGCGGTCTTCCCCCACACGCTCGTCATCGCCGAGCAAAACGCCCGCGCCACCGTGGTCGACTTCTTCCGCTCCGCTGACGCCGGCACGCACTTCGCCTGTGGGCGCAATGACCTCATCGCCAGCCACGGCGCGCAGCTGACCTACGTCGCCGCCCAGACCTGGTCACGTGAAACGCTGTCGTTCCAGTCCAACTCCACCGTCGCCCGCCGCGATGCCCGGGTAACGTCGCTCAACCTTCACCTCGGGGGCCGCCAGTCGCGCCACGAGAGCCACAGCCAGCTGGCCGCACCCGGCGCGCACAGCGAGATGCTCGCGCTGACCGTCGCGCACGGTTCGCAGGAGTTCGATCAGCGCACCCTGCAGATCCACCAGGCGCCGCACACCAGCTCGAATCTCCTCTACAAAAACGCCCTGCTCGACCAGGCGAAGACCATCTTCTCCGGGCTCATCGTCGTCGATCCCGACGCCCAGAAGACCGACGCCTACCAGAGCAACCGCAACCTCATGCTCAGCGACGAGGCCGAGGCCAACTCGCTCCCCGGCCTGGAAATCCAGGCCAACGACGTCCGCTGCACACACGGCGCCACCAGCAGCCGCATTGACCCCGAGCAGGAATTCTACCTCCAGGCCCGTGGCATTGCCAAGGAGGCCGCCGATGAGCTGCTCATCTTCGGTTTCTTCGAGGAAGTCCTCAGCAAGCTCGACCACCAGACGCTGCACGACTCCCTCCGCGACCTGATCAAGTCAAAGATCAAGAAGCTCTAGGCTTAAGCAGTAAGCGGTAAGTTCCGACCTCGCAGACACCCGCACCACCCGCTTGCAGCTTAGCGCTTAACGCTTACAGCTTACCGCTACCACAGTCATGCCCCACAGCGCCCGCACCCTTTCCCGCGACATCACCGCGACGCAGATTCCTTCCGGTGACAAGACCCCGCTGCCCGCCGGCACGCAGGTCAAGATTTCGCAGACCCTGGGCGGCAATTTCACCGTGGCCACGGACTTCGGCCTGTTCCGCATCGACGCCAAGGACGGCGACGCCCTCGGTGAAGCCGTCACCAGCGGCGCGGTCAGCACCGCCACCCTCGCCAACGGCGCGCCCGACCCCGCGGCGGTCTGGGACCAGCTCCGCAAGGTCTACGATCCCGAAATTCCCGTGAACATCGTCGATCTCGGCCTCGTCTACTCGATGGACATTTCGAAGCGGGACGACGGCGCGCACAAGGTGGACGTCGCGATGACCCTCACCGCGCCAGGTTGCGGGATGGGTCCCGCCATCGCCGCCGATGCAAAGGACAAGATTCTGCTCATTCCCGGCGTGTCTGACGCCGATGTTCGCATCACCTGGGACCCGCCGTGGAACCAGTCGATGATCAGCGAGGAAGGGAAGATGAAGCTCGGCTTGATGTGAGCTTTCAGGGCGCAGTCATGCTGCGTCCCCTTCGTTTGTGGGTCGGGCTTTACGCCCGACATCCTTCAAAACCCGTCGGGGATAAACCCCGACCCACACTCAGCCGAACGGGCAGGATTGCGGCGCTGTAATTTGGCGGGCGTTACTTGCCGCTACTTTCCGCATCCCGCGGCTTCGGCCGCCACACCCGGACCGGGCTGTGGCCGAAATAGGTGTAATAATCGATCTGCTCCTCCTTGTCGTAGTTCTTCTTCAGGAGCTCCGACGTGCAGAAATACGGGTCGTCAAACTCCGTCAGCACCAGGCCGTATTCACGGTTGGTGACTTTGCGCACCACCTCGGCGATCACGTCATCGGAGTTGCGCCCGAGCACGGCGATCATCGGATCCCGCCCGATGCCGTTGTTGGCGAAAGCAAACCCAATGAACATCGTGTTGCCGTTGTGCAGCACGCGCCGGCCGGAGCGCTCGAAGATGTCCGTCGTCGAGGCGATGCCGAGCACTTCGCCGTTGGTGGTGTAGACCAGCTGCTCCATCCGCCGATACGGCGCGTCGGAGTCGGGCACGGGATAAATCCGCAGCCAGCACATCACGAACACTGCGAGCAACACCCCAAAGCCGATCTTCACCCAGCGCCGGTCGACGGACAGCGCCGCCAGCAGGAACATCAGCGGGAACAGGAGATGCAGGTGATAGGTGAAATAAGCCCCGGCATTCCAACCCATGTAAAAATACACGATCAGGAGGAAGATCACAAAGACCAGCGCGAGCACCTGGGTCTTCCGGTCGTCCGGACCGTTCACCGGGCGGCCCTCCCGCAGCGCCACGTGCCGCCGCCAGATCCGCGAGCACAAACCGTAAATCATCAGCAGCAGGAACGGCCACCCCCGCGCGAACAGCATGGTGGTGTGCATGAGCGAGATGTCCTCCCGCGAATTCAACTTCGCCGCCTCTCGCTGCACCACCACGGTAACGATGTAATAGTAGGGGAAAAAGTAACACCACAGCAGGAAGGTCAGGCCGATGAGACCGAAGTAACCGACGCCCAGCCAGAAAGCTTCCCGGCGGTTGCGCACCAGGAAGTGGCCCAGCAGCGTCGCGCACCCCGCCAGCGCGAAGTAGCTCTTGCAGTGAAACGCCACCAGCGCGCACGCCAGGCCGAAGATCGTGGACCAGCGCGAATAGTTGCGCTCCCACGGCACCAGCATCCCGAGCAGGAAGAAAAACAGGCCCATCAGGTCCGGCCGCGCCGTGATCATGATGTTGTCCAGGCACATCCAGTAATACAGCACCGCCGAGAGCAGCGCGATGCCCAGCCCCGCGCCGGCCTTGCACATCAGGCGCACCAGCATCCCGAGCGACAGCACCAAGAAGACCAGGTTGATCATCCGGTGCGCGGAGTAGTCGATCCCCAGCAGCGGCTTGAAGGCCAACACCACGTAATTGTAGAGCGGGTCAAAGCAGTAGGCCGCCCCCGGCAGTTCGTTCGCCGTGTAGGGATTGCGCCCGTGATCGAGCAGCCACGTCGTCTGCCAGATCGCCGGCTCGTTGTATTCCTGCGGACCCGGCTGCGTGATCACCCGCATGTGGACGAGCAACAACGGGACCAACCAACCCACCGCGATGAGGATCCCCGCCAGGTTCACCAACTGCCCCACGCGTTCCAGCCAGCGGCCGCGGCAGAATCCCAAGATCCGTTCTAGCATGGCGCGTAGGATGTCAGGCCGGGGCCTCGCGAGGCAATGGCGAATGGGATACCTGCCGGGATCCAGCTCCCGGCCGCCTAACCGAAAGTCGGCTGGAATGCCCACTTGCTGCCGGAGAACAATCCGCAGTCGCTGAGCTTCAGATCCGGGATCACCAGCAGCGCCATGAACGACAGCGTCATGAACGGCGCATCGAGCCGGGAACCCAGCTGCTTCGCCCGCACATCGAGCGCGGTGTAACGCCGGGCCACTGTGCGACCGTCCGCATCCGACATCAGCCCCGCAATCGGCAGCGGCAGCACTCCGCTCCGCCCTCCGCCCACGACGCTGAGGCCGCCCCGGTGCGCAATCACCTGGTTGACCGCAGCCGCGAGCGAGGTGTCGTCCACGCCCACCGCCACGATGTTGTGGGAATCATGCGCGACCGACGACGCCAGCGCGCCGGCCCGCAGGCCAAAGCCCCGGATGAACCCCACCGCCACCGGCGCCGAACGGGCATAGCGGTTGACCACGGCGATCTTCAGCACGTCCCTGGCAGGGTCCGCCACCGCCTGTCCGCCCACGATCTTCGGGCGCAGGCGCAGATGACGCGTGATCAATTGCCCGTTGAGCGCCTGGATGACGTTGAGCTTTCCCCGCCCGGCCGGAACCGTGAAGTCTCCGGCCACGCGCGGGGGCGCCCGAAACTGATTCACGATCCGCGACGGCTGCCGGGGCAGCAGGGTGCGGCCACCCGTGGCCACCAGGCGTCCTGCCAGCCACGTGCGCCGCACGCGGAAATTTTTCCAGCTGTCCACCTCGATGAAATCCGCCGGATCGCCCTCACGCAACAGCCCGACCGCCAAGCCATAGTGCCGCACCGGGTTGACCGACGCACACGCCAGCACGTCGTAGCGGTCCGCGCCCAACGCCAGCGCCCGCCGCACGTGTTCGTCCAGATGCCGCACCATCAGCAAATCAGGATGCAGGTCGTCACAGCAGAACATGCACCGCGCCACCGCCGCCGTCTTCAGCAATGGCGCCAGGGCCGCAAAATTCCGCGCCGCCGAGCCCTCGCGAATGAGGATCTGCATCCCCGCGGCCAATTTGTCCTTCGCCTCGGGCAGGGTGAAACACTCGTGGTCCGTCGTGATGCCCGCCGCCGCATACCGCGCCGCCGTGGTCCCTCGCAGTCCCGGCGCATGGCCATCCACCGGTTTGCCGAGCTTCCGCGCCGCGGCGATCATCGCGCGCAGCGCCGGGTCGCCGTTCAGGACGCCGGGGAAATTCATGACCTCGGCGAGGAACTTGATGTCGGGTCGCGCGAGCAGCGAGGCCACGGTCCGCGCGTCGAGTTTCGCGCCAGCCGTCTCGAAACTCGTCGCCGGCACGCACGACGGCGCGCCAAAGTTGAACTTGAACGGCGTGCGCCGACCGTCCGCGATCATGTAGCTCACGCCAGCCGCGCCGAGGACGTTCGCGATCTCGTGGGGGTCCGACACCGTCGCCACCGTGCCATGCACCACCGCGTGCCGCGCGAACTCCGCCGGCGGCAGCAGCGAGCTCTCGATGTGGATGTGCGCGTCCACCAATCCCGGCATCAGCAGATGCCGGCCCCGCGGGCGGGCGTCGCGGATGATCCGCCGGATGCGCCCGTGGTCGATCTCGACGGTGCCGGCGAACTCCGTGCGCGCGTGCACGTCAACGATGCGGCCGGAGATGCGTTGAACGCCCATGCGGCCAGATTTGGGCGCAGCCGTCGCCGAACGCAAGGACGGGCAGGCATGGGCGAGGCATTGGCCACAAAGAGGCACAAGATGGCGCAAGAATGGAGCGCCCATAACCAGCCGGTGGTCTTGTTTTCTGCTTGGGCCTTTTGGTGCCTCTTCGTGGCGATGGCCTTCCGGGCAAACGGCCAAAGCCACTTGCCAAGCGGGTGAAGCCCGCCAATCTTTCGGGCCTATGCATTTCGACAATCTCCAGCCCGGTTTGTCCGCTCCGCTTCCCCGTGCCGACGAGGATGATGATGACGAGGAGCAGGAAACGCCCCCGGCCAAGAAGGGTGCCACGCCCGTGTCCATGCTGATCCAGAAGCGGTTCCTCGACCAGCGGAAGATCTTCCTGTGGGGCGCCGTCACCGACGAGTCCGCCAAGGAAATCACCGAGAAGCTCCTCTACCTCGAGTCGATCGCCCCGGGGAAGGACATCACGTTCTACATCAACTCGCCGGGTGGCTCGATCACTGCGGGCATGGCCGTCTACGACACGATGAAGCTCGTCACCTCGCCCATCACCGTCGTCGTCACCGGCATGGCCGCCTCGATGGGCTCCATCCTCCTCTCAGGTGCACCCAAGGGCCGCCGCCTCCTCTACCCGCACTCCCGCGTGCTCATCCACCAGCCGTTGATTTCCGGCCGCATGGTCGGACCCGCCACGGACATCAACATCCAGGCGAAGGAAATGGAAAAGCTCCGCGCGGAGCTGAACCAAATCCTCGCCGACGCCTCGGGCCAGCCGCTGGAGCGCATCAACCGCGACACCGACCGCGACTTCTACCTCAACGCGCCGGAAGCCATCGCCTACGGCCTCGCCGACCGCATCGTCGACAAGGTCTGAGCGAGCTTCCCGGACAGTTTTCGTAGCGCGGCCCATCGCGGCCGCGCTATTTTTTTTCGTCCGAGCTGATCCCGCCGAGTTCCCGCGCCCACGTCAGAGCCTGTTCCTGGTCGCCCGCCGCCTGCGCCGCCGCCGCCGCCTGGCGTAGCCACACCCGCCGAAACTCGACCGGGAGCCCGGCCTCTTGGAGGAGTTGGAAAAACTGCATCTCCGCGCGCGCCGGATCCCCCGCGCCGCACAACCATTCCGCCGCCTCCCCCGCCAGCGCCCATTCATCCGCTGACAGCGCTGGCATCCGCGCCGTAAACGCCAGCGCCCGCCGCGCCGCGGGCCGGTCACCCGCCTGCTCCCGCAGCCGCGCCACGGTCAAGCCGAGGGCGAGATTGGGCTGCGCCTCCAGTGCGTCTTCCAACATCGCCCGCACCGCCGCGTTCTGCCGGCCGGCTTGCAGCAAATGCATCTTTCGCAGCGCCGCATAACCCGCGAGGCGCGGAGGCAGGTTGGCCCGGTCTTCCCACTGTTCGGCAAATTTCCGCGCGAAGGGACGATACAGCGGATCGCCCACCGCGATCGCCTGCCAGCTCAGCACCGGCTGGGCGTAGTAAGCCGCATCGCCGAACGTGTCGCCCCGGGCCAACGCCCGCAGCAGCAGGTCGGGCCGGTGCAGGAAATTCAAATAAGGCTCGAAGACGTTTCCCACCGTCGCCGTGACGCCCCGCGCCACGAAAGGTCCCGTCCAGCCCGTGTCAGCCACGTGCAGCGATTGGGCCGAAAAACTGTGAATGTGCACCGCAATCGCGCCCGGGGGAAACCGGAATCCCGGCAACATGAAGGGCCCGTTCATGGTCCCGGCATACCAACCGAAATACAGCACCGGCGCATCAAACCGCGCGGTGACGGGAAACGTGTTGGGGGTGCGGTCCGTGTCGAAGTCGAAGCCCAATTCCGTGAGCTGCGTCACGACCGACTCCAGCCAGCGGTCGCCGTCGGGGTGCCTGCCGTTGAGGTCAACATACGCCCGCCCAAGGAGACCCGTCCGCTCAGCGGCCATCGCCTGGTCCACCAGCGCGAGCGCCTCGTCCACCGTCGGGCCGTCCAGCCGCGAGACCTTCACCACCTTGGCCAAATCCCAGACCGACGGATGGTCGACGCGAAACAAGGGATTCGGCACGAAGCCGTTGATCGGATAATTCGTCTGCGCCAGCAGGCTCAACTCGGAATCGACCGCGCCTTGATTGGTGCGCAACTCCGCGGCGTTGAAGGGCGCCGGCCGGGCCACGAGTAGTTCCGGCGAGTGCAGGATGCGCAGCGGAACGCCCCGGCACGTGACGAGATACGAAATGCGGTGACCCGCGATGGCGTATTCCTTGCGTCCGACCAGGTCCCTCAGCGTCATCGGCATCGCATCGATCCACCGCCGCCGCACAAGTTCATCCTGCAGCGGCTGCCAGATGGTGGCCAAAAATTCCGGCCAGGTGATCGTCTCGTCCGACGACATCGGCAGGGCGATGATGTTTTCGGCCGGGACGTGGCGCATTTCCGCATAATGCACCGCGATGCGCTGCGAATCCGGGTCGTTCGCATTGGCGAGGACGATCAGCCGGCTCGCCGGCGATTCCTCGCCGCGGGCTGCGACTGGCAGCAGGAAAAGGAGCGACAGCAGCGGGAGAAATGGGCGCAGCGACTTCAAACGCGGCGACTGTGCCGGAGCGGGGTTGGATTTCGAGGACGGATTCACCGGCTTGCCAAGCTGCCGCCGGGTCGCTTGGTTGGTGCCGGCGATGGATTCCGCCTTCCCTTCCGGGTAAACCGTCCCGCCCTGGCGGGACTGATGACTCCTGCCAAAACCATCGTCAGGTTGTTGTCATGTTCACCTATGTTCTCATCGCCCTCGGTGGCGCAATCGGCAGCGTCGCCCGCCACTGGCTTTCCGAAACGGTCGGCGCGCGTTTTGACGGCCCCTTTCCCTGGGGCACGTTCCTCGTCAATGTCAGCGGCTGCCTGCTCATCGGGTTCTTCGCCTCGCTGCACGCCTCGGGCCTGCGCCAGTTCAACCCCACGGAAACGCGCGCGTTTTTAATGGTCGGGGTCTGTGGCGGCTACACGACGTTCTCGGCCTTCAGCCTGCAAACACTCAACCTCCTGCGCCTCGGCGACTGGCCGCGGGCCGCCGGCTACGTCATCGCCTCGGTCGTCGTATGCCTGTTCGGCGTGTGGCTGGGCCATCTGCTGGCGAACTTGGTCACTTCGTTCAGATAATTCAGCCGTGAGCCAATCCTGGATTTTTTGGTCGCTGCTCTCCGCGCTCTTCGCGGGTGCAACCGCCGTGCTGGCCAAGGTGGGCGTCGCGGGGATCGACTCAAACCTCGCCACGGCCATCCGCACGACCGTGGTCCTGGCGTTTGCTTGGGCGGTCGCGCTGTTGACCAGCCGGCCCGTCTCGCTGTCCGCCCTGCACGGGCGCACCTGGCTCTTTCTGGGCTTGTCCGGCCTCGCCACGGGGCTCTCGTGGCTCTGCTACTTCCGCGCGCTCCAGCTGGGCCAGGCGTCGCAGGTCGCGCCGATCGACAAGCTCAGCGTCGTCTTCGTCCTGGCCTTCGCCGCGCTGTTCCTGCACGAGCCGCTCACGCTGCGCAGCGGCGTAGGCGGGTTGCTGATCGTGGCGGGCGCGATCGTGCTCGCCTGGAAAGCCTGAGGCGGCGCTTACGGCGCCGCCTTGGCCGGCGCCGGGTGCGAGGACGCCTGGCGCTTGAGCAGGTTGGCCCGGAGAAACTTGTCCGGCGGCGCGTTGTGCCACGCCGTCAGCCAGATGGACCCGAGCATCTCGCCACCACGGAGCAGCTGCGCCTCGATGAAGGCCTGGCCCTCTGCGCTCACGGGGTCGTGGTCCGGGCCCGGCTTGCGGCTCTTCGCGTTTTCGTCGCCGAGCTTGCCCGCCTTTTCCAGCTGGTAGAGCGGCTCCACCGTCTTCTGCGTGCCCAAAATGTAGTCCATCGTCGCCACGAACAAAGGATCGCGCTCGTCATCCTGAGGCAGGAGCGCAATGCCCTGCGCCGGGGTCACGCGCGGGGCGATTGCCTCCGTCTTGATCCCGGCCTTCGCGATGATTCCACCGTCAATCCACGCGTGGATGCCCGTCCAGGTGGTGTAGCCGTTCGGGTTGGCGCCCACCCAGCCGTGATGGTGAATCGTGGCGTGCAGGGGCTGGGCGCAATCACCCACGTAATGGCCCATGATGCCCATCAGATAGATGACGTTGGCTTCTGCATTGGCGATCTCGGCCGGCGTGCCCAGTTCGCGGAAGATCTTGAGATACGAGAAGGCGGACTTGAGCTTGCCGTAATACTCGGCGATCGCCCACGGCGCAAAGCCGGGCCACTCGCGGGCGTGATCAGCGTTCCTCGCCGGATCAATGACTTGAAAATTGCCGAGGTGCGCGGCGCGACCCGCCGCGAAGGCCACCGCGAACTGGTAGCGTTGCGACGGAATGGTCCGGGGATCGAGGCCGGCCTCGTTCACTTCCTCGAGATCCAGGTAGTGGTCCACGCCGTTGTAATTCGACAGCGGCAAGTCCGTCGTGTTGCGCCAGCGGTCGGGTTCCCCCGCGAGGAAGGCAATGCGCTCAGCCGCGTCGGGCGCATGCACGAAGCCCGGGAAATCCGCGGGCAGCGACTTGAGCGCGAGCTGGTTGACGATGCGGTGGCCCTCGTAATCCCACGCCCGCAGGGCAGCGGCGGGCAACAGGAGCAAGGCCAGGATGACGGGACGGAGGCAGCGTGACGTATTCATGTTTTGGACGGGGAAGTTTTCGCGGCTGGCGCCGCCGGTGATTTCGGAGAAAGTTTTTCCAACGCGTCGGCGTAGGCCCCGATGCCGCTCGCGAGGGCCTCGGCCATCTGCTGGCGGTATTCCGGCGTCGCCGCGCGGCGGGCTTCGGCGTCGTTCGAGAGAAAGACCGACTCAATCAGCACGGCCGGGCAGTTCAAGCCGCGCAGCACGGCGGCATGCATCGTCTTTTGCCCGCGGTCGAAGGTCTTGAGCGAGCCGATCACCTCGCGATGGAGCGAATGCGCGAGCAGCGAACTCCACGGGTCGAAGCGGTTGACCTCCGCCGGCTTGGTTTCGCCATCGTCCTTCTCGCTGAAACCCCACGCCCGGTCCGAGCGCTGGCCGGCACGCGTGAACGTGTAGACCTCGGTGCCGCTCGTCTTCGTGTCGGGGTAGAGCGAGTTGAAATGGATGCTCACGAACAGGTCGGCCTTGGCGCGGTTGGTGATATCGGCCCGCGCGAGAAAATCCGCCTGCTTGTCCGGCCCAAGCTGGCGGTCGTCGTTGCGTGTCAGCACCACCGTGTAGCCGCGGGCCTCGAGCAGTTTCTTGAGTCGCTGGGCCACATCGAGCGTCAGGATCTTCTCTTTCAACCCCAGTGGCCGGTTCTCCATGCCCTGGTCGGCGCCGCCATGGCCCGGGTCGATGACCACGACTCGCGGGCGGCCCAGCAGCGGCCCGAGCAGTGAGGGCTCCAGCAAGGGCATCAGTTCACGCTGAAAATCGGTTTTGGTCAGATAGAGCGCGCCGTTCTTCTGCACCGTGGGATGTCCGAGAAACAACCGCAGGCCGTTGACCGACACTTCGCGACTGCCGGACGTCAGTTCCACCCGTCCGCCATTGCCGGTCAGCGTGAGCCGACGGGCCGACTCCGCCCAGTCCAGCTTCCAACCAAGCATGGCCGCGACGTCGCGCAGGCTGATGAGTTCCATGCCGCTCACGTGCGCGATCGGCAGTGACGCCAATCGACTGGAAGCCGCGGAGGTCGGGCGCTGAACCGCCGTCGAGGCCGGGCCCGAAGTGACCGGAGCGCTGCCGATTGGCCGGGTGGGCGCGACGTGCGGAGTCGGATCGGCCGCGGCGAGCAGGCCGGGAAAGAGTGCAGCCACCACCGCCAAACGTGAGGCCGCGGGGAACATGCGGCGCGAAGTTAAGCGCCCGCCGAAGCTGCGGTGTCCGGCGCCTCGTCCTCTTCTTCGTGCTCAGCCTGCTGGTCGTCCTTCACATGCCACTTGAGCTTGCGCTTGTTGACGGGCAGGGGCGTGAGCATCACGTGAATGTTGCGCCCGATGAGCTTCGGGTCCGCATCGGGATGCCCCATGCCGACGAGCTCGTTCACGGCGCGCTTCATCACGTCAAAGCCGATCTCGGTGTGCGCCATCTCGCGGCCGCGGAACTTGAGGCGGAGCTTCACCTTGTTGCCATGGTCGAGGAACTCCTCGGCGTGGCGCAGCTTGGTCATGAAATCGTTGTGTTCGATGCGCGCGCTGAACTCGATTTCCTTGATCTTGCTGGCGGTGGACTTCGAGTGCGTGTGCTTCTTCTGCTCCTCGTAGACGTATTTGCCGAAGTCCATGATGCGGCAGACCGGCGGCGTGGCGTTGGGCGCCACCTCGACGAGGTCGAGGCCGACTTCGAGCGCGAGGTTGACGGCCTTGGCGGTGTCGATCACGCCGAGCTGCTTGCCCTCGGGGGAGATCACGCGGACCTGGGGAACCTTGATGCGGTGATTGCGACGGATGGCCGCGAACGGGTCGACATTGCGACGCTGATAAGAGCCGGGGCGGCTATTACCGCCGGCGGAGGGAAACGAAGTGGCCATCAATAAGGTTTGGTCTGGTGTCTAGGTGGGGCGGTTTTTCGCCGTTAAGTGAGGAGATGACAACACCAATTTAGCCCTCCAGTTCCCGCAAAACCGCTCTGAGCGCTCAAACGCTGAAGCTTTCGCCACAGGAGCAGCTCGCCTTGGCGTTGGGGTTGGAGAACTTGAACCCACCCGCGACCAGCGCCGCCGAGTAGTCCAGCCGGGTGCCCTTGAGGTAGAGCGCGCTCTTGCTGTCCACCACGACGGCCAGCCCCGCGGTGCGGACCAGAATGTCGCCGCGCCTGGGCGCCGGCACGAACTTCAGCTTGTAGCTCAACCCGTTGCAACCGCCGCCCGAGATCGCGACCCGCAGGAAATCGCCCTGCGCTTCGCGCAATCGGAGCGCCGCGGCCTTCGCTCCCGCAGCGGCGGTGAGTTGCACAAGGTTCTCGTTTCCCTCGCGAACTCCCTCGGGCAGGGCGGTCAATGTGGCGGATTCGGACATGGCAGGCCGGACTATCGTGCAGCGCGGAATTTTATCAAGCGCCGCGCGGCTTCCACCGCATTCGCGAAGCTCTTCCCGCTCGCCACGCCCTTGCCCGCGATGCCAAACGCCGTGCCGTGGTCGGGGCTCGTGCGCACCAGCGGCAGGCCCAGCGTCACGTTCACCGCCTCGTCGAAATCGACCGCCTTCAACGGCGCAAGTCCCTGGTCATGATAAAGTGCCACCACCACGTCGAATTCCCCGCGCAGCGCCCGGGCGAACAGCGTGTCGCCCGGTTCACAACGGGAAACCCCGGGAAATTGCCCACGCAGCTGGTCAAGCACGGGGTTAAGCAGGTCCGTTTCCTCGTAGCCGAGCAGCCCACCCTCCCCCGCGTGCGGATTCAGGCCGCACACGCCGATGCGCGGCTGCGCGATGCCGTCCGCCTGCGCCAGCTCCGCCGCCGCGGCGATGGTCCGGCGCAGCAGGTGCGGACCGAGCAACTTTGAAACCTGATCCAAGGCCACGTGCCACGTCGCCAGCGTCACGCGCAGCCGGCCCCCGCAGAACGCCATCACCGGCTCTCCGCCCCAGCGCGCCGCGAAAAATTCCGTCTGGCCCGGATACGGGTAGCCGATGCGCGCGAGCCATTCCTTGCTGACCGGGCCGGTCACGACGCCGACAAACTCCCCCGCCTTCGCGCCCTGCGCCGCGAGTTCCATCGCCGCCCACGCAACCAGTGCACCGTCGGCATTGGGCTGGCCGGGCGTCGCGGAGAAATCCTCGAGGCCGACGGCGATCTTCTGCGCCGGGGTCGCCAGCGATTCGAGCCAGCGCGTAGGTCCGATCACGGTCGTGTCTTTCGCCTCGGCCGGGTGCGCCGCGAGCCAGCCCGCGATGATTTCGGGGCCGACCCCCGCCGGGTCGCCGCAGGTGATGGCGAGCTTACCCGGCATCGGACACTTCCGCCGCGGCGCGCCGCGCCCGGGCAAAGCTGCGCTTACCTTCGGAGAAAAACTCCAGGAATCGCCGGGCCTCGGGCGTGGTAAATTTGCCGCTCGCGAGCACCGCAGCCGCGACCTGGCGGATGTTGCCCGGCGTGAAATAGACCTCATGAAATACCTGCTTCAGCTCCGCCATCGCCGCCCGGGTGAAGCCGCGGCGTTTCAGGCCGACGACGTTGAAACCAATCACGTCGTCCCGCTCGGCCACCATCGTGTAATGCGGCACGTCGCGGGTGATCGACGCATGCCCGGCCACCATCACGCTCTCGCCGATGCGGCAATACTGGTGGACCGCCGCGCCGCCGCCGAAAAACGTGTGGTCGCCCACGGTGACGTGGCCCGCTAGCAGCGCGGCATTCGCGAACACGACCTGGTTGCCCACCGCGCAATCGTGCGCGGCGTGGCTGGTGGCCATGAAGAAACAGTTCTCGCCCACCGTCGTGAATTCCCCGGCGTGGATCGAGCGGTTGATCGTCACGTGTTCCCGGAGGACAGTGCCGGATCCAATGCGCACGCCCGAGACGAGCGTCCGGTCGAATTTCACATACTGTGGATCGCCGCCAATCACGGCATAGGGATGCACGACCACGCGGTCGCCCAGCACGCAGTGCCGCGTGATGACCGCGCCGGCCATGATCTCGCAATCAGCCCCCAGCTGCGCGCCGGGTTCAACGATGGCCGATGGATGAATGACCGTGGCCATGGTGGCGCTCACGAACGCGGGCTCTGCTCAAGGCGATCGTTCATCCGCTTGAGCTCCTTGTAACAACGATACGCCCAGTATTGGGCGGCATAGGCGCAACAGAGGATGACGAAGCCGAAGACGCCGGTGGTGATGTTCATGCGGGTGGGGGTTGAAAAAATCAGGCCTTCGCGCGCCGTGGGGCGGCCGGGCGATCAGGAAACATGTCGAGCTGGGCGTCCTTCAGCAGGTCGTAATTTTTCAGGATGCGCATGACCTGCAGCGTGTCGCTTTTGCTGTAATTCTGGTTGATTTCGATCTTCTCGAGAATGTCGAGCAGCATGGCGCGGAACGAAATGATGGCGTCAATGCCGTGCGCCTTGAGCAGTTCCACGCTCTGCGACCGGAACGGCTCCGCCGTCGGCAAGCTGGGCAGCACCAAAATCTTCGTCACCGCCGCGGCGTCATCCAGCGGCTCCTCCGGGAAGAAGCGCGTGACTTCCTTGAGCACGTTTTCCTCGAGGAAGCGGAAGATTTCCGGGCTGCTCTTGAGCGTCGCCGGCGTGAACACGCCCGTGTGCCAGCCCTTCACGGCCACCACGGCCTTGTGCACGAACGCCAGCTCGCTCGAGAACAGGAAGAAATCGGGCTTCCGGGTGCTGCGCCGCCAAGCCGGGTTGTAGACGACGAGGTCGATCTCCTCCTCGCCGGTCTTCTTGCGGGCGGAGACCTGGTATTTGCGTGCCTGGCGGACCAGAAATCCGTTCTGCTCGAAATACTCGCGGACAATGCCTTCGTCGATGGCGGACATGCGGCGGATTCAACTCCCGAAAGGCGCAAAAGTCACAGCGAATCCACCGCACCAATTTCGCGAAAGCACGCCTCGACCGCCGCCGGCGCAATGCCCTCGGACCGCGTCACCGCCTCACCCAGGCGCGTGAGCACCACGAAGCGGGGCAATCCCGAGCGCACCTTCTTGTCTCGCGCCGTTGCCGCCAACAGCGCCTTGAGCGCGAGCGGCGCCCGCAACCGGACCGGCAGGTCGTGAGCCGTGATCACCGCCTCGATCCGCCCGACCTCCGCCGCGGAAACGGACCCGAGCTTCTGGGAGAGTCGCGCCGCCGCCACCAACCCGATCGCCACGGCCTCGCCGTGCAGATAGGTGCCGTAGCCCGCCACCTGCTCGATGGCGTGGCCAAAGGTGTGCCCGAGGTTGAGCAGGGCGCGACCGCCCTCGGCCGCGAGTTCACGTTCGTCCGCGGCGACGACTCGCGCCTTCAGCGCGCAGCAGCGCCGGATGGTCGCAGCCAGAACACCGCTCTTCGGCGTGAGCGGCACGCGCTCAAGCTGTGCGAACAATTCCGCATCGCCCAGCAGGCCGTATTTGATGACCTCCGCCACGCCCGCGGCGAATTCGCGCGCCGGCAGCGTCGCCAGGAAATTCGTGTCGATGAAAACCCCCCGCGGCTGGTGAAACGCGCCCACGAGATTCTTGCCCGCCGCCAGATTGAGCCCGGTTTTGCCACCCACCGAACTGTCCACCATTGCGAGGAGCGTCGTGGGCACTTGGAAAAATTCGATCCCCCGCAAGTAGCTCGCCGCGGCAAACCCGCCCAGGTCGCCCACCACGCCGCCACCGACCGTCCAAAGCACGCCTTGGCGGGAGATGTGATGCGTCGCCAGGAACTCCTGCACCTCGCCAAAAACCTCCAGTGACTTGGCCTTCTCTCCCTGCGTAACGGTCAGCAGTGGAATCGCGCCAAAAGCCTGCCGCAGAAAACTCGCTTGGGACGAAGCCACCCCTTGATCGGTCAGCAGCGCCGACGGTCTCCCCGCTTCGGCCAACTCGGCGATGACCCGTTGAATCGCCGCAATCGCAGGCGATTCAAATCGAATAGGGTATGAATTTGAACCCAGTTCAACTTTGAGCTCCGAGGTCATTGAACTGTTTAAAAACAGCCACTTGCGAAAGTCAATGTCGCTTCCATCGACCTAGTTGAGACAAGCTCTCAACATTCTATTGACATGAGACTGTGTCGCATCCTCAATTGAGACGCTAAAAATGAACCCCGCCACTTCCTCCCTCCGTTCCCGCTCAATCACGCGCAGCTTGTTGGTTGCGTGTCTTGCGCCCGCCGTCACGGGGACACTTTGGGCAAATAATGAGGAGCTGATGGCTTCCAACGACGCCGTCGGGGATGCGGTCCAGCTGGAAAACTTTGAGGTGGTCGGTCAGCGCGCGGAGTCCAAAAACTACAAGGTCGAGAGCAGCATCACCGCCACGAAGACCAACACGCCCTTGGTGGACATCCCGCAGTCCATCTCGATCGTCTCCGAAGAACAGATCAAGGACCAGCAGATGCTCAGCGTCGGTGACGTGGTCCGCTACGTGCCGGGCATCACGGCGATCCAGGGCGAAAACAACCGCGACCAGATCGTCTTCCGCGGCAACAGCACCTCGGCCGACTTCTTCATCGATGGCGTGCGGGACGACGTTCAATACTATCGCGACCTCTACAACCTGACGCGCGTGGAGGTCCTCCGCGGGCCCAACGCCATGATCTTCGGCCGCGGCGCGGGCGGCGGGCTGATCAACCGGGTCACGAAGCAGGCGGGCTTCATCCCGCTGCGCGAATTCACGTTCCAAGTCGGCTCATTCGGCGACCTGCGCGGGACGATTGACCTGAACCAACCCCTCAACAGCCAAGCCGCCGTCCGGCTCAACGTGATGCATGAGGACTCCGACAGCTTCCGCGATTTCGTCGGGCTGCACCGGTATGCGGTCAATCCCACGCTGACCTTCGCTCCTTCGGCCCAAACCAAGCTGACCATCGGCTACGAGCACCTGCACGACACGCGCACAGCCGACCGCGGCGTCACATCCTTTCAAGGCCGCCCCGCCGACGTGCCGGTCAACACCTACTACGGCAATCCCGCCGACAGCCATGTGCGGGCGACGGTGGATCTGCTGTCGGCCACCTTCGAACACCAGGCCGGCGAGTTGACCCTCCGCAATCACACCCTGTTTGGCGGCTACGATCGCGGCTATCAGAACTACGTGCCGGGCGCGGTGAACGCCGCCAAGACCCAGGTCACGCTCACGGCCTACAACAACGCCACGAAGCGCGAGAACCTCTTCAACCAAACCGACCTGACCACCGCGATCACGACGGGCGAGATCAAGCACACGCTCCTCGGCGGCGTGGAGCTGGGGCGCCAGTGGACGGACAATTTCCGCAACACCGGCTATTTCAACAATTCCGCCACCTCGCTGCTCGTGCCCTATGACAACCCGTTGATCACCACGCCGGTGACTTTCCGGCAAAGCGCGACGGATGCCGACAATCACCTCGATACGACCGTCGCCGCGGTTTACGTGCAGGACCAAATCGACTTCTCGAAACAGTGGCAGGCCATCGCCGGCCTCCGCTTCGACGCGTTCGGCCTCGACTACCACAACAACCGGGACGGCAGCTCGCTCAGCCGCGACGACCACCTCGTCTCGCCACGCGCCGGCCTGATCTTCAAGCCCGTCGCGAACGCTTCGCTCTACGCCAGCTACAGCGTCTCGTATCTGCCCAGTTCGGGTGACCAGTTCTCCTCCCTCACCGTGATCACGCAGCAGGTGGAGCCGGAAAAATTCACCAACTGCGAACTCGGCGCGAAGTGGGACCTAACACCCAAGTTCTCGCTCACGTCCGCGGTCTACCAACTCGACCGCACCAACACCCGCTCCACCGATCCCACTGACCCGACGCGCATCATCCAGACCGGCAGCACGCGCACGGATGGCTTTGAGTTTGGCGTCAACGGCAGCGTCACCACCGACTGGAGCATCGCCGGCGGCTATGCCTACCAAAACGCCTTCATCCGCAGCGCAACCACCGCCGCAGCCGCCGGCGCGCAGGTCGCGCAAGTGCCGCACCACAACTTCTCCCTCTGGAGCAAATACCAGATCACCCGGAAACTCGGCGCCGGAGTCGGCGTGATTTACCGGTCCAGGATGTTCGCTGGCGTGGACAACACCGTCACGCTGCCCGGCTACACGCGGGTGGATGCTGCCGCGTACTACGCATTCAACCGCCAGTGGCGGCTCCAGGCCAACGTCGAGAACTTCGGCAACACGCGCTATTTCATCAACGCCGACAGCAACACGAACATCTCGCCCGGCTCGTCGCGGGCCGTGAGCGTCATGTTGCGGGCGTTCTTCTGAGTCCCGCCCGTGCGTCGGCCCGCACAATTATTCTTCTCAGCTTCCCGCGGGTGCGTCATGGATGTCTTTCCTCCCCATGAAAAAAATCCGCGCCCATTTCCCGAAAATCCGCCGCATCGCCTACGAGGGCCCGAAGTCCACCAACCCGCTCGCGTTCCACCACTACAACCCCGACGAGCTCGTCGACGGGAAGTCCGTGTCGGCGCATCTGCGGTTCTCGGTCGCCTACTGGCACTCGTTCCGCGGCGTCGGCTCCGACCCCTTCGGCCCGGGCACCATCGTCCGCCCATGGGAAAAGGGCACTGACGCGATCTCCATCGCGAAGACCCGCCTCGATGCCGCCTTCGAGTTTTTCCAGAAAATCCGCGCCCCGTTCTACTGCTTCCACGACCGCGATATCGCCCCCGAGGGCCGCTCGCTCGCGGAGTCGAACCGCAACCTCGACCGCGTCGTCGCGTACGCCAAACAGCTGCAGAAGGCCACCGGCGTGAAGCTGCTCTGGGGCACGGCCAATCTTTTCTCCAACCCGCGCTACATGTGCGGCGCGTCGACGAACCCCGACGCCCACGTCTTCGCCTACGCCGCCGCGCAGGTGAAGAAGGCCCTCGACGTCACCAAGGCCCTCGGCGGCGAGAACTACGTCTTCTGGGGTGGCCGCGAAGGCTACGAGACCCTGCTCAACACCAATCTCAAGCGCGAGCAGGAGCATCTCGCGGCGTTCCTGCACATGGCCGTGGACTACGCAAAGAGCATCGGCTTCAAGGGCCAGTTCCTCATCGAGCCCAAGCCGAAGGAGCCCACCAAGCACCAATACGACTTCGATGTCGCCTCGGGCATCGCCTTTCTCCGCACCTTCGGCCTCGAGCAATATTTCAAGTTCAACATCGAGACGAACCACGCGACGCTCGCCGGCCACACCTTCCAGCACGAGATCGAGGTCGCCGCGGCCCAGGGCCTGCTCGGTTCGATCGACGCCAACGCCGGCGACGAGCTGCTCGGCTGGGACACCGACCAGTTCAACACCAACGTGAAGGAGCTCACGCTCGCGATGGTGTCCATCCTGCGCGCCGGCGGACTCGGCAAGGGCGGCTTCAACTTCGACGCCAAGCTGCGCCGTCCCAGCATCGACCCCGAGGACCTGTTCCACGCGCACATCGGCGGCATGGATGCCTACGCCCTCGCCTTCAAGCTCGCCCGCCGGATCCTCGCCGAGGGCAAGTTCACGCAGTTCCTGCAAGAGCGCTACTCGAGTTACGACGCCGGCTTCGGCCGCGCGATTGAGAAACGCCGCGTCGGTTTCCGCGACCTCAACAAATTGGTCCTCGGCAAGCTCGGCGAACCCAAGCCCCGCTCCGGCAAGCAGGAGTATCTGGAAAACCTGCTGAACAGCTACCTGCACGGCTGAGTCCGTCGGCCAATGTAGGTCGGGCTTTACGCCCGACATCTGACGAATGCATGTCGGGCGTAAAGCCCGACCTACCCAGCCTGCTGCACCGCTCAGTCACGCCTACACCTTCAAGACCTTCCGCAGCGCCGCGTGACACACCGCCATCTCCTCAGGCGTGCCGATGGAGATCCGGCACCACTCGAGCAGCGGGGCGAAGGGACGCGCGACGATGACGTTCTCCGCCAGCATGCTCCGCTGAAACTCCGCGATCGGCCTGCCGGTGTGGAAGAAGACGAAATTACCCTGCGGCTCGGCGTATTTGCGGCCCAACCCGCTCAACACGGCAATCAGCGCGTCGCGGCCGGCTTTGATTTTCGCGCGCGTGGCGGCGACGTACTCCGGGTCCTCCAGGCTCGCCCGCGCGCCCACCACGCCGAGGAGGTTGACGCTGCCGGTCATGAACGGCCGCAGGGCCCCGGCCATCTCCGGCCGCATGATGCCGTAGCCGATGCGCTGGCCGGCTAGCCCATAAAGCTTGGAGAACGTGCGGGCGACGGTGACATTGTGACCGTCGCGCACCAGCCCGACCATGGTGTTGGCGGCAAAATCATCCGCGCACTGCAGGTAGGCTTCGTCGATGAAGACCGGCACGGTCTTAGACACCTCGATGCAGAACGCGCGCAGCTTGGCCGCGCTCACGATCGTGCCGGTCGGATTGTTCGGGTTGCAGAGGTAAACCGCCTTCGTGTCCGCCGTGACCTTCGCCGCCATCGCAGGGAGATCGTGCTCGAGGCGCTCGTTCAACGGCACGGTCACGATGCGCGAGCCCATGCGCTCCATCGCCTTCGTCATTTGCATGTAACCCGGCGACACGGTGATGACCTCACCGTGCTGCCGGCCGAGGTACATGCCGTAGGTTTCGAGGATTTCCCCGGAGCCGACGCCCAACATGATGTGGTTCTCGGGCACGCCCTCCCGCTCGGCGATGAGCTTGATGAGTTTCGGCGTCAGGCTGAACGGATAGCGGTGAACCCGCGGCAGCTCGCGTTGCATCGCCGAGAGTGCGAGCGGCGACGGGCCAAACGGATTCTCGTTGAGCGACAGCTGCACCGGACCCACGGGGCTGCCGGCTGCGTCGACCGGAAGCGCGGACGGCGCAGCCCGGAGCGAGATTCGGGGAGCCAAGGCCAGGGCGGCCAGGGCCGCGCCCGATGATTTGAACCACTGGCGGCGATCGAGACGAAGGGTGGATTGCATGGGAGCGCGGAGGCGCAACCACCAGCCTGCCCGGCGCGAGCAGGATTCCAAGCGCGCATCACCGCGGTCTGCCGCCGGCCCGACCCCTTGTGCGGCCGCGTCAGTTCAGGTTGGCAACTGCCGCCATCTTGGCCGCTTTGCCGTTCTGGAAGAGCACCTGCATGGTGTACGACTGCAGCGTCGCCGGCTCCATGGATCCGCCCTGCGGTCCGCCGGTTTTGCCAATGCTTTCGCCGCCGTTTCGGTCCATGCCCAAGGGCACTTTTTCCGCGCCGAGGCTGTTGGGATCGTCACCAGCCACCGTCTGGTCTCGCGGCATCTGGGGCTGGTAGGCGGACTCCGTGCTGAAGGGCTGGTGACGGAACCCGTGCACCGCGTCGATGTTCGGGTAGTAGCGCTTCCACGTCCAGAGCTCGGCGTGACCGGCGGGGAAATCCTTCTTCTCCACCGTATCGGGACGACCCATGGCTATGTAGACCATGTCGGGCGTGAAGCCCGCGGCCACGACCCCTTTCGCGACGAACTTCTTTTGCCACGGATTCAGCGCCGCATACGCTTCGGGCTTTTCCCGCGCGCGCGCGGAGATGCCGCCGTCGGTCTCGCAACCGCCGAGCAGGAGGGCGGCCAACAGGATCCCACCCGCATGCAGCACCGTTTTTTTCAGGGGTGATGCGGCGCGGGCTTCACGCCGGACGGAGGATTCACTTCGGGGGTTCGTGGTGGAAAGGTTCACCCACCTTGGTGGGGCCGACATTCACCTTGGCGTCGGGGAGGTTGGTGTTGACCAGAACCTCGCGGCGGCGCGGCAATTTGTCAAAATATGGAGCGCCCGCGTGCAGCATCGTGGCCGCCGCTTCGTTCAAGTCCCGGTTCGCAGGATCATCGACGGCCATGATGGTCTTCCACAGCATGTGGGGCTTCTTGGCGGACTTCCGGGGGTATTCCCACGCGGTGACGCGAATGAACAATTTCTCGAAGGAGGCTTTTTGAAGATTCGCCTCATGGCCGTTCTCCTTGTCCGAGTAAAGCTGGCCCCAATCCGTGATCGTCTGGGTGGGCGGAGAATGGTCGGAGGTGATCGGTTGCGCCCAAGTGTGAGGACCCGGCGCGTCCGGAAACATCGACGTGCCGAAGTTGCCGTCATGTGGCATATC
>Ga0316219_1001197_pt1 | contig 29311 bp, 19 predicted proteins | sample TBH18003PmetaG_FD_203635 | JGI IMG/M metagenome (GOLD analysis project Ga0316219, IMG submission 203635) | Freshwater microbial communities from Trout Bog Lake, Wisconsin, USA - TBH18003P | ecosystem: Environmental > Aquatic > Freshwater > Lake > Hypolimnion/Profundal zone | place: USA...
CGCGCCCTCGCGTGTTGGCGTCGGCGCCCTCGCCGACGCGAACTTTTTTGCGCTGCCGACGCGATCAGCCGCGAAGATGCCTTTGGCGAGGGCGCCAAAGGCCACACGCGAGGGCGCGTGCGCTCCCAGGAGTTTCGCTCCCGATTTCAAGCAATCTGCCCGATGGCGTTCCGAACTTTTAGACGTTACTGCGTGCTAGCGTCCGTAGAGACACTGCGCCAGGTACCCGGAAAGGGCGCAGGCGCGGTGTTCGGCGCGGAACTGGGCGATCTTCTGACGGTCCACCGCCAGGGCGCGATCCCACAACCACATGAGGTTGTTGGCGCTGACGGTCAGGATGTCCTGAATGTTCTTCTGATCGTCGGTGCGCGGGGCTTTCACGTCAAAGCAGACGATACCGTCGTACTTGGCGTCCTGGAGAACCACCAGCAGGGCGAGATCCTTGAGCGGTTCGGTGTAGCCGAACGGGAGATCCTGGTCGTACCGCTGGCCGTCCTGGGCATTGAGGTGGATGTGGAACAGCTTATTGGCTTCGAGGCAGAGCTCGATGTCCCAGATGTAGTCGAGGCCCGCGATCCGGCTGTGGGCCGTCTCGGGATTCAACCCGAAGAGGTGCTGCACGGACGGATCGAGGCGGCTGATCAAGTACAGCACCTCGCCGACGTTGGCCAGGTACATGTTCGCGCGCGGCTCGTTGGGCTTGGGTTCGATCGCGAACCGGATGGAATCGCCATACTTCGCCTTCGAATACTGGCCGACGGCATTGAAGCCTTCCACCAGGCGCTTGAAGGAATCCCGGCCGTTCTTGGCCAGGACAAAGTCAAAACCTTCGCGACCGTTCCAGAAAACCATCGTCTTTGCGCCGAGCACGTGGGTGGTGTCGACGGCCAGCCTGGCGTTTTCGAGCCCCTTGGCGCGGACCGCCGGGTCGTTGGAGGTCATCGCGCCGTCCTTGAAGATGGAGTCGGCGAAGAACGACGGAGTGTACATGGCGCACTGGAGGCCATTTTGCGCGGCGACTTTCAAGGCCGCCTCGGCTTCAGAGGCGGAAATCTCCACGTCGTGCGCTTCGTAGTAGGACATCCCCGCTTCGGCGAGGAGGGGTAAACGATCCAGGATGGGGATTGGGGCCCGGGTGGGGCCACCGAACGGATCGCCGCCGGGGCCGAGGTTCCACACGCCTGCGCCGAGCCCCTGGGGGCCGACTTTGTCTTTGAGACTAAAACGATGATGCATTGATTTGGTGTTTGTTTTATTGGGGCCCGGGGATTCCTTGGACGGACTTCTTCCCCGGAAGGGTGGAAGACTAACAGGCTGTAACACTCCGTGTCACTAATGTTTTTCGATTTTGCAAATTATCCGGGAAACGCTGGTCGCTGGGGCGGGGAGGCGATTCCGCTTCACCGATCCTTGACGCCCCGCCCCTCATCTTCTAGCGTGTCGCCTTTATGCGGAAGCTTCTCCTGTCCTCTCTTCTCGTGGTGGCTTTGTCTTCGCCGATGGTTCCGGCAGCCAGGGCCGCCCTGATTTACCGTGCTGGCGAGGGGTGGGTTTCCGATCAGGCGGACTCGGGAGGGGCCGAAAAGACGGCGAGCGCACAGTTTCAGAAAGCGCAGGATCTTGTTGCCCAGCGGGAATACAAGAAAGCCATCAACGCTTACCGAGTGCTGTTGAAGAAGTTTCCCGGCACCGGCGTCAGCTCCAAGGCCCAATTCAGCATCGGCAAGCTTTTTGAGACGATCAAGGAGCCGGAACGCGCCTTTGACGCCTACGGAGTGTATCTGACCAAGTATCCGAAGGGCGATGACTTCGACGCGTGCGTTGAAGCGCAGTTCAACATCGGCAAGCTCTTTCTCAACGGTGAACGGCGCAAGCTCTTCGGAATGAAGGCGTTCCCGTCGCGCGAACGCGCCCAGCAGATGTTCGAGGACATCGTCAAGAACGCGCCCTATAGCCGCTTTGCCTCGATGGCGCAATTTAACGCCGGGCAGGCGATGGAAAAGCAGGACAAATATCCCGAAGCGATAACGGCCTACCAGTTGGTGGTGGAGAAGTATCCCGCTGACCAAATCGCCGGGGATGCCCAGTATCAGATCGGGTACCTGTACCTGCGCGGCGCCAGGACCGGTTCCAACGACCGCGCAGCGCAGCAAAAAGCGCGGGATGCATTCGAGGATTTCATCATCAAGTATCCGCAGAGCGAAAAGATCGGCCAGGCGAAGGAGAATTTGACCACCATCGCCTCCGCGGGCGTGAAGCACTCGCTCGAAGTGGCGCAGTTTTACGAGAAGACGCACAACCTCAAGGCGGCTGTCGTTTACTACCAGGAGGTCGTGAGGAACGGCCCCGGCACTCCGGAAGCGGCCACAGCGCAGCGCCAACTGGAGCATCTTCAGCCAAAAGGATCGGAGAAGGCGGCGGCGGCCAAAGCGCCCGTGCAACGCAAGCTTCAAGCGCAAGAGGATACGGCCTTGCGCCCGGACTTCACCGGACCGCCGGCCCCGCCCGTTCCCGAAGACGAATCGGCCAGGAAGCGGAAATCGCGAGCCGCCGGCGAAACCGGTTCTTTATTGCAGCCGTTTTCCACCGCGCCGGACGCAGCCTCCCCGACGACTCCACAGCCGGAGCCGCCGCTGCCCACCCATTAACTGCCATTAACTGGTGGTGCAGTCCATAAAGGCTGGACATGTCCAGCCACTTGTGGGACACACCCCTTTCAGAATGAGAGTCTCGATTCGTTCCGCCGCCGGCGCCATCCTTGCGCTCTGCGCGCTTTCCCTTGGCGGTTGCGCCGGGTACCATGTTGGGCCGATTTCCCCCAAGTTCATGGAGGGCGCCAAGACGGTGGCCGTCCCGGTATTTCACAACAACACCGTAGTTCCGCGGCTGGAAACGCTTGCCGCCGACTGTGTCATCAAGCAGTTTCAGGTGGATGGCACCTACCAAATCCGCTCGGAATCGCAGGCCGACATGGTGGTCAAAGGAACCGTTACCCAGATCTTTCGGTACGGCGCGCGCTCGGTTCAAAGCGACGTTCTCAAGCAAAGCCAGTACAATCTGATGGTCACCGTGGCGTACACAGTCACCAAACGTTCGACCAATGCGCAGGTTAACGCCGGATCGGTCATCGGCGCCACCACCTTCTTTGTCAGCGGCAACGACGTGAATCAGGACGAGCGGCAGGCCATCCCTCTCGCGCTTTCCGATGCCGCGGTGCATCTGGTCAGCCGCATCAGCGAAGGGTGGTAATTGATAATTTTCGATTTTGGATTGCCGATTTTCGATTGGCGCAGGGTGCCCGCTTTAAACAATCGAAAATCTCCACGTAACAATTTTCGCCCTCATGCTTTCCCTTGTTCCAACGCCCATCGGCAATCTCGGTGACATCACCTTGCGCGCGCTGGAAGCGCTGAAAAACGCGGATGTCATCGGGGCCGAAGACACGCGCCACACCGGCCATCTGCTAACCCACTTCGGCATCTCCAAACCGCTCGTCTCCTACCACGAACACAACGAAGCGCGCCGCACCCAGGAGTTGCTGGAACGGCTGCGCCGTGGCGAGTCGGTCGCCATCGTCTCCGACGCCGGCATGCCCGGCATATCCGACCCCGGTGCGAGAATCCTCGCCGCCTGCATTGCCGGGGGACTGCCCTACACCGTGCTACCGGGTGCCTCCGCCGCCATCACGGCGCTCATCGGGTCCGGATTTTCCGCCGACGCCTTTTACTACGGCGGATTCCTGCCGCCCAAGAGCGGCGGTCGGCTGCGCGAACTCACGCTGGCCGCAGCGCGCCGGGAAACCACCGTTTTCTACGAAAGCCCGCACCGGCTCTGCAAGACGCTGGAGGCCGCCATCGGCGTGCTTGGCGACCGCGAACTCTGCGTGGCGCGGGAGTTGACCAAGACCTTTGAGGAATACCGGCGGGCAACGGCGGCAACCCTTCTGACGCACTACACAGCGCATCCGCCGAAAGGGGAAATTGTCCTGCTGGTTCGCGGCCTGAGCACGCGGGAGTGGCGGGAAAAAGGAAAAGTGGTCAACGCTGAATGGCGCTAAGTTAAGGGCGTCTTGGGACAAATGGTGGCGTTATTTGCAGTCAGCGCCCGTGCTAGGGACTCCGGGGAGCGCAGGCGCCTCGCCTGTGGCCCTTGGCGCCCCCGCCAAGGGCATCTTTGAGAGGATGAACGCGCCCTGGCACCCAGAACGGCGTCGGCGGGGGCGCCGACGCCCGCACGCGAGGGCGCGTGCGCTCCCCGGAACCCGCATCCGTCGCCGCTCCGCTTGTTCGTGGCTCCAATACCCATCGAAAGTTTTCCTTAACTTAGCGCCATTCATGCCTGACCCCATTTATCTGCAACAACACAAATTTCAGAGGGAATTTATTTCCTTATCTTTCTCGTCCTGCACCCTCAAGCGGGGGGGGCTTTAAAAAAACTGTGTTGCCATCAAAAAAAGTTTTGACCCAACTGCTGCTTTTGATATTCTGCCGAATATGAAACCTTATAAAACGTTCATTAATTCAATCCGCGGCGCGGTCAAATTGACCCTGCTGGCGGCTGTCGTTATACCTGCCAGCATGATTGGCCAGTCCGCCCTCGGCGGGCCCCAATGGAGCAAGGACCTGCCAGGCACCCCTAGCATGGGGTTGATGGATTTCAACCACGATGGCAAGTCTGAGGTGGTCGTCACGGGTTCGAACGCCTTTGACGTTTACGCCGGCGCAAATGGAGCGCATCTGTGGCATCTGGCCCTCATTGATCCAAGTCCCGGAAGTTGGGGAGCCAGCTTTGACGCCTCCAATTTTTTGATCGACCCAACTCACTATTCCAACGTTCCACGGGATTTCAACGGCGACAAGCGTCGGGAGTTGCTCTTTGTGCGAAGCGGAACCGTGGGCACAATTACGTCGGGTACGGCTTGCGCGTCGATTCAAGTTTACAACATGGCGAAGAGACTGCTCTGGCAAACCCCGCCCCTGTTAGGATCGATTTCGGGGGTTTGCGTGGGCCAAATGGATCGCGATAAAGCGCAAGAAATTGTGTATCTGGCGAATGACTTGACTGCCAGCGGGACCTCATCGCCTTTGACCTTGGTAGGGCGGGACGGAAAAACTGGGGCGGTTCAGTTCACAAAGACGTTCAACCCGGACGACTCCATCAACCTGATCGATGTGATCGATCTCAATGGGGACGGGCGAGATGAGGCAATTTACACGGTCAACAACGGTGTTTATGCTTGCAACGCAATGGGAACAGTAGTCTGGAGCATGACTACCACGTCACCCTACCCCGCATTCACCGTTTTCACCCCCGGTGTTAGCTACTATGAGTTTGATCCCAACTATCTAAGCGTCATGCAGAGTTGGGTTACTAACTCGTCGGTGCGCCAGAGACCGGCCGACATCGATGGTAACCGGCATCGCGATCTGATGCTGAGCTTCACCGCCGATTCTTATGCCTATTCTTACGTTTCCAACACCGGGTCTTGGCAGACGCACACCACTTTCCGAGTTTACGATCTCGCAACCAAGGCGATGCGGTGGCAGACACCCGATATCGTGTCAACGTACCGGTCTGACTTGCCTACCGTTGTAGAGTCTTTCGACCTCAACAACGTCGATAAGAGAGTTGGTTTGGATCTCGTCTGCCAGTATCGGAACTCGAGCGGAAATCCTGTGATTCAAGTCTATAACGGCCGCCAGGCGGGAGCGATCGCCTTGCCTCGTGTCACCAAAGTGTATGGGCTTGGCGACACGCTGCCCGTGTCTCCGGTTTACGTGGACGTCAACAACGACGGCGTGAACGAAATCGTCACTGGGGTCAACCAAACGGTGGAGGCAATCAACGGTTCGAACGGCGCTGTGGTCAAAACCATTGCGCTGGGGATGCCTGGCTATGACATTTACGCACCTTGCGTTAATGCCCGTTCTGTCACTCCGGCCGCGCAGAATAGTTTCGCCTCCAGGAATGTCCTGAGCGATTTCAACGGGGATGGGAAACCGGACCTGGTTGTCCAATTCTATGCGAATGCCAACCTCGACGATCATTATTCGAGTGCTCTGAACGCAGTCCGCAGTTTCGATTACGCAACCAAGCATGTGAATTGGCAAGCGGAATTGCCTGTGGGTGATGTCTCTGTGCAGACCTGCTTCGCGGACAAGGATCCTCAGCAGGAGCTTGCGGTCTTTGTCTCGAACTTCCCGCTCTCACCGTACTATCCGAACGTGCCGATTGCGAAGTTCAACACTGTGGCGGTGTATGACGGAAAGGCGCCGTAACAGAGTCTGAGAACCAGATCGCAAGAGTTCGCATCAGAATCGCCCCAGCGCGCGATTCCATAAACCCAGCCCGATGGGCAACCCCACGGGCTGGGGATTGAACGAGAGCGCCCCCGGCCTGAGAAGCTGCGATTTCAAGAACGACTGCGAACGGACAGCGCGATCCTACCGAGCGAAAGGCGCGGTTGGCCCTACCCGGCCCTTAAGGCGGGCTTGGGGCTGGCCGCGCCTGCGGTGTTTAAAGCCACATGCGATGGACACAACACTAGCCGACGTTTAAATGGCGGCAGCAGCCAGAAGGGAGAATGTCCCGGGTCACAAGGATGTCAGTAATGGAAGCTCGGGAACTTTCCGTCCGGTTCAGTGGAGCCCCACACGTGCTTTGTCGCGACCGGAACCGCCTACCGCCCTTCGCGGAGGTGCCGGATGTCCTTGGCGGAGATCGCGTAAACGACTTCTTCGGCAATGTTCTTTGCGTGGTCGCCGACGCGTTCCAAATGCCGCACGATGAAGATGAGATTGAGGTAGTCGGCAATGCGGTCGGGTTTCTCCATCATTACCTGGGTGAGCTGTTCGCCGATCTCCACGTTGAGCGCATCGACGTTCTTGTCGCGATGCTTGATCGCCACGGCCAGCTCGGTGTCCCGGTCGCCGAAGGCCCGCAGCACGTCGGTGTACATCCCCATCGCTTCGGTAAACATCGGCTGAAGCGAATGCACTTCTTGCAGCTCCGGGCTTCGGTTTAGCAGCCGCGCCTTCTTGGCGATGTTCTTGGCCTGATCGGCAATCCGCTCCAGATTATTGTTGAGTTTCATGGCCGCGACCACCTCGCGCAAATCCGACGCCACCGGTTGGAACCTTCGCAACAGTTCGATGCCGTCGCGGTCGATCTGCTTTTCGAGCGTGTCGATCTCCTCGTCATCGGCGATGGCGACGCTGCACAGATCGTCGTTGCGCGTAAACAACCCTGTCATCGCATTGCGCAGGTTTCGCTCAACCAGGCTCGCCATCATGAGCAGATCGTCTTCCAGGGAGGCCAGAGCGGTGTTGAAGGTTCCAAGGATGTGTTTTCCGGATTCGGGCATATTTTTGTTATTCTCGCATTATTTTTCGGGATTTCCAGCGTGCATCCGCCAGATTTTCATCCAAAACGTCCGGTGACGTAATCCTCGGTCTGTTTTTCCCTGGGCGCGGTGAATACCCGGGTGGTTGTGTCGAACTCAATCAGCTTGCCGAGATAGAAGAACGCCGTCATGTCCGAAACGCGGCTGGCTTGCTGCATATTATGGGTGACGATGATGATCGTGTAATCCTTGCACAGTTCGTGGATGAGATCCTCGATTTTGGAAGTGGCCAGCGGATCGAGCGCCGACGCAGGTTCGTCCATCAGCAACACTTCGGGCTCGGTGGCGATGGCGCGCGCGATGCACAGCCTCTGTTGCTGGCCGCCTGAGAGGCTTAGCCCGGGTTTCTTGAGATCGTCCTTCACTTCATCCCAGAGGGCGGCCATCTTCAGGGCCGTCTCCGTGCGCTCCCCCAGAAAGGCGCGGTCGCGCACACCGTTCAAGCGCAGTCCGACCGTGACGTTTTCCTGAATGGACATGGTTGGGAACGGATTCGACTTCTGGAAGACCATCCCGATGCGCCTTCGGATAACTGTCGGATCGATTCGCGGCGCATACAGGTTTTCTCCGAAGAACCGGATGGTTCCGTCCATGCGCGCCTGCGGCACCAGCTCGTGCATGCGGTTGAGACAACGCAGGAAGGTCGATTTGCCGCATCCGCTCGGGCCGATGATTGCCGTGATTTTCTTTGCGGGCACCGAAAGCGACACCTCATTGAGAGCCTGCTTTTTCCCGTACCAGACGCTGAGGTCTTTGACTTCAAAAGCGACTTGTTCGGGTGGAGCGGGAAGAGGTTCCCGCTCCGGCGCGCTGGTGGATGGCGAGATGGGCATGGTCGAAGGTGGATTGTTCATAGTCAATGGCCGACACCCGTCGGGCGGATGCGGGTGGAGATGCGCACGAGGACGTTGACGAGAAACGTGAAGCCAAGCAGGACCAGCGCGCCCGCCCACGCCTGGCGGTGCCAGTCGTCATAGGGCGAAATCGCGTAACTGAAAATTTGCAGCGGCAACGCGGCGATCGGCTGGGAAAGGTCGTGGTTCCAAAACTGGTTGCCGAACGCGGTGAAGAGTAGCGGCGCGGTTTCTCCGACGACACGCGCCATGGCCAGCAGAATCCCGGTGACGATCCCCTTGAGCGCCGTCTTCATCACGATATGCACGATCGTTTTCCAGCGGACGATGCCCAGCGCCAGTGCCGCTTCCCGGTAACTCTGCGGCACCAGCACCAGCACTTCTTCCGTGGTCCGCATAATCAACGGCACCATGAGCACCCCGAGAGCGATCCCGCCGGCGTAGGCGGAGAAGCCTTTCATCGGTTCCACGAACAATCCGTAAACCACGACTCCCCAAATAATGGAGGGGACGCCGTTGAGGATGTCCCCGAAGAAGCGCAGCCACCAGGCCACCCGACGCGAGCCGAATTCGGCAAGATAAACCCCGCCCAGCACGCCGACAGGCACCCCGATGACCGAAGCCAGCCCCAGCAATATCAGCGAACCGACCATGGCGTTGGCCATGCCGCCTCCCAACTCGCCCACCGGCGCCGGCAGATGCGTGAAGAACGCCCAATTCACCGAACTGGCGCCCATCTTAACTAGATGGAAAAAGACCAGGCCCAGCGGCGCGATGACGAGCACGGCGCAAAGAAAGGCAAGGCCGCTGGCTGCCGCGCTCTTGGTCTTGCGCCAGCGCCGGTGCGTGTCAGTGGGGAATTTCCTCAGGGCTGTCATGCGTGTTCGCCTTCCGCAAAGGTTTTCAACAAAAGCTGCGCAAGCAGGTTAACCGCAATCGTCACCAGGAACAACACCAGCCCGATCGCAAACAACGCCTGCAAATACATGTCCGTGGTCGCTTCGGCAAACTCGTTGGCGATCACGCTCGCGAGCGTATAGCCCGGCGCAAGCAGCGACGCCGAAATCTCGGGCCGGTTTCCGATCACCATGGTGACCGCCATCGTTTCCCCCAGCGCCCGTCCCAGCCCGAGAATCGCCGCGCCAAACAGGCCGCGCCGCGCATAGCTGAGAACAGCGATGCGCGTTACCTCCCAGCGGGTCGCTCCCAGCCCGTACGCCGCTTCCCGCTGGAGATCGGGGACCGAACTCAGGATTTCACGCGAGATGGAAGTGATGATCGGCAGGATCATGATCGCCACAATAATACCGCCCGCCAGCATGCTGACGCCGTAGATCGGTCCGGAAAACAAGGGCGTCCACCCGAATGCCGACTGCAAGAGCGGGAAGAGGTGAACCCGGAGCCACGGCACCATCACAAAAATCCCCCACAAGCCGAGAATGACGCTCGGAATCGCCGCCAGCATTTCGACGAGGGAGACGATCGGGGCGCGGATCCAGAGCGGGGCGAGTTCCGTCAGGAACACCGCCGTGGCGATGCTCAGCGGGACGGCGATCAGCAGGGCGATTGCCGACGAGACGAGCGTTCCATAGATGAACGGCAATGCACCGAACTGTTCGGTCACCGGGTCCCAGTCGGAGCGAATGAAGAAGTTCAACCCAAACTTGCCGATGGCGAGCCGGGAATGGGTCCACAACTCAACGCCCACCCCGACGATGAGAAACACCACGGAGAACGCCATGATCAGAGTGATCCATTCGAAGGCTTGGTCTCCGAAGCGCGAGAACGGCGCCAGGCTGACGGAGGACCGCCGGGCAGCGGGCAAGGCGTGTCCGTCGTCGGGCGGATTGGCGCTTTGAGGTGCTGTGAAGTTCATTCTATCAAGCTTTCCAGAAAAGGTTCAGATTGCTCTGGCCGTCTAAACTGAAGAGTTCACAAAGCGTGCGGATGGCGATCTCCGGGGAGCGCACGCGTCTCGCGTGCTGGTCGCGGGGAGCGCGGGCATCCTGCCCGCCCGTGTCGGCATCGTGCCGGCGCGAACAGACGGCTACCGAAACGCTTGCGACCGTCAAGGGTAAGTCGAGCCGAAAACATGACACTTGATGCGAGGCGCTCTCCAGATGTCGCCGGCAGGATGCCCGCGCTCCCCCCAACAACGAAGCACGCTTGTGAGCGGGACGAACGTCCGAAGTTCGCGGCGGCGGGACGCCGACGCCAGCACGCGAGACGCGTGCGCTCCCCAGATGTCGCCGGCAGAATGCCGACGACTGCGGGCAAGATGCCCGCGCTCCCCCCAACAACGAAGCACGCTTGTGAGCGGGACGAACGTCCGAAGTTCGCGGCGGCGGGACGCCGACGCCAGCACGCGAGACGCGTGCGCTCCCCGGATGTCGCCGGCAGGATGCCGACGACTGCGGGCAAGATGCCCGCGCTCCCCCCAACAACGAAGCACGCTTGTGAGCGGGACGAACGTCCGAAGTTCGCGGCGGCGGGACGCCGACGCCAGCACGCGAGACGCGTGCGCTCCCCGGAACTCGCATCCGCGCGTTTTCTCTGGTTTGTGAGTCTTTTGGCTTAACCATGGCGTGACGCTATTTTGGAAAGCTCAGTAGAATCATTCCGGAATTCCAGTTACTTTATTTCCCCCACGCGCTCCAGGACCCTCTTTTGCACGTTCTCGGGCAAAGGAGCGTAATCCAGCGACTTTGCCATGGCTTCCCCCTTCGTCAGCGCCCATTTGAGAAACTCCACGACCTTTTTCCCCTTGGCGGGGTCCCTTTGTTTTTCATCGACCAGGAGCCAGGTCGCCCCGGCGATGGGGTAAGCGTCCTTTCCCGGAGCATTCGTCATCGTGAACCGGAAATCATCGGGGATCTTTGCCGTGGCCATCGCCGCGGTTACGCTCTCGGGAGAAGCTTTCACCACGTTCCCAGCGGCGTTCTTCAAATCCGCAAATGGCATCTTGTTCTGGAGGGCGTAGGCCAGCTCGACGTAGCCGATCGACCCCGGTGTCTGTATCACCTGTCCGGCGACTCCCTCGTTCCCCTTGGCTCCAAGCCCCACGGGCCAGCGCACCGAGGTGTTGGAGCCGACCTTGCCCTTCCATTCCGGGCTGACTTCGCTCAAGTAGGTGGTGAAAATGAAACTGGTTCCGCTGCCGTCGGACCGATGCACCACGACGATCGCTGTGTCCGGCAGGGAAACCCCGGGGTTGAGCTTCGCAACCGCAGCGTCGTTCCATTTCATAATCTTGCCCGTGTACACTCCGGCGATTGTCTCACCGTCGAGTTTCAGCGGCGTGTCGGATGAAAGGCCCGGGAGGTGGTAGGCGAGCACCACGGCGCCCGCAACGGTCGGGATGTGCAGGATTTTCCCCGTCGCCCTGGCCAGGTTCGCGTCGCTCATCGGAGCATCCGACGCCCCGAAATCGACCGTTTGTGCCAGCAGTTGTTTCTGACCGCCTCCGGAGCCGATCGGCTGGTAATTGAAGCGTACCGATGGATCGAGCTTCGCGTAAGCCGAAAACCATTTTGAATAGAGCGGGTAGGGGAACGTGGCTCCCGCGCCATTAATGGTCATTTGCGCGTGGAGCGTCGCCGCGGGCATCCCAAAGACTGCGAGTGCCAACGCGACTCCGAGAGTTCTTGCGATTTTCATGCCCTCCTGAATCGTTCACGGGCATCGAGCGGCTGTCGCCGTCCGGAAATGTCACGGATTTGTCACAAAGCATATTCAATCGTCGAAAAAATTGCCGTTTGCCCCCGGCCCGGCTACGTCCTAACATCCCTGTGCGTGACAAACCCAGCACCGCCTCCACCCATCTTTCCTGTGCAGCAGCGCTGGTTCAGACTCCGGAAATTTCTAGTCCGGGGATTCTGGAGCGCTGTCTGCCTGACGGTCGCCGTTGTACTGTGGCTGCTCTGGTACGTGAGCAACCACGGATTTGCCCGCAAATGGCGCTACGTCCTGGTGCAGGAAATCGCCAAGAGCGGTCTGCCGGTGACCATCGAACGGCTCACGCTCAATCCATTACGAGGACTGGCCGCGAAAAACGTCCGGGTCATGGATGCGCGGGTTCACGGGCGCACGCTGGCGGTTATTGACGAGATCGTGCTGGACATCGACTACTCCCACCTGGTCCACCACGAACCGTTCATTAACGCGATCGACCTGTGCGATGCCTCCGTTTCGCTTCCGCTGAAGCCCGGCGAACCCGACTGCGAACGCATCGATGTCACCGGACTGAAAGCGCGCATTCTGCTCCCGCCGCACCGGATCGACGTTGCCCAGGCGGAAGCTGACATTCACGGCCTGCACGTCACTGCCAGCGGGCGGTTGATGAATCCGGAAGGGTTTATGGCGCGCCGGGAACAACCCGCGCAAACGCAAAGTCCCGGCTTCGATCTCTACCAGGCCATTAAAGCGCTCGACCGCTTGAAGTTCACCGGCGGGAAGCCCGTGCTCGATCTTCATTTTGAGGGCGACTTGGAGCAGCCTGCCAAACTCTTCGCCAAGGCGACGTTTCGCTCGAACAAGTTCACCGCGCGCGGAAAATACACCGTCAACTCCGTCACCATCGGCGCCGTTTACTCGGACGGCCTGATCCGGCTTGAGCAATGCTCGCTCGGTGACGCATGCGGCGTGCTCGACGGTTCCGGCGTGTTCGACCTGACTACCGGTGAAGGCGCCTTCCACGTTCGCTCGAATGTAAACCTGCCCGAATTCGCGCGCATCGCGGGCGCGGCTCAAATTCTGGACAATGTCGGCTTCGATTCCCCGCCGCTTCTGGAATTGGACGGCTCGGTCGATTGGCGCACGGGCCAGCCTTTCCGCGGCAAATTGCTGGGGCATATCGTCACAAACCGTTTTCGCGTCGGCTCCAACGCATTCCAGGGCGGCGCGTGCGATTTCTCGTGGGACGGCCAGCGCTGGTATATCCGCGATGCGCGTATCCAACACCAGTCCGGAGAATTGAACATCAGCGCAGTGCGAACGCCGGAGGATTTCCGGTTCTCGCTCGACAGCGCAATGAGCCCGAAGCTCTTTCTACCCTTGCTGCCGCCGGACGCCCGCGAGAAGTTATCCGCCATCCAGTTTCAAAGCGCCCCGCGCTTTCATGTCGAAGGCCAGGGCCCGTCGCTTTCCGCCGACTCCTTGGATATCCACGGTCATCTCTCCCTGGGCGCGACGCATTACCGGGGCATCGGCATCGATTCGGTCACCCTGAACTTCGGTCTCAAGGACGGTGTTCTGGCGATCCGGGATTTGCGCATCCAACGACCCGAGGGAACCGGCGCCGGCGCGCTGACGTACGACCTGAAGACCGACCGGCTGCAATTGGACCACGTCCGCACCACGCTGGTGCCCACGGATGTCGCCTCAACCTTCGACCGGGACTTGAGCCGGAACCTGGCGCCCTACCGATTCAAGCGGCGCCCCGACCTGCTGCTCGATGGCTCGATCGATTGCCGCAAGGGCCACATGGAAAATAACCGCCTCAAAATCGAAGTCGATGGCGCCGCGGGAATGGATTACACGCTGATTCATCGCAATCTCTCGGTGTCAAAAGTCACCGCGAACCTGTCGATTGTCGGCGAACACCTGAAGATCAGCAGCCTCGAAGGATCGGTGCTCGGGGGCAAGGTGCGCGCGGATATGGACTTCAACCTGCGCAAGAGCAAAGGGGATTACTCCGTCGCCTTGCGCATGGAAAACATCGATTTTCCAAGCCTCACCAAGCTCTACCTCGACTATGACGCGTCGAAGGGCAGGCTGACGGGTTCGTTCGATTTCACCGGCAAGCACGATCTCGCGCGGGAAATCAAAGGCAAGGGGCGGCTCGTTGTCGAAAACGGGAACGTGTTTGCAATCCCACTATTTGGCCCGCTCTCCGGGGTTATCGCCAACGTGGGGTACGAAAACGCTCACAAGGGAACCTGCACGTTTACCCTGCGCGACGGGGTCGTGGCCACCGACGACCTCAACGTATCGAGCAAACTCTTTTCCATGCTCGGCAGAGGCAAGATTTACGTTCTGGACGACAAAATCGACTTTTCCGTCCGCCTGGCTGCCGAAGGGGCCGCTGGGGTGTTGTTCTCACCGTTCGGCAAGTTGCTCGAATACACCGCCGACAACACGCTTTCGAACCCGAACTGGCACCCCAAACGCCTGCCCAAAGCCCTCTTCGCTCCGCGCCAGGAACCGTCCCCCCCGCCGGTCGCTGCGCCGGAACAGCCTCGATCTTCCTCGCGCGGGCGGTAAGAGTTTCTCAGTTCTTCTTGGCAAGAATCACGCATCGGGTTCGTAGAAAGTCGATTTGCTTCGGATAAACCCAGGCAAGATCGGCCGGTGTCGACTGGTCGTAAACCACTCTGTATGGAAACTTCCCCGCGAACAGGTCTGCGAAAAAAGACTGAACTGTGTCGCTTGGGACTTTATAATCGCTGGCGTCGACGGTAACGATATCCGGGTTGCGCTCGCGTAGCGCAGCGGCTGTGAAAAACGATTCGTCGGAATTTCCTTCGTGCGAGGCAACCAAACCGTCGACCCATCTGTTCTTTGAGAAGACTTTCGAGAATAATTGCGTTCTCCCATTGCAGTGGGGCAGGCGGAGGTCGATGGCGTCGGCTTTCACGGGCAGCATCGGACGCTTGTCCATTGCAAAAATCTCAGCGATTCCCAGCGCCTCGTTCTTATGCCAGTGAGGGCTGCCGGCGCTCGATTCGATTCGGCAGCCTGGATGCACGTGTGCGTCCATCCAATCCAACGCGGGGAGACGGGGGTCCGCGTTGAAGCGTGAGCCGACGAGGTAACTGCAAACGCAACTATACAGGAGCACGGGAGTCAACAATATTCCAAAACCTCGTTGAAACTTCTCTCCGATTAGCGCTAACGCGGGTCCGGTCATGAGCAGAAAAAATGGGATGCATGGAAGCACAAAGCGCGTCTCAATGCGGGGAAACGCGCCGATTTTGGCAAAGTAGAGACAGAAGACGCTCGAGGCCATGAGGAAACCGGCGGTGTTGGTCTCAAACCATGATCGGCGCCACAGTATGATAATCAGCGAGGCGCTTGCAAGGAGCACTAGCAGCGTAGCGCCCGGGATCCCCAGAATCTCCGGAAATTGGCCACAAAACTTCAGGTAACCGAGACCCTCCGCCTGCCCATCGTAGCGCGGCGTGACTATACTGGCGTACATAAAATCAGCGAGGAACTTGCGGAAATCGAGAAGCATATACGGGTCGAGCGCCACCATGGAAACAGGAACCATGGCCAGGCTGGCGATAAGCTTCTTGGAAAAGACCCGGGACTGCCATGTCCGATTGTGGTGGGAGAGAATATGACCTGTGACCAATGCAATTCCCACTGCAAGACCGTTGTACTTGATATTAAAGGCAGCGCCGATCGCAAACCCAGCCATGAGGTAATGCCTGAGCCGTCCGGAAATCTGCGCGCGCAAAGAAAGGAACATGGCCAGCATCATCCCGAAGAGAAGCGGGGAATCCACGGAGAGAAAGTGATTGTATTCGATGAGGCCTGCACTGCATCCAAAAAATAACGCGACGACTCTGGCTGCGAACCTGCCATAACACGTTAGACAATAGTGGTATGCAAGGGTCAATGTAATACAGTAGAGAAAAATAACAAAGGCGCGGGAGAGATAAAGTCGGATGGTGTTGAATGGCACCTTGCGAGCGGCACTTTCTCCGAGCGTTGCTGTGACCGCGTCCTGCACGAAATCGACCGGGATGATCACCGCGCAACGGTTCAAATAGGTATAGCCCGGAGGGCGTCCAAAGTCCGAAGGCTCGGCGAATAATTGTATGTAACGAAGCCCCATTTCGTCTCGATTCCAGCATTCGAAACGCCCCCAACCCACGCCATGAATACTGAACACGACGGCAAACGCCAGCGCCAAAAGCAGCATCGGGTCCGGCTTGCGGTTTGCAAAGATCGCAAGAAGGGTTCCTTTGCCGCCGGCCATCCTGGCATCTGAGGCGGAAAACAAGCGTTCCTTGAGCAGCAAAATCGCCGGCCAGAGCGATACAAGGACGGTAAGGTCTCTTTTTAAATCCCAAACACCAAAAACCAGATGATTTGTTCGAACAACGTGAATTGCCAGGAAAGCGGCAATAGCAGTGAACCGCTCCTGTCTGCCAATGGCTTTTCGATAGAGATTTGCGATGTCGATCTGGAATCTGCGTTTGGCATATAGGATGAACGGCCACACGCAAACTAGGATTAACAGATCCTCCAGATAATCGACACCCCGAAAATGAGGAGTGAACGTGCGCAGCAGATGAATGCTAAGAAATGCGACTAGCGCTGTGAGGCGCTCTCTGCCAAGGACCGCTTGCCGGTAATCGCTGGCGAGTTGGGCGAAATTTGTCATCCTGCGATCGTAAGTTTTCAAGAGGTTGCGTCAAGGCGAAAAGACCAGACGAAAAGGCCGGCGGAACGAGAAAGCATAAAACCCCGGCCCTGAACCCGCCTGCGTTCAGTCTTCAGGGCGCAGTTCGACCTTTGCCGAGACTTCTGTGGGCTGGGGTGGCTGGAGCGTGGGCGGGCATCCCAACTGCCAGGCGAGATCCGCTTCTTTGGTGACCAGGGAGGGATAGCCGGGGATGCCCTGCCGGACGCTAACCCATGCCATGTGAACCTCTAAGTTGTGGAGCCTCACCAACTCCGCCTTCAGGTCGCCCAGCAGTCGCTGGCGCAACTTGTCCGCGTTGGTGGCGTTCCACGGCATGAGGTCGATCCGCTTCTTCAGGTTATAGGTAAGCCGCGCCTGTTTTTCCACGTCCTCCGCCGCCGCCTGGATTTCTTCAGGCAGCGTGTTGGAGGGCGCGCGTGTGCTCGCGGCATCGTACCAAAAGAAGGTTCCGCTGATTCGGGCCACCTGCCAGCCGTCATCGCGACGATGATAAGTCAACGGCTGCGGGGGGATCCGTCCGGAGAAAGCGTCGTTGGGCGTTCCGGCGCTCACGTTGACCGAACCGCCGGTGAGCGGACTCACGCCCGCGGAAAATGGCGTGCCGTCGACCCACCGTCCGCTGACGTTCGCCGACTGGCCGGCCGCCAGCAGAATCTGCGCCGGCAACTCCCCCGCGGCGGTGGTCGAACCGCTCACGATCGTCGCCGGACCGCGCTTGGTGAAAATCACTTTTCCCGAACAACTGCCGCTGGTGCGAACAATGTACGAGCCCGATGGGGGCCGAACACGCATTTTTTCCACATCCTCTGCGGAAAAGGAGGCGAACTCCTGGGCGGCAGCCGCTTGCGCCTTTTCCCGTTGGCTCTCCATCTTGTGCCAGTAAATGAGCCATGCGACCCCGGCGCCCACGACGGCGATGCCGATACTGCCAACGATTAGCGCTTTCTTGCGGGTTCTGGGACGCATGCAACAACGAAATGCCGGCGGTCCGACTCGACGGGCCGCTTGGGCTCTGGCGCACTATTTGCCGTTTTCTAGCGGCGCGCAAGTGTTGAATAGAGCTCCGCCGTTTGCCGGGCGATTGCGCGCCAGCTGAACTTCTCCTCGGCGCGCACCCGTCCGGCTTTGCCCATTCTCTGGCGAAGAGACGGGTCGGCCATCAGTTCGTTGACGTTGGCGGCGAGGTCGCGAGCGAATCGGTCCGGATGAAGCGGTTCGAACGGGCTGCAATCCATTTGCTCCAGCGCGACGAGGTAGCCGGTCTCTCCATGGACCACGACTTCTTTGATCCCGCCGACTGCGCTGGCGACGACGGCGGTCTCGCAGGCCATCGCTTCCAGGTTAATGATCCCGAACGGCTCGTAAATGGACGGGCAACAAAAGACGGCGGCGTGCGAATAAAGTTCGTAGACGGTCGGTTTATCCACCATCGCCTGAATCCAGATGACACCGGGCCGGTGAGCCGCTTCGACCGCGGCCTTCATTTCGGCGGCGATTTCAGGCGTGTCCGGCGCTCCGGCGCAAAGCACCACCTGAAACGCAGGGTTCATGTATTTGATGGCGTTGACCAGGTGAACGATCCCCTTCTGCCGGGTAATGCGCCCCACGAAGAGCACGTAGGGCGTCTCCGGGTGGATGCCATAGCGCACGAGGGCGTCGGTGGTTTCGATTTTCCGGTACTCGTCCGGGTCGATCCCGTTGTGGATAATGTGAATCTTTTCCTCGTCCACGTCGAAAAGCCGCAAAACGTCGATCTTGGTCTCCTTGGAAACGGCCACAATGGCGTCGGCCATTTCGATGGCGGTCTTTTCCACCCAGAGAGAGAAATCGTACCCGCCGGCGAGTTGCTCGCGCTTCCAGGGACGAAGAGGTTCGAGCGAATGGACGGTGACAACCAACGGAATGCCGTAGTTGAGCTTGGCCATGATGCCCCCGAGATGAGTGTACCAGGTGTGGCAATGCACCACGTCGGCGTCGATGTTCGCCGAGTTGAAGGCAGTACAGCGTTCGACCGCGCTGAACACAGACTGGAGCGGTTTGGGACAGGTATACCCCGCCGTGTCCGCCGGAAAACCGCGCACCCGCAGGCGGTCGCGCGTGTCGTCCTGCCGCCCGAAGGCACGCACTTCGACGTCGATCAGTTTGGATAATTCGCGGCTGATGTAGTCCACATGCACGCCCGCGCCACCGTAAACGTTGGGCGGGTACTCGTTGGTCAGGAGAAGAGCTTTCATAAAATGGTGGTTGGCGAGCCGACTGGCGTCCGGGCCGCGATGCGGCTCCGTAACCATGTCGGACTAAAATCAAATTCGAAGGAGTTTAGGATGGATTACGAATCACTACAAGACTTGTACGTGCGCGAGTTGAAGGATCTACACAGCGCCGAGAAACAGATATTGAGGGTTTTGCCGAAAATGATCAAGCACACTTCGGCGCCGCAGTTGCGCGAGGCTCTCGAACACCACCGGGAGGAAACCAAAATGCAATGCGAACGGGTCGAACAAATTCTTGAACGGCTCGGAAAAACAACGCGCGGGATCAAATGCCGCGGGATGGAGGGTATCCTCGAAGAGGCTGAGGATTGGCTGGCCGAAGATGCCAACTCGGCGGTGATGGATGCCGGACTGATTTCGATGCTTCAACGGGTGGAACACTACGAGATTGCCGGATACGGCAGCGCCCGCACCTTCGCTACCCTGCTGGGCCACAAGGAAGACGAACAACTCTTGAGCCAGACTCTGGACGAAGAAGGCGGCGCGGACAAGAAGCTGACCGCCGTGGCCGAACAGATTAACTCGGAGGCCAGACAGGAACAGGCAGTGCATTAAAATTCGCTTTGCGATAGATGTGGTAAGGCCGTAACACTGGCGCCTCCCTATCCGTTTCGATCGGGCGACTTCGGACTAACCTCGCGCGGGATTGCGTTGGGAGTATCCACTCTCCCTCGCACTCTTTTGGTGAGCTTGCCCGTCGCCCGAATTCGCGTAGCCTGTCTCGCCAATGACCCCGCCGTCCTCCAGAGAACGTCCGCAGTCGCATCGCGGTTTTCCGTGGGCTTTCCGTGCCGCGGCGCTTTTTCTTCCGCTGTGGTGGACGAACATCGGGGTGCTGCATGCCGCCACCGACGCACGCATTGTCGAGCGCTACCGTCAGATGATCGCGGCCAATCCGGCTGACGAATCCGCTCTCGACCGGCTCTGGAAGATCGCGCGGCAGGACGGGTTTGCCGACGATTTGCTCGCTCAGTACGGCAGGCCGGCGGCGAAAGACGATTTCGCCCGGCAACTTATCCTCGCCGGGTTGTTGCACCGCGCTGGGCGGGATGACGAATCGCGCCAGGCATTTTCGCGCGCGGCAAAGCTCGATCCCAAGAGCCCTCTGCCGCACCTGATGCCGGCCCGGTTTCTTCCAGCCCCGGAAGCGGCCGCGGAACTGGAAAAGGTCATCGCGCTCGTGGAAAAAGCGGGCGTCCAGGGTCCCAAGGACGCCCCCGCTCTCCCCAACCTGCTTCAGCAGTTGGCCGAGACCAGAGTTGCCGCCGGCGAGCCGGAAAAGGCTGCCGAAGCTTGGGAGCGCGCGGTCAAGCTGGAACCCGACTCTCTCGAACCGCGCCGGCGGTTGGCCGCGTATTACCTCGAAAAAGGGGATGGCGTATCCGCCGCGGCGCATCTTGCCTGGCTCGAAAGGCACGGGGATATCCCCACTCGCGTAAACGCGCTGCGCAGTCTCGCCCGGTTGCATCAGGCTTCGGGTGCGTTCGATCCGGCGCTGGAGGCTCTCGGCAAAGCGCTGGCTCTCACTTCGGCGGACAACTGGCTGCGGGCCGAACTGGTCGCTGAAACGATTCGCGTCAGCAGGCGCGCCAATCGCCTTCCCCAGCTCGAAACCCGTTGGAAGAAAGATGCGGAGGCCAACTCCCACGCGCCCGGTCCCTGGCTGCAATTGGCGGATCTGTACAACCAGCAGGGCAATTCCGCGGGCGAACGCGCCGCGCTTGAAAAAGCGATCGCGCTGATTCCCGGGGATTCCGCACTGCGGATTCGGCTGGGGCGGCTGCTGGTGCGCATGGACGATCTGCCCGCCGCGGCGGTCCAGCTAGACGCGGCTCTGGCCGCCGCGACGACGACGGGACGCGCGAACGCCGATCTCGTCTTCGAACGCGCGGAACTGGACATCCGGCGCGGCGACCCCGGCGCGGCGCGCACCCGCATCGACGCCCTGCCGTCGCCCGCCGCCAACGATCCGCTGGCCGGACGCATCGTCGAGTTCTTCCGGCGCAACCGGATGTTCGACGCGATCGAGCAGCGCCTGCGCAAACCGGGCGCCGACCCGCCGGCGCTCGCCGACTTTCTCTTTGCGCAAAACCGCCGCGAGGAAGCGCGAGCGGCGCTGCGCAAGCTCATCCGCAGCGAAGACCCGCCAAAGACGCAAGCCGAGGCGCACGAGCACGTCGCCGAGTTGCTCAAGCAAGCGGGCGAGACGGTCGCCGCGCTGGCGGAACTGCGTGAAGCCGCCCGCTTGCAGCCGGACATTCGCCGCATCCAACTCGTCCTGGGAGACGCCATTCTCGCCGCGGGCGAACCGAAGCTCGCGCCGGGAACCGCCGGCAAGTCGGCACGCGAGGCCTATGAAAAGGCGGTGGCATTGAGTCGCACCGAAGAGGATCGTACTGAAGCGGATCAACGCATATTCCGAAGCTTCGAGCGCGAAACGCCGGTTCCGGTGGATCTGTCCGGTTCCACTTCCGAAGCGCCTGGCGTGACGGCTGAACTGGCAGCCGTTCCCGACGATGGCGCTCCCGCTTCCAGCACCAATCGAGCGCTGGCCGCGTTTATCGAAACCCTCGAAGCGCGGGCGATGAAATCGAGCGGACCGGACGGAGCGTCGGCGTGGCTGCGCTTGGCGCGCTGGCAATTCTGGAACCACGATCCGGAGACAGCTCAAGCGGCGGCCAGGGAGGCGGTGGCGCTTGCGCCGACTTTGCCGGCCCCCCATGAATTGGCGGTCACCATCGACCTGGCGACGGGCGACCGCAACGGCGCCATCGGCCAGCTTCGCCAGCTTGCGCAGGCCATGCCGGAGCGCAAGGACCGTTACCTGCGCCAGATCGCGCATATCCAGATGCAGATGGGCCGGCGCGCCGAGGCGCTCAAGATTCTTGAGGAGATCGCCATGGGGCAGAACCCGGAGGCGCTGGCGGAACTGGCCGACGCCCAGCAACAGGCCGGACGCTGGAACGACGCGCTTGCCGCATGGGAACGGCTCTACGCCACCGCGAAGAAAGAACGCCGGCACCAATACCTTTCCCAGCTCGTACATGCCATGGAGCACCAGCAACTCCATCAGCGCGCCGCCGAAATCGTCTGGAAGGAGTTTACGGAGGATGCCGGCGCGCCGGCGCGCCCCGAAGTCTTGCGAACCCTCATCGCCCATTGCCGCGATCACGGGTTGACGAAGTGGCTTCTCGAGAAACTGCAAACGCGCGCGGCGCTATCCGGCGATTCCACTGATGCGCTCGCGTTGGCCGAGGCTCTCAAGGCCGACGGACGGTTCGCCGAGGCAGGCCGGCAACTGGAGGGCGCCGCCCGGTCCGCTCCCGACCCGGCAAGCGCGGAAGCGGACCTGGTGCGCGAAGCCGAAGGCCGCCGCGACTTCATCGAGGCGGCGGCGCATCAGCGGCTCCGGCTTAACATGATTGAAGCACCCCCAGTAGCCGAGTGGGAAAAACTGGCGCTTCTTCATGAGCAGGCGCTCGATTATCCCGGCGCGGATTCGGTGCGCGACGACATCGTGCGGCGATTCCCGCGGGACTCCGACGCCCTGCTCGCCTGCGCGCGGCACTTCGTCAAATGGGGCCGCGCGGATCGCGCCATTGAAATTGTGCGCGCCGTTCGCGGGTTCGATCCGGTCAACGTCCGGGCCGCCGCGGCGTTGAACCGACTGCTCTCCGGCGTGAGCCCGGCAACCGATGCGATCCAGAAGGAGGCGACCGAGGCCGCCGAAACGGTTCTGGCAAAAACACCGGGTGGGATTGCGTCAGACAGCATCATACTGCCGCCGATGCCGGCTCCGTCCGCTTCGCGCGTTCAGGCGTATCTCGCCACGTTCGCCGCCGCCGGGGATGGTGTCGGCGGAACGGTGTCGCTTTTCGACGAGCACGCTGCGGGCGACTCCGAACGCGAATGGCGCCTGGAAGCAATCCGACGCCTCGCCGGGCGTCTGGACGAGGGGGAAGCGCCGATTTCAGAGACCACCGAACGGGATGCCGGTGGGACCGGGATGGAAGCCCGATACTGTTCGGATAAGCAGCGGTTTCGAAATCTGGTGGGGCTTTGTTGGTCGCGCCAGCGTCTTGGAGTGCGGCAGTCCTGTGCCGCCTTCGGATGCCGAACCACCGCTCCTTCACCGCAAAGCATGCTTGCCGCGACCAGCCAAGGCACTCTTTTTCTCATGGCAGACCCGGATACCCCATGGCCGCATACCGGCGGGAAAATCAATAGCGAAAGAATGGTGAGCGCCTGCCTGGGACTTGGCGGACAGGCGAGCAGGAAAGCAACCCGGGAAACCGACGCGCCATTCCAAGGCGGCACAGGACTGCCGCACTCCAAGACGCTGGCGCGTTTCTCGGAACTCCCAACGCAATCTCATGCCGGTCTCCTCCAATATTGCTATCCGAACAGTATTGGAATGGAAGCCCGCGCTCTCCTTCGGATCGCAGCCGTAACCACGGGGGGAGCGCGGGCTTCCAGCCCGCGTCAGCCGCCATCCTGCCCGCGCTCGGAGTCGCGCCAGCGCTGGATCGTTCAATGGCAGGACGCGCCCGCGGCATCCGAAAGGCTTTGGGCGCTGTACTATTGTGGTGCGCGGCGTGAAGCGTTCGCGTTTCTGGCCAGCCTGGCCGCGCGCTCTCCGGCCAACGCCAACCGGCGGTTTGCGCTCGTCTGGTGCGCGCTCCGCTCGGGCGCGTGGAAAGAGTTGGGAGACTGGCTCTGGCGCCCCGAACGCACGCCGGAAGATCACGAGACCTTTCTCGCCGCGCTGGGCGAATGGTGCGGGATGGGCGCCGAAGGGCAGATTGACTCCGATCTCCCGCAAGCCCGGCAAGACGCGGATTCGCTCGATCTCCTGTTCGCCAAAGCCGCGCCCGCCCAGCTTTGGCCGTGCGCGAGGGTGTTCGCCAACCACCATCGGTATTCGCAGGCGATCGCGCTGGGCCGGCGCGCCTTTGACCGCCTTCCTGCGCCGCGCGCTGCCGAAGCGCTGGTGCTCGCCCAAACCCTGCTGGCAGGCGGCGACGTTGCCGAAGCGTGCAAGCTGCTGCAAATCGCCGCAAACGAACCGGCGGACTCTCCTGACGCGCCGCCGTATGCCGCATTGCGGGCGCTTTTCCTGCTGGCACCCGAGAAAGAGCGGGCTGCGTGGGTGGAAAAAACGATTGCGGAGATGAACCCGGCATCGCCGGCCCACTCCGCGCTTGCCTCCGCGCTGCTGTGCGCTCTTTCCGGAAACGCCGCAGCCTGCCACTCCGCGCTCGACCGGTTGATCGCCCTGCGCTTTGCTCCCGTTGGCGAGTCGCCGAGCGCGGAGCGGGCTTGGACATTTCTGCTCGCCGCCGGCATGCAGTTGCAGCTTTGGAATTTGAACGACGCCGCGTCTTTCCTTTGGCGGCACGCTACGAACGACGAAGTCGCCGCGCGACTTCAGGGCGAGCGCGCCGCGGCGCTGGCCGGCGAGGCGCGGTTGAGGGGGAACGCCATCGAACTGGCTGGGACAAAACGCAGCGAATCGGCGCAACGGCTCGCCGGCATAGCCGCTCCAATGCCGATCACCGAACTCGTCCGGCTCGCGGGTTATTTGCTGGAGCAGCACTACCCGGCAGTGGCCGTGCGGGTTCTGGTGGAAGCGCAGAAGAGCGACGTCAAAGCGCCTCTGCCACGGTTGCTCGAGGCGTGCGCAGCAAGCGGGGACAAGGCATCCGCGGAAAGCGCGATCGACCGGTGGCTGGCGGTCGCTCCGGAAGATATTCCGTCCGCGCAGGCGGCGCTCGATTTTCTCTGTGTTTTCGACACCGACCGAGCCGCCGAATTTGCCGGGAAAATACTCGCTCAGACGCCGGTCGATCCGCGCATTCTCGAACCGCTCGCCCGTCTCCAGCGCAAGCTCAAGCAATGGGACGCAGCCGAGGACACCATGCGCAAACTGGTCGGCGATCAGCCCGGTAATATCCAGTGGCGTCTCGAATTGGCCGATCTGCACGCCGTCAGCGGTAAACCGAAGGCGGCCCTGGACATTCTCGCCGCCGCGCCCCGCTGTCTGCCCGAACTCAATGCGAAAACCGCCGAGTGCCTCGCAGCGAAGGGCGACCTGGTGGAAGCGCGCATCGCCGCGGCGGAAGTGCTCGCCGAACGGGCCATGCTGCCGGCGGTCGCGGCGGGCGAGAATGTTGACGGCTCTGTTTTCCAGCGGATCGCCACCGCGTTCGACGCCCGCGGGGACAAAGCGGACGCCCTGGCCGTGCTGGCCGCCGCCGTGGAATCCGCGTGCCGGGCCCGCCAGCCGCGCGCCGCATTCATGCTCCAGGGGCAACTGCTGCGGCTGCTCGGTCCCGCCGATCCCGCCAAACCGGAACCCGCCATCGCATCCGTGCCCACCGCTCCCGCCCAGTTGCGCACCCGGTGGCTGACCCAGTGGAAATCGCTTGCAGTCGGGCGGCCCGAATTCCTGTCGGCTTATTACGAACTGACCGCCGACCCGCACTGGCTGTCTCCAGACCAGCGCAAAGCGGAACTGGCCGCCGACTGGGAGGATGGCCGTGGAATGCCCGTGGCCGGCGCGTGGCTGGTCGCGGATATGGTCGAAGGACGCCAGACGTCCGCTCCGGACGCCATCCTGCCGCTCCTGCTCGCCCGCCGCGATGTTCCTGATTCCCTGCTGACCTGGTTGGACGACCGTTGCAAGCGAGCCAACCGATTGGCGACCGGTTTCGAGGTTACCAAGGCGTTGCTGAGGCGTTCGCCGGTCGAACCGGAGTACGTCATCCGGCACGTGCGAAACTTTTCCGAGGAGCATTTTCGCCACAAGGGCGCCCGCAGAGCGGACGCCGAAGCCCTGCTCCGACACGCCGCCCTCTGCTCCGTGTTTACGCCCGATGCCGCCGGGCGGCTCGGTCTCGCCGCGCTCGATTGCGCCACGCCCGTCCTTGCGAGAACTCTGCTGGAATCCGCCGCGCGCGCCGATCCCGCCGCGCAGCAGACCGCGGTATATTTCGCCTGCGTTCGCCTGCTGCTCGACGCCGACGATTGCCGCGGCGCCGAAGAAGTGCTCGCGCATGCCTACCGGAACCCCGCCGCCCGCGCCGCGCAGCCAATCATCGACTACCTCCGCCGTTCCGTCCGCCCACTCGCCGAAGAATTGCGCGATCTGGACCTGCCCGAGGACATCGCCCGCGAAGTGCAGGAACGCCTGCGGAAGTGATTTCGGACTGCACCGCTAAAGCTGAAGGTCTTAGGTCTTCAAAGCCTTCCAGATTTCTTTGCCGTTTGCGAAAGCTCTGGCATAATCATGGCGAAACCTATGACGAACGTCGTCGTGAAGCCCAGGCTTTTCCCACGTTTTTCACGGTTTTGTGTTCCGTCACGCTTGCACCGTAGAAAACGGCTGTGGAAAGCCAGTGTTTCACCTTTTCGTGCGCAGCAAGTGGTTCATTATCAGTGTATTGGGCCTATAGCTCAGCGGTTAGAGCAGGGGACTCATAATCCCTTGGTCCTCGGTTCGAATCCGAGTGGGCCCACACCTCCTGAGTCCTTTGTTTTCAAGGGATTTAGGGGATTTTAGGCGTTGTTTCCCGTGGTTTCTTCCGGGTTGTTTTCTGGAACACGATATTTCCACTTTCTTTCCACTCAAGGCCGGAGTGTTTTCACGACTCATCCCACAATACGAGCGCCAGCGAACACGGATCGTTGATTTGCAACGCGAACGGGCGGCGGGCAGGCTGGCCTGTGCATTTACTTCATCGCAACTATTCCAGTGGCAACCCGCAGTGTGGGCAGTTGGTATGCACCCGGAAAGACTTCAAACGGAGCTTCTTGCCACAGTGGCCACAGGGTCGTTCCTGGCCCTTGGTCATCCAGAATATCTCCTCTGCGAGATAGGCGACACCTAAGCACAGTGCGATGCTCACTCCGGCCTTCCACTTGGGGGAGAGCTCGGGTTCTTCTCGCACCCAGAGCCACGCCACGCCGACCAGCGGGAGAATGACAGAGTACCTCCAAGTGCGGTATTTTGTACACATAGTCAATCGGCTAAAACGCCACGGCGCGTGAGAAAATTTGGCAAGCGACCGTTTCGAGCAAAAAAGTTAGGAATTGAGCGTGCGTGAGGGGGCTCGGCACGCATTCGAGAGAATAAGTTTGTTTTCTAGTGCTTTTGTAAATGCCTCATAATCCCTTGGTCCTCGGTTCGAATCCGAGTGGGCCCACCATCTCTGAAGAACGGCCGACCGGAGCGGCAGCGAGATCGTCGCAGCCATGGGCTCTGGAGCGGCTGAAGTGCCGCTCTTTCGAACAATGCGGGCTACTTCCGGGGTGCCCTTTTGGTCAACTCGTCCAGGAATGCTTTCGGGCCTCCCTCGACGTAGCCGAGTTCGCCGGACTTACTGCCGTCAGAGGCCAGAACGACGATGGTTGGGTAGCCTTCGATGTGAAATTTCTGCGCCAGTTTATCGTTCTGCGCCTTTTCCGAATCGGGAAGAACCTTGTTCCGTGGGAAATCCACCTTGAGCAGGACGAGATTCTTGTCCGCGTATTCCTTGAACTCAGGCTGAGTGAAGACTTCCCGGTCCAGCTTCTTGCACCAACCGCACCAGTCGGAACCGGTAAAATCCATCAGAAGCTGTTTGTGCTCCGTTTTTGCCTGAAGCAGCGCCTTGTCGTAATCCGTCAGCCATTCCCCAGCCATTGCGCACACAGTGAAGAAGGACACAGCAGCGAACACGAGAGATTTCTTAATCATAACGGCAGTCTAAGGGAAAACCGCTGAAAAGAAAGGGATTTTGCAGCCTTCGAAAGTCAATTTGCAACTTGCGCGAAATCGAGCAAGTTTTCTTGTGACAATCGAGGCCCCAGGATTTGGCTCGGAGGTGGAACCGGTTGCGCGGTTGGCGGCGGGGATGGCGCATGCCGGGTTCCAAAAGTACAACTCGGCGTTTTTCCTGATTTCACGCCGGGCCAAAGCCCGCTTTGAATACCGCGAATGGCAGGCGGTCTTGCGGGATGCCGAAGAACGCATCGGTCTTTATCATCACCACCTCAACCTGGTCGAGGCCGGCGTGCGCCCTCTGCTCGGCGCACGGGTTCACGACTTCTTCCTCTGGGACGACATCCGGACCGCCTACCTGGAGGCGCATCGTGAAAACTACAACGCCGATCTCGCGCTGATCTTTTTCTACTCGGTCATGCGCCGTGTGTTTGTGGAGACAGGAGAGCCGATTGAGTATTCCGATGACGAAATCCGACGCAGTCTGCCTGCCCAGAGCGAGCAGAATCCCAATCGGCCTGTGCGCGTTTATCCGGCGAACCGCCCGGAGGATGTCACGCCGGGGTTGCTGCGTCGGATCGTTCTCGACTTTCGTTTTCATGCGGCGTTTCACGAGCTCGAGCACGACGTGCGGTTGGCCGCTGAAATGCTTCGCCCGGAGTTGCGCCGCGCCCTGGCCGGACGCTCGATCGACCGCATCGAAGTGCTCCAGTCGGCCTTTTACCGGAATAAGGCTGCTTATCTGATGGGACGTGTGGTTTGCGGCAAACGGAGTGTCCCGCTGGTGCTGGTGCTGCTGAATCCGCCGGAGGGCATCGTCATCGACAGCGCCATGAGCAATGACGCGGACCTAAGCAACATCTTTACCTCTGCGCGCTCGAATTTCCACACCGACACCGGCTCCTACCGCGAAGTGCTTGAGTTCCTCGAAAGCATTGCGCCGACCCGTCCAAAGGCGTACATCCAGACCGCCATCGGTTTCATTCACCCGGGCAAGCTTCAGTTGGTCCACGAGTTGCGCCGGCATCTGGCTGGAACGGGCGAGGTCTTTCGAGTTGCCGCCGGCGTGCCGGGAACGGTCATGGTTGTCTTTGCCCTACCGGGGTTCGGATATGTTTTCAAGACGATCCGCGATGTCTCGACGAAGTCGACGTTTCTTGGGCGCTCGCAGGTCATTGCGCAATACTGGCGCGTTCATCGCACCGACCGCGTGGGGCGAATGCTCGACATCATGACCTTCCACAACCTGCGTTTTCGCCGAAAGGAATTTGAGCCATGCCTGTTGAAGGAACTGCTCAAGGAAGCGCCGTCGAGCGTCCGCGAAGAGGCCGATTACGTCATCTTTCGACATCTGTACGCTCAGCGCCAGATTGCGCCGCTCAATGTCTTCCTGGCCGACCCTGCGGTTTCTCAGGAACGAAAGGAAAACGCGGCGGTGGATTACGGGTACGCACTCAAGGACCTGGCCGCCGCCGGGATTTTCGTCGGCGATTACCTCCCCAAGAACTTCGGGGTCAACCGTCAGGGCCGTGTGATGCTCTACGATTACGACGACCTCGACGACCTGGTCCGCTGGCGTTTTCGCAG
>Ga0316219_1001204_pt1 | contig 29158 bp, 28 predicted proteins | sample TBH18003PmetaG_FD_203635 | JGI IMG/M metagenome (GOLD analysis project Ga0316219, IMG submission 203635) | Freshwater microbial communities from Trout Bog Lake, Wisconsin, USA - TBH18003P | ecosystem: Environmental > Aquatic > Freshwater > Lake > Hypolimnion/Profundal zone | place: USA...
GTTTGAAAAGCAAAAGCAACTAGTTCTTTACCATTTTTTAGGCCATCAATTAACCCCGTTTTGAAAAAGAATTTTTAGGGGGTCACATTGTGCTGGCGAAAGGGGGTCAGTTTTGCTGGTATTTACAGATAATTCGCTTGATTCAATTGTCACAGATCCTCCATATCATTTGACCTCAATTAATAAACGATTCGGAAAAGAAAATTCAGCTCCAAATAAGTTTGGAACTGATGGTGCATTCCAAAGAGCTTCAAAAGGATTTTTAGGTAAACAATGGGATGGCGGTGATGTTGCATTTCGAAAAGATGTTTGGCAAGAGTGTCTACGTGTTTTGAAACCCGGAGGTCATTTATTAGCATTCTCCCACAGTAGAACCTATCATAATATGGCTGTTGCAATTGAAGGTTCCGGTTTTGAAATCAGAGACCAATTAATGTGGATTTATGGCCAGGGATTTCCTAAGTCACATAATATTGGAGATGGTCAAGGAACATCTTTGAAACCAGCGCATGAGCCTATTGTGATGGCAAGAAAACCTTTCTCAGAAAATACAGTTGCAGAAAATGTATTGAAATGGGGAACGGGCGCAATCAACATTGATGATTGTAGAATTAACACAGGAGATCAACCAAAACCGGCTCATCGAACCTTTGATACAAACCAAGGTGAAGTTTTCCAATTTGGTGAAAATAAATATGAACCCAATCAATTAGGAAGATTCCCATCAAACTTAATACTTGGTGATGAGGGTAATGAGGATTGGAGAAAATTCTTCTACTGTCCAAAAGCATCAACGAGCGATAGAAATTCAGGATTAGATAATATGGAAGAAAATAAAGTTAATGATGGCCGAATTGCATCAATGGATACACCTTTCCAACGTGGTGAAACTTTAAGAAAGAATACTCACCCAACAGTTAAACCAACAGAGTTAATGCAATACTTGATTCGTCTTGTCACTCCTAAAAACGGAATCTGTGCTGATGTGTTTTTTGGTAGTGGATCAACAGGAAAGGCAAGTATAAGAGAAGGCTTCAAATTTATTGGAATCGAGAAAGAAAAAGAATACTTCGATATAGCAGTTAGAAGATGTGAAAGTGAATTAAGTCAAAATAATTCAATGGCAGCGTAACAACATTAATCAATTATAAAAATTTAAAAAATGGAAACAGTATTAGCACAATCAGTAACAAACTTTAGTATGCAACAATTAGATGCAATTAAAATTGGAAAGCAAAAAAGAGAACGTATGATCTTATTGGTTTCAAACATTACTCAATTACACCAAGTAGAGAAGTACAGTAATCTTTATATCTACTCACCTCCTGGTCTCGGAAAAACATTCACGGTAACTGAATATTTGAATAATTCCCAGTTACAATATTTCCCGGTATCAGGTAATACTTCAATGTTTGCATTTGGGATTCAATTGGCGGTAATCAATTATTTAAATCCAGACAGATTACCAGTAATCATATATGTAGATGACTGTGATGAAATTTTCAAAAATGATCAGAACTGTAACGCAATGAAGAAAGTTCTTGATGCGGAGAGAAGTTTCATTTATGAAAAATCACTCGCCAGTCAATGGAATAATATGAGTGATATTCAAAGAGAAGCAATCGAAAATTTTAGAGAAGAAGGAAAAATGGGATTTGTAGTTCCAACACATAACATGAGATTCATTTTTACGTCAAATTTTCAATTACCCATTGATGATGAGGTAGCAGAAGCAAGAAAGAAAAGTAAGGGAAAAGCAGTCTTATTGGCACACCGTAATGCTATCAGAAGCAGATGTAAGGTGGGCGATTTCGACCTTACATCTCAAGAACATTGGGGATGGATCGCAGATGTAGTTATGAACGAAGATTGTTTAACAGATGAAGAAATATCAAAAACAGAAAAAGAAATCATCCTTGATTTTCTTTGGAACAATTGGACACACTTGAAAGAACGGTCTATCAGATTGATTGAAAAAATGGCCATAACAATGAGACAATTTCCCGGTTCCTACAAAAGAGTCTGGGAAATCGATTTCTTAAAAACAAGAGGATTATGAACAAAGAATTAATTATGGAGGAACTCCTGAAAGTTCAGGTGTCTCCATTTGCTAAAAAGACCGATAAACAACTTCTTTCTTATGAAGCTTTATCTGAATTATATCGAGAAAAAAATAAAGGAATTCAACCATCTCAATTAGTTGAATTTAATAAACCGTCTAATAGAAAATGTAAACTAACTATTGAACAAGTTAAAGAAATAAGGAAAAAATATAACCCTTATGTGTACGGTAAAGAAAGATTGGCTAAAGAGTATGGAGTTGGAAGATCAGTGATTTACAGAATCATTAAAGGAAAGTCATGGAAACTAATAATAGAAAGTGGCTAATTCTCTGAAATTCTCTCTGCTACAGGATATGAGCAGGCTTAAAAAATAAATATTGATAAGAATTTTGTTTAAATATTATACAAAAACAAATTTGGGGACAGAAGAAAATCTGAACAAAAATTAAGATGAAAAATTTAAAAGAAGGTTGCACGGAACATCACAACAACAGGAAAATTAAATCCCTTGTCAAACAACTGAACAAGCTCATGGAATCGAACTTAATTGAAGGCGAAAGAGTTGTGAAATTCGGGTATGGCATGAATGATGAAGGTAAAGGAGGAATTTATGTTGAAGTGAATTACTCTGAAACGCTGTTTGTAGCTGATCACAGTATCTATACTGAAAAACCAAATGAAACTACATCAAAAGACATTTACAAACATTCAATAGGAATTTTCAATCAAATTATAGATGAGATTTCAAAGTTTAAAATTAAAACCATTGAAAATTAAAGTATCAAAGTGAACATTTTAAATTAATAATAAAAGAAGGTCAACGACATCGAATTGTATTTAATCTTCTTTGTTCTAATCTGCTGAAACTCTCGCAGATCCTAGCTTTTCCTTAAGAAATGATCTCATATTTTCCAGCATTGCTTTTATCTCAAGATTTCCGAATCTGAAATATTTTGTTTATATTTTATAAAAGCAATAATTCTCTACTCCTTTAAAAAAAGAGAACGGAGTTGAAGGAAAAATGAAAAGATCTGAAAACAATAATGAAGTAAAACTGTCAATTATTGATGCTGGCAATAGAATCAATAAAAAAGGGCGAGCAACAATCGAAGAATGGTTAATGAGAAACAACATCACTATTCATAGAGATCCGCGAAAATACGTATTCGCCATTGACATTGAAACTAAATTATTATTACCTCTTGCTTCCAATTACAAAAGAAATTATCCGGCTGATTGGAAACTACGAATTAAAGCTGTCTGCGGTGAAAATGAGGCAGTCTATAATATGTTACTCATTGAATTGAGCAACGAACCCGCTCCCCCACCGACGACAAGGGTAAAACCAAGAAATGAATTCTAAGAAAAACTTTTAAAGGAAATGATGAAATGAAAAAATTAAGAGTTCCTAAGAATGCCAGGAATGGAATAAAAGTATGGTGTCGGAAATGCAGACAGAATAATACCGATTGCAACCATTATGAAGACACGTGTTACCGGGTTAATCTTATCGACCCCATTACTGGTAAACACCGAAGCAAAATGTTATTGGCCGATAATTATGAAGATGCGTTTGTTGAAGCAATTGAGTTTAAAAAAAATAAAGATAAAAACAATCTTCCCATAGATACAGGTAATGAAACCGGCAATGATTACACTTTGGCAGAAGCAATATTGAAATATGATAATTACCTCAACGGAGATTCCCAGTATCAGCATTTAAAAAGGAAAGTAACAGATAAGCATAGAAAAGAAGTTATTAACTACTGCAAGAAATTCAACCAGAGCATAAAAGATAACAGGAAGGTAAAATGGATCAAACCAAGTGAAGTAAACAGAAAGGATGTTTCGAACTTTTATTCCATCATTTCAAATAAATATTATCCAAAAACAGTTAACAAGATTAATCAAACCTTGAAAACCTTTTTCAATTTTCTAATTGATACAGAAGATGTTGAAATGAAAAACCACTTTTCAGAATGTATTAGTTTATCAGTACCAAAAAAACAAATCGTTTCATTAACCAAAGCAGAGTTTGATTCAATTTTATCGGCAATTGATACCCATACCCCACTCTACCAAACAACAAAATCAGGAAGAATGGACAACGTTTATTATCCATGGCTTAAAAACGCTTTCAAGCTTTTCTTATTTGTTGGTGGCAGAAGAGAAGAAGTTTTGAATCTAAGATGGTCTGATATTTTTGTATCTGAATTTGGGACCAAATTCTTTATTCTAAGAAACTTAAAAGTTGAAAGAATCCAAAAGAACGAAAATGTAGGTGTAAAACTTGCTCCTATCGGTGCTGATTTTGAAGAGCTATTGAAGGAAATGGGTCTGGAAGAGAAAAAAGGAACGGATGAAAAATTGATTGACCCGGAAAATAGATTCACGACAGGTACGCTGATGGAAAAAATGACCGATGCATTTACCCATTACAGAAATGGGGCTGGTATTGAAAAACCGATAACTCTAAAACACCTAAGAAAAACATATCTCACTTGGACACATCAGGCTCTTGGTGAAAGTACCGGTAAGGTTTCGTCTCACGCAGGAACTAAAGTCTTAAAGGACTATTATATTGATCCACAAGTCTTAAATACACTTGAATTAGCAGCTCTAAAAGTGAAAATATTTGGCTCATAATCTATACGGTGTGAAACGCTACATCACAAAGAAAGCATGATCCTTCCCTTCCCTGTCTAAGAAATTTATTCCAAAACCTATTGAACCCCAAATATTACCGTTAGTAAAGGCCATTAATCGAATAAAATAGTTCAAAACCTTCTCCAGCAGCAAAGTTCATTTTAAGAAAAGGGGACAAGAAATAGCAGTAACTTTATTGATATGATTTTTAACCCTTAAAACGAAAATTATGATCCTAAAAATTATTAATGGCAAACTTGAATTACATAAAGAAAATGGAAATTTTATTAGAACAATCTGCTCAAATGACGTGATTGATGCTGACTTAAGTAAAGACGAAACATTAGTGGTTGTTACATTCAAAAATGGAAAGGTTGAATTGAGGAAAGAAAATGGAAATTTTGTTAGAACTATTGTAATGAGTAAAGCAACGAGAGCAAGGTTTCAGAGCTCAGACATTGCTATAACACTCGATAATGGAAAGATAGAATTACGTAAAGAAAATGGAAATTTTATTAGAACTATTTAATTGAAAAAAGTGAAAATGTTTGGCTGATTTCTAGCGCCAAATTCTAGCTCCAGAATAAAAAAACCATTTAGAAATTTCTAAATGGTTACTTATAAAGAGTTCTAAAAAATCAATAATATTAGAGAAAAATCTTATGAGCCCGACGAGCTACCGCTGCTCTACCTCGCGATTTGGGGTGCAAATGTAGGCTTCGGAGTTCTTCGGGCCAAAACTAATTTTATTTTCCTGAATCTTTCTTGATAGAAGATGATCCGGATGACTCAAAATTCTTGATGGTAGCATCTCCTTTGTAATGGATAGAACTGGCACCGCTGGCCTGTATCTTGCTGAATTCTTTCGTTACATTTACTTTGATGGTAGATGCTCCGGAAGCTTCTGCTGTGCAGGTATTGGTCACAAGATCATATCCTTTGAAATTACTGGCCCCGCTGGCATCTATACCCAATGAATTCGCAGATCCACTCAAACTAGCTGTTGAAGCACCGCTAATATCCACTTTCAATGTATTTGAACTTACACCGGCATTTGTGCTACTTGCTCCTGCCAAGTCAAATCTTAGGTCATCTGCTTTAATATCACCTTTTAAATTACTGGCACCGCTCACTACAACTTTCAAAACAGAAGCTGTTATTTTATCAGTGATCCTAACCTGACTTGCACCTGAAGCAACTATCTTTTCAATTTCTTTTACGGTTACATAGGCTTTCACTCTGGAATTGTTTGAACCCCATTTGCCCCAGAAATCACTATCCATATAAATCTTCAAAACGCCGTTTCTAACTTCTGTTTTTACTTTATTCTTGTCACCACTCTCAACGCTGATAGCTACCGCATTTTCTGCCCCCTGTGACAGATACAGTGTAATAGCGCTAGATACTTCTACCGCCTTAAAAGCATCTACTTTTCGCAGTTCTGCGTTGGCATCATAGACCACATTCTTTGTGTCTTGTGCAAAGGAGGCTGCGGCTATAGCAACCAGCAAAAAAGAAAGAAATATTTTTTTCATGATCAGTATTTTCAGTTAAAACGATCGAACGTGAATAAAGTTACAGGCTGATATAAAATTCTTTATTAGTTTTGTCCTGAAATTTTCCTCGGGGTGCTTTCTAAAAGGAAGGCTGAGAACAAACCCGTAGAACCTGAACAGGGTAATTCCTGCGAAGGGAAGGCGTACAGTTCCTTTGTACAATCTCCGTTAGCGTTTCCCTGTTCCCACAAAATTATTGAACCGTAATTCAGAAAGAAATGAAAAAATTTTTGGGAACAATGGCATTTGCATTCATCAACTTAATGGCAATTGCCCAAACACAAAAACTATCTGTTACCGGAAAGGTAACGGATGCAAACACTCAGGCAGTTTTGCCCAGTGCAACTGTAACCCTCAACAACAGAACCATTGTTGCTGATGAAAATGGTCTATTCACTTTTACCCGGTTAGTAAAAGGAACTTATGATTTGAAAGTAAGCGAGATCGGTTATGCCGATCAGATCCAAAAGATCAACCTTACTCAAAACGGTTTGACCGTTAGCATTCAAATGAAATCGGTACAATTATTTTTACAGCCCTTAGAAATAAAAGCCCTGCGTGCCAATGCCGCTGCGCCTTTTGCAAAGACAAACATGAACAAGGAGGAGATCGCCAAAAATAATTTAGGGCAGGACCTTCCTTTTATCCTGAATCAAACTCCATCCATCTATGTAAGTTCCGATGCAGGTACCGGCGTTGGCTATACCTATATGCATATTCGCGGAACAGATGCTACACGTATCAATGTTACTTTGAATGGCATTCCTTATAACGATGCAGAAAGTCAGGGTACTTATTTTGTTGACCTGCCCGATTTTTCTTCCTCTGTTAATTCCATTCAGATTCAAAGAGGTGTAGGTACTTCATCAAACGGCACCGGAGCATTTGGTGCCACCATTAATTTATCGACCAACGAATTCAACGAAAAACCTTATGCAGAGATCAATAACAGCTATGGTTCTTTCAATACATGGAAGAATACCATCAAAGTTGGCAGTGGCTTGCTGGGTGGACATTTCACAGTTGATGCAAGGGTAAGCAATATCACCAGTGATGGGTATATTGACAGAGCAACAAGCAGCCTTCAATCATTTGCTTTTTCAACAGCATATATCAATAAAAAATCGTCCTTACGTTTTAATATTTTCGCAGGCAAAGAAAAAACTTATCAGGCATGGTATGGCGTTCCTGATTATTTATTGGCAACAGACAGAACTTATAATCCTGCAGGAACAGAAAAACCCGGAACACCTTACAGCAATGAAACGGATAATTATTGGCAGAATCATTATCAACTATTCTTCAATCATTCATTCAATAATAAATGGAGTTTCAATGCCGCCGCATTTATTACTGCCGGCCGCGGATATTACGAAGAATATAAAGCCGGTCAGTCCTTCACGGATTATGGGATGCCTTCCATTGGAAATGATACTACCGACCTGATTCGTCAAAGATGGTTAAGCAATTATTTTTACGGTACTATAGCATCACTGCAATACAAACATAAGAATGACGAATTGACCATTGGCGGCGGATGGACCAAATACAAGGGCAGTCATTTTGGTGATGTAATATGGACACAGCAATATATCAGCGTCAACAATTTTGAATACTATAATTATCCGGCATTTAAAACAGATGGAAATATTTATGCAAAATGGCAGCACAAATTAAATACACATTTTCAAACCTATGCTGATCTCCAATACCGCCATGTGTATCACAGTATGAGCGGCTTTGAAGGCAATGCAAACCTGGATATCGCGAGGACTTTTGATTTTGTAAATCCAAAAGCAGGGATCACGTATTACAATAACGGTCTGCAATTGTTTTTAAGCTACGCACTGGGTCAAAAAGAGCCAAATAGGGATGATTTTCAGGCAAGCCCTTTACAGCAACCCTCTGCAGAAAAAATGCATGATATTGAACTCGGCATCGAAAAGAAAAACAGTAATTATCATCTTGGCGTAACTGCATATTATATGCTGTATAAAGATCAATTGGTATTGACCGGGAAAATAAATGATGTAGGGTCTTACACAAGAATCAACGTTCCCAACAGTTATCGTTTGGGCATTGAACTGCAGGGCGGTTATATTTTTTCAAAATGGATAAACATCAATGCTAACCTAAGTTTCAGCAAAAACAAAATAAAAGATTTTACTGAGTATTTAGATAATTGGGATACAGGAAACCAAGACGCAGTTGTTCATCACAATACCGACATTTCTTTTTCACCATCCGTTATTGGCGGCGCAACCATTAATATTTTACCATTAAAAAATATGGAGTTGAGTCTTTTAAGTAAATATGTTGGTAAGCAATATTTGGACAATGCGCAAAATGAAAGCCGCATACTCAATGCATTCTACACACAGGATGCAAGATTTACCTACACGATCAAAAATAAAATATTTAAAGAGATAGATCTTATTGCACAGGTAAATAATGTATTCGACAGAAAATACGAACCCAATGGCTGGACCTATGCTTACATTTCTAACAACACGCTAACAACGGAAAACAGTTATTTTCCAATGGCAGGAACCAATGTTTTATTTGGCTTGAATTTTAAGTTGTAAAAAAGAGTGCAAATACCTCCCGAAGCGTCAACTATTGCAAAATAGTTGACGCTATTTTATTAGCGCCTTGGAATTTTATATTTTCGGTCTTGCATTGTTCAGTTCTGCAGTATAGCTTTATGCGATGCTATATTCAATGATGAATCTTCTATAACCAAATCAGAAATTAAATGCAAACCCTAATCGTACAAAACACAATCACCATCAACGCTCCTGCTACAAAAGTCTGGGATGCATTGATAAATCCGGAACAAACAAAAAAATATATGTTCGGCTGCGAAACTGTATCAGACTGGAAAGTTGGCAGTGCTTTACTTTGGCAGGGAAACTACGAAGGCAAGGCCATGATCTTTGTGAAAGGTTTTATCAAAGAAATTCAACCTAATAAAATATTGAAATATACTGTGATTGACCCCAATGCTACTATGCCCGATATTCCGGAAAATTATCTCAATGTCACCTACGAATTATCGGCCCAAAACGATCAAACTATATTAACCGTTTCTCAGGATGGTTTCGAAACTGCCGCGGATGGTGAAAAAAGGTATAAAGACGTATATAATAATGGCGATGGTTGGAACCCGATCTTGCAAGAAATAAAAAGAATGGTGGAAGCCGATTAAGTAGCGGCAACAGCATTATTAACCGTTTTAAATCTGTATTTCACCGTTCATAATAATTCAAAAAATATAATCAAATAGTATTCCACTCATACTTATCTTTAAAGCTATTATTAAAATAACCGAACTACACTTATGAAAAAATTATTAATCGCTGCATTTTTGTTGGCTGGCATCACTGCAATGGCACAACAAAAAGATAGCATCCCCACAACCCCGGCAAGACCTGCAAACGGAATGCCCAACATGAACGGATTAGCAGGTGCAGCTGCAAGACCGGCCAGCCCCAAACCTTATAAGGAAGTAATAACTGATAAAGCTGTTACTAAAAAAGGTTTGTTCATTGTTCATAAAGTGGAAGACAAATACTACTTTGAAATTAAAGACAGTTTATTAGGCAGAGAGATCTTAGCGGTTACCCGTTTTGCAAAAGTACCGGCAGGCGCTGGTTATGGCGGAGAAATTGCCAATCAGCAAACTTTGACCTTTGAAAAAGGAATTGGCAATACCATTTTTTTAAGAGTGATTACACTCGTAAACAATGCAGATTCTACCCATGATATTTATAAAGCAGTTTCCAATTCTAATGTTAACGCGATCGTACAGGCATTTCCAATAGCAGCTTTCAGCAAAGACAGCAGCGGATATGTGATTGAAGTAACAGATTTTTTTAAAGGGGATATCCAGCCGGTAAGTATCAATCCAAATGTAAAAAGAAGATATAATTTAACTGCTTTAGCAGCAGACAGATCCTTCATTCAAAAAATTTCCCCATATCCTATCAATATTGAAGTGAGAACCATAAAAACATTCTCTGCTTCTGCCGCAGGTGGTTTAGGCGCAGCACCATCACCATTCCCTTCTGCGTCGTTACCGGCAGCTTCGGCATCCGGGGCTGTAACGCTTGAACTGAACACTTCTTTGCTTTTGTTGCCCAAAACACCAATGGCGCACAGAGTGGCAGACAAACGTGTTGGGTATTTTACAGATGATTTTGTAAAATACAGTGATGACCAGCAACAGGTAGAAAACAAAGAATTTGCAGTACGCTGGCGTTTAGAGCCCAAAGATGGTGATTATGATAAATGGATGAAAGGCGAATTGGTTGAACCCAAAAAACCGATCATTTATTATATCGATCCGGCTACTCCCAAACAATGGCGTAAATATTTGATAGCAGGTATCAATGACTGGCAGAAAGCTTTTGAAAAAGCAGGTTTTAAAAATGCCATCATGGGAAAAGAATGGCCTGAAAACGATTCTACCATGAGCACTGAAGATGCACGTTTTTCTGTGCTGAGATATTTTGCATCAGATATTGAAAATGCTTATGGCCCAAATGTTCATGATCCACGCAGTGGCGAGATCTTAGAAAGCCATATCGGTTGGTATCATAATGTAATGAAGCTGGTGCATGACTGGTATATGATACAAACTGCAGCAGTAGATCCTCGTGCAAGAAGCATGAAATTCAGTGATGAATTAATGGGTGACCTGATCCGTTTTGTATCCTCTCACGAAGTTGGACATACCCTTGGTTTACGTCATAACATGGGTAGCAGCAGCAAGACCCCTGTTGAAAAATTACGTGATAAAGCATGGGTAGAAGCAAACGGACATACCGCTTCTATCATGGACTATGCACGTTTCAATTATGTAGCACAACCTGAAGATAATATTAGCAAAGAAGGTTTATATCCAAGAATTGGAGACTATGATAAATGGGCTATTCGTTGGGGTTATGGTTATATACCCGGAAATACAGATGAAGATCAAAAGAAAGCAAGCAGTAAAATGATCATTGAGGCATACAAAGCCAATCCCCGTACTTGGTTTGGTACAAACGAAAGCGCTAACCCTGCTGATCCGAGAGCTCAAACAGAAGATCTGAGTGATAATGCCGTAAAAGCAAGTGAATACGGTATCAAGAATCTTCAACGCATTTTGCCTAAACTCTCTGAGTGGACTTATGAAGAAGCCGATCTGAATGAAAATATTGCCAATATGTATGGTCAGTTGATCGGACAGTTCCGCCGATATGTTGGGCATGTTACTAAAAACGTTGGCGGTATCTATGAAACCTTCAAGAGTGCAGACGAAAAAGCACCTGTGTATGAAATAGTACCTAAATCATATCAGAAAGAAGCCGTTCAATTTTTAAATAAACAATTATTTGAAACACCAAAATGGTTGGTTGCAAAAGATCTTTGGAACAAGTTTAATAATCCTGTTTCTCTTGATCCGGTTGCAGCTGCCCAGGAAGGCGGTTTAGCCGGCTTGATCAGTACCGATCGATTGAACCGTATGCAGATATGCATGGAACGCTTTGGTGCCGATAAAGCATACAATGCAATGGAATTATTGAATGATGTGCAAACTGATCTGTTCAGCGAATTAAGCAGTAATAAACCAATTGATGAGTACCGCAGGATCCTGCAGAAAAGTTATGTAGAAAAATTGAGTGCCATCATTAATCCGGCATCCTCTTCAACAACTATCACTATTCAGGGATTTTCTTTCGGACCGAGTGTTGATCTCAAACGCAGTGATGTTCCTGCCATTGTTAGAGCTCAATTAGTTGAATTACGCAGTAAGATCAATGCTTCTGCTAATTCTGACAAAATGAGCAAAGTGCATTTATTAGATCTGAGTCAGAAGATCAAGGTTGCTCTGGATCCAAAGAATTAATACAACCTTTTTAAAATAATAAAAAAGTGCGGTGAATAAAATCATCGCACTTTTTTTATTTCATAAAACTGAGAAATCCTGACTCAAAAAATACTTACGGATAAAGTCATGCTGTGGTCTTATGAGCAGCAATTATCAGATAATTTTAATGGAGTTAAATGCAGTTTCTTGAACATCTCCCCCAGAAATAAAAACTCACCGACTCTTACCTTAAAAAGGGTGCCTTTATTTTTTGTAAAACAATACTTAATTTATTTTACTAACTTGGTAGCATTAATCTGCTTTTTATGGCTACCATTTATCATCGTATCGATATCCATTCCAACAAAGCCACTATTTATCAGGCCATCACTACACAAGAAGGTTTATCACGCTGGTGGATACCTGATTGTATCGCAAAAGCAGAATTGGGTTTTGTGAATGAATTTGTGGTAAATCCAAAACTCACCAATAAAATGAAGATCATCGATCTTGTTCCTAACGATCGATTGGAATGGGAATGTTTAGAAAGCCATGCTGAATGGGTAGGAACAAAAATACTATTCGAAATTGATGAAACAGATGGCGTACTTTATTTAGATTTTAAACACAGCGGTTGGAAAAAGCAAACCAGATTTTGCGGTTATTGTAATTTTCAATGGGGCAAACATTTGCTGATGCTTAAGAACCTTTGCGAAACAGGAAAAGTATAAATAAAAATGCCTGCTCCTACTGAGTAGAAGCAAGCATTTCAGTATATCCTGATCACTTTATTTTGTGAATTTTGCTTGCCAATCCAACATTCCACCCACTACATTTGAAACATTGGCAAATCCCATTTGCTCCAAAATCATACAAGCCTGACCGCTCCTATTTCCGCTTCTGCAATAGATCAAAACTTCTTTATCACGAAGGTTTTCTATATCTTCAATTTGCATGGTTTGTACTTTTCCCAGAGGCAACAATATTCCACCAATATTAAAATCTGCATTTTCATGAGGTTCGCGAACATCCAGCAAATTCAATTGCTCACCTGCATCCAATCTTGCTTTAACTTCTTCAACGGTAACTGTTTTCATTCAATGATTTATTTAATGTGATATAATAGAATCTTTTATTGGGGCAGTCATACTGATATAAACATCGATCAATTGCCCTGCCCTGAGTTTATTGATGATCTTTTGTCCGGGTTCGGGTTCAGTAGATACTTCCGGGTTTTGTCGCACAACAAATGCATTGGAACTGTCTTTTACTGTCTCAACTGCAATGACTGATCCAATATTCAAGCCCAAAGTTGTCAATTGACTTCTCGCCTGAGCTAATGTTAATCCAACAAGGTCAGGTACGAATAATTCTCCGCTTCCTTCACCTGTACCCAACACCAAATTAATTACACTACCCAAGGGTATTTTCGTTCCCTCTTTGATCACTTCATCGTTATATCGTTGTTCTAATACGGCATTGCGCGCAATATCTGCACGATAATAAGTATCTCCCATTTTTAATCCTAGACTGGTTAGATACATTTCTGCACTTCGACTGGAAAAACCAACCAGATTAGGCATAGCAACCTGAGGAGGCACTGCACGATTTATGGTGAGGTAAATGGTACGACCGCTTTTTACCAGTGCATCTGCTTCAGGAGACTGTTTTACCACACTTAATGCACCAACGGTATTTTCATAAACAGAGTCTGCTATCTCAACTGCAAATCCTTTGGCCGCCAAGTTTATTCTGGCCGCGTCAATATTTTGCGAGATCACTGAAGGCACTTTCTCGTATTGGTTATGACCGGTGATCCAATCCAAGAGAAAGAAAAAAGAAACGATCAGCACCATTAAAATGATAATGCCTGCAAGAATATTTGCCCAAAGTGGTTTTGCTGTTATGAATTTAAACACTTACTGAATTTTAATTGATCTGATTGCAAAATTGAATATAAAGCAATTCTGAAAAAAGAATTTATATTTTTTATGCTAAAGCTTCTTCAATCACAGCCGTATAAAATTCTTTTAATGTCCAGCCTTTTATGCGTACTTGCTGAGGTATCACACTTGCTGCACTTTGTCCGGGTACTGTATTCACTTCCAGCATATACGGTTCCCCCTTTTCTTCATTGTATATAAAATCAATACGCACAACACCTCGGCAGTTCAATATCTCATAGACCCTTAATGCAGCAGCTCTTAATTTTTCAGCAACGTTTTCATCAATTTTTGCGGGAGTGGTCTCTTCGCTCTTGCCCTGATATTTGGCTTCAAAATCAAAGAACTCATTATTTGTCGTTACTTCTGTGATGGGCAATACGATGATCTCCCCTTTTGTTTTAAAAACACCGATCGTGAATTCTCTTCCACTGATGAATTCTTCGATCAGTATCTGATCATCTTCTTTAAAAGCCTTGTCTAATGCAGCTTGCAGATCATCTGCTTTATTTACTTTGCTCATCCCGATACTGCTTCCACCATTATTGGGCTTCACAAAAACGGGCAATTGTAATTGAGATAAAATTTGTTTTATCGATAATGGTGTATGTTTAAAAAGATGCAAACTCCTGGCAACATGTATGCCACCGAATGAAGCAACTGCTACAGTATATCTTTTATTGAATGTTAAAGCAGAAGTGGCCGCATCGCAGCTGGTATAGGGCAAATGCAGCATATCGAAATAGCCCTGCAGTTTTCCATCCTCACCGGGTGTTCCGTGGATACACAGCAATACTGCATCGAAATTTATTTTTTGTCCGTTTGCTGTAATTGAAAAATCATCGCGATCCACTTTGGAATGCGATCCGTCTTCTGCTTCATACCACCATCCTTTGGGATTGATATCGATCTTATATGACTCAAATTTTTCGCTGTCAATATTGTTACCAACAGTAATGGCACTTTTATAACTGATCTCGGCTTCACCGCTTAATCCGCCGGTGACCAAAGCAATTTTTTTCTTCATTGAAACTTTTTAAGAACCCAAATATAATGAGGATTAAAATGAGGAACTTTCCTTAAATAAAATTAACAACTTATAGCAGTAAGCTTTAAAAACAAAAAGGTGAAGAAACTGCCTGCTTCTTCACCTCACGTTGACGGGAAATATCACCCGCCGTTACTCGATGTTGCCATCTTGTAGCAACAATTATTGTACACTAAAGCTAAGAACAAAAACTTCTTTGCGCAAATATTTCAGCAAAAAAAGTTTAGCACATTTTTGAGTTTATGCAACGTGCAATTTGTCTTTCTTAGCAGTTAATTCATCCACTGTTTCTTTGTACTCTTCATCAGGTACGCAGCAGTCAACTGGACAAACAGAAGCACATTGTGGTTCTTCATGAAAACCCTGGCATTCTGTACATTTATTCGGCACAATATAATAGGTGTCAACAGCGATCGGTGCATTCTTCGCATCAACATCAATAGAAGTTCCGTCCATCAGGGTAAAACTTCCTTTTACTGTGGTTCCATCGGATATTGCCCAATCTACCCCACCTTCGTAAATAGCGTTGTTTGGACATTCGGGCTCGCAAGCGCCACAATTAATACATTCGTCAGTAATCTTAATTGCCATAAATTTAATTTTGATTGTGAAAATTTGGTTACGCAAAAATAAAATCAAAAACAATACAGTACATGGAATTAACAGAAAGAATTAATTTAATGATCCGGCTGGGGCAATATATGCAGGATAATAGTGAAGAATGGCAGGCTGTAAAAGAACGTGCTTCGAGAGAAAATTCATGGTTTGTGCCTGAGTTTATTGAACTCTCGGTTTCGAATATCTGCAGCAAATTTTTGCAGAAAGAAAAACTAATATCCTGGGCCGAAAGCTATAACCAGAAAGCATTTCGGGCAAATGACAGTATAGTAGGTATTGTGATGGCAGGCAATATTCCGCTCGTGGGATTTCATGATTTCCTTTGTGTTTTCCTGAGCGGAAGACGCATGATGATCAAAGCTTCTTCGAAAGACGAGATCCTCATCAAACATATAGTAAAAAAAATGCTGGAATGGGAAGAACCTGTCGAGAATCATATTTTTTTTGCTGAAAATTTGAAAGGTTGTGATGCTTATATTGCCACCGGCAGCAATAACAGCAGCCGATATTTTGATTATTATTTTGGGAAATACCCGCATATTATCCGTCGAAACAGGACTTCTGTTGCCATTTTGGACGGTTCCGAAACAGCAGAAGAATTAAACGCATTGGCCGATGATATCCAGTTTTATTTTGGTCTAGGCTGCAGAAACGTCACCAAACTTTATGTGCCTACCGGATACGATTTTATTAAACTGCTTACCACTTTAAAAAAGTATGAGCATTATCTGGATTTTCATAAATACAAGCACAATTACGATTACCATCTCGCATTGTTAATGATGAGCAATAAGTTTTACATGAATAACGGAAGTGTCATTTTTGCAGAAAATGCCGGCTTATTTTCTCCGGTTAGTCAGCTGCATTATGAATTTTATGATGATGCCTCAACCGTAATTTCGTCTTTACAAAATAACCAGGATGTTCAGTGCATGGTAGGACATGGCTTCACCCCTTTTGGAAAAGCACAGCAGCCTTCTTTGAGCGACTATGCGGATGGCGTTGATACGATGCAGTTTTTGCTGACTGCGTTCTGAAATTGAGCTTGCTGCATTCGTTATTCTTTTTGCTGCTGCAAACACCGAATAAAGCTTGGGAATTTCAGGCTGTGCTTATTCAGTTGGTGTTCGGCCGGTGTTCGACTGGTATTCGACCGGTGTTCAAGACAGATTCGCTCATCATTTGTGGAACAATGGATTTTTTGAACCACCCCGAAAGAGTTCAAAGAACTAGGTTTTACCAAAACCTTCTCATTTTTAAATGTAATTTTAAATATTGAGATACGATGCTTATCGTAAAACATTCGTTAAATGTTATTTACGGTGAACTGACGATTAAACAGGTTCGTTTATTTGCATTCATAAAGGCATAATTTTTGAACAATCACTAAAAAAATTACATGATGAAACTCAAAACAATTTTAGCCGTTGTTGGCATCAGCGCTACTACCACCATTTTGAGTATGTGGGGTTTTGGCGAATTTGTAAAAAGCAAATATGCCGGAACACAAGAACCCGGAAAGCTCCCTGTAAATTATGCAGGCTTTTTTGACAAAAAGGGGAGTTCAGAATCCCCCGTCGATTTTACGCAGGCGGCTATGGCTGCTACACCTGCCGTGGTACATATAAAAACACGTACCAAAGCAAAACAGGTAAGTAATAATTTACCGAAACGCAATAATCCATTTGGTGATCTGTTTGGAGGTGATGATCCCTTTGGTGATCTGTTTGGCAATAACGGTCCCAGGATGATCCCAGAACAACGTGCGAGCGGAAGCGGTGTGATCATCAGTGATGACGGGTATATCGTTACCAATAATCACGTAGTGGATGGTGCTGATGAGATCAATATTACTTTAACCAATAAAAAATCTTATAAAGCAACTGTTGTTGGAACTGATCCCAGCAGTGATATTGCCGTTATAAAAATTGAAGCAAAAGGATTACCCTATCTGGTGTATGGCAACAGCGATGAATCTAAATTAGGACAATGGGTTCTGGCCATCGGTTATCCTTTAACATTGGATGTAACAGTTACTGCAGGTATCATCAGTGCAAAGGCAAGAAATATTGGCATCAACGACAGACAAAGTCAGACACCTGTTGAATCTTTCATTCAAACTGATGCTGCTGTAAATCGGGGCAATAGTGGCGGTGCACTGATCAATACAACAGGAGAATTGATCGGTATTAACTCTGCCATTGCATCTGAAACAGGTTCTTATGCAGGATATTCTTATGCCATTCCTGTGAACATCGTAAAAAAAGTGGTGAACGATATCATTAAATTCGGAACCGTACAAAGAGCTTTCATTGGTATCTCCTATCCAAGAGAAGGTATTAGTGATGACGACAAAAAACAGCAAGGCATTAAAGAAGGTGATGGTGTATACATAACCGATGTTACAGAAAGCGGTGCTGCAAAAGCTGCAGGAATCAAGAAAGGCGATTTTATTGTAAATATCAATGGAACAAAAGTTAATTCAGGCCCCGAATTGCAGGAACAAATTGCACGTTTTAAACCGGGCGATAAAATTAATGTTACCGTAAATCGCGATGGAAAAGATATAGTTATTCCTGTTACCCTGAAAAATAAAGTGGGCAATACCGATGTTGTAAAAATACCTGCCATATTAGAGAAATTAGGTGCTGACTTTGAAAATGTAGATAAGAAAGTTGCAACAGCTAATGAAATTACAGGTGGAGTTGTTGTGAAGAAGATCAAAGAAGGTGCTTTTAAAAACTCAAGAATTCAAGAAGGTTTTGTGATCACTGCAGTGAATGGTAAAGAAGTAAAAACATTGGATGATTTAAAAGCAGCATTGATCAATATAAAAGGCACCGCTTATTTCGATGGAATTTATCCGGGCTATACTGAGTCTTATCGATATCCTGTTAAACTGGATGATGAATAGACTTCAATGAATAAGATTATATAAAAAGTTCTGAAGAAATTTCTTCAGGACTTTTTATTTTTAGAGCCCTCTTATTTTTTCTGATATACCAAGTATTCATTCGCCATTAATTCAAATGATTCTTTTTGCTGAAAAGAGAAAATGAGTTCCGAGAATATATTTTGAAAAGGACCATTCAACCATTCATGTTCAACGGTGATCTGCACTTTTTCCTCTGCTGAAAGATTGATCAGGACCAATACAACATGTTCTCCTTTTCTTCTAAGAAATGCCATCAATCCATCATGATTTGTCGGCAGGATAAATGTTTCTCCTTCCGCAACTGCTTTGTTTTTATGTAGCCCTAAAATGGCTTTATAAAAACCATGTAACTCTACAGGTTCCTTCCAGTCGATCTCATCCTTATCAAAGAATTTCAAGCGTTTATAATTGGGCAGTTCTTGCCCGCTGTAAATCAAAGGCATTCCCTGCCAGCTGCAAGTGAATACGGCAAAGGCTTTCGCAGCATTGCCATATTTTTCATATTCTGTTCCGTTCCAACTGTTCTCATCATGATTGGAAGTAAAGAACAGTTTATGGGTGTCCTGAGGATAATGAGAATAATCGTGCAATACATTTCTTACATCACTTAAAGAGCCGGTTCCTTTCATGAATTTTTCAGTCGCATGCATCCATGCCCAGGCATAACTCACATCAAACACAGAATGATATTCCTGCACTTCACATTCTGCCAGCCAGAACAGATGCTTTATTTTCTCACAAGCCATCCTTGCATCATTCCAGAAATCCCAGGGAACCAAATGCGCCATATCGCAACGAAAGCCATCAATATCACATTCACTCACCCAATATTTCATCGCATCGATCAAGGTTGCACGCATTGCTTTATTATCAAAATTCAGGTCGATCACATCATGCCAGCCATTTCTTTCAGTATATTTTCCTTCGGTATCTCTTACATAAAACTCGGGATACTCTTTTGTCCAATCATGGTCCCAACCCGTATGATTGGCCACCCAGTCAATAATGATCTTGAAACCCAGATAGTGTGCTTCACGTATCAGAAATTTAAAATCATCCAATGAACCGAATTCAGGATTGATGCTGGTATAACTGCTGCAGGCATAATAACTGCCCAATGTTCCCTGCATCACCATTTTACTGATAGGCGTGATAGGCATCAGCCACAATATCTCCACTCCCATATCTTTCAATCTGGGCAGATGTTTGGCGAAGGCGGTAAATGTTCCTTCATGTGTGTACTGACGAATGTTTACTTCGTAAATATTGGAACCTTTTGCCCATTCTACGGTTGAAAATAGTCTGCTCATAATTGCTTGCTCTTGTTTACAAAGAAATACTTTTTATGGGTATCCTGAATTTGATTTACTTTAAACTTATAATCCTGTTTCGCACATGCAGAATACCGGCACTGATGGAATAAAATTAGAAAGAAGAATTGGTTTGCTGCAGGCCACTGCCATTAACATGACAGATATGGTGGGCATTGGTCCCTTTGTGGTGCTGAGCATCGTTGCGCAAACCATGAACGGCCCCTGGTTCTTATATGCATGGATCGCCGGTGCAGTATTATCTGTGATCGATGCTAATGTATGGAGTCAGTTAGGTTCTGCATATCCTTTGGCAGGCGGCAGTTATAATTTCTTAAAAGCAGGATACGGCGAACGTTGGGGTAAATTAATGAGCTTTCTATTTGTATGGCAAACGATGATACAGGCACCTCTGGTGATAGCATCTGCAGCAATAGGCTTTTCACAGTATGCAGGTTATTTAATTCACCTCGATACTATTTCTGCTAAAGCTGTTAGCGGAACAGTTGTTCTCTTAATTGTTTTATTGCTGTATCGAAAAATAGAGACCATCGGAAAAATATCTGTGTTTTTATGGATGGGTGTTTTAGTGACCATGGCATGGATCATTGGCGGTGGATTATGGCACGGTCATTTTTTAGAGCCAATAAAGAATATCAATGAAGGATTAGAACTCAACCATGCATTTGCTGCTGCCATTGGCTTTGCCAGTGTAAAAACAGTATACAGTTATCTGGGTTATTATAATGTTTGCCATCTTGGGGGCGAGATCATCAATCCGCAAAAGAATATTCCTCGAAGTATGTTCATCTCTATCGGCGGCATTGCAGTTTTGTATTTGCTGATGAATGTAAGCGTTGCTTCCGTGTTACCACTTCATCAAATTCAACAAAGCAAATTTGTTGTCAGCGAATTTGTACAAACCCTTGCAGGTTCCACTGCTGCAAATATTGCAACGCTTCTGATCCTATGGGTCGCTTTCGCTTCTGTATTTTCTGCAACGCTTGGTTACAGTCGTATTCCTTATGCCGCTGCAGCAGATGGTGCTTTCTTTAAAATATTTGCAAAGCTGCATCCTACCAAACATTTTCCGCATATCTCTTTATTGGTATTGGGCGCAGTAGCATTTGTGTTCAGCTTATTATTTAAGTTGAAAGATGTGATCGACGCCATTCTTGCCATGCGTATCCTTATTCAATTCATCGGACAGGCAATAGGCTTGATCTTACTCACCAAACAAAAAGGGATCAAACATTTTCCCTGGAAAATGCCGCTCTATCCTTTGCCTGCCCTGCTTGCCATCCTTATCTGGGGATTTGTTTTGTATAGTACGGGAAGAAATATGATGCTGGGCGGATTAACCGTAACTGCACTGGGGATCATTGCATTTCTGATCAAATCAAAACGGAATACAGAATGGCCGTTTATTAAATCAAATTGATCTTCTTCTTAACAAGCTTCTGTATTTCTATGCTGTATAATCCTTATACCAGGGAGTACTTATATATTTTGAAATTTAGTGTTTATGGCTAAAGCCAGTTATTGTATAATGCTTTGCCCCGCCATTAATGGCGGGGCAATTGAGATAAAACGTTTCGGACTTAGCGAATGTGTTATCACTGTTTCCATTACTTAAAATCAAAAATAAAAAGTAGATTTGTTTAAACATTATCGTTATGAATACAACAGGCATCCGTAAAAAATTGCATGATTTTATTGATACCATCGGCGATAAAAAAGCAGAAGCAATTTATACTCTTTTAGAAGATGAGATGGATACAGATGCTCAAAGGAAAAAATTGATACAATCTGAACGTGAAAAATATCTTAACGGAGATGGCAAATCCTACAGTTGGGATGAAGTAAAAGAAATGGCATTGAATAAAGAAAAGAGGCATGCATTATAAGATAGAATTGCGTCCGTTAGCAACTGTAGAAATTATTGAAGCATACGATTGGTATGAACTGCAAAAAGAGGGCTTAGGATTAGAATTTTTAAATGAGTTGGATAGTTTCTATGAAAGCCTATACCGAAATCCCGACACCTATTCTTATTATGAAATGCCTGTCAGAGAAGGCAAAGTAAAGCGTTTCCCTTACACAGTTGTATATGAAGTGGTTGAAACATCAATTGTTATTTACAGTGTGTTTATGGCAAAACAAGATCCTTCTAAAAAAAGAACGCTTTAAGATTTCAGTGCTTTAAAAAACTCCGTGAACATCCGTTAGATCTGCATCATCCGTGTTCCCATTATTTGTTGCAATATCCAACTCAGCACAACTACTGTCAACGCCCCTATCACATTCAGCCATAAAAATCCAAGTCCGATGATATTGTATTTATCCAGGAAGAAAACGGTGATCACGATCAATTCACCAATGATTGCTGCAATGAATACTGCATTACTTTTGATATCCTTTAAATAAAAGGCAACGAGAAAAATTCCGAGTATCACACCATAAAAGAGTGAGCCCATGATATTCACTACTTCTATCAAACTGCCCATTCCACTGGCGAATTCTGCAACGATCACAGAAAATATACCCCAGGCCAATGTATAATACCGTGAGATATGGTAATGCTTTTCTTCTTCCTCATCCGATCTGTCGGGATGCAAATGATCTTTCTTGAATCGCAGGTGAAAATCAACCACAGAGCAGCTTGCAAGGGCATTCAAAGCTGCAGCGATAGAGCCCCAGGCGGCTAAGAAAATAATGGCGATCAATAGACCCACCAATCCTTTGGGCAGATAATCGATCACAAAACGAAGGAAAATATAGTTGGTATCATTATCATCTCCTTTCACATCATTCGACTTGATCAATGCTTTGTATTGACCACGCAATGCATCGCTTTTTGTATTGAGTTGCTGCAATTCATGCCTGGAATTCGTTTCATCATTTTTCCAGTTTGCTACCGCATTTTGTTTTTGCTGGTTGACGATCGCATATTGATTCTCCAAAGCGATCGCTGAATCTTTTTTACTGCTATTCAACAATTTCGTTTGCTGTACTGCATTAAAAAAAATAGGTTGTGCCTTGAATTGATAAAAGGTGAACAACATGGCTCCCAGTAAAAGAATAAAGAATTGCATGGGCACTTTTATCAATCCGTTCATCAACAATCCCGTCTTACTTGCTTTATCATCTTTTGCAGTTAAATATCTTCCCACCTGTGATTGATCGGTACCGAAATAACTCAATGCCAGAAAGAATCCGCCGATCACGCCGCTGATAATATTGTATTTATCCTTCCAGTCAAAGCCTTTATTTGTAAAGCCTGTAGTGATCACATTCATCTTCCCGCCGTTACCGCTTATTTTCAATGCATCCATGAAACCCATACCGGATGGCAACAGATGGATCATCCAATAACCGGTAACGAACATGCCAATAAAGATGATCACTAACTGAAGTTGTTGGGTATATGCCACTGCTTTGGCCCCGCCGCTTACGGTATAAATGATCAATAAGCCCCCCATGAAAATATTGGTCCAGAAAATATCCCAGCCAAATAAGGAAGACAAAATGATGGAAGGTGCATAGATACTTACCCCTGTTGACAATCCTCTTGATAATAAAAACAGGGAGGAAGTAAATGTCCTTGTTTTAAGATCGAATCTTTGTTCCAGGAACTCATAAGCCGTAAACACTTTTAGCTTACTGAATAAAGGAACGAATGTGATGCATAGAATGACCATTGCGATGGGTAGCCCAAAATAATATTGAACAAAACGCATCCCATCGGTGAAAGCCTGTCCGGGTGCGGATAAGAAAGTAATAGCACTTGCCTGCGTGCCCATGATGCTGAGTAAGATCAAATACCATGGCATGGAACGGTTACATAAAAAATAACCATCCATATTTTTAGTGGTACGGCTTTTATACAGTCCATACACAATGATGCCGAATAAAGTAACACTCAGTACTATCCAATCTATTTGGCTCATGAAAGGTATTTAGTGATCCAGGCAAAAAAGATAATGAGTATGACCAAGAAAACGATCACAAAAATGTATAAGTGGCGCCAGCTTGAAAAGAATGGTATGTTGTTGTTTTGTTTCATTGGTGTTGAAATAATTAGATAACAGCATTATTTTCTTCCCCTCAATAAACTACCGCTTAATAACCCAATTCCCAATCCAATAATCAGACCTATCTTAACATTTTTTAAAAAATATCCTAAAATAATTCCGAGAACTACCAATAAACCGATACTGATTCCCCTGCGTTGCTGCATCTTATTTGTTTTTAGGTAATGCGATCAGATTAGCCATGATCTTGTAGGCGCCGGGATTGCCCGCCGGTAACTGACGGAACAAAACCAAACTCACGTAGGCAAAATTCCCTTTGCCATATTTTGCAATGGCCAGACTGCCCTTGGTTTCTTCCTTATCGCCGCTGTCTTTCATGCTTAATGGTGTTTCAAAGTGCGGATCTGATTGTTCTGCCTGATAAGTGCTTCTCTCCTGCACCCAATTCTTAAAGTCGGCATCCGTTATTTTATTGGGATAATTTAAAACGGAATGCCCGGGCAATATAAAATTCACTTTGGCATCTTCTTCTGTTACACGGGAGCCCGAGTTCACTAAAAATTTATAGGGACCCACTTTTACATTCTTTGACCCCACCAGATTACTCTTCAAATACTGTACGATCAAATTGCCTCCTCCTTCCATATAACGATTCAATACATCATTTTTATTGGTCAGCCACTCGTAAATATTGTAGGCACGGATACCCACCACAATGGCATCAAATTGTTTCAGGTTCTCATCTACCAGATCCGCCTCCGATAAATATTTTACATCATAACCCAATTGTTCCAATGCATCCGGAACCTTATCTCCTGCTCCAATGATATAGCCGATCTTTTTACCAACCACTTTTACTTCATCATTCAAGACCAGAATATTGTCTTTATAGATATAATGTATGTCCGGAATATGATCGTATTTAATGGCACGCAGATAATGCGTATACACATGTTTGCTTCCATTCACCGTTAATTCAATGGCTGCTGAAATATGCGGGTCTAAATTTTTATTGTATAATTTTTTTAATGGCAATACTAACTGATGGATCTTTCCTGCCTCAAAATCGATCACTGTGTCTTTCGAATACACTACAGAGTCAGCCTGCTTTAAATAAATGCTGACAGGAATCTGGTTGCCTGCAAAATTCGATTTATACTGTAACTGTAAAACAGGGTTCGAAATGATCTTATCACCCCTTTTTACATTGGTGAGTAAGATATCGGGAGATAGGGAAACGATCAGGGGAGCGATCACCACAATTGGCTGATACAATTCTCCTTTTACGGGATCAACCACTTTATACTGGACGGGTTTGCTGACGATAAAAATAATATCAGCGCTCTTAAAAACAAACTTTGCTATATAGGCCGGATCGTTTTCAGCATGACCGATCATTTTTTGGTCATCCACATTGAACATTCCCACACCATTCATTTGTTTTTCCAACCAATAAGGCTGGGTCAGTTCTTTATTGATTGATACAATAAATGATTTATTAAAACTGATATTTTGATTGGTGGGGAGATTATTATTCAAAGCTGAATCAAATGAATTGGTCTCTGCAGAATTCATGGAAATGCTTTCCAAACTGATTTTGGCATTGTTCCTTTTGTTCACAAAAAAGTTGATGTTCATTTTTTCTCCTCTCACCGCGTATTCATTATCACTGGTAGCTTCTGCAAAAATGCCGCTGCATTCTAAAATGATATCTTGCAATTCCTTTAATTTTTCATTCCACCATACACCATGATCACTCATCCTTTGAATATTCTTATATAATTCAACCAGACTATCAACCGAGTTTTCAGGATGTTCGAAATTAAAATCATGGATTATTTTATTGATGCTTTGCTGGATTGCTTCACCGCCTTTTATCCTGCTCCAGTCAATATTAATTCCATCCATCAAACTGTTCTTTGGTGCATCGCCACCTGTGGTCATAAAATATTCAAAGCTTGCCCCGCGCCTTCTCGGCCTTCCTTCGCCCTGACTTTTATGCATCGATCTTGCTTCGCCGCCTATTTCTCCGTAACTCTCTCCCAGCAAAGGATTGTAGCCACTCACATCGATCTTCAACTGATCATCACTTGTGGTATTGCTACCTCCAAAATTAAACGTGTTCCATAAGATCCTTTTGGCTTGCCAAACACTCACGTATTTTAATTGTTCCGGAAATCTGGTTGGATCGGCAGCCGCTTTATATGCTTCATTGGCCAAAATAGAAGAAGCTGCATGATGACCGTGGCCTGCTCTTGCATCTCCGGGAAAACGGGTGACGATCACATCGGGCTTAAAATTCCGGATCACCCAAACAACATCGCTTAATACTTTTTCTCTGTCCCAAATACGCAATGCTTCATCTGCATTCTTACTGAACCCAAATTCATAGGCACGACTAAAATATTGTTCTGCACCATCCATCCTTCTGGCGGCCAATAATTCCTGTGTACGGATCAATCCCAGTTCAATTCCCTGTTCGCTACCGATGAGATTTTGTCCGCCGTCACCACGGGTCAAACTCATATAACCGGTGCGGTATAATTTTTCTTTAGCCAGATAAGGTAATAATCCGTTATTCTCATCATCCGGATGTGCCGCGATGTATAATACACTGCCCAATACATTCATCTTCTTTAATTGCATATAAATATCCGCGCTGTTATGATTGGCGGGGATCTGTGCAAAAACTGAATAGTGAAAAGTGAAAAGTGAAAACAATAGAAAATACTTAAGAACAAATTTCATGCTTTGCTGTTTATGGTGTTGCTACGAAGATAATAGAACTGTTTGATGATTTTTTATGAAGCTGTAGCTCTTTCTTTCACACAAAGAAACAAAGGATACCAAGCTCACAAATTGATGCTTTTTTTTCTTTGCGCTCTTTGTATACTTTGTTTCTTTGTGTGAAACCAACCCTAAACCGTCCTTCCCTTCAAAGCCCCGCTCACAGCTTCATCCATGGCACGCTCTGCAAAAGGACGCGTTATTTCGTTGAGCTCTTCTATTTTGGAATGAATGAGATCTTTATCATCCATGGTCAATGCCAGTTGCAGGTTTTGCATGGCTTGTGCAGTTTCGATCATTTCCGGTTGTGAAACGATATGCGAATTCTTGGTAAGGAATTTTTCGGTGGTCTCTAGTATTTGTTCGCCCTCTGTCTTGGCTTCCACGATGGCACGGATGGCAATATCATCCTTTGCATGCGTGATACTTTCCAAGAGCATTTTTTCTACATCCTCATCCGTTAATCCATATTGCGGTTTTACTTCGATGCTTTGTTCCACACTGCTGCGTAATTCTTTTGCTTTTACTACTAAGATCCCATCGGCATTAATCAAGAAACTCACTTCCACTTTTGGAAAACCAGCAGGCATTCCCGGAATACCCGTTAAATTAAATTCAGCCAATCGGCGATTGTCTTTTACGAGATCCCTTTCTCCCTGAAAAACGGAGATGCGCATGCTTCCCTGTCCGTCTTTCTGTGTGGTGTATTGTCTGCCCACTTTTGTCGGGATCTTTGAATTACGCGGGATCAACACATCCATCAATCCGCCCATGGTCTCAATACCCAGGCTTAGTGGTGTAATATCCAGCAATAAAAAATCTTTATTATTTCCTGCCAAAATATCAGCCTGAATAGCTGCACCCAAGGCCACCACTTCATCAGGGTTTACTTCATCATGAACAGGTTGTTTAAAAAACGCACTGACTGCTTTTTTAACAGCAGGAATTCTTGTACTGCCACCCACCATCACCACTGTTTCAATTTCATGCATGGCGATCTTTGAATCTTTCACGGCATTGGCACAGCATTGTAATGTTTTATCGATGAGTGATTGAATGAGTGATTCAAATTTTTCTCTGGTGATGGATAGATTATCCCCGTTAAAATCAACACTGAATGATTCGTTATTGCTTAAATGTTTTTTTGCTTCTTCTGCCCTTAATCTTAATCCCTGTGATAATTCTTTACTCAAATGCAATTCGTCTTCAGTAATACCGAATTCGTTCATCCAATGTTCAACGATCACCCGGTCAAAATCATCACCACCCAAATAAGTATCGCCATTAGTACTTAGCACTTCGAATATTCCGTTCGTTATTTTTAAGATTGAAATATCAAATGTTCCACCGCCCAGATCATAGACCGCAATTGTTTTTTCTTCATCGGCTGCTAATCCTAGTCCGTAAGCCAGACTTGCTGCTGTGGGTTCATTCACAATTCTTAACACATCCAATCCTGCCAGTTTCCCAGCATCTCTTGTTGCCTGACGCTGTGCATCGTTGAAATAGGCAGGGACCGTGATCACGGCTTTTGTTACCGGTGTTTTTAAAATATGTTCAGCCCTTGCTTTTAATTCTTTTAAAATGAAAGAAGACAATTCGATGGGTGAATAGAATTTATTGCCCACCTGCACTTTCACGAGACTTTCTGTATCATCATCGATCACTTTATAAGTAAAGAAATTAGCATTCTGTTTAATGTCGTTATAACTTTTTCCCATCAAACGTTTGGCTGAGAAAATGGTGTTGGCGGGATCTGTTTCCAGAAATTTCTTAGCTTCTTCACCAACAGTTACATTGCCCAGTTCATCAAAATGGATCACACTGGGTACCAAACTGCTGCTATCATGTTCTTTTAAAGCAACCGGTCTTTTTGTTTCGGGATGAATAATGGCTACCAGACTATTTGTTGTTCCCAGATCAATGCCCACGATCATTTCGGCCTGTTGTAAACTTCCTGTTGCGATATTGATTGCTATTTTAGCCACGTTTCAATGATGAATTAGAAATTAAAAATTAAGAATTGCAAAAGTAGATAAATGAGAACGGATCTTGTTGCGAATTATGGAATGATAAGGATCACAATATCTCATATGAATAATCAATTACCCACTTGGCGTAAATGCTTTATTGCATAATATCTTACCCCGACGCAGTTAAACATATAATTTCTGCCTATCTATCACAGATCTTCTAAATAACAGGCTTTCTTCCCTTTATAAAACCTCATACCATCTCTGTCCTATACTAAATACACTTTACATAAATGGGGAGTAACTATGTAAATTGTAAAACTTATGAGTTCAATGAAAAAAGAGGGCCGTCCTCCCATTTATCCAACGGAGCTAAAGATTGTTATAGCCA
>Ga0316219_1001210_pt1 | contig 29056 bp, 22 predicted proteins | sample TBH18003PmetaG_FD_203635 | JGI IMG/M metagenome (GOLD analysis project Ga0316219, IMG submission 203635) | Freshwater microbial communities from Trout Bog Lake, Wisconsin, USA - TBH18003P | ecosystem: Environmental > Aquatic > Freshwater > Lake > Hypolimnion/Profundal zone | place: USA...
GCGCCCGCTGCTGGTGCGCCAGCTCGCCCTCGCGCGCCGCGAGGCGGGCGGCGGACTCCTCGTGGGCCTTCTTTGCCTGCGTTTCCTGTTCGGCCTGGGCCTGGGCAAACACCGTGCGTTCCCGCTCCAGCTTTGCCGTCGCCTGCTGCAACAACAGCTGCGCGGATTCAAATTTCTCCTGCTCGGCCGCCAGCGCGTCGGCTTCCTTCTGGATGGTGGCCAGCGCGGCCTCGCGTTTGGCCAACTCCTCCTCGGCCTTCGCCTGCTCGGACTTCCACGCGGCGCAATCGCGCTCGTGCTGCGTCTTCGCCTTGGTCAACGCGACCTGCTCGATCACGAGCTGCTTCATCTTCACCTCAAGTTCCTTCTGGGCCGCGCGGGTCACACCGCTCGCGGCGCGCTCCTCCTCGAGCGCCGCCTTCGCCTCCTCCAGCGAGGCGAGTTCGGTCTGCAGCTTCTCCTTCGCGATTTCGAGCGCGCGGGTCTTCTCCGCCAGCGCCGCCTCGCGCGCCTTGACATCGATCAGCCCGGAATTGGTTGCCGAGTCCGACGTCTTCCGCGCCGCCACTTCGGCTTCAAATTTCTTCTTCTGCTGGGCGAGCAGCAGGCCCTCGGTCTCGAGGCGCTCGCGCTCCGCCTCCAGCTCCTGCAGCTGCTTGGCGTCGGCCGCGGTCTTCTTGGCCTCGACCACCACGGGCTTCGCGGTGCGGAGGCGGTTGACCTCGGTCTCGAGTTCGGTCTGCCGCGCCTTCGCCTGACTCATCGCTTCGCGGGTCGACTTGAGTTCCATCGCGAGACGGTCGGATTCGCCGGGCGCCGGCAGCGAGGTCATCGGCGCGGAGCTCCCCGGGAAGCCGGACCGCGAGCCGTGCGCCGGCGGACGGGCGTCCGTGTCGGTAAGCTGCATCATCAGCTCGCTCCATTCATCGAGCCGCGCGGAACGCGACGCGCCGAGCTCGGGCTTCAACACGGAATAGATGCGCTCCACCATCGCGCCGAGGTCGATCGGGGGAGAAAACAGGTCCTTCACGCCGACGCGGATCGCGCGGATGACGTTCTCGAGCGCGAGCTCCTCGCTCACGACGAGCACGGGCGTGTCCTTCTGCCAGCGGCGGAGCGACTCGACGAACGCCAGCGGGTCGTCCGCCATGTCGCGGTGATCAACGATGATGAGCGAGAAGCGCTCGCCGCGCAGCTCCGTCAGCAGCTCGGCCTCGGCCGGCAGGTCGCGCCAATAGAAGCCCGTGTCGCCGACCAGGATCGAATGGGCGTGCGTTTCCTTGTTGAGTTTGCGGGCCAGGAGAATTTTCGCGGACATTGGGGGAATTGGTTTCGCAGCGGTGCGGAATTGCGGGGTCGAAGTTGTAGCCGCTCTCCTCTGGAAAACACCAGCGTGGGGTGGTCAATTTCCAGTAAATCCGGGTTGGTCAAATCCCTGTAAAAAATCCGCGCATCGCCTTCTCTCTCGATTTTGTATTCACTGCGGCGTTTTCTCGCCGTCCCCTCGTCCGATCTCTTATCCCATGGCCAACGACTCCGTCTGCTTTCTCGAACAAACCGATTTCTCGCTGCGGCTTGCGCGAGTCGCGGCCGGTTCGCAGCCGCCGCGCCTCGAGGCCCTGCAGGAAGTCCTGTTGTCCGACACCGCCGCGCTCACCGCCGCGGTAGAGTCCGTGTTTGCCGGCGGCGCCGGCTCGGTCGCGTGCGCGCTCCGGCCCAAGCCCCGCGGCCTGCACCTCGCGTCGGCCGACGAGGCAAAACTCCATCCCGGCCTCGGCGGCGCGCGCCAGTTGGCCGCCTCCCTCGCCGGCCTCAGCAACTTGTCGCCCGCGTGGATCGCCGCCGTCACGGCCCGCGACGGCGCCGCCCCGGCGAACACTCCGTGGCTCGCCGCGTTCGCGGCCGCCGAGGGTCTCACCGCCACGCAGACGCTGCTCGACAGCGTGCAGGTCAAGGCCGCCACGCGCACCTCTGCGCTGCTCGTCACCACCGGCGCGCTCGCCCGCAGCGTCACCGCTCCGCTCTGGCTGCTCGAGGTGGGGGAACTCGGCTCGACTGCCCTGCTCGTCAGCCGTGATGGCGTCCTCGCCGCCGGCCCGGTCTCGCTCAATCTCGATCACATCGCCGAGGCGGTTCAGGCCGAGCTCGGGCTCAAGTTCCGCGGCTCCGCGGTGAAACTCTTTTTTAACCCGGTCTATGACTACAACGAGGTCGGCCCCAAGATCGCCGCGCGCGTCGCCGCCCTGCTGAAGTCCGAACTCGCCGCCCTGCGCGGCGCCCATCCCGCGCCGATCGCGTTCGCCTGCGCCGGCCTGCCCGCCGGCCAGCAGTGGTTTGCCACGCAGCTGGCCATCGCGCTGGAACTCGCCGAGTTTTCACCGGAAGCAAAATCAGCCGGCCTCGCGTTTGCGTCGCCCGAGATCGAGTCGGTGGTCACGCCTGCCTGCTTTGGTTTTCTCGGCTGGATCGCGTCCAGCCGCGCCGGCACCGCCGCATGGAATGCCGAATGGCTCAAGCTCGACACCATCGCACTGCCCGTCGCGCCCAAGCCGCCCGCGCCCGTGGCGGCTCCGGTCCCCGTCGTCGCTGCCGCGCCGGCCGCCGCGCCCAAGGCCAATGCGCCCGTCGCCAAGCCTGCGACGCCCAAGCCGGCCGCCCCGGCTCCGTTTCCGCTGCCTGATGCCGTGATCGCGCGCCCCGTGGCCGCGACCCCCGCGCCAGCGCCGGCCGCCGCTGCCGTCGTCGCGCCCAAGCCCGCTCCCGTCAAAGCCGCCGTCGCCGTTGCTCCGGTCGCCCCGGCCCCTGCGAATCCGGTCGCAGCCAAGCCGGCCGCCGCTGTTATTCCCGTGGCCAAACCCGCCGTTGCGGTCGCGCCCGCTGCCAAGCCGGCTCCCGCCGCTCCCGCCGCGAAGCCCGCCGCCGGCTCAGCCGTCAACTATTCCGCCAAACCCGGCACCGCTGAGAAACCGGCGACACCCGCGCCCAGGAAGTCCGCGCCCCCGCCGGTCGTCGTCCCGGTGAACACGCTGCCCATGGCGGAACTTCCGCCCTCGAAGCCCTTCTTCAAAAACCCCGTCGCGCTCGGCATCGTCTTCCTGCTCCTGCTGCTGGGCGTCGGCGGCTACCTGTTTGTCCAGACGCAGAAAACCGCCCGCCTCCAGGAGGAGGAACGGGCCCGCACGGAACAGCGCCTCCAGGCCGAGATCTCCAAGAACCGAATCGCCGAGCAGCGCGCCCAGTCCGAGACCGAGGCGCGGAAAAAGATCGAGGCCGACGCCGCGAAGAAGGTCGCCGAGGCCAATGCGGCCCGCCAGCGGGCCGAGACCGACGCGCGCGCCCAATCCGCCGCCCGCCTCGCCAATGCCCGCGGCACGCTGATCGTTTCCTCCGATCCCGCCGGCGCCACCGTCACCGTGGGCAACTTGCCCCCGCGGCCGACTCCCGCCACCTACACCGACCTCAAGATCGGCAAATACCCCGTCAGCATCGCGCTCAATCTCTACGACACCGCGCAGCTCGAACTCGAGGTCAAGGAGGACGCCACCACCGACAGCGGCGTCGTGAAACTCGTCAAGATCCTCGGCGGCCTGGAACTCGTCACCGAGCCCGCCAGCGTCGCCTACGAGGTCAAGCCCGCCAACGCCCTGATCGTCCTGGCGGACGCGCGCCGCACCGGCCGCACGCCCGACACCCTCACCGACCTCACGCCCGGCGACTACACTGTCACGTTCGTCCGCGACGGCTGGATGCCGCAGGTCGAGAACGTCACGATCACGCGCGATGTCACCGCCCACGTGAAGGGCATGTTCCCCAACGGCATCGTCAAGATCACGAGCACGCCCGCGGGCGCCACTGTCATGCACAACGGCACAAAGGCTGGCATCACCCCGCTCACGCTCAGCGACCTCACGCCCGGCGACGTCAACTACACGCTCGAGCTCCCCGGTTACGCCAACGACGTGCTCGCGGGCCGCATCGTCGGCGGCCAGACCCTCGAATTGGGCTCGACGCTCGAACTCTACGATCACCTGTCGAAGCTGAGCGAACTCGACCAACAGCCGAAGGTGATTGCCCCTGTCGAGCCCAAGGTTCCCTACGAGTTCCGCCTCGCGCGCCGCAGCGCAGAAGTGCGAGTCGAACTCACGGTCACGCGCGACGGCAGCACGAAGGACCTCATCGTCCTGCCCGGTTCCGATCGCGCGCTCGCCCCCGCCTGCCTTGCCGCCGCCGCCCAGTGGAAATTCCGCCCCGGCTCCCTGCACGGCAAACCGGCGAATGTCCGCGTGATCGTGCCGTTCAGCATTTCTCCGACCGAATAATTCCGCGGCGCCCGGTTTCCGGCGCGCGACTTTTGAGGAAGCATGCGTTTCCGGCGCCTGCTAGGCGTTGGCGCACGGGCGCGGCGCGCACTCGCAATCCGTTCGCAACTTTTTCCGGCGGGCCGAGACGCAGGCTTGCCCGCGCCGAATCCCATCCCCAGCGTCGGGACTTTGGACATGGCATTTCCTCTTCCTCCCGCCATCCTCGCGTCGCGCGATCTGCGCGGCGCCGAGCTCGAGAAGTCCCCCGCCGACGCCTGGCTGCGCATCTACGCCTGGATGCAACTCGCCCGCACCGGCGACAACCGCATTCTCGACCTCTTCCGGCAGGGCCTGATCAAGGGCACGGTCACCGGCGGCCAGGGCAACGAGGGCCTGGTCGTCCCGCTCGCACTGCTGGCCGACAAGGCGATTGACGTCGTTTCGTTCTCCCACCGCGGGCTGGGCGGCCACCTGATCTGGAGCGGCCATCTCTGCGACCATCTGAACCAGTATTTCGCCAATGCCGGCAGCCCGACCCAGGGCCGCGAGGGCAACATCCACCACGGCGACCTCTCGTTCCGGTCGCTGCCGATGATTTCGCACCTCGGCGCCATGCTGTCCAACGTCGCGGGCGCCACCGACTCGCAGCGCCGCTTCGGCCGGCCCGCCGTGGGCTTCACGTTCTTCGGCGACGGGGCGTCCAGCACGGGCGATGTCCATGAGACGCTCAACCTCGCCTCGCTGCTTTCCCTGCCCGTCATTTTTGTCATCGAGAACAACGGCTATGCCTACTCCACCCCGCTGAGCGAACAGTTCGCCGCCGGCACCGAACTCTGGCGGCGCGCCGCCGGCTACGGCATGGAGGGCCTGACGGTCGATGCCACCGACGTCGAGGCCTGCACCCGCACCCTCGCCGCCACGATCGAGCGCGTCCGCGCCACGTCGCGTCCCGTGCTCCTCGAGGCGCGAACCCTGCGGCTCCGCGGCCACGCGGCCTACGACACCTGCGACTACATGCTGGCCGGCGAAGCCGACGGCTACGCCGCGCGCGATCCGCTGCCCGCGTTCCGCCACCGCCTGGCCGCCGCTGGCCAGGAGACGCGCCTGGCCGCGATCGATGCCGAGATCACCGCCTTCGTCGAGGCCTGCATCAAGGTCTCGCTCGCCACACCCAAGCCCGATCCCGCTGGGATGAAAGACGGCCTGTTCGCGCCCCCAACGACAGCTACTTGGGAAGCAACTCCCGCCACACCTGCGCCGCTCAACCTCGCCCAGGCCATCAACGCCGGCCTGCGGAAAATCCTCACCGAGCGCCCCGAGTCGGTGCTGCTGGGCCAGGATATCGGCACCTACGGCGGCGCGTTCAAGGTCACCGACGGCCTGCTCAAGAAATTCGGCCGCTCGCGCGTGCTCAACACTCCCCTCGCCGAAAGCGCCTGCACCGGCTACGCCATCGGCCTCGCGGTCAACGGTCACCGGCCCATCGAGGAATTCCAGTTCGCCGACTTTTCGACCGAGGCCGTCACGCAGATCGCCCTCAACGCCGCGACCTACCATTTTCGCTCCGGCACGGCCTGCCCGCTCGTCCTGCGGCTGCCCTGCGGCGGCGGGCTCACCTTTGGCTCGTTTCACTCGCAGGAGCTTGAGTCCTTCTTCCTCTCCATGCCGGGCCTCAAGGCGCTTTATCCCAGCACCCCGCAGGATGCGTTCGACGCGATCCTCGCCGCCTTCGATGACAACAACCCGGTGCTCCTGTTCGAACACAAGGGCCTCTACCGCCGCGGCCGGGCGCCAGTCACGTGGAACCCGCGCTACCGCGAAGTCTGGACGCCCCGGCACCTGCGCACCGGCGACTTCGCGACTTTCGTCACCTACGGCGAGATGGTCCATCTCGCGGAGGAGGCCTGCGACTACCTCGCCGCCGAATACGACACGAAGTTCGACCTCTTTGACCTGCGCGCGCTTTCCCCGCTCAAGCTCGACGCCATCGCCGCCTCGCTCGCGCGCACGGGCCGTCTCGTCGTGCTGCACGAAGGCCGCCGCACCCACGGCTTCGGCGCGGAGATCGTCGCCCGGCTGACCGAGACGCAGTTCGCCTCGCTCAAGGCCGCGCCCATCCGCATCGGCGCCCTGGACCTGCCCGTGCCCTTCGCCCCGGAGCTGGAACACGCCTACCGGCCGAACAAGGACGCGATCATCGAACAGCTCACTCCGTGGCTCGGGTAGCCAATTTTCGAATTTCGATTTTCGACTTTCGATTCGCAAAAACCCCAGCTTCCCGGACCAACGCCGCCGTTCCTCGAATTTCGCTCCGGTTTCCCGACCGAAATCGAAAATCGAAAATCCAAATTCGAAAATTCCCGATGCCTGTCCGTAAATCGAATATCTCCAATCGAAAGTCGAAAATTGCCGCCACTTCGTGGCGGCGGATTCGCCTGTTCGCGATGGATGTGGACGGCGTCCTCACCGACGGCACCGTGCAGATTTCCTCCGACGGCACCGAGACCAAGGCATTTTCCATCCTCGATGGGCTCGGCCTCGTCCGGCTGAACCGCGCCGGCCTCGCCGTCGCGTGGCTCAGCGGCCGGGCCTCCGGCGCAACCACCGTGCGCGCCAACGAGCTCAAGATTCCGCACGTCGTCCAGGGCCGCATCGACAAGCTCACCGCGCTTCAGGAACTCGCCGCGCAGCTCGGATTCTCCGCTGGGGAGTGCGTTTACATGGGCGACGACGACATCGACGCCCCGGCCATCGCCTGGGCCGGCATCGGCGTCTCCGTCCCGGGCGCCATGCCCGCCGCCCTGCGCGCCGCCCGCCTCATCACCCGCCGCGCCGCCGGCCACGGCGCCGTCCGCGAGATTTGCGAACACCTGCTGGCCGCGCGTGTCCCACGTTGACCCCGGTGCGCCGCTTCCTCCTCCAATTCGGCCTGCTCAGCGTCTGCGGCTTCACCGCCGCACTCGGTGCGTCCGCCCTCGCGCCCGCCATCAACTGGGTCGCGCCGCTGTTCACGAAGGACAACTTCCACTCGATGACCCTCCGCGGGGCCAAGGCCAGTTTTCCGTCGAACACCGAGGTCGTGGTCGAGCAGTTGAGCATCACGGTCTTTTCCGGTGACGCCGCCAAGAAGGTCGAGACCACCATCCACAGTCCCGCCGCCACGTTCCTGCCCAAGCAGGAGATCGCGCGGGGCGAGACCGGCGTCCATGTCGTCCGCGACGACCTTCAGGCCGAGGGCATCCACTGGGTTTACGACCATCTCCAGAAAAAGGTGTCGCTGACGGGCCGCGTGCGGATAGTTTTCAACGCCGAGTTCAAGCATCTCCTGAAATGAAAAACTTCCTCCTTCTCTACGGCTGCGCCCTGGGCCTCGCCGTGTCCGCCCGCGCGGAAGCACCGGCGCAGAAGACCACCCTCGACTGTGACCACGCGGAGATGTGGAGCATCGGCAACGAGACCCGCGGCGTCTGCACGGGCTCCGTCACGCTCGTCGGCACCGACCTCAAGATCATCTGCGACCGCCTCGAATTCGTCGCCCTCGGCATCGGCGACAAGTCCGCCACGCTGCCCACGCTCGACAAGTTCAAGTATATGCTCGCCACCGGCCACGTCGTCATCACCCAGGCCGACCGCGAGGCCACCTGCGGCCGCGCCGAGGTGCTACCGCGCGAGGACAAGGTCGTGCTGACCGAGAATCCCGTGCTGATCGACCGCGCCACCGACTGGACCAGCGCCGGCGAGAAAATCACCCTGCTCCGCGGCGAGCGCCGCGTGATCGTCGACAAGTCCCGCGTGACCGGCCCCGCCATCCGCGACCTCGGCTACGACAAGTCGCAGCCCCCCGCGCCCGCCACGGGCGCCGACAAGCCCGGCAAATGAGCGCCTCCGCCCCAGCGCCCGCGCCCGCGCCCACTACCTTGTCCGAGATCCACACCAAGGATCTGGTCAAGACGTTCGGCGCCCGCACGGTGGTCGACGGGATCAACATCCGCTTCACCGCCGGCGAGGTCGTCGGCCTCCTCGGCCCCAACGGCGCCGGCAAGACGACCACGTTCTACATGATCGTCGGCCTCGTGCCCGCCACCTCGGGCCATGTGACGCTCGACGGCACCGACATCACCAAGCTCCGCATGCACGAGCGCGCGCGCCACGGCATCGGCTACCTGCCGCAGGAGCCCTCGATTTTCCGCAAGCTCACCGTCGCCGAAAACCTCCTCGCCATTGTCGAGGCCATCGGCGTCCCGCGCCCCGAGCGGGCCGGCCGCGTCCAGACGCACCTCGCCGAGCTCAATCTCAGCCACGTCGCGACGCAGAAGGCCTACACGCTCTCCGGCGGCGAGCGCCGCCGCCTCGAGATTGCCCGCGCGCTCGTGTCGCAACCCAAGTTCCTCCTGATGGATGAGCCCTTCGCCGCCATCGACCCCATCTCCGTCACCGAGGTCCAGCGCATCATCCTCAAGCTCAAGGCCCGCGGCATCGGCGTCGTCGTCACGGATCACAACGTGCGCGAGACCCTCCGCATCGTCGACCGCGCCTACCTCATCCACAAGGGCAAGGTGCTCACCGAGGGCAGCGGCGACTTCCTGATCAAGGACGACCAGGCCCGGAAATTTTACCTCGGCGAGGATTTCGACCGCACCCTGCACCCGTGGTGAGCCGCCCGCTTTAGGCTTCAATCCCGCCGCCCGGGGTTGCACAGTGCGGCGGTGACCCCCGCACCCTTTCCCATGCAAAAAGCCATCCACGGCATCACGGTTGCGCATTTCCTCGAGACCTACCGCGACAAGCTGAAGCTCGAGGTGGTCACCGGCGAGCCCGGCCTCCACCGGCTCATTCGCGAGGGGAGCATCAACCGGCCGTCGCTGGCGTTGACAGGGTTCTTCAAGTATTTCGCGAACAAGCGCATCCAGGTCCTCGGTGCCGCCGAGATGACCTATCTCAAGACCGTCCCACAGGCGAAGCAGATCGAGATCTTCAAGGGCATGGTCACGCGCCACATCCCCTGCCTCATCCTCACGCGCAACTACAACGCCACGCACCCGATGCTCGCGGTCGCGGCCGAGATGAACCTCCCGATCCTCCGTACGCCGATGATCACGATGAATTTCGTGAACCTCGCGACGCTCTGCATCGACAACGAGTTCGCCCCCAGCGCCACCGAGCACGCCACGACCTTGGACATCAAGGGCGTCGGCGTGATGCTCCGCGGCACCAGCGGAGTCGGCAAAAGCGAATGCGCCCTCGCCCTGATCGAGCGCGGCCACTCGCTGGTCGCCGACGATCTCACCGTCGTGAAGCTCCTCGACGAGCGCGAGCTCATGGCCACGAGCCGCCCGCTCAACCGCGGCTGGATGGAGTGTCGCGGCATCGGCATCATCAACATCGCCGAGATGTTCGGCGTGAAATCCATCCGCCTGGAAAAGCGCATTGATCTCGTCGTGTCCCTCCAGGAATGGACCCCCGACGCCGTGGAGGAACGCACCGGCCTCGAGGAAAATTTCTACGCCATGCTCGGGCTCAAGGTCCCGCACATCGAGCTGTATGTCCGGCCCGGCCGCGACATGGCCCGCCTGGTCGAGGTCGCCGCCCTCACCCAGGCGCTGAAAAAGATGGGCCATGATCCCGCCAAGGATTTTAACGACCGGCTCATCTCCTTCATGGCGCGCTCGGCCAGCGAACAAGCCCTCAAGATCAAACCCATCGAGCGCGAAGAACGCCCGCTGGAGGAGTCCTGACCCGTCTGCTCTGAGACGGCGCGCGCTCCCTGATCTCGCCGACCGACGGTCGGTTTCGCTTTCGCTCTCGCTGCCTCGTCCCTGCTCGTTCTCCCTTTTCCAATGTCCGACTCCACCCTCCGCTCTGACGGCCGCACGCCGACCCAGCTTCGTCCCATCACGTTTCAGGCCGGCATCGCGCCCCACGCCACCGGCTCGGTCCTCGTGGCCTTCGGCTCCACGCGCGTCATTTGCTCCGCCATGATCGAGCCCAAGGTCCCGTCGTGGATGCGCCAGCAAGGCGTCAAGGGCGGCTGGCTCACCGCGGAATACTCGATGCTGCCCTACTCGACCCTCGAGCGGAAGCCGCGCGACATCTCCAAGGGCAAGCTCGACGGCCGCACCGTCGAAATCCAGCGCCTCATCGGCCGTTCCCTCCGCGCCGTCATCGACCTGCAGAAGCTCGGCGACAACACGCTGTGGATCGACTGCGACGTCCTCCAGGCCGACGGCGGCACCCGCACCGCGTCCATCACCGGCGCCTACCTCGCCGCCCGCCTCGCGGTCCAAAAACTCATCGACGAGAAGCGCCTCGCTGATAACCCGCTCGCCGACTCCGTCGCCGCCGTCAGCGTGGGCCTCTTCGGCGGTCGCGAGCTGCTCGATCTCAATTATGTTGAGGACAAGGACGCCGAGGTGGACGCCAACGTCGTCATGACCGGCCGCGGCCAGTTCGTTGAAGTCCAGAGCAGCGGCGAGGAATCGACCTTCTCGCCCGAGCAATTGCAGAGCCTTCTTGCCCTTGCGCAAAAAGGCGTGAAGGAACTTTCCGCCCTGCAAACCGCCTTCCTGACGAAGCAGCTGCTGAAGTTTTAGGACGGCAGCTGGAATTTTCAGCCGGAAGCCCCGCCGTCGCCAAGGCTTTGGCTGGCAGACAGGAAACCCGGAGCCAGACAGATCGCGGAAGCGCGAAAGGGCGGAAACGCGAAAACAGAAGCCGTCCCGGAGCGGTGAATGCTGATGACCAGCTCCGTGCGGTTCGCTATTCCGCGTTTCCGCCCTTTCGCGCTTCCGCGATCCGGTTTGAATGCTCGTTCCTGGTTTCCTGGCTTCCGGCTAAAAAACTCCGACGCTCGTGCCTTCAGCTTTTTTCCGGCTTCTTGGCCCCGTCTGTCGCGCGATGCACGTCGCCGAAATTCCCGCTCTCGCACGCGCGCACGAAACTCTCCGTCACGCTTTTCAACTCTTCCCAGCGCGCCCGGATCTTCTTCGCCTCTTCGTGGGTGATCTTGTTGTCCGCCGCGGACGACGCGATCGTCGCCAGCATGTCGGCGAACTCCTGCACGATGTCGTTCGTCAGCGGGATCAACTGCCCGGTGTGGTGCAAACTCGCCGGGTTGCGGATGAAAAACCCGCCGGTCTGCTCCGCCACCCATTGCGCGATACGCGGGTCGTGCGTGGCCTTGATCAGCTGGCCGACGCGGTCGAGCGGGTTGTTGGCCCCGCTGCCGGCATCGTCCGAGGGCGGCTCGGCCCACTTGTAGATCAGGGACAGCGACAGCTGCAGGTCCGCGGCGATTTGTTTCGCGCTGGTCTTCTTGAATACTTCACGGAGCACCTCGTGCGAGTCCATGGCGCGCCACTGTGGCCCCGCATTAGCCGAACGCAATCCCCGGTGCACCTGCGCTACGAACCACGTCCCGACCGCTTTTTGGCGTGCCTACCCGGGTCGCTTTCTGGCTTACTGCCGGTTCCCATGAACATCCACGAGTATCAGGCCAAGGCCTTGTTCGAGAAGTATGGCGTGCCCGTCCCCAAGGGGGCCCCGGCCAAGACGCCCGAGGACTTTATCAACGCCCTCGCCGAGCTGCCGGACGGCCCGACCATGGTGAAATCCCAGATCCACGCCGGCGGCCGTGGCAAGGGCACGTTCACCGACGGCTTCAAGGGCGGCGTCAAATTCTGCAAGACCAAGCAGGACGCCAAGGAGATGGCCGGCAAGATGCTCGGCAACACGCTCGTCACCCTCCAGACCGGCCCCGCCGGCCGCAAGGTCCAGACCGTCTACTTCACCGTCGCGAGCGACATCAAGAAGGAGTATTACCTCGCCATCCTCCTCGACCGCACGACGTCGCGGCCCGTCATCGTCGCCTCCACCGAGGGCGGCGTCGAGATCGAGAAGGTCGCCCACCAGACGCCCGAGAAGATCCACAAGGTCTTCGTCGATCCCGCCTACGGCCTGGCCGACTTCCAGGTGCGCGACCTCATCTTCAAGCTCGGGCTCGCCGGCGCCGAGGCCAAGAACGCCGCCAAGCTCATCCGCAACCTCTACACCTGCTTCTGGGAAACCGACGCCGCCATGGTCGAGGTGAATCCCCTCATCACCACGCCCACCGGCGAGGTGCTCGCCCTCGATGCGAAGGTCTCCTTCGACGACAACGCCCTCTTCCGCCACCCCGAGATCGTCGCGCTGCGCGACCTCAACGAGGAGGACCCCAAGGAGATCGAGGCATCGAAATACGGCCTCAACTACATCGCCCTCGACGGCAACATCGCCTGCCTCGTCAACGGCGCCGGCCTCGCGATGAGCACGATGGACATCATCAAGCACTTCGGCGGCACGCCGGCCAACTTCCTCGACGTCGGCGGCGGCGCCTCCCGCGAGCAGGTCGTCGCTGCGTTCAAGATCATCCTCGGCGACAAGAACGTGAAGGGCATTCTCGTGAACATCTTCGGCGGCATCATGGACTGCAACGTGATCGCCCAGGGCATCGTCGACGCCGCGAAGGAAGTCGGCCTCAAGCTCCCCCTCGTCGTCCGCCTCGAGGGCAACAATGCCGTCGCCGGCAAAGCCACCCTCGCCGCCTCCGGCCTCGCCCTCGTCAACGGCGACACCATGGCCGACTCCGCCCAGAAGATCGTCAAACTCGTCGCCTGAGTTCCTGCCCGCGAATCACGCGAATCTCCACGAAACCAAACCCGACCTTTCCGCATTCGCGTTCATTCGCGTAATTCGCGGGAAAAATCCCATGAGTGTCCAAGTCAAGGAATTCGCCTTCGTTTTCTACCCGGTCACCGACGTCGCGCGCGCCCGGAAATTTTATGAGGGACTGCTCGGCCTGAAGGTGGGCTATCAAATCGAGTACAGCCCGGGCCGGTGGTGGATCGAATACGACGTTGCCGGCCAGGCTCTCGGGATTTCCAACGACATTCCCGGCAAGACCGCCTCCTCTCTCGCCCTCGAGGTCGTCGACCTCGATGCGGCGTTCACGGCCGCCAAGGCCAGCGGTTTCACCATCACGCGGGACGTCATGGAATTTCCCCCGTGCCGGATGTTCATCGTCAAGGATTCCGACGGGAACGAAATCACCCTCCACCAGCGCAAGCCCAAGGCCTGACCGCCCATCTCTCATCGCCTCTCGGGCTTCGCCCGCCTCCATCTTCCATCTCACATCTCCGCGCTCCGCGCTTCCTCTCATGTCCATCCTCATCACTCCCGCCACGAAGATCCTCATCCAGGGCATTACCGGCGAATTCGGCGCCCGCCACACGCGCCTTTCGCTCGACTACGGCACGCAGGTCGTCGCCGGCGTCACGCCCGGCAAGGGCGGCCAATTCTTCGAGCACGGCCCCCACCGCGTGCCGATTTTCAACTCCGTCGCCGACGCCGCCAAGGCCACCGGCGCCACCGTCTCCGCGATCTTCGTGCCGCCGCCGTTCGCCGCGGACGCGATCCTCGAGTGCTCCGACGCCGGCCTCGCCCTCGTCGTGGCCATCACCGAGGGCATTCCAATCCGCGACATGGTCCGCGTGAAGCGCGCCATGGCCGGCTCGAAAACCCGCCTCGTCGGCCCGAACTGCCCCGGCATGGTTGCCCCCGGCCCGGGCAAGGACTCGCACGGCGGCTGCCGCATCGGCATTGCCCCGGGCTACATCAACAAGCAGGGCCACGTCGGCGTCGTCTCGCGCTCCGGCACCCTGACCTACGAGGCCGTCTTCCAACTCACGACCAAGGGCATCGGCCAGAGCACCACCGTCGGCATCGGCGGTGACCCGGTCAACGGCACGTCGCACCTCGACGTGATCAAGCTCTTCGCCGCCGACCCGGACACCCACGGCATTATTCTCATCGGTGAAATCGGCGGCAACGCCGAGGTCGAGGCCGCGCGCTGGATCAAGGCCAACTGCCAGAAGCCCGTCGCCGGATTCATCGCGGGTGCCACCGCCCCCGCCGGCCGCCGCATGGGCCATGCCGGCGCCATCGTCGGGGGCACCGAGGACACCGCCGCCGCCAAGATCGCCGTTTTCAAGGAATGCGGCATCGAGGTCGCCGTCACGCCGTCCGACATGGCCGACGCCCTCCTCTGCTCCGCCAAAGCCCGCGGCGTTAAGCTCAGCTGAGCCGCTCCCGTTCGCTCATCCCCTCCGACCGCCGGCCTTCCCTCGCGGGCTTCGTGAAGAGCGTTCCCTTGCCAACGATGTCTGGCACGGGCGCACATCCGGTAGCGCGGGTCTTTGGTATGGACCTGCTGCGAGCCCTGGCCATCACGCTCGTCGTGGTGGGACACCAGGCGATCTTCTTCCTCGGCACCCCCGTTTGGGATTCGCTCATGCGCTGGGGGCGTATCGGCGTCGTCGGCGTCGATCTGTTCTTCGTCCTGAGCGGCTTCCTCATTGGTGGCATCTTGCTCGGCCTCGCCGCAGAGCTGCGAGCGCCGCGGATCCTCCTTGGATTTTGGATCAGCCGCTGGCTTCGCACGCTGCCGAGCTACTACCTCTTTCTGCTGATCAACCTCGTGATCTGGCTGGCGTTTGGCCTCCCGCCGACGTCGTGGAAGGCGATATCGTCCTATCCCTTCTTTCTCCAGAATTTTGCGCACGGCATCACCGGTTTTTTCCCTGAATCCTGGTCGCTGTGCGTTGAAGAATGGTTCTACCTGCTTTTCCCGCTTGTGCTCTGCCTGGGGCTCAAGAAGGGCGGAAACTTCACTCGTCTTTACGCGGTCACCGCCGGCGCCATGGTGGTCGGCTCGGTCCTCTTCCGCTCCCGCCTTGGGCCGGCGCTCGATTGGGATTCCCGCGTCAACGGCGTCGTGCTGCACAAATTCGACGCGATCGGACTCGGCGTGATCGCCGCGCTGCTCGCCCGAACCTATCCGCTGCTGTGGCGGAAGTGGCGCAAGGTATGCCTCTGGGGCGGAGTAATGCTCATCGCGGAGTGCTACCTCTACTCGGTTCGCGTCAATCTGTCCGCGTCGCTCTTTGGCCGGGCGCTCTATCCCACGTTCGCGGCGATGGGCTGGGCGTTGCTGCTGCCCGCCGCCGACGCCTGGCGGACCGCCGCGCCCACCCGGTGGGTTCAGGGCGTCGTCGCGATCGCGCGGTGGTCTTATTCTCTCTATCTCACCAACTTCGCCATCAGCCTGCTGCTGTTCGTGCAAGTCCGGCTACGGATGCCTTCGGGTTACGGCGGAGTCCTGCTCTGCGAGATCCTGTTCTTCGGATTGAGCGTGGGCCTAAGTGCGGCGCTCTACCGCCATTTCGAAAGACCATTCCTCGACCTGCGGTCGCGCGTCGGACTCTGCCGCGAACTCGCGCGGGCGGGCGCGCCAGTCATTCCGCCTCTGGCCACCTCGCCCGCCGATGGCGCCGCCAACGCGCTTCCTCCAACGGAAGCCAAGGGAGTTAAGCCCAGCTAAGGTTTTCCCTGCCCCGCAACGAGCCTCCGGAAAATCGCGCCGAAGATCGCTGCGAAGTCCTAGTCCTGCCAGCGCCCGACCAACCACCGTTGCCTACACCCAGTGACCGACGCCCTCCTCCGCTCCGCCAAAGCCCGCGGCGTGAAGCTCTCGTAAGGTCGGACAGGGCCGGCCAGGCCCGGCAGTGGACGCTTGACGCGGGCCTGCCCCGCCCGAGCATTTCCGTGCCCCGAAGGCATGCATGACCGAATCGTCCCCGCGCTCGTTGAAATGGCAGATGTTCGCGCTGTCATTTACGGCGCTGTTCCTCGAGATGATGGTGATCCGCTGGGTCCCATCCGTCGTGTCGCTCATCGCGTTCTACGCGAATCTCATGCTCCTGAGCTCCTTCCTCGGGCTCGGCGCCGGGGCGATGACGGCCCGCAAGCGGAACTGGCGGCTCTTCGGCTATTTCCCGTTCTTCCTGGCGCTGCAGATTGGGACGCTGCTCCTGTGCCGCAATGTGGTGTTCAGCACTTCCGCCTCCGAGATCCGCATGTCGGACCTGCATGCAACGGTGGGCAACAACGTCATCCTCATCGCGATCTTCGCCGTCAATGCACTCCTGTTCGTGCCCTTGGGCCAGAAGATGGGCCAGCTCTTCGACACGCTGCCCCGCCTGACGGCCTATGGCTGGGATCTCGGCGGCAGCCTGGCGGGCACGGTCTGCTTCGGGCTTTTTTCCCTGCTGCATTTTTCCCCGCTCTGGGGCCTGGGGTTTGTGATGGTCGTCTACCTGCTGCTGTCGCGGCGCCATTGGCTCCTCAACGTGGCGGTGTTCGCCCTCGTGCTACTCGGCGTGCACCGTTCCACCGATCCCAACGCGATCTGGTCGCCCTACCACTACATCACCGTCAGCCGGCTGGAAACACCGGCCGTCACGGAGGCTGCGCCCCCGCAGGACCTGGCCACGATGATCGACCCGCCTATCTACACGGCGAGCGTAAATCACTTCTACTATCACTACGACCTGGCGATCGACCCGACCCGCTATACGCCGGGATCCCAACGCGCCGCTGATGTTGCGGCGATGGCGGAATATTACCGCTTTCCGTACCAACTGGCCCCGGGCCGGGATCGCGCCCTGGTGCTGGGCGGCGGCGGCGGGGATGACGTGCTCGGCGCCCTCGCTTCCGGCGTCAAGCACGTGGACGTGGCGGAAATCGATCCGGTGGTCGTGCAGGTCTCCCGGCGGTTCAATGCGGAAAATTCGTATGCCGACCCGCGCGTCACGACGCATGTGGACGACGCCCGTTCGTTCATTGTCCGCGCCTCCCCGGGCTATGACGCCGTGGTCTTTGGCATGATCGACTCGCATGCCTTGTTCAGCAGCATGAACAACGTCCGCCTGGACGGCTACGTTTACACCGTGGAGAGCCTGCGCACCGCCTACGGCCTGGTGAAGGAGGATGGCCTGCTCTCGCTGGCGTTTTACATCGAGAAGGACTGGTTGGTCCCGAAAATCTACCAGATGGTGAAGGAAGCGACCGGGCAGGAGCCGACGCTGTATGTGCTGCATCGCACCATCATTCTCTGTGTTTCCAAAAACCCCCACCAGGTCTTCCCCGACCGGATTTTCCGGATGAAGCGCCAGGTCCTGCCCGCCAGCCTGACCCAGGTTGAGGTTCCCACGGATGACTGGCCGTTCCTCTACCTGCGTTACATGGTGGTGCCCTTCGACTACGTGGTCGCCATCGGGAGCCTGCTCCTGCTGTCCGTGGGATCCCTCGCGGGCCTGAGGCGCAGTGGCTTTGGCCGCGGTGACCTGCATTTCGCCCTGCTCGGCCTGGGCTTCCTCCTCCTGGAAACGAAGAGCATCACCGATTGCTCCCTCTATTTCGGCGCCACCTGGCTTGTGACCGTGATCGTGGTGACGGGCGTCTTGCTCATGGTGCTGGCCGCCAACCTGGCCGCCATGCGCGTGCGGGAGTTCTCGCCTTGGATGTATGCCCCGCTGTTCCTCGCGCTGGCCCTGCTGGTGCTGGTGCCACGCAGCGAAATCCTGGCTCTGGCCTTTCCGGGCCGGCTGCTGTGGGCCCTCATGATCGTGCCACTGCCGGTGTTTTTCGCGGGCATCATCTTCTCCACTTCCTTCCGGCTGGCGGCCTCGCCCTCGGGCGCCTTCGGCGCCAACCTCATCGGAGCCATGGTCGGCGGCTTCTGCGAATATTTCGCGATGGCCGTGGGCAGCTACCGGCTCTCCGCGCTGGTTGGCGCCGCTTACCTCTTCAGCCTGTTGATCCTGCTCATCGCCCGGCGCGAAAACCGGACGATGCTCTGAAGTTCAGCGCGCGACCGGCTGAGGCATGCCGGTCTCGGCTCGACCGTAAACATACCAATCCCAGCCCGAGAGCGGCGCGTGGGGAAACGTGCGCTCCAACCGGAATCGCCAGCGGCCCGCGATTTCCAATTCGGCCGGCGGCGGTGGCGTCGTCTCGTCGAGGCGGTGCAGGAATATCCACTGCGGCCCGTCCGGCGGCAGCTGATTGCCGGGAAAATACTGGAGCGTATGCCCCGGCCCCACCGCCGCGCGGTAGTAGTCCATCATGCCGTAATTCCGGAAATCCGAGTCGCTCGTCACCGTGATCTCGTTCATCGGCGTTCGCTCCGCAATGTAGCGGAGCGCCGCCTGATACTGGCCGCGGCCGTCGCGCAGCAGCCGCGCCGCATGCAGGCCGTTGCCGGCCAAGTAAGCCGTCAAAAGTACCGCAGCCACCACGCGTCCAACTGGTCTCATATGACCCATGGGACCGATCTGTTTCCAAAACCACAGCCGCGCCAGACCGTAGCTCCCCGCGAGCAAGGCCAGCGCCGCGCTCATGATGAAATAGCGCGGGTAAAGCAGCATGAACCGGCTCGCCACCACGCCCAGCGCAGGCGCGAGGAAAATTGCCGTGAGATAAAACGCCGCCAGCGCCCTGTTCCGCCGGAAGGTGCACGCCAGTGCCACCCCGAGCGCGACCAGCACCACCGGCAGCGCCACCGCCGTGCCCACGCCTTCCGGCAGGCCCGCCGTGAACGCCGCCAGCGATCCGAGCACGTTCACCAGCGGGAGTTTCGGCCCGCCGCCAATCTCCACCTTCCGCACGAACCCGAAGTAGTAGAGTCCGAGGAATGCCCAGGGCAGCACGTGCCAGCAGGCCAGATGCACCGCCCGGTCCCGCCACCGCGGCCAGGTCCGAAAGGCCATCACGGCCGACCACGCCAAGCCACCGAGCATCACTTGGAAGGCCACCAGATGCGCCAGCAGCCCGACAATGCAGGCCAATCCGTAAAGCAGCGCCCACGCGCTGTCCGGCCGGGTCGAGGTCCGCACCAGCGCGAACATCGCCAGGAATCCGGCCGCCACCACCGGCGCGTAACCGCGGGCCTCGGACGAGTAATGGATCAGAAGGTAGGACCCGCCCACGAGGGTCGCGCCAATCAGCCCCGCGACCTGGGCCCGCCGCGGCTCCTCCGCCGGATGCAAGAGCTGGTATTGCCGCCGGACAATCAACCCCGCCAAGAACACCGTCGCAGTCCCTGCCGCCCACGACAGCAGCCGGTATTTCCACGCAGGCTGTTCGGGTCCGACGAGATACAGCCACAGCGAGTTGAGCGGATGGTTGTTGTCGTGCCAGAGCCGCGTCACGATCTCGGCCGCCGAATGGACCTGCTGCACGAGTCGCAGGGACCACACCTCATCGAGCCACAGGTCGTTGCGCGCCGCCGCGAATCGCACCGCGCCGAACATCGCGACCAGCCCGCCGAGCGCCCAATAAAATCCCCGGAAGGCGGGCGGAGTGGGCGTCGTCGATTCCATGGGCCGTGGCCACCGATTCAGCCGCAATCGCGGAAGCTTGGAACCATAAACTGCGACGCAGGAGCCGGAGATACTTAGCCGGAAGCCAGGAAACCAGGAACCAGGCGGATCGCGAAAGCGCGAAAGGGCGGAAACGCGAAATTTCGAGACGCCTGGGTGCGGTCATCGATGGTGGCCAACTCCCACGCGGCTGCCGTTTCCGCGCTTTCGCCCTTTCGCGTTTCCGCGATCCGGTTTGGGTGTCCGTTCCTGGATTCCTGCCTGCCCGCCATAGCCTTGGCGAAGGCGGGGCTTCCCCCTAAGAAATCCTTTCCGCCCTTCCCCTTCCGCGATGCAGTCTTGCGCGTCCCGGCCCGCTCCGGCTTAACCGGCCCATGCGTCCCGCGCTGCCCGCATGATCGTCTCCGGCCAACCTTACCGCACCATCTGGCCGTCCCCCGACGGCGCCACGGTCGAGATCATCGATCAGACGCGCCTGCCGCACGCGTTCGTCATCGCCCGACTCGCCACGCTCGACGATGCCGCCGAGGCCATCCGCGCGATGCTCGTGCGAGGCGCCCCACTCATCGGCGCAACCAGCGCGTGGGGCCTCTGGCTCGCCCTCCGCGCCGATGCCTCCAACACCGCCCTCGACCACGCGCATGCCACCCTCCTCGCCACGCGGCCCACAGCCGTGAACCTGCGTTGGGCGCTCGATCGCGTTCGCACCCAGCTTGCCGTGCTCGCCCCGGCGGCACGCGCAGACGCCGCGCGGCGCCTCGCGATGGAGATCTGCGACGAGGACGTGGCCCTCAATCACGGCCTGGCCGCCGCCGGGCTTCCGCTCATTCAAGCCATCGCGGCGCGGAAAAAACCCGGCGAGTGCGTCAACGTCCTCACGCATTGCAACGCCGGCTGGCTCGCCACCGTCGACGTGGGCACCGCCACCGCACCGCTCTACGCCGCGCACGCCGCCGGCATTCCGCTCCATGTCTGGGTGGATGAGACGCGCCCCCGCAACCAAGGCGCCAGCCTTACGGCGTGGGAACTGTTGAACCAGGGCGTGCCGCACACCGTGATCGTCGACAACGCCGGCGGACACCTCATGCAACACGGCCAGGTCGACCTCGTCATTGTCGGCACTGACCGGACCACCGCGAACGGCGACGTCTGCAACAAAATCGGCACCTACCTGAAAGCCCTCGCCGCGCGCGACAACGGCGTGCCGTTCTACGCCGCCGTGCCCTCGCCCAGCATCGATTGGACCCTCCGGGACGGGCGCGACATCCCCATCGAGGAACGCCCTGCAACGGAAGTCTCCCATCTCACCGGTCGCCGTCCCGACGGCACCGTGATAACCGTTGCGCTCACCCCCGAAGGCAGCCCGGTCGCCAATCCTGCCTTCGACGTCACCCCCGCCCGCTTGGTCACCGGCCTGATCACCGAACGAGGCGTTACCGAGGCCTCAGCGACAGGTCTGCGCCGGCTATTTCCCGAGCGCCGAGTCGGTTAGGGCAGGACGAGATTCGCAGGGCCGCCTTCGCAGTCACCGAATCGCGCCTTTTTCCGCCCGCCGAGGATTGAAATTTCAGCGACATAACGGCGCAAAACGGCCGTTTATGACAAATTACGCCTAGAAAAGACTCGACGGCACGCTCGGTGCTGGCACGGTCTTCTCCGCATCAGGAACGAATCGGCCCTCCACAAGCCGGTTCTGCCAACCGGGCCGGGAGCGGCCACGGTGGATCGAGGGTGACCTCGGATGTGCGGAACCCGCAAGGGCTCCGAACCAAAAGCGCTCCCGAAGACGAAACCGATCTGATGCCTCAGATCGGTTTTTTGTTTTCACCCCCTGATGCGCGAACCTGCCAACCACAGATCCTCACGCATCATGTCCAACCTAACCAAACTCCCCGGAATCCGCGTCGACGCGGAAAATCCCAACCATCACTTGTGGGACAACCACGGCACGTGGTTTCTGCACTACACCGTGCACCCCACCGCCTTCACGAAGGAGCGCATCCGCCGCTCGCTCGGCACGAAGGACGTCAAGATCGCCCGCGAGCGTCGCGACACCTTCTTCGCCCACCTCGCGTCCGAAGCCGCCAAGATCGTCGCCCCGGCCCGCAAGGAAGCCGCCGCTTGAGGTGGTCGTCGGTTTCTACCCCGACGACTGTAGGGCGGGGTCTCCTGACCCCGCCTTTCCCATTTCCTTGTAGCTACGAGCGTGAGCGAGTGGATGAACGGCCACTCGCTCACGCTCGTAGCTACAGCCTGAATCAACCCGTCACGATTGACGGCAGCAGCGCCGCATCCTGCATGCCGTGGATGATTTTCTTGTCCGGCGGGCAAAACGTCGCGAGCGCACCGGAAAGTTTCACTTTGCCGCCGGTGACAAAATAATACGGGCACAGCCGCAGCCGGCCATCGACGTCGTGCGCGGCGTGGGGCGCCTCCCGACCGTAGACGCGATGCTTCACCCGGCGGGGTTTCTTGTAAACCTGGAGCAAGTGAAGGTTGGTCGGCGCCAGCTCGACCGCGTGGTTGATGCCTTCCTGCCATTCCTCGCGCGAGCAATCGCTGCCGAGGATGACGCTCCGCGCGCCCCAGGCCGTCTCGTGGTAGCCCGAAATCTTCAGGATGAGCTCGCGCTCCTTCTGCGTCGCGCCGGCCAGTTCACGCCAGTCGCTCAGCGCCCGGCCAGCCGCGCGCGGGGCGTCGAGCACGGCCCCCGGCGGCAGCGGCGCCGGGTCCATCACCCATGACGGCGGGATCAGCGCGCGCAGGAGCTTGAGTGCGCGGCCCGAGAGGGCTTCGACCCAGAATTCCTGCAGCAGGTGGTGATGAAACAGCGCGAGCGTGAGCTTCTCCTCCTGGAACGGACGCATCGGGGGCGTGATCGCCACCTCGCCCGCCGACCATGCCTCGAAGATGAACTTCGCCGTGCGGACGTTCGCCAGGTCGAAGAGCTCAAAAAAACGGTAGATGATGTCGATTTTCTCCGGGTTACCGTCCGCGTCGAAACAGAGCTGCGAGCCGAGCGGAAAAATATCCTCCGGCCGCATGCAGAACACGCGCTTGCCCTGCAGCTGGAGCTGCGCCGCGAGCCACTGCATCTCCGGCCGGTAGGTCGCCGCCTCGTCGCTCACCACCAGCGCGATGAACGGATTGCGCGCATCCGGCCGCAGTGCCGCCAGTGCCGCGTAGAAATTCGTAATCATCGCGTCGCCGTCGCCAAGGATGGCTCCCCCGGAATGCCGAGCCGTTCCCTCCGCACCCGCAGAGCCATCCTTGCCCTCCGGAGCTCGCAGAGCGGCGGAGGGCCTACCCTCATACAAACGGTTCAAAAACGCCGTCAGGCCGATTCCGCCTGGCACGGAATCCAATTCAGTCAGCGCCCAGCCGTCATCCGTCAGCAGCAGGTCGGGTCGCAGCACCGCGGGGAACGCACCCCGGTTCTTCGGATCCCGCGCGTGGGCGATGAGCTCAGCGGGCTTCCCGCGGTCGAGATAGTCCGCCACCCAGGGCGCGAGCAGCGGCTTGTTGCGCAGGAGGTTTTTGCCCGCCGCGGACCGGAGATAGAGCGTTTCCAGCGCCTGGTGAAATTCCACGCAGGCTTCACCGATCGCCTCGAGCTGTGCCAGTTGGTCCTTCGACACCGGCCAGGCCGTGGGCGAAAGCTGCCACGTCTTGTCCTCGAACAACGACTGTCCGCTCAGCGCGGCGCGGATGGATTCGAAGGGCAGGTCGGACATGAGGGGAAATGATGAAATGACTAATGCCTAATGTCTAATGACCAATGATGAAACCCTTATGTCCAATGGTCGGATTCATTCTCATTCGGCATCAGGCGTTAGGCATTGGGCATTAGTCATTAGTCATTCCCGTCGCGCCGCGGCGGGTCAGTCTTCCATCTGGATATCCTTGTTGCGATGCCGCGGGCTGCCGGCGCGGAGCCAAGCATTGACGAAGCGATCGAGGTCGCCGTCGAGCACGCCCTGCGTGTCGCTCGTGCTCATCCCCGTGCGCAGGTCCTTCACCATCTGGTAGGGCTGCAGCACGTAGCTGCGGATCTGGCTGCCCCACCCGATTTCGCCTTTCTCGCCGTAAAACCGCTCCATCTCCGTGCGCTGCTCGTCGAGCCGCTTCTCATACAGGCGCGCCTTCAGCACGTTCATCGCGGCGGCCTTGTTCTTGATCTGCGACCGCTCGTTTTGGCAGACGACCACGATGCCGCTCGGAATGTGCGTGATGCGCACGGCCGAGTCCGTCGTGTTGACGCCCTGTCCGCCCTTGCCGGACGAACGATAGACGTCGATGCGCAGCTCGCCCTCCGGGATCTCGATCTCAATCTCGTCGGTGATCTCCGCGATCACGTCCACGGCGCAGAACGACGTGTGGCGACGCTTGTTGGCGTCGAACGGGCTGATGCGCACGAGCCGGTGCACGCCGCGCTCCGCCTTGGCGTAGCCGTAGGCGTTCTCGCCCTTGATGAGGATCGTCGCCTTGCTGATGCCCGCCTGGTCACCCGCCTGCACGTCTTGCAACTCCACCGTGTAGCCGCGGCGCTCCGCCCAGCGGTTGTACATGCGGAAGAGGATGTCGGCCCAGTCGTTCGACTCGGTGCCGCCTGCGCCCGACTGGATCGAGAGGATGGCGTTGTTCTTGTCGAACTGCCCGGTGAGGAATGACGCGATCTCGAGCGCGTCGAGTTCCGTGACCATGGCGGCCACGCTGGTCTCGATTTCATTCTCGTAGTGCTCGCGCTCGGCGGCCGAGGCCGCCTCGACCAGCTCCTGCATCACGCCGATGTCATCGACCTTCTTTTGAAACGCGACGACCGGCAGCACCGCGCGCTTCAGCGCGTTCAGCTTGCCGATGTGTTTTTGCGCCCGCTCGTTGTTGTCCCAGAAACCGGGCGCGCCCATCTGCGCGTCCATCGCCTCGATTTCACGCTGCTTTTGATCGACGTCAAAGAAACCTCCAGAGATGCCCGGCGCGCTTCTTGATGTTTTCGATGTGGTTGAATGTCTCGGGAGCGATCATTGAACCGACATTGCCCCAAAGTCCGGCGACCGGCGCAAGCGGGAAAATCCGGGTTTGGTTGAAGGGGAAGCCAGGAAGCCACGAAAATACCCCGGACGTCGGCATCCTGGCTTCCGGCTTCCACAGGGTCTTCACGAACCGCCTTGGCACGTTCGGCAAATCCAGCACCGTGGGTCGGGCTTTACGCCCGACATCGGCATGTCGGGGATAAACCCCGACCCACAAAACGCCCCCACGCCAGCCCCATGAAAATCGAGTCCGTCGACTTCTTCTATCTCTCGATGCCCGAGGTCTTGGACATCGGCGACGGCAGCCAGGACGCTCTGCTCGTGCGCGTCCGCGCCGGCGGTTTCGAGGGCTGGGGCGAGTGCGAGGCGGCTCCCCTGCCCTCCATCGCCGCCTGGATGTGCCCCCGCTCCCACTCCGCCTGCAAGCCCGTGCGCGACTCCGTCCTGGGCCAGACACTCGACGGTGTCGCCGACCTCACCCGCATTGGCAATCTCGTGCGCGAAAACAGCCTCGATCTGCTCCAAGCCGACCATACCTGGTCGGGCGTCGACATCGCGCTCTGGGATTTGCTCGGCAAGAAGCTCGGCGAGCCCGTCTGGAAATTGCTCGGCTACGAGAAGTCATTTCCCAAGACACCCTACGCCTCCGTCCTCTTCGGCAACACGCCCCAAGAAACCTTGAAAAAGGCCCGCGCCGCCACCGCGGCCGGCTACAAGGCCGCGAAGTTCGGCTGGGGTCCGTTCGGTCGCACGACCGTGGCCGCTGACCGCGACCAGCTGCAAGCCGCCCGCGAGGGCCTCGGGGCCGACGGCATCCTGCTCGTGGACGCAGGCACGGTCTGGGTGGACGACGTCATCCGCGCGTCGCAAGCCCTTCCCGCCCTGCATGAATGCCGCGCGCTCTGGCTCGAGGAACCTTTCGTGTCCGGCGCACTCGATTCGTACCGCCTCCTCGCCGAAAAAGCCGGCTCGCTGAAACTCGCCGGTGGCGAGGGCGCGCACAACATCTGGATGGCGCGGCACCTGATGCAGCATGGCGGAGTCGGCTACATCCAGATCGATTGCGGCCGCATCGGCGGCATCACCGTCGCCAAGCAGGCCGCCGACGACGCCGTCGCGCGCGGCGTGACCTTCGTGAACCACACGTTCACGTCCCACCTCGCGCTCAGCGCCTCGCTCCAGCCTTTCGCCGGCCTGGAGAAGGACGTAATCTGCGAATACCCCGTCGAGCCCAAGTCCCTCGCCGTCGAGGTGACCGCCAATCAACTGAAGCGAGACGCCAACGGCCAGGTCCGCGCGCCGGACACTCCGGGACTTGGCATCACGCCTGACCTAGCCTCGGTCCAAAGATACCTCGTCCCCGTGGAAATCTCGGTGCGTGGCACTGTACTGTACCGCACGTCCGTGCTGTAAACGGCTCCCAGTCCGCTGTGTACGGCAGCTTCTTATTTTTTCCGGAACCCGGACACAACCAATGCTACACTGAAAACGGCCAAAAGCGCGCCGCCGATCCGTACACTCAACCCTTCCACATCGACGTCCACCGCGGCCCTTCCAGTAATCAACGCGTGAAGACCGAAGACGCAAAACAACAGCCCAAAGCCGATACTAGACCAGGCAACTGCTTGCGCCTTAGACATCGATAAACTCAGCCGCTCGCCTCTTTTTTCGGTCCCAATACCACGCGACCCAGATGCAGATTTCGTAGAGCAGGCAGAGCGGGACGGCCATCGCGACCTGGGTGATGACCTCGGGGGTCGTCAGCACGGCGCCGAGGATGAAGGAAACCACGATCACGTGGCGGCGGTAGTGCTTCAGTTGCTCGTATTTGATCAGCCCGAGCTTCACCAGCAGCAGCACCACAATCGGGAACTGGAAACCGAGGCCCATGCCGAAGATGAACTTCGAAACGAACCCGATGTAGTCGTCGGCCCGCCAGTCGAGCGCGTTGAAGCCCAGCAGGTCCGAATACTCGACCGACGCCCGCAGCGCGAGCGGCAGCACCACGAAATACGTCAGCAGCACGCCCGAGAAAAACAGCAGCACGCTCCAGGCGAGCCAGGTGAAGAACACCTGCCGCTCGCGAATCTTGAGCGCGGGCAGGAAGAACTGGCCCATGAAGAACACCCAGAACGGCGAGGCTACGATCAGCGCGGCATACATCGAGACGTGAAAGGCGATGAAGAACGCCTCCGCCGGCGCGAAGTTGTGCAGCTTCACCCGCAGGCTCGAAGTGTTGGCCGGAGACGCGGGCAGCAGCTTGAGCGTGACCACCTGCTCCTTGCCCGACGGGGCCACGTTCACCTGGTAGACCGCGTGCGGCGCGTCGCCCGGCGGCAGGCCCGGGAACTGATCGCGCGTCACGACGTAGGGGCCGAGCTGGTTGTCGCCGATCTGGAAAGTCACCGTCGGCTTCGGCTTCTCGAACATGTCCACCCGGCTCAGCGGATACTCGAGAATTTGCACCAGCTGCGGCGAGACCAGCAGGCAGACGACGAGCGCGATGCCGATCGCAATGGATGAACGCACTAGCGCCGTGCGCAGGTCGTTCAGGTGCGCCCAGAAGGATTTTTTCGGGCCCGCCTCGCTCTCTGGCAGAAATTCCTGGTCGTCGTTCATGTCAGTTCGATCCAGCAGAGCGGATTTGCCCGCGAATTGCGCGAATTAACGCGAATGGGTCACTTCCGATATTCGTGCAGATTCGCATGATTCGCGGGCAAAGGTTTGGAAAATCAACCCCGCAATTTGCCGGACGCCTGCTCGGCCAGGAAGCTCGCATAGGTCCGGGCAAGGCCATCCTGGAGACCGATCTTCGCCATCCAGCCGAGCTTCGCCAGCCGAGAAACATCGAGCAGCTTGCGCGGGGTACCGTCGGGCTTCGACGCATCCCATGCCACCCGACCCTTGAAACCCGTGGTCGCCGCCACGCTCTCGGTGAGTTCCCGGATGGTGACATCCGTGCCGGTGCCGACGTTCACCCAGTCCGGCGGATTCTCCACCCGCAGCAGGAAGGCGCAGGCGTCCGCCAGGTCGTCGACGTGCAAAAACTCCCGCCGCGGCGTGCCCGTGCCCCACGCGGTGACCTCGGGCTGGCCGGCGGTCTTCGCCTCGTGGAACTTCCGGATGAGCGCCGGCAGCACGTGCGAGTTCTGCAAATGGTAGTTGTCGCCCGGGCCGTAGAGATTCGTCGGCATCGCCGAGTGAAACAGCACGCCGTGCTCCTTGCGGTAGAACTGCGCGAGCTTGAGCCCGGTGATCTTCGCGATGGCGTAGGCTTCGTTCGTCGGCTCCAGCGGCCCGGTCAGGAGGCAATCCTCGGTCATCGGCTGCGGCGCGTTCTTCGGGTAGATGCACGAGCTGCCGAGAAAGAGCAGCCGCTTCACGCCGTGCCGATAAGCCGCGTGGATCGTGTTCGCCGCGATCGCGAGGTTCACGGACAGGAACTCCGCCGGGTAGGTCGCGTTCGCGTGGATTCCGCCCACCTTCGCCGCCGCGATGATCGCCGCATCGGGCTTTTCCTTTGCAAAAAACGCCTCCACCGCCGCCTGCGAGGTCAGGTCGAGCTCCTGTCGCGTGCGCAAGACCAGCGTCACCCCCGCCTCGCGCGCATACCGCCGCACGAGCGCCGCCCCGACCATGCCTTGGTGACCGGCGATGAAGAGTTTCATGGGAGCAATCCGGTCTTAGCCACAAAGAGGCACAAGGGCACCAGGGCTTCGGCAGAGCCTCCATTGCGCCTATAGGCGCGCGGGAGAGTACATTCTGAACCCCCGACCCCTTGTGCCTCTTTGTGGCCAACCCTCATGCGAACGGCGCTTTGGATGGATCCGGCAACTTCGCGATCTGCGCCTCGCGCTTGGCCAGCTCGAGGTCGTGTTCGACCATGATCTTGACGAGGTGCTTGAACTTCACCTTCGGCTCCCAGCCGAGTTGCTGGCGGGCCTTCGCGGGATTGCCGATGAGCAGGTCCACCTCGGCCGGCCGCTCGTAGCGCTGGTCGTGCTGCACGTATTTTTCCCAGTCGAGGTTCAGCAGCCCGAATGTCTCCTGGCAGAATTCCTTCACGCTGTGCGCCTCGTTGGTAGCCACGACGTAGTCGCCCGGCGTGTCCTGCTGCAGCATCAGCCACATCATCTCGACGTATTCCTTCGCGTAGCCCCAGTCACGTTTGGCGTCGAGGTTGCCGAGGAAGATCGAGCCCTGCAGGCCCAGCTTGATGCGCGTGGCGGCGCGGGTGATCTTGCGGGTGACGAACGTCTCGCCGCGGCGCGGGCTCTCGTGGTTGAACAGGATGCCGCTCGACGCGTGGAGGTTGTAGCTCTCGCGGTAGTTCACCGTCAGCCAGTGCGCGTAAACCTTCGCGCAGCCATACGGCGAACGCGGCCAGAAGGGCGTGACTTCCGTCTGCGGCACCTGCTGCACCTTGCCGAACATCTCCGAGGACGACGCCTGGTAATAGCGGCATTTC
>Ga0316219_1001214_pt1 | contig 28892 bp, 19 predicted proteins | sample TBH18003PmetaG_FD_203635 | JGI IMG/M metagenome (GOLD analysis project Ga0316219, IMG submission 203635) | Freshwater microbial communities from Trout Bog Lake, Wisconsin, USA - TBH18003P | ecosystem: Environmental > Aquatic > Freshwater > Lake > Hypolimnion/Profundal zone | place: USA...
GCAAAGAAATATCACAAAACAGAAAAGTATACCAGATCAGAAAAGATTATACAAACAAGTGAAAGTTAATAACCCCTTAAGGTGGGCTGAACAGTTACAAAAAATGATGCGAGCAAATCAGAATCTGAAATAAATGAACGGGCTGAAGCCTGTGGAAGTAATGGAAGCAAGTGAAAGAATGAAAAGGATAATGGCCAGCAAGGAAAACACTATGATGATGGCATTGGAGGGTTTATCGAACAACCTGTCCTGCCAGGATTCAACTTTTTTACTGTAGCCGATAAACGAGAATACAACGGCAATTAAAAGCACTGTCCAGAACTTCGGGTTAAGCCAAAGGTCATTATCACCTCCTTTGAATGCAAACATCCGTCGGATATAAAATTTAAATGAACCCAGGCTTTCGCTCCGGAACAGAACCCATCCGAAGACAGTAATGATAAACGTAAATACCAGGCTGGGCACACGGCCTGCCTTCTTAAAATATTTCAGCAGGAACAGCCGGTCGAAGATGAGGAAGATCCCCTGGTAAACACCCCAGAGGATGAAGGTCCAGGCGGCTCCGTGCCAGAACCCGCAAAGCAGGAAAGTCACCGAAGTGGCGATGAGATAGATCACTTTATCGGCGCGTATCCCTAAATATCTTTCTTTCGGCAGTTTTCTTGAAGTGGCATAGGCCAGCGGCAGGAAAACATAATCGCGGAACCAGCTGCCAAGAGTAATATGCCAGCGTTTCCAGAATTCGGTTATGCTTCCCGAAACATACGGACTGTTAAAATTCTCGGGCAGCCTGAATCCCATCATGCGTGCAATGCCAATAGCCATATCGGTATACCCGCTGAAATCAAAATAGATCTGAAAAGTATAGGCAATAGCCCCGATCCATGCCAGCCCGCTTGAAAGCTGCAAGGAATTCATCGCAAAGATGGCATTGACCTGTCCCCCTAACACATCTGCTATCAGCACTTTTTTGGCAAGGCCGATGGCAAAACGAAAAAACCCGCCGAGGCGGTCGTCTGTGCTTTCATTCCCGCCACGCTCAAGGATCTGTGCGGCGATCTGTTTCGGCCTGACTATCGGACCCGATAGCAGCTGCGGGAACATCAGTATATACATGGCATAGTGTTCAAGCTTCTCAAAGGGATTGAACTGCTTTTTGTAAACATCCAGCGTATACGCGAGTTTCTGGAAGGTGATGAATGATATCCCTAACGGCAGTATGATCTTCACCCATGGCGATGGATTGGCCCCGAAATGCCCGAACAGTATATCAAGTTGTTCTATAAAAAAGTTCATGTATTTGAAGTAAAGCAGCAATCCAAGGTTCAGCAGCAACGACAGCCAGAACAAAAGCTTCCTCGCTTCACCTTCCCGATCCGACATCCACCGTAACAGGTAAAAATCAATGACAACCGAGCCCAGCAAAACGAATACAAAACGGGGAGCCCCCCACATGTAAAAGAAAATGCTCGCAAGAAGTATCCAGTAATTTTTGTACTTCCTGTCGAGCAAAAACAGCGGGATCAGGAATGCCGGCAGGAAATAAACAAGGAATAAACTGCTGCTGAATGCCATACTATTTAGTTTTGCCGTTCATTAATTCCTGGTTTGCCATAAATACCGCATCACGGTGTATTTGCTCATCAAGCGAAATATTATTCTGTGCAGCCTTTTGCTTCACTTTATCAAGCCATTCAGCTGAATTACGGATCTGCTGTTCAAACTCCTTAACACGGCTGTTTCCATCTCCCAGCCCCTGCCAGGTCTGCTGCACAAAGCCATAACCAACGTTGCCGTAACCAGCATTGGTCTGGATGAGCACAACCAGGTCCTGGCTCAGCACATCCCTGATGTAGTTCAGTTTGTCTGTGGATTTGGGAGCATCGAAAGTCTCAGGATACACGTCCTTATTATAATACCAGAATTCCCTGTTACTGAACATATGATCGATGAAACCCGGGTAATACAGCTGCCAGTAAAAACTGTCACCCACGAACAAAGCCCTGGGTCTGGGTTTCGTGGTATCTGCAATAAAATGGAAAGCAGGATATGCCAAGGGAGGATACGAAACCGGGCGGATCAGGTTCAGCGTCCTGCCGATATCGTCATCTTCATATTTTGCAACCCGGCTCACGGAAATACTGTCAATACTGAGCTTCGGAATGTTCATGCCGAATTTTAACTTCAGATAACTCATCATCGAATCGATAGCAAGCGTGGAACCGTAAGTGCTCCAGTGAATGCCTGTCTTTGGGTACAGCATATATTTCGAAGTATCCTTCATCTTCAGGAACCATGCGTTATAATCGATGAAATTCACACCGGCAGCCTTGCAGCGTTCCACGTAATATGCATAATTGGTGAGGGGCTGCTTTTTTTTCAGGTACCTTCCCGGAATTATTTCAGGATAAAAAGTTCCTTTATCGGGTACGAACAAAACAAGAAAATGGACTTTGTAAGTCTGTTCCAGCTTGTCCTGCAAGGCTTTCATGAGTTCCACCGTACGGTCGATCGGCCCTTTCCCTGCAAAATCATAACCCAGGGAAGCTTCAATATATTGCTGGGCAATGAGGTAGTCTTTCTTCCCGATAACGATCTTGTTCGCATGAGGGATCCTGAACAGCGAAAAATCGGCCTGGTTGTAAAGCCTCACGAGATCACTCCTGAAACCAAGGTTATTATTGATATGATTACTGTATGCTGACTGGAACGTCCCGTTCATCCAGCTATCTTTCGTGAACGAGGGCAGCGAATCTTTTGGCACGAAACCTTCGAGGCCTTTACTATGGATCAAACCGGACTTCTTCTGCACGGCAAACGCACAGAGAAGAACCATAACCATAATGAAAAGCAGCTTCTTTGCGATCATCTATTCGGGAAAAATTTCAAGGTCATCAATATAAAATGTTGTTTTGGATTTGTTCCAGATATATACCTTCAGCTCCGACCAGGGATCGGTGTTTTTCGGGATGTCAAAATTCACAGGCACTGCAAACCACTGACGTGCCGAAGAGGCCGGTACATCAAGGGGTCTGGATTCATAAAAAAGACGCTGGCCGTCTTTGTTGATCTCGCAGATTAACAGGGCTCCGGTGGCAGAAGAATTTGTTTTAAAGACGTAAAGTTTCATCCTGAGTTTGCTGATTGCAGATCCCCCGCCCATATTCCCCGGGTACTCCGAAAAGTAGCTGTTGAACTCATGATTCTGATCAAACAGCAGGCTGTGATTACCCGAACGTGCAATCAGTTCAGTTGTAAGGGCCCCGTTGGAAGCAGCCATGTTTTCATAATCATTTTTGTAACCATAGCCGGGCTTTACAGGTGAAATCCCGGCCTTATAAAGCAGGTTTGCATATTGATTCCAGTCCCAGGTCGATCCGAAAAAGCACTCCTCGTAATTCCTTGCAAGGCTTATATTGTACCATGAAAACAACAGCAGTAAAAAAGTAATGAAACCTGTCAGGATTTTCTTATTGACCGAAATTACATCCCCGATCAGGAAAGCGAACGGAATGGCAAAAACCGGCAGAAAATCAACCAATGAACGCTGTGAGAACGAACAGCCGGTATACCAGCAGGTTCGTGAAGCTAAGGCAAATGAGAGCAATACAAATATGATAACACCAATCCAGGCATTAGCCGCCTTACGTTTTATCATCAGTATCATCCCGGCAATTACCAGCGTCATCAACGGAGTGTAAAGAAACAATCCGTTCAGTGTCGAAAACCAGAGCTCGGGAAGCCGGGGCATAAACAGGTTTGCATAGGTTTCATTTCCTGTGATTATTATGTAATGACCGTAAGCGTAATGGTTGTAAACAAACTTGGGAAGGTATACCATGAATATGATTACCAGGATAACGGGAAGGTGCCTGTAGTTGAGAAACAACCTGGCCCTGGCCTGCAGCTCTGCCCTGTTATTCACATCAAGCAATACAACCAGCAATACCAATAAAAAGGATAACGGACGTATCAGAATGATCAGGGCCAGTGCAAGGGAAGAGATCAGGAAATACAGGTACTTCCCCGGCTCATCCAGGTACTTTTTAAGAAAAAGAATATACAGGCTGGCAAGGAAGAAATTGTAAACATGAGGCATCAGAGTGTCACCAATTGAATAATAGAAAAGGTTGGTGCCGGCCAGGAGAAATAAAGCTGAAAGACAGGAAACGAGCTCGCCGAAATATTTTCGAAGTAACCTGTATAGCAGGAACAGCCCGAGAACCATATAAACCAGGGCGGCTACATCAACCATCCTGTGATAGATCGGGGCAAAGCCCCAATCCTGGGGTATCCCGTTTATCCTGGTAATAAAATGTACAGCGACAAAAAACGGGCTCAGCAATAAAGCCGGTCCGTATGAAGATTCGGTCCTGATTTTCCCTTTATCATGATCATATACAAAACCGTAACCGGTCCTCTCATCCATTTTAGGGGGACATTGCTTAAGGTCCCAATGGTAATAGAAAGTTGCTGGAAGGAAAATATAATTCCCTGCACGGTCAGCCCATATCTCGCTCTTCCAGTTGAAGTATCCCTTATCCCTATGCAGACTGTATGAAAATAAAAAACCGGTTCCCAGTACCAGCAGGAAAAAAACAGGCTGAACCCAGGAATAAGTAGATCTTTTCATAGTTTTATCATTCAAACTTAATGGTCATATCGTCAAAGTAGAACTCCCTGCAATCAGGGTTCCAGATGAAAAAATGGATCTGTGAATCCTGGTCAACCCATTCGGGGATTTCAAAATTGCACTGAACTTTGGTGTAAATATCCCGCTTATTTACGAATTCGTCAAACTTGAAACCTTTATAATATAAAAGGTCATTGCCCTTGTCTATCCTGCAAACCCACCAGGCATGGGTCGAATCTGCATCCGCGGGGTAAACCCATAATGACATGCTGACCTTCCTTACGGGATGGTCTAATATCTTCGACAAGTTCCTTTTGTAATGCACATTATCAGCAATGTCTTTGTTGCAGTATGATGCATTTAACCTTGAACGTGCATGCTGCCGGGTGAAGATCACCGGTTTGTATCCGAAATTATTCGAAAAATCGGTAGACCATGTATATGTTTTCTGGGGATAATCAACCAATTCATAATCCTTAAGTTTGATAAGATAATCGTCCCAGGACCACATGCCTCCGTTAAAAATCTGGTAATGATAAAACTGCATCAGGTTCCCGTAGATCAGTAATAAAAAAACCACCACCATCGAAGATTTCAGGAACAGGTTTTTCCACCCGGAGATCCCGGCCAGCAGGTATCCGAGCGGCAGGGCCATGAAAACGTTGAATTCGGCCATGGGGCGGAAACCGAAACTACCTCCGTAATACCAGCAATGCCAGCAGGAGAATACATAGGAAAGCAAAAAGAAAAAGACAAGTGAAAAAATGCCGTTGCCGGTTTTCCTTCTGATCATCAGGATCATCCCCACCAGGAAAAGAAAATAAACAGGATGATAGGGAAATAACCCGTTGAATGGAGAGAACCAGCTCTGCAGCAACATAGGATGTCCCCAGAAAAACTCCTCACCCGGGTAGGAATAATAAAAGTAATGTCCCGAGAGGTATTTCCAGTAAATGAGCTGTGGGATGAGAACGACAGATTGAATACCGATATAAACGAGGCTTCTCCCGGGATTCAGGAAAAACAAAATCCTTTGCCAGAGTTCTTTTGCAGTTTTAAGGTCGAGAAACGCAATCCACAGTATGGCAAGAACATTGGTAGGGCGAACCAGGACTGCCAGTGAAAGGCTCAGGCTTAAGAGAACAAACAGAGTGAAGGATTTTTTGCCCCCGTCGAAGTATAACTTAAGGCAGTAAAGGAAGGAAGAGAACAGGAAAAACGAGTAGATATGCGACATCAGGGCCTGGTAGAATGCGTAGAAATACAGCTGTGTTGACAAGGCCAGGATAAGCACCACGCATAGGGAGACTGCATGATTGAAGTAACGGTCAAGGAACTTTTTCAGAAAAAAGAGCCCTAGCGTAAAATAAAAAACGCAGCCGATGAGCATGAATAACTGGTAAAACGAAGAGAATCCGTCCATCGGCAGTTTGAAAATGTATGCTGATGTATGAGCTGCCAGGAAGAAAGGCGTGAGAAGGATCGCCTCACCGCAGGTGGTTTTTATCTCCACCTTTCCTGTCTTATCGTTCAGTATGAACCCTTCAAATTTCTTCTCAATTTGGTATGGGAAGCGGAAAGCGTTCCAGTCATAAATGAAGGTTGCAGGCAAATACACATAGTAATGAGCGGCATCGGACCATATTATTCCAGGGTGCCTTATCTTCCCTCCACGAACGTTCGAATTTATGGTAATGAAAAGACCGCAGGCAAAGATGAGAATGAAGATCAGTATGTCGCGAAGTGAATGACGCATTTCGCTGCTTATTGAATAAGTACATCCTTTATCCTTGCTTCTTCCTGGTACTCGACATCCGTATTGATCTTCCATAGATCGGTGGTGAGACCCTGGGTGATCTTGTCGGCGGCCAGGATACCCATGAGGATGGAATGGTCCTGGTTGTTGTACTTGAAAGCGCCGTACCGGCCTATGGGCAGAAGGTTTTCAACGGTATCAAGGTAATTCTCCACTTTCTTCAGGTTCACCTGGTATCCTGTCTCGTAAACGGGGTAGCATTTCGGAACCCTCAGAATATATGATTTCAGGATCTTCGTCTGCGGAGGTACCAGCTTTACCATATGTATTTCCTTTTTCGCCAGCTCTGCTATATTCTCATCATTGTCTTTCCAGATAGGATCATTGTCGAATGCCCAGAATTCCATGCAAAGGATGGTTGTCTTTTTACCGCGGTTAAGTTCCTTACTCCAGTTCCTGAAATTCGTGATGCGCCCGTGTTTTACTTCGGGTGAATGCACGTAAATCCAGTTATCCTTAAAAAGATCCTCCGAATCAACTTCAAGGTAAGCCAGGATGGTATTGCGGAAATACAGCTTCTCAGCCGCCGAGATGACATCCGCAGGCACATTTTTTAATCCCTTTAACATCACCGTAAGAGGCATGGTTGATACTACGCGGTCTGCCGTGACAATGCGTCCGTCCTTCAGTTCTATCCCTGTTACCTTTCCATCTGCATCCTGTATTACTCCTTTTACTGGCACTTGCAAATTCACTTTACCTCCGTGAGCAACAATATATTCTGCTGCCCTTTCGTAAAGAGTGCCGGTTCCATTGTTGGGATAAGCGAACTGGTCGAGTAGGGTCTTATGTTTATCACCTTTATTACCGAAGATGGCGTTGATCACTGCTTCCCAGAGTGAAAGCGATTTGATGCGCTGGGCGGCCCAGTCGGCATCGATCTTTGAAGTGGAAATACCCCAGAGTTTTTCGGAATAATGTTTGAAAAAAATCTCAAATAACTTGCGCCCGAAACGGTTTGAGACCCAATCCTCGAAGGTCTTCGGGTCTTTATAAGGGAACATCTGAACTCTCAGGTACTCCCAAAGGATCATGAAAATCGTTGTCGGCGGGAGGTTCCTCAGGACATTGAAAAGTTTGATCGGGTAATGGAAGAACCTGTTGCGGTAATAAATGCGCGTAAGCCGGTTTAAAATCGTAAAATCTTCCTTTACCAGGGTGGTGAAGAATTCGTTAATATGTTTTTCCCTTGAAAAGAAACGGTGAGGGCCCATGTCAACCCTTTGTCCCCAGAGATCAAAGCTGCGTGCCATACCGCCAAGGAAAGGCGAAGCCTCGTAAACCTCAACTTCCACCCCGGCTTTCACCAGCTCATAACCGCAGCTTAAACCTGCCGGACCAGCACCAATGATTAGTACTTTCATTCGTTTTCTCCTGTTACTTTACCATTCGTGAATCGTGAATTGTAAATCGAGTCACGAATCACATCATTCATGATAGTACACCCGCTTCACCCTTCCCGAGATCCCAGTCATGATTTCATAAGGTATTGTTCCTGCCGACTTCGCAATTTCCATCACCGGGTGCGAATCGTCAAAGATAACCACTTCATCCCCCTCGCTGGTCTTCATGCCCGTCACGTCCGCCATGCAAAGGTCCATGCACACATTCCCTATGATGGGCACGGCTTTCCCGCCTATATAGACTCTTCCTTTCCCGTTGCCCAGCCTGCGGTCAAGCCCGTCGGCATAACCGATGGGGATCACCGCAATAATGCAATCTTTATTTGCCTTGCCTCGCCTGTTATACCCTATGGTTTCACCTTTTTGAATTTTTTTCTGCTGGATGACGATGGTGCGCAGTGAGCTCACATTTCTCATCTTTTGCTGTTCTTCCTCGTTTGTCCCGACTCCGTAAAGCCCAATCCCCAGGCGCACCATATCAAACTGTGCTTCGGGGAAACGGCTGATGCCGGCCGAATTAAGGATATGCCTCAGCACCGGATATCCCAGGATTGCGGTGATGCGTGAACTCATGGCATCGAATCGCCTGATCTGCTCCCTTGTAAAGTCATCCTCGGTCTCATCTTCACTTGCAGCAAGATGGGAGAATACAGATACAACCCGTATCCCAACATTTTCGCTTCTCGCTTCTCGCTTCTCGCTACCTTCATTTTCGCTACCTCGCCACATCGCTACCTCGCTACCTTCATTTTCGCTATCTCGCCACCTCGCTACCTCGCTACCTTGTATATGGGCGATCAATTCCTCGAGCTCGTCTACCTGAAACCCCAGCCTGTGCATGCCCGTATCCAGCTTGATATGGACCCTGATAGCTTCCTGTCCTGAAACCTGGTTGCGTTTTACTGCTTCCTCAAGCTGAGAAAGGATCCGGAGATTGTAGATCTCAGGTTCCAGGTTGTATTTAAGAAGTGTATCAAGGCTTTGTTCCTCAGGACTCATCACCATGATGGGAAGGTGAATTCCGGATTTCCTCAGTTCCACGCCTTCATCCGCATAAGCCACGGCCAGGTAGTCGGCCCTGTGGAACTGCAGCACACTGGCAATCTCGAAACTCCCGCTTCCATATGAAAAAGCTTTTACCATGGCCATCACCTTCACACCGGGCCTGAGCAGCGAACGGTAATAATTGAGGTTATGCACCATCGCGTCCAGGTTTATTTCGAGAACCGTTTCATGCGCTTTCTGCTGAAGCGCATTGCTTATCCTCTCAAACTCGAATATCCTTGCGCCTTTCAGAAGGATCGCCTCATCCTTGAAAGAAGAAACAGGGTAATGCATCAGGAAGTCATCGGTGGTATAAAAGAAATTCTTCTGCATCCCGAATTTGTCGGAATACTTATTCATATCCCGCCCTATCCCGATGAGCTTGCCGATGCCCTTGCTGTCAAGCAAAGCCGCGATCTCCTTGTAAAGTTCGTTCTTATCCCTCCCGCTCTGCAGGATGTCGCTAAGGATCACGGTTTTTTTCTTATGCTGGTTCTGCTGGACCAGGAAGTCCAGTGCGATGCTCAGTGAGTTGATATCGTTATTGTAGGAATCGTTGATAATGGAACAGCGGTTGATTGCATCTTTCAGCTCGAGACGCATGGCGATGGGGGCCAGCGACGCAAAGCGCTCTGATAAGGTAGCGAGGTAGCGAGGTAGCGAAATAGCGAAATTTTCGCTTTTATTCGCACCAATTGCTAATTTCATTTGCGTGCTCATTTCGCCTTTGGCGAACGCTTTTCGCTTTTCGCTTTTTCCCACTTCATCCATAGCCACGATCAAGGCAAAACAATGTATGGCGTTTTCAATCGAGGCTTCGTCGGTGAATGGAATACTGAAGCATAGCTCCTCACCTGTTTTCGTGACAGTGGTTACGGTCGTTTTGTTCGTCACAGTCTTCACTTCCTTCACAAACAGGTCCGCAGGTTTTGTTCGGCTCCACGAAAACGGGGTGTAAGTCCTGTTGGGATCGCAGAATTTAACGCAACGGTCTATCAACTCGTGATCGGAACAGTAAACAAGCAGTTTGGAATGTTTAAAAAGCCTGAGTTTTTCATCGGTCTTCTGGATGGCGCTTGCGAAATACACGTCATGCGCATGGCCTATATTGGTGATGATCCCGTATTCAGGCTCAATAATCTCTTCGAGCTTTTCCATCTCTCCGGGCTGTGAAATCCCTGCTTCAAATATGGCCAGCTGGTTTTCCTTCTCCATCTTCCATATCGAAAGAGGGACACCAATCTGTGAATTATATGACTTCGGACTGCGGATAATGTTGAGATCGGGGCTGAGCAGCTGGCAGAGCCATTCTTTGACTATGGTCTTTCCATTGCTGCCGGTGATCCCGATGACAGGGATGTCAAACTGCCGCCGGTGGTATGCCGCAAGCTTCTGCAGAGCCTTAAGCGTATCGTCGACCATAATGAAGGTAGCGAGGTAGCGAATTAGCGAAATTTTCGCATCTCGCTTCTCGCTTCTTAAAAAATCTGCAGGATTCTTCGAAACCAGGAATACTCTGACCCCCTTCTCATACAACTCCCCGATAAATTGGTGTCCGTCGTTACGTGATGTAACAAGGGCAACGAACATTGTACCTTCAGGCCGGATAAGGCGGCGGCTGTCGATAAGCAAATCCCTGATCTCAAAACCAGGATCCCCTCCCGGTAACATCTTACCGGAGATGATTTCAGCTATTTTCCCGACAGTGTATCCCAAGTTCTGTTCTTTACTGAAAGTTCCGAGAATTCTCTGAATTTGTACTTTGTACATTGTACTTTGTACTTCGTCCTTCACACGTCATCCATTATCCTTCGGCGGATCCGCCGGCTTCAACGGGTTGGCCACCAGCTCATCATACCTCTGCCTGTTCTCAAAAATATCGCAGGCAAGATGAACAGCTGTCCTGAACCCCTCAGCCGAGGCCACGTTCTTACCGGCCAGTTCATAGGCAGTCCCATGTCCCGGGGATGTCCTGATAACAGGCAATCCTGCAGTGAAATTCACACCCTCGTCAAAGGATAATAATTTGAACGGGATCATTCCCTGGTCGTGATACATTGCGAGTATACCGTCGAAATGCCTGAACTGTGCGGCTCCGAAAAATCCATCGGCAGGATAAGGCCCGAAAACCAGCATATTCTGTTCGTATGCTTTTGCAATCGCAGAGCGGATAAAAGTCGTATCCTCATCACCCAGCAATCCATCGTCACCTGCATGCGGATTAAGCGCAAGCACAGCAATTTTAGGTTTCACTATCCCGAAATCCCTGATCAGTGAGTGATTCATGATTTTGATTTTTCTCAGGATCAGGTCCTCGTTCAGGACCTCTTTGATGCGGTTCACTGCAACATGTCCTGTGATCATCCCGATACGGATCTCACGGCTCACCATCAGCATGAGATGGTCGGGACAGTTGAATTTATGGGCGAAATACTCTGAATGGCCAGGGAAGCGGAATGCATCCGACTGGATATTTTTTTTGTTTATAGGTGCGGTCACCACCACGTCAATTTCGTTCTTTGCAAGGTCGGCGGTGGCGGCTTCAAGCGAAAGCAAAGCAAGCTCTCCCGCGATGGGCGTGGATTGGCCGATATCGATCTTCACTTCCTCATCGTGGATGTTCAGGATGTTAGGCCTGCGGGGATGTGCCTGGTCAGCCTTGTGTATCATGTTAAAGTTGAACTCGGCCAGGTTCAGGGTTTTACGGTAATAACTCGCAATTTTCGAAGAACCATAAACGATGATGGTATTGTTTTCCATCAGCCTCTGGTCCTGCAGGGTTTTTATAATGATCTCGTAACTGATCCCGTTAATGTCGCCGTGGGTGATACCCACGCGTATCCTTTTTTCTTTTTCCTGGATTGGTTCCATATTTTTAAATGGTGAAATGGTGAGATCGTGAAATTGTGATTTAATTCTTAATTCAAAATTCGATTGTTCGAGTATTCGATTATTCTTCTTCCTTTATCCTTCTTAAAACAAAATCAAACAACAGCCTCACCCCGAATCCGGTTCCGCCGGTTCCGCGGTATGAATCCGCTTTGTCAAGGAAGGCCGGACCGGCAATATCGAGATGTATGTATGGATAATCGGTAAATTTTTCGAGGAACTTACCCGCGGTGATGGTCCCGGCGTCCCCGGGGCCGATATTCTTAAGATCGGCAAGTTCCGATTTTATCAGCTCGCCGTATTCATCCCACATCGGCAGTTCAACAATACGTTCGTTGGTGCTGAAGCCGCATTCGGTCAGTTCAAGGAACTCTTCAGCCGCCTTGCACTGCATGCCTGCGCAGGCAAACTTACCAATTGCCCGAACAGCCGCCCCGGTAAGGGTTGCCATGTCAATCACCAGCTCCGGCTTGTATTTGCGGGCATACGACAGCGCATCCGCCAGTATTAACCTGCCTTCGGCATCGGTATTAAGGACTTCCACCGTCATTCCATTATGCATTTTCAGGATGTCGCCGGGAACCATGGCTTTAGTACCGGGACGGTTGTCGGTAGCGGGCATCAGGCCGACAACATAAACCGGCAGCTTTGCCTTTGCAATGGCATATACCGCGAGAGCCGCGGCAGCAGCGCCACTCATGTCATCCTTCATGTTCTGCATGGATTCCCCCGGCTTCAGGTTCATCCCCCCGCTGTCGAAAACAATTCCCTTGCCTACGAAAACGATCGGTTTCTTATTCACGGCATTCTCAGGTTTCCACTCCATAACAGTAAACGTGGGAGGTTCATGGCTGCCCTTGTTCACGCCAAGGATCCCGCCCATCCGCAAAGCCTCGAGTTTCTTTTTATTCATCACTTCGACCTTTGCCCCGCATTCCTTGCCCAGCTTTTCAATCTCTTTCGAAAATACCGTTGCAGTAAGGTATGATGCAGGTTCATTGATCAGGTCGCGGCATTTGTAAACCGCATCCAGGAGTATGTTTAATGCAGGTAGTGAGGTGGCGAGGTAGCGAGGTAGCGAAATTTCGCTATTTTTTTCCTGCAAAGAACCAGAATATATCTCAATCGAATTCAGTGTATATGCCTTTTCCCTGTCTTTCCTATATTTCAGGAACTGATAATTCCCGAGGGCCATGCCTTCCGCAAATGCCAGCGTTTCCCCCGGGTTATCCTCAAGATCAAAGATCACAACCTTGTCTGCCTTTTGCTCATTGAGCATTCCCCCGACCTTGTCTCCCGCCTTGCGGCAATCCTCAAGCCGTTTAAAAAGGGATTTCTCGTCCCTGATCACATAAACATAGATCAGGTTCTCAAGGCGGTTATATGGGATGATGTCTTTTTTAAGTTCTTTATGCTGTCGGCGGATATACGAGAGTTCGGATGCAGTAAATACCCCGTCGGGCAAGGTCTTCAGAGAGCTCACCACCAGGACAAGGTTTTCTATCTCCTGCGAACGCTCAGTAATCGAAATTTTAGGAAGCATGGATTTATTAACTTTGGAGTGTTTTTTAACATGCAAAGGTATTAAATTTCGTGATCCGCGACTCGTGAGCCGTGATCCGGTTCACGAGTCGCGGATCACGTCCGACACCAGGATAACCAAACCCAAAACTTATTATTAAAAAATGAATTCCATTATAAATAAAGCTCTCTCTCTTGAGTTCCTTTCAATCAATGAAGGAGCAAGGCTTTTCCGTGAACTTCCCCTGGCCGGCCTGATGTGGATTGGCAATGAGCTCAGGAAAAAGCAGCATCCCCATGGCAAGGTCACCTGGATCATCGACCGCAATGTAAACATCACCAACGCCTGCATATCGGGATGCAAATTCTGCAACTTCTTCAAGCCCGTGAATAACGAAGCCTGTTACATTACCAGCATGGAGGAATATGTTGAGAAGATCGACGAAATGCACAAGCTCGGCGGAAACCAGCTTCTGCTTCAGGGAGGCATGCATCCCCACCTGGGGCTTGACTTCTATACGAATTTGTTTTCAGGATTAAAACAAAGGTATCCAAACCTGAGGCTTCATGCACTGGGCCCTCCCGAGATTGTCCATCTCTCAAAAATGGATAAACTGTCATATCATGAAGTGCTTGAAAAGCTCGTTGCATCAGGGATGGACAGCCTGCCGGGAGCGGGAGCCGAGATACTGGTCGACAGGGTCCGGCGTGAGATCTCTCCTGTAAAATGCACGGCTGCAGAATGGCTGGAGGTCATGAGACAGGCGCATATCCTGGATCTCACCACATCCGCCACTATGATGTTCGGGCATATAGAAACACTGGAAGAAAGGCTTGAACATATGGTGAATGTTCGGAAGATACAATCGCAGAAACCTGCAGGGAATAAGGGCTTTCTTTCTTTTATCCCCTGGACGTTCCAGGGCGAGGGCACTGTACTTGAACGAAAGCTGAAGATCCACGGCAATGTAACTTCCGAAGAATATATCCGCATGATCGCCATCAGCCGCATCATGCTGCCCAACATCCCGAACATACAGGCTTCCTGGCTTACAGTTGGCAAAGAAACCGGGCAGCTTTGTCTTCACGCCGGCGCCAACGATTTCGGCAGTATTATGATTGAAGAAAATGTGGTTTCTTCAGCGGGTGCGCATAATTCGATGGATGCCGATGGGATCCGTCAGGCAATATGCGAAGCAGGTTTCGTCCCGCAGTTAAGGAACCAGGATTTCACCTGGATATAGCGGCCGCTCGCAGCATACGCTTGCATACTCACAACGCCGCTACGGTGGCTGCGTTGCTCACGCGAACTGTTTACCAGGGCCAGTCCGGATTAAGTTCGCTACTTGCACCTGATGCGGCTTTTGTGATATGCTGCGCTGTGTATATTATTCCGGATCAACCTTGATACCATCTCTAAGTATATTCATTTTTTCTTCTGGGAAGTATTGCATATTTTCTGCAATCGGGAGTGGTTTTGCATATTTTATGCAATTAACACCATTTTTGCATTTTTTATGCAATAATCCCCGGCGGCAAAAATGATACCGCAACCGTTGAGTAAGACCTCATGACACTTAGCGGAGCAAAGGATTTTGCCCCGGCGCCTGAATTATATTGTATCTTTATGTTGCAAATTTAACCCTATGGCAGTTGCAAAATATCTACGCCGGCCTTTACTCTTATATATCTCATTCATCCTTTGCTTCAGCCTGAACGGGCAGAGCCGGAAAGATCTTGAAAAGATATACAGCGCCACAAACCGGTCGGCCCTCATCAAAATGGGCATATCCCTCGCTTCAGAATCCTCTGCTTCAAAAAAGCAGGCTTTGCAACTGGCAGCTCAAAAGGGATGGCCTACCAGGAAGGTGTTTGAAAGCGACAGGATCATTGAACTCAAAGGGCTCGAGCCTAAAGGCAAACCTGTATATTTTTCTATAGCAAATCTGAATGCTGCAAAAACGGTTTCTACGAATAAGTGCTGGAGCGGGGGTTCGCTCGGACTTAACCTCAGCGGCAACGGTATCGTCCTCAGGGAATGGGATGCGGGCGAAGTAAGGCCGAATCACCAGGAACTAATCGGCCGGACCATAATGGGCGACGGAGCTACCAACCTCGCCGACCATTCCACGCATGTGGCAGGTACCCTGCTGGCTACAGGGATAGTCGCTGCAGCTCACGGGATGGGGAACCAGGCCACGTTGAGAGCCTTTGATTGGAACAATGACTACGCCGAAATGACGTCCGAAGCAGCCGCCGGGGCCTTGCTTTCAAATCACAGCTACATCTTTGCAACAGGATGGATATGGGGCGGTTCCACCTGGTACTGGTATGGTGATCCAACGATTAGCCAGACGACAGATTATCTTTTCGGGTTTTATATGGCTGATGCGGCTACCGTTGACTCAATAGAATATTATGCCCCGTATTACCTGGTATGCAAGGCTGCAGGCAATGACCGCCTCGCAGGACCTTCCACACAACCCGTTACACATTATGTATGGGATGGCAGCAACTGGGTCCTGTCAAACACGATAAGGAACCTTAACGGGGGGCCCAATGGCTGGGATTGCATATCGGCGGGTTTTGGAGTCAGCAAGAATATTTTAACTGTTGGTGCAGTCTACCCTATACCCAATGGCTATTCGGCACCACCGGATGTGGTCTTCGCCTCTTTCAGCAGCACAGGCCCCACCGACGACGGACGTATCAAACCCGATATCGTGGTTGACGGGGTTGGACTTTATTCGACTCTTTCGGGAAGCAATACATCGTATGGCACAATGAGCGGCACTTCCATGGCAACTCCAAGCGCATGCGGTTCACTCGGGCTTTTACAGGAGCATTACCACAACCTCCACGGCAGCTATATGCGGGCATCCACACTCAAAGGGCTTGTGATACATACTGCGGATGAAGCTGGTGTTAATCCCGGTCCGGATTACCAGTTCGGATGGGGCTTGCTTAATACCGCAACCGCAGCGAATACCCTGACCCAGAATTGTTCAAATATAGTCCTTGAAGATACCCTCTTCAATGGCGACACCTGGACTATCAATCTCACGGTCACCGGCAACCATCCTTTAATCGCCACCCTCTGCTGGACCGATCCCCCCGGAACTCCCCCCGCTCCGGCTCTGAACCCTCCGAACCTCATGCTGGTGAATGACTTGGACATGCGCATTGACGGCAGCGCATATATGCCCTGGGTCCTTGATCCGCAGAATATAACAGCAGCAGCAACCAAAGGAGATAATTTCAGGGACAATGTGGAAAAGATAGTGATACAGAATCCACCGGCAGGTGTTAATACCCTGAACATCACTCATAAATACAGCCTCACCGGCGGCTACCAGGTTTTCTCGCTGATCGTCACCGGCCTTGACGCGCCTCTGGTTGCCGGTGCTATTGGAAGCGACCAGTTGATCTGTAGCGGAACAGCGCCCGGACTTCTTTACGGGACCCCTCCTACCGGTTCCGTACCACCTTATACCTACCAGTGGCAGTTATCCTCAGACAATATCAACTTCAGCAACATACAAGGGGCCAACTCTCTGAACTATCAGCCCGGAATACTTGCTTCAACAACCTACTACCGCCTGGTCCAGAATGCTGCAGGCGGCTGTGGAAGCGTGACAACCAATACCGTCACCATCAGCGTGATGCCTCTGCCTCTGCCCACCATCAGCGGCCAGGATTCTGCCTGCGAAGGTGCATCGGGACTGGCTTATATTACTGAGGATGGCATGAATGCGTATAACTGGAGTGTTTCGTCGCTAGGCGCAATAGCATCCGGACAGGGAACCCACCAGGTACTTGTGAACTGGGAGAACCCGGGTAACGCTTCAATAAGCGTAAACTATTCTGATATGTATGGCTGCAGCGCTGCTTCACCTGCGGTAAAGAATGTAATGGTGAATGCTGCCCCCCCGACCCCGGTCATAACTGTCAATGGATTTATTCTTTCCAGCAATGCTACTGTAGGGAACCAGTGGTATCTCGCCGGCTCGGCAATACCCGGCGCCACTTCCCAAACCTACTACACCACGGCCCCCGGCTGGTACTGGGATATCGTAACACTAAACGGCTGCGCTTCCGACACCTCGAATAACCTGATATTATTACTTAAGGTGGATGAGTTATCGTCGAAAGGCTATCGTATTTACCCGGTTCCGTCGAATGGGGTGTTCACAATCAGCGGTCCGGCAAACCCCGGCAAAGCAACTGCTGTCAAGGTTTACAACAGTCTCGGGCAGGTGGTCTTCGAAAAATCCATTTCAGCCCAAGCGGGTACCATCACCGAAATCATTGATCCAGGCCCGGTTCCATCCGGCATCTATACAATATTAATACAAACTGCCGTAGGACCGGTCAGCGGGAAATTGCTCATTATTCATTAAACGAGAATTTGAATAGTGATTTCACTGCTCCGCTGACGTAAAGATGATAAAAACGCCGCATCTCACATTTACCGTTTCCGCTGTTCAGCGCGAAGTACATTACACAAGCCGCATTAGGTACAAGGAGCGTTCGGCGGAGCCGAAATGAGCACACAAATGAAATAAGCAATTGGTGCGAATAATTGTGATGGCCGACAGGAGCGACGCAGTAACGTTAGCGGCGTTGTAATGTACGAGCGTAAGATACAGCAACCGTAGCGGCGGTGTAATATGCGAGCGAAATCTTATTTCTTCACTTTTTCGGGGAACTTCAGCAGACCATTCTTCACCCAGTCAGCATACATCGTCCCGATGATCTCATACGTTGCCTGGTCTATATACGAAGGATCATCCACAGAGATATCCGCAGTCCAGAGCAAAGCATTATCCGAATTGGCATAGAGGTTCGCTGTAAGGTTCACCGTCGATGTCGTAACCCAGTAACCGCCGGTTGTGATTACCGAAGCCCCGGGAGCATAATAAGGATATCCCCAGGAATAATAGTTATAGTAATTGTAATAGAAATCAGGGTATACCGTGGTTGAAGGAGGCACATAATCCTGCTGCTTATCAGTCCCTTTGTAAGTCACGATGAGGATGCCGTCGGCACCTGCGCTATCGAATTTCGCTTCAAGTTCGCTCAGTTGGTGTTTTGAACCCGGAGGAATGATCGACAAAGCTTCAATAGCCTTGATCCCCCTGTTGTTCAGATAGTTTGCGATGGTTTGTTCAAACGGTTTCTGGTACTCGAGTTTGTCGAACATCCCCCAAACCGCAATTTTTGAAACCTGCTGGTGTTCCTTCGGATTTACCCAGCTGGTAAGGCTTACGGGCGAAGAACATCCACCGACAATTAGAAGAAGCGCAAAACCAAGCGCAGCATAACATAGTAATTTTCTTTTCATACGATTATGATTTGAGAATTTGAATTTCCTAATCCAAATATAGAAAGTTCCGGTGGATTTCCAAAATTATGAATTTAAAAGTGGGGCAGTGCCCTCCATGATCAAAGCTGTGGCACCCCGGTTTTCCTTAATAAAACCTGAGCATGCGGCAGAAACCTGTTTGTATTTTGCGGGGTCCCACAACAATTCAAGAGCAATACCCGAAAACTCATCCGCAGTCTTCACCATAAAAGCTCCTCCTTTACCAATCAGGGCTGCAGCTTCCCAGAATTTTTCATGCTTAGGACCGAAAAACACCGGCAAACCGAAAACCACGGCTTCAAGGATATTGTGCAAACCCGAGCCAAACGCACCTCCTATGTATGCGAGGTGAGCGTACTGGTAAAGTTGGGATAGTATCCCTATCGTATCAATAATAAGAATCCGCGCCGATCCTGCATTTTCATCATCCAGTTTTGAATATCTTACGGATGGCATCCCTAATGAATTTTCCAGGGAATAAATCCTTGATGGGCTCACATCATGGGTCGCAAGAATATACCTGATGGTATCAGGGCCGCTCCTGATCAGGGGGATCAGTATGGCCTCATCCCCGGGCCAGGTGCTGCCTCCTATGATGATCCTGGCTTCCCCGCAGAATTTCTTCACCAGCGGGAATTGCCCTGCATCAGCGGCAGTAGCCGTAACCCTGTCAAAACGGGTGTCGCCCGAAATCGTGACATTCTCGAAACCCAGCGACTGAATAAGTTTCCCGGAATTCTCGTTCTGAACGTAAAACCATTGGATGTTCTCAAGCTGCGCCCTGAACCAGCCTGCATACCACTGGAAAAACAAAGATTCCTGCCTGAACACCGCCGAAACAAATACAGCCGGGATCCCGCGCTGTTTCAACTCGCTCAGGAAATTAAACCAGTATTCATATTTAATAAAAAATGCAGCCTTCGGCCTGACCGTATCCACCCAGAATTTCGCATTGGCAACAGTATCCAGTGGAAGGTAAACAACAGCATCTGCATGCTTATAATTACTGCGGATGGCATAGCCCGAAGGGCTGAAGAAACTCACGATGATCTTATACTTTGGATAGCGCCGCAGAAGTTCCTCGATCAGGGGCCTCCCCTGCTCAAACTCACCAAGTGATGCGCAGTGGAACCACACCACTTCGGCTCCTGCCATGGCCTTTACTTTCTCAACCAGGTCCTCTTTCCAGCCCCTCCGGCCCTGCAACCATGCTTTGGCTTTGGCATTAAACCCGGATGAGATCCACAAGGCCAGGTAATAAAGCCTCAGCGAGAAAGTGTATAGGGAGTGCATTTTAGTAGTAATAGAAATCTTTGGGTTTGCGGGCGTAGATCGGGATGAACCAGCAGGCTTTAAAGCCATAGAACTGGCTTGAATAAGAAGCATTATTATAGGCCATCCTGTCAAAATCATACTGCCGCATGCTCTTGGTCCAGGCTTGTATAAACTCAAACCCCAGGTAGAAATTGAACAAACGGGTATTGCTCATAAAAAGGTATCCGAGCGAAGCCGTCACGGCGATCCCGTTGTTCATCCTGTCATATCCCTTGCCGTAATCCCCGTTGATCTGGGGCGTGGTGCCATCGGGATTGTTGATCCTTATTTTATCCTGTATGTATCCGGCGCCTATCAATGCCGTGATCCCGCAGTTCCTGTTGGGGGCAAGCGTAGGATAAACCGGGAATATCTTCCCGAATTTCCCGTAAATGCTGTATCCCCGTTCGTAATACTGAATCCCCGCCATATACCCGTTCTCGTCGATGATCAGTCCATCTTTATCCGCTATCATTTTAATCAGGGAATCGGCATTCTTCACGCTGCCTCCGAAAAGGAAGTTCCCCTCGGCCCCGATAAGCCAGTTGGAACGGAGCTTATAAAGAAAACCTCCGCCGATGCTGGAGTTCCCTCCGAACAATTTGGCCAGGTCACCCCCCGGAAGCTGGTAGGAATAGGCAGCATAGAACATGCCCATGTTAATGCTGGTATCTCTTAAATTGATCTGGGCCGACGTGGTTGTTCCTAATAAAATCGTGATGAGCAGTACAAGTAATTTTTTTTCCATAGCCGTATTGAATTCGTATTAAAATATGCGATTATTACAGCGAAACACATCACACAAGCCGCATCAGGTACAAGGAGCGAATTTCTTCTTGTTGTGCCCCGGGATTTAGGCTGTATGAGCGACGCAGTAACGTCAGCGGCGTTGTGATGTGCGAGCTGCCGCATGATTATTTTTTCAGAAATTCATCCTTCTTCTTGCTAAGCTCCTCGACCTTCCTGTTAAAATCCTCTACCAGCTCGGCAAAAATTTCCTTTACACTGGTGATCTTGGTTGCCCTGAAAGCATTGGTCCCGGCAAAAGCAAATCCACCGTCAAAATTACCTTTAACCGCATTGATCAATGCCGTGATGATGCAATACGGACTGCTTGAAATATCACAAGTCTTGATGCATTTGAACGGGCATGAGAACGGGTGTTTCTTACCCTGTCGCACCTTCTCAATAAAGGCATTCACAATCGCCCTTCCCGGCATTCCCACCGGGCTCTTGATGATATCTATATCTTTTTCAACAGCATCAATATATGTCTGCTTGAAGGCATTCGATGCATCACATTCATTGGTCGTGACAAAACGCGTGGCCATCTGAACCCCGTCGGCACCGCAGGCCATGATATCATAAATATCGCTCCCGGTATAAATACCTCCGGCCGCGATCACAGGTATATTGCAATGATGCTCCTTCTCAACTTCCTTAACTTCATGCTGAACATCGCTCACCAGTTTGCATAGCCTGTAATCCTCATCGGTAATCTGCTCCTGCTTGAAGCCCAGGTGTCCGCCTGCTTTGGGGCCTTCCACCACAAAAGCGTCCGGAACATAATTGTAAGTGCTGATCCATTTTGAACAGAGCAGTTTCGCCGCTCTCCCCGAAGAAACAATAGGAACAAGCTTTGTCGTGCTGTCTTTGGTAAGGAACGACGGAAGGTCCAGTGGCAATCCTGCCCCGCAGAAAATAATATCAGCCTTCTCCTTTATCGCTGTCCTGACCATATCAGCAAAATTGGTCATGGCAACCATTACGTTCACCCCGATAATGCCCCGGGTTTTTTCCCGGGCAATCCGCAGTTCCTCCTTAAGGCCTAAAATGCTGGCTTCCAGGAAATTCTTTGAAAGATCCCGGTAAAGCAACCCAAGTCCTGCACTAGAAATCACACCAACTCCGCCTTCGTTCGCAACTGCAACAGCAAGTCCCGATAGCGACACACCGACTCCCATTCCTCCCTGTATTATGGGGACCTGAATGATGAGATTCCCTATCTGTAACTGCTTCATAGATTTAATTTAAAAGTATTTCGCTATTTCGCTTCTCGCTTCTCGCTTTTAAAAATGGTAAATCACCCCCGCTCCTGCATTAATCGTAGAAACGGTTCGTTTGATCTCTTTTGTTGTTTTAGCCGAATAATATGGCGAATAAATCGAATCTCCTGTGATTGGATTTGTAACATACCGGTATCCCAGGAATTCCGATCCGTAAGTTTTTGTTGCCTTTGGAGTCCCACCGAGATAACCCATCTGAAGGTTCACGCCCCAATGCTTGCTGATCCTGTAACCCACGCCAACATTCACTGCATACCCGAAACCGGTAGCCGTAATTGAGACGTTGCTTGCATCAATAGGGCTTTCAATATTGAAATTGGTGGAAGTGGCAACGATAAGTCCCAGCAAAGCTTTCACATTTAACTCCACCTTGCTGAAATCTTTTATGAAAACCGGTCCGGCCATCAGGTAATTGTTGAACCAGCCCGAAGTCCCAAGTGCGTATTTCGTACCCCAGGGTATGATGGTTGCTGCAATATCTTTATACCCGTTATGCTGAAGGTCATACTGGAACCCCAGCCCGAACCCGGTCTTCCCGAGCCAGTTCAAAGTAAGCGCACCCACCCAGCCGTTCTTCGCATACCCCGACTTCTCCGTTTCCTTATCTGTGGCCGCGTAAGCCCCCAATGGCATTGAATAATTCATATTGAACTCAATGGACCATAAATCTTTTTCTCTGGGTTTCTTCTCCTTTTTTTGTTTTTCCTGGCTGTGACTGTGGATGGGCAACACCAGGACAAATACCATGAACAATGGCAGGAAGTAAGATACTAACTTCATAGCACTAAGGAAATTCTATGTGCAAAGATACGCATTTTTGTCGGACTTATGCACATCCCTTGCCTGTTAACGACAAAGTTGTATTTTTGCCTCTTTAAAAACATAAATAAATCTATTCGTACTTTGTACTTTGTACCTTGTACTTAACCCAAATAAAGATCTATGAAACAATACCTGTTTATTCTCGTGCTCGGCCTGTTCCTGGCACACCAGGCCGGGGCCTGCACCAACTTCATCGTCACCAAAGGCGCATCCACCGATGGCTCTACGATGATATCGTATTCGGCTGATTCACACCAGCTTTACGGAGAATTATACTTCTGGCCCGCCAAAGACTGGCCTGCCGGAGAAATGTATAATGTAATTGAATGGGATACCCAGAAACCTCTGGGCAAGATCCCACAGATCAGACATACTTACCAGGTCATAGGTAATATGAACGAGCACCAGGTCGCAATTGGCGAGACTACGTTTGGCGGCCGTGAAGAGCTTCAGCATCAGAAAGATGCTATTGTCGACTACGGCACTCTCATCTATGCAGGTTTACAACGTTCAAAAACAGCCCGTGAAGCCATCAAGGTCTTCGGCGAACTTACTGCTGCATACGGATATGCTTCAGAAGGTGAATCCTTCAGCATTTCCGATGCCAATGAAGCCTGGATCCTCGAGATGATAGGCAAGGGAGAAGGCACGAAAGGCGCAGTATGGGTAGCCATAAGGATTCCCGACGGTTACATCTCCGGCCACGCCAACGAAGCAAGAATTACACAGTTCCCGCTTAACGATCCCGAAAACTGCATTTATTCTAAAGATGTCATCACTTTCGCCCGCGAGAAAAAATACTTCGATGGAAAAGATGAAGAGTTCAGCTTTTCCGACACTTACGCCCCCGTTACCTTCGGCGGCGCCCGCTTCTGCGAAGCCCGCGTATGGGCCATGTTCAACCGTTGCAACAAGGATATGGGCAAATATGAAGACTATGCCATGGGTAAAGTGCAATACGGTCGCTGGGGTTATGCAACCAACCGCATGCCCCTGTATATCAAGCCCGACCGTAAAATTTCGGCCCAGGATATGCAGAACCTGATGCGTGACCATTACGAAGGCACCAAAATGGATATGAATAACGACATCGGCGGCGGCCCATTTGCCTGCCCCATCCGCTGGAGGCCAATGACCTGGAAAGTCGATTCGGTGAATTATGTTCACGAACGCGCCACTTCAACCATGCAGACCGGCTTCGTATTCGTGGCCCAGAGCCGTTCATGGCTGCCCGATCCCATCGGGGGAATCTTTTGGTTCGGCGTTGACGATACTTACACCACGGTATTTAATCCTATTTACTGCGGAAGTACGAAAGTGCCGCATTCCTATGCGGTAGGCAATGGCGACATGCTGCATTGGTCTTCTACTTCAGGTTTCTGGACCTTCAACTGGGTCGCCAACTGGGTCTATACTCGCTGGAGCTATATGATCAAGGACCTCCAGAAAGTCCAGGGCGAACTCGAATCAGGCTTTGCCAAAGAAACCCCGAAGATCGACGCCGACGCTGCAAAACTTTATAAGACCGACAAAGCCAAAGCTATTGCAATGGTAACGAATTATAGCGTGAAGACTGCTGATAACACGGTGGCCCGCTGGAAAGAATTGGGCGAATATCTCTTTGTTAAATACAAGGACGGCAATATCATGAAGGAAAAAGACGGCAAGTTCCTCGACAACGGCTACAAAGTACCCGTAATGCCCTCGCAGCCCGGCTATCCCGAATGGTGGCTGCGCGAGATTGTTCGTGAACACGGGGATGTCATAAAGGCTCCGGCTGATAAACATTAATCAGGTAGCGAGGTAGCGAGAAGCGAGGTAGCGAAATTAAAATTTATAAATTTCGCTTCCTGTTTCGCTACCTCACTACCTCGCTTCTCGCTACTTATTCTTATTTTTGAAACACTAACCAACATTCTATGACCATGGAAGAGCAAAGTTCCGGTGTAAGAAAGTTCAAAATGTATCTCGCCATCCTCGGGATCCTCATCCTTGTGCTGGCGTTCTGGTTGTTTATCCAGAGGTCACAGCTGCTGAAACTGGTACATGAAAAAGAGACCGAGAAGAATGAACTTCAGCATGAACTCGATTCCGTGATCGTGGAGCACAACAAGATCAAGGTCGAGTACGGAGCTCTCAGCGACAGCCTCAAAACCAAGGACAGCCTGATCCAGGCCAATGCCATGGAGATCAAAAAACTGCTCGACACCCAATGGGAGTATAACAAGATCAGGAAAAAGCTGGCAATGTTGCAGGTTGTAGCCCAGGGCTATGTAAGGCAGATGGACTCCCTTTACACCGTGAACCGAGAACTCACAGCCGAGAACGAAAAAGTGAAAGCCCAGGTGGTGACCGAAAGGAACCGCAACCAGAGCCTGATGAAGGATAAGGAAGACCTTAAAGAAAAGATGAACGAGGCCGCCTTCATCAAAGCCTATGATGTAACTGCATCGGCATGGAAAGTCAAAGGAGGCGGAAAGGAAACCCAGACCGACAAAGCCGCCCGCACCGAACGCCTGAAAGTCTGCTTTACCCTGGGTGAGAACCCCCTGGTTGCAGCCGGCAAACGCCCGATCTACGTGCGTATCCAGCGCCCCGATAATGTGGTCGTCCAGAAAACCAAATACGACGTATTCACATACAACGGCCAGTCAATCCCCTACTCGGTACGCGAAGACGTAAACTATACCGGCAAAGCCCAGAACCTCTGTGTTGTCTGGAATAAAAAAGATAACGACGTTCCTGCAATGAAAGGGAAATATATCATCTCTGTTTTTGCCGACGATAAAGAAATCGGGGAAGGTTCCTTTGAATTAAAATAAGCGGCAATAAAGCGAACATTTCACACAAGCCGCATCAGGTGAGCGGATTGCGCAGCAATGAGAGTGAAATTTGAATTAAGCGACGAAATGTGGAACCCGCGAACCGTAGCGGCGGTGTGAAGATGTGATGCTTTAGCCGCGTTACAATTAAATTTGATAATATGAAGATAGGTATACTTACAGCCGGCGGTGATTGTCCCGGGATCAATGCAGCGATCCGCGGAGTCGGCAAGACAGCTATCCTTGAATACGGGATGGAAGTCATTGGCATCTCAGCAGGCTTCCTGGGCCTTATCAACCAGGAATACACCACTCTCGACGAAAACCAGCTTTCAGGCATCCTGACGGTCGGCGGAACGATCCTCGGGACCTCGCGTGAGAACCCCTTCAAAAAGTCATCCACATTCAATACTATAGACAAGCCGAAACTCATCCGCAAGCATTATAATGAACTTGGGCTTGATGCCCTCGTTTGCATCGGAGGCAACGGCACCCAGCGCACCGCCGCCCTGCTTGCCGAAGAAGGCCTGAATGTCATCGGAATACCCAAAACCATTGATAATGATGTATTTGGCACAGATGTTACTTTCGGTTTTGATTCTGCGGTATGGATTGCCACCGAGGCCATCGACAGGCTTCACAGCACGGCAAACAGCCACAAAAGGATCATGGTGATCGAAGTCATGGGGCACCATGCCGGCTGGCTTGCCTTATACTCCGGCATTGCAGGCGGGGGAGACGTCATCCTCATACCTGAAATTGAATATAAGATTGAGACCGTAGCCAAATGCCTGAAAAAACGGGCAATCAACAAGAAACCTTATAGCATCGTGGTCGTGGCCGAAGGAATTCCCAGACCCAAGGAAATGTCCGCCGCCCAGTATATAGGCAACGGTATCAAAGAGTTAACCGGCCTCGAGACCCGCGAAACAATTCTCGGTTATATCCAGCGCGGAGGTACCCCCTCGCCTATGGACCGTGTGCTTGCAACCCGTTATGGCGCATTTGCCGTTGAACTGATCGCCGCCAAAAAATTCGGCCGCATGGTCTCTCTCAAAGGCAGCGAGATCACCTCGGTCCCCCTGAAAGACGTCGGAGGCAAACTCCGTCTCGTCCCCAACAACGACCCCCTGGTCGAAAAAGCCCGTAGAATGGATATCTGCTTTGGAAGTGGGAATTAGTTCAGGTTAGCACCTTTCACTTATACATTTCAGATAAAAAAGTTTTTTGCAATTTGCCGACTGCCGACTTCTTATTTCGAGACCTCGCTTCTCGCTACCTCGCTACCTAAACAGGGAACCTGATATCCTTGACATTCAGCTGCAGCGACACCTGCCCGTTCCATTCATTTTCTTCAAGGTGGTAACAGATGTCAAATGGGATGCCTTTATCAATTAGGCCGAAATGCTCTCCCTGCTGAAATGCGATGGCAGGACAGGGACCTCCTGAGATATCAGGGTGGACCACCGTAAGCCGGATATGATTTTTCCCTACAAGACGTGAGCCGCCTGCATTCACCACCCCATCGGTCTCGAAAAGAGGCGCCATATTCCCGGGCCCATAGGGGGCAAATTGTTTTAAAATATTGTAAAACCGCGAATTGACCGCGCTCAGGGGTAGGACTACATCCACCTCCAGTTCAGGCTGAAGGTCCATATCCTTCATCTTCTCTGTGACGAACTCCTCGAACTTCTCCCTGAAAGCCTCAAGATTTTCAGGTTTCAGCGAAAGCCCGGCTGCATACTTATGACCGCCGAAATGTTCCAGCAACCCGCTGCAGGCATCCACCGCCTCGTAAATATCAAAATCCTTCACTGAACGGGCTGATCCCGTGATGAGGTCAGGAGACGAAGAGGTCAGAACGATGGTCGGCCGGTAGAAAGTCTCTGTCAGCCTCGAAGCCACGATCCCGATCACCCCCTTATGCCATCCCGGCTGAAAGATCACCGTTGATTTGGCATTCCTGAGTTTCTCATCATGGCTTATCATTGCAATGGCCTCGTCAGTGGCAATCTTATCCAGGTTTTTCCTCTCAGTATTGTAATTGTTGATCTGGACAGCAATGGTCTGAGCTTCCTCCAGGCTTTTAGCGATCAGCAGCCTCACTGAATTCTTCCCGCTTTCTATCCTCCCTGCCGCGTTGATCCTGGGACCCAGCGTAAAAACCAGGTCAGTAACGGTCAGTTCCTTATCGTAGCACAGACTATTCCCATTTTTAATTTCGCTTCTCGCTTCTCGCTTCTCGCTACCTCGCTTCTCATTACCCGCAACATCATTGGTTTTCGCATGCACTCCTGCGTAATGAAGCAATGCCTCGATTCCCGGCCTCGGTTTTGAATTGATAAGTTTCAGCCCGAAATACGCCAGCACCCGGTTCTCTTCGGTGATGTCCACAATATCCGAAGCAATGCTGATCACCACCAGGTCAAGGTATTCATGAATTGCTTCAAATGGGATATTTCTTCTCTGGGCTATCGCCTGGATGAGTTTGAACCCGATTCCACAGCCTGATAATTCTTTATATGGATAAGGACAGTCAGCCCTCTTGGGGTCCAGTACTGCGCATGCAGGAGGGAGTTCAGCCCCGGGGCGATGGTGATCGCAGACTATGAAATCCACCCCCTTTGCCTTAGCATACGTGATCTTCTCAACTGCCTTGATCCCGCAGTCCAGTGCAATGATCAGTTTGAAACCATTCTCGGCAGCAAAATCTATGCCCTTAATTGATACCCCGTATCCTTCGGTATACCGGTCGGGAATATAAAAATTGGCAGGATCGTGAAACCGTTTTATAAAACTGTAAACCAGGGCCACCGCCGAAGTCCCGTCAACATCATAATCACCATAAACCAGAATCTTCTCCTGGGCAGCCATTGCCTGCTCGATCCGGTCCACAGCCAGGTCCATATCCTTCATGATGAAAGGGTCGTGAAGCTTGTTCAGGCTCGGCCGGAAGAATGCTTTTGCATCCTCAAAAGTAGTTATCCCACGTTGTACCAACAACCCTGAAAGGTAGCGGTCTATCCCCAGTAATTCCGACATCTTTCGGATACTTTCGGCATCCCCTTCAGGTTTATTGACCCAGCGTTTTTGCATATTACAAACTTACATAATAATAGCGATTCTTACACGCACGGCATAAAAATCAGAGACCACAGCCTTACCTTTATAGTGATAACGAGCTCGAAGCTCAATGT
>Ga0316219_1001216_pt1 | contig 28803 bp, 26 predicted proteins | sample TBH18003PmetaG_FD_203635 | JGI IMG/M metagenome (GOLD analysis project Ga0316219, IMG submission 203635) | Freshwater microbial communities from Trout Bog Lake, Wisconsin, USA - TBH18003P | ecosystem: Environmental > Aquatic > Freshwater > Lake > Hypolimnion/Profundal zone | place: USA...
GTGGAGTGTGGCGCGCTGCTGTTCGTTGAGCTGGGCGGCGACGGCGGGGGAGTCCATGGCCTGCTGACGCTGAGTGGGCGGAAGCTGGCGCAGGGAGCGGAAGCTGCGGGAGACGGCGCGGCGCTGTTCTTCTGGGAGCTGGTTGAGTTGCTGGAAGGCGCCGTGGACCTGCTCACGCTGGTCGGGGGTGAGGCGGTGGAAGGCTTCGGCGTGGACGATGTAGCGCTGGCGCTGGTCGGGCTGCATGCTGTTGAGATCGACAAGACGATGCTGAATGCGCTGTTGCTGGTCTTGGGGTAGCTGGCTGAAGCCGGGTTCGGCGGCGAGGGCCTTCTGCTGCTCGGCGAGGGGCTGGTTCTGATGCGCGGCGAACCACTGGCTGAGGTGGAGATGCTGCTGCTGGGGCGCGGGTTGCTGTGTGTGTGGTTGCGGATGCGGCGGCGGCGGAGTCTGCGGGAGAGCGGGAAGCGCGAAGGCGAAGAGCAGGGCTGCGAGGGTTGCGGCGCGGCGGGTTGGCGATGTGTGCGGCATGGTCGCGTTCTCTTACTGGGGTTGCGTGGTTACGGGTTGAGCTGCGCTCCGGAGCCAGGGTTGTCGTCGTTGCTGTCGTCCGCCAACTGCATCATCTGGCTGATGGTCTGCTCGTTGCGGTCCAGGGTTTGCAGTTCCTGGACGGTGGAGGAGGTCTCGACGGGACGGTTGTAGATGGCATTGTAGCCGGAGAAGCCGCCGAGGCTGACCATAGCGAGCGCTGCGACGGCGGCCAGGGGGCGCAGATGCAGGTTATAGCTGTAGCGCAGGCTGAGGCGGAGGCGTTCGAGGAGGCCGGCGGGTTGGTCGGCAGCGGCTGCGCGCAGACGTGCGTTGAGGCGCGTGGCGAAGTAGGGCGAGGGCTCGGGCGCGGCGAACTCGTCGAGGAGCGCATGGGTGCGGCGCAGGGCGTCGAACTGGGCGGCGCAGGCGGGGCAGTCGGCGATGTGCGCGCGGGCTTGAGCGGCGGCGGGCGAGCCGGGCGAGAGAAGAATCTCGGCGAATTGACGGCGACAGTGTTTGCAGTTCATGGCCATACCTCTAGATGAAGTCCTTGAGAGTTTCGCGCAGGGTTTCGTAGGCGCGGAAGAGCAGGGATTTGGTGGCGGACTCCGACAGCTTCAAGACCTGTCCGATCTGGCGGTAGTCCAACTCCTGAAACTTGTGCATGAGCACGGCGGCGCGCTGGCGCTCAGGCAGCAGCATGACCTGGGCACGGATGGCGGCGAGGCGTTCGCGGCGGAGCAACAGTTGTTCGGCACCGAGGGTGGAGTCTGCGAGGTCGCGGGTGGTGCCGGTGTCGGGGTCGGGCTCGTCGAGGTGGAGGGTGGGGGCGGTGCGCTCGAGCTTGGTGTCGCGGGCATTGTTGACGCCAAGGTTGTATGCGATGCGGTAGAGCCAGGTGCTGAAGCGTGCCTCAGCGCGGTAGGTGTCGCGGGAACGGTAGACGCGGAGGAAGACCTCCTGCGCGAGCTCTTCGGCGATGGCCTGGTTGTGCACCATGCGGAACATGAAGTGGATGATGGGGCGGCGGTAACGCTCGATGAGGCCGTCGAATTCGCTGAGGTCGCCGGCCTTGACGCGGAGCATGAGGGCGGCGTCGGGGTCGTCGGAGGCGGCATGGCGCGCGGGCGCAGCGGATGGCGACGCGGAGGCGGCGGGGAAGACGCGGGAGTCGAGCGCTGCGGGATGGAGAGCCACGCTAGCCATATCTTCCAAGACACCGGATTCGCCGGGTTGTTGCGGGGAATCCTTGCGTTTTGAGGGGAGATTGGGCATGGCCGATGGGGTCATTCTAGCCTGTAGAGGGGAGTGGAGGCGTGTGCACGGGGGCGGGCGGGGGTGGTATTCTGGATGAGTTGCGGCGGGCAGGCAGCGCAAGAGCGCGGCTGGCCGGCGGCGACAGCCTCTCAACGAGAGCGGGCGCATAACTCAGCGGTAGAGTGCCACCTTCACACGGTGGAAGTCGTAGGTTCGAATCCTGCTGTGCCCACCAAGACTACTTCCTAAGACATCCAAAGAAATCCAGAAAATCGAATTAAACCCCATAAATATTGATATTTATTTACCTTTAGCGTCCAACGCGCTATTGTGGAAGCCATGTACTTGTGGGGGCATTTGTGGGGGCATTTCATTCCAGAGGTGGGGGCATTTCAGTTTTTCGCGAGGTGACGCTATGGCACTAACTGACACAGAGATTCGACGCTCTAGACCTGCAGGCAAGCCATACAAGCTCTTTGATAGTGGTGGTCTGCATCTGCTCGTAACGCCCTCAGGGGGCAGATTGTGGCGATGGAAGTATCGATTTGAGGGAAAAGAGAAGCAAATCGCCATTGGCAGGTACCCGGAAATGTCGCTTGCTGAGGCGCGGGAACGCCACCTAGAGGTCCGCAAGCAACTGGCCAACAGGGTGGACCCCTTGGCAGAGCGCAAGGCCGAGAAGACAGCCCTCAAGATGGCTACGGAGCACACCTTTGAGAAGGTCGCCTTGGCATGGCTGGAGCACTGGAAGGGCAATAAGAGCCCCCGGCACGTTGAAACGACGCGGAACCGGCTAAAGGTGAATGTCTACCCAGTTCTTGGCGATCTCCCCATGGACAACATTGAGCCCATGAAAATTGTTGAGTTGGCCAAGGGTATAGAGTCCCGTGGAGCATCGGACATATGCACAGTGGCAGCTCGCATGTAATCAGGGACGCGAAAAGCTCTTGTGCCACCAATACGAAATGTCGGAGGCTGATTCGCTTATATGGATCCTCCTAAAAGCACGACCGCACTTTGGAATCAACGCCTTCAATCGGGTGCAACTTGCACTCGATCTCGAACCTTATTTCAAAAAGCGAGCCCTGTTTAATCAACAAGTTGGTGGAGCGATGAAGGGGGCATCAAATTTGACGGAAGCTGACAGGCTGGATGTGAGGCAAGAGGTGGCTGTTGCGGCAGGTGTATCTGTAGGGAACGTGAGCAAGGTTAAGCAGATTATGCTCGGTTCGGTATTTGCGGAATCTTATGGCCGCATTGGAGACTGGATGCAGTAAGAATCCACGGGATAGAGGATTGCAGAACCTTTTCAATGACGTGAGGCTCGAATACTTGAGTTTAGCTGTTGTGAAGCCGTCCGCTGCCCCTTCTACCTCTTAAGCTTTACTTAATTAATACAGGGGCGTCTAACAACAAAAAGTCACGAGTCGCTCCAGCGCGATTTCCAAGTGCCTGGTGTGTATTGAGCATCTGGAGTAAACATATATACAGCCTGAGGATTTCCTGATAATGCCCTTGGTCCTCGTACAGAATCCGGTGATCGTGAACGATGCATACGACTGGAAAGATCTCGAAGGCGAGCAGTATCACTTTCCCAACGCGATAAGAATTGATGTCGATACAACCAGATTGTCGGTAATAGTCAACATCATCAAATTCAATTCCTAACATTACCAAGCAGGCCTAGAATGTTAGATTTGCATGTGCTTCCCACACCCCTTACAGCACTGAGGGCCCTAGATAACCAGTGAAGGTTGAGGGTTTGGGCTTCGTCTCAGGAGCCCATCATTCGCGTTAGGATGCCTTATTAGCCGTCATTGACCGCCTATTGCCTGGTCCTGCCAGACAAACTCTACGAAAGCCTGAAATCCAATCTCAGCGCGGTGGGGGCATAATTGGGGGTATTTGCCAACAATCCAAACATGAAAATGCTGATAACAAAAGAGATATCTAAGGGATACGAATCCTGCTGTGCCAAGGAAACCCAATCAAACTAAATTGATACAAAGACTCAAGAAAGCACTTGACAAAATACACTCTATAAAATAGAGTACTCTTCAGAGGTGGCAAATGACTGATTACGAGGGCAGTGGATTGAGTGGCGGGAACGAAGGCGCATCGAACGCGGATCTGGAGAGGCGCGTGAAGGAGTTGGAGGCACAGTTGGCGGCGCAGCAATCAACGCAGCGGCAGGGCGACGTGGGTTCGGGCGCGGGTTCGAGTGCGCCAACAGATGGGGCGGCCGGTGCGGGTGCGGGCGGAAGCACGTGCGGATGCGATTGTGGATGCGGAGGCGGGAGGCGGTGCTGCCGGCGGCACGGGCGCTGGCTGATTGGGCCGTTGTGGATGGTGATTGTGCTGGTGGCCGTCTTTGGGTCGCATTGCTGGAGGTTTGTATTCATGCCGTGGATGTGGATTGTGGTGGCAGCCGTGTTTCTGTGTCCAATGCTGAGGAGATGTGGGCATTGCGGGCACTGCGGGTGCTGCTGCGGCAAGAAGAACGAAGGAGGCAAGTAATGAGCGAAGCGACGGCAAACAATGGGACGACACGCGAGGAGCTGGTGCGGCGGATCGAGGAGATCGAGACGATGATCTCCGCGGGGCGGCAGACGACGGCACGCTACGGATGGATGTTTGTGATGTGGGGGCTGCTGTACTACGCGGCCATCGGGTGGGAGTTCTACCTGCCGCACGGGGAGTGGGCGTGGGCGGTTTGCATCAGCATCGGCATTGGCGGAACCGTCTGGCGGAAGGCGCGGCTGCACAAGCGCGGCGGGCGGGGCACAAACGCGACCTGCCGGGCGATTGACGCGGTGTGGCGGATGACGGGCATAGCCATCACGCTGTTTGTGATCGGCTCGATTGTGGCGCACTATGTTGCGCATGTGAAGTTCGGGCCGACGTACACGGCGGCCATCCTGCTGTTTATAGGGCTGGCGCACGCGACGAGCGCGATGATACTGCGCTGGAAGATGCAGGGCGTGGCGGCGGCGATATGGTGGGCGGGCGGGCTGGCCTGCTTCTTCGCAAACCAGATACAGGGCGTCATCATTTTTCTGGTGGCGTCGTTCTTTGGGATGGTGCTGTTCGGGCTGTATGCGATGGCGCAGGAGCGTCGGCGGCAGGAGAAGGCCCATGCCTGAAGAGGAAGAGCTTGGATTGCCGGAGCTGGACCCGGTCATCCACGGGAAGCTGCGGCTGGCGGCGATGAGTCTGCTGGCGGGGGCCGAGGATGCGGACTTTCTGTGGCTGCGGCAGAGGACGGGAGCGACGGACGGCAACCTGGGCGCGCAGATGACGAAGCTGGAGGAGGCCGGGTACGTGGAGGTGGAGAAGCGGTTTGTGGGCAAGAAGCCGCAGACGCTGTACCGCATCACGGTGAAGGGACGCGAGGCTCTGGCGGGGTATGTAGCGGCGCTGAAGCGGCTGCTGGGTGCTGAACTGGAGTGATGCGGGTCATCCGAATGGTTATTTTCACCGTCTGATGCTGGTGATATGGTGCTGGCAGCGGAGGGTATCGGTATGCGGGGTTTGCGGATAAAGGTTTGGGGCGTTGCGGCGGCGATGTTGGCGTGCGTGGGGATGGCGACGGGCGTGGCTCGGGCGCAGGACGGGGTGTATGCGATGTTCAGCGGGGCGACGCTGAACAACACGACGGCTCCGACACAGTACGGGACGACGGTGGGCGCGTTTCTGGAGAACCGGTCGCTGAAGCTGGTGAGTGCGGGGGTGGACTTCCGCGGGTCGTTCGTAAGCGGGACGGGGAATACATCGGTGCAGACGGGGCTGGCGGGGCTGCGGATAGCGATTCATCCGCAGGTGCTGCCGATAGTGCCGTACGGCGAGCTGCTGATTGGAATCAGCCATTACGCGCTGGGGACGGGGCTGGCGGCCAATACGGACTTTGCCACGGCGGCGGTGGTGGGGGTGGACCATGCGCTGGTGCCGCGGGTGGACTGGCGGGTGTTGGAGATCAGTTACGGGCGTGTGAACGCGAATACGCCGTTCAACCCGGTGACGTACAGCACCGGGCTGGTGGTGCGGCTGGGAGTGCCGCACGCGGGCAAGGTTCCCGGCGGGCGGGGCATGCTACCTTAAATTCACGCGATATTCCGCGGGGAAGAGCCTGATGCCGACCGAAGCGCAGAAGTCCGTCTACACACGCAACAACCCTTACGCGGCCGAAGTGCTGGTGAACCGGCTGGAGACGCAGTCGGGCTCCGAGAAAGAGACGCGGCACTTCGAGATCGCGATTGACGCGGAGCAGATGAAGTACACGCCGGGCGACTCGCTGGGCATCTTGCCGGAGACTCGGCCGGATGCCATTGCGGAGACGCTGGAGGTGCTGGGATTCACCGGCGCCGAGAAGGTGACGGACCTGTTCGGGGTGGAGATCACGCTGGGCGAGGCGCTGCGGACGAGGCTTTCGCTGGGCAAGCTGATGAAGTCCACGGTGTCGTACTACGCCAAGGCCACGGGCGACGCGGGGCTGGCGAAGCTGCTGCAGGCGGACAACAAGCCGGCGCTGGAGAAGTATCTTTGGGGGCGCGAGTTCATTGACATCGCGATGGAGTACCGCGGGGCGATCAAGGATCCGCAGGAGCTGTTCAAGGCGGTGGGGCGGCTGGTGCCGCGGATGTACTCGATTGCGAGCAGCCAACTGGAGCATCCGGCGTCTGTGTTCACGATTGTGCGGGTAATCCGCTACGAGGCGTACATGCGGCGGCGGCAGGGCGTGTGCAGCGGACAACTGGGCGACCGCACGCCGGTGGGGACGAAGCTGCCGACCTTCCTGCATACGAACCAGAACTTCCGGCTGCCGGAGGACAACGAGCGGCCCATCATCATGGTGGGGCCGGGGACGGGGGTGGCGCCGTTCCGGGCGTTCATCGAGCACCGGCGGGCGCTGGGCGCGAAGGGAGGGAACTGGCTGTTCTTCGGCGAGCAGCACGCGGCGACGGACTTTCTGTATCGCGAGGACTTTGAGCGGTGGCAGAAGGAGGGCGTGCTGACGCGGCTGGATGCGGCCTTCAGCCGCGACCAGGTGAACAAGGTGTACGTGCAGGACCGCATCCGCGAGAACGCGGAGGAGCTGTATGCGTGGCTGGAGCGGGGGGCGAACTTCTACGTGTGCGGCGACGCGGAGTGGATGGCGCCGGATGTGGAGAAGGCGCTGCTGGACGTGATTGCGCACCGGAGCGGCGGCGGGGAGCAGAAGGCGATGGCGTATTTGGCCGAGATGAAGAAGCAGAAGCGGTATCTGCGGGATATTTACTGAGCATCCTCTTGAGCACGGGAGGCAGCAGTGACAGCCGGAACCAAGCGGCAATCCATGGCGCACATGACGGGCGTGGTCTATCTGGCCTACTTTGCCGCGTCCATTCTGGGGCTGGTGCTTGTAAGCCACGAATTGCCCGGCGGACTGACCGTTAACTGCCTGTCGGACGTTCTCTACGTTGTGACCGCATTCATGCTGTACCGGCTGCTGCGGGTGGCGTCACAGGTCACGGCGCTAGTGGCATTGGCGTGCTGCTTGATCGGTTGCACGATGGACTTACTCCGCCAGATTCATCACGGTTGGGAGAGGATCGACCCGCTGCTGTTCTTCGGGCCCTACTGCATCTTGCTTGGGGTGCTCCTTCTGCGCGCGGATTTCCTGCCCCAGTGGATAGGCTGGCCATTGATAGCAGCGGGCGTGGGATGGCTGGCCTATTTGATGCCTGCGGTGGCGTTGCATGGGAAGGTGGTCATCTTTCCACTTGGATTTGTGGCGGAGTTCGAACTGATGCTGTGGCTGTTGGCCAAAGGCGTGGCTGAAGGACGCTGGGCCGAAGCCGAGGTGCGCAGAAATTCCGCTACAGGCCCAGCACACACATAAATCACAAGGGACGGCACTAGATACGGAAGTGGTCGGCGCGCCAGTTCTGGATGGACTGCTTGATCTGCTTCTCGGTGAGATTTTCGTGGACGGCGCGGCGGGCGAGCTCGGGGAGTTCTGCGTCGGAGGCGAAGCGCAGGCCGACGAACTGGCGCTCGGTGAGGGAGTGGGCGATGTCATGCGGGACGCCGAGGGCGGCCATGCGGAGGCGCTCCTCGAGTCGGATGATGCGGTCCTGGGCCTGGAGGGCGGACATGCGGCTGTCCAGCGCGAGCAGCAGCAGGACCAGAGACATGAGTACCCAGAGCGGGCCGAGATGGACGTGCTTGTAGTAGTGGCGGCAGACGTAGATGACCGCGCAAATCAGGTTGATGAGCAGCAGCGGGGCGATGAAGAAGTGGAAGGTGGGGCGGAAGCGGGCGTGGTTGGCGTAGTTCTGAGTCTTCTTCTGGGGCATGGGAACCTCCGGACGGTATGGGAATAGTATGCGCCGGATGGGACGGGCCGGACATCAAAATTGTGCGGAGGTTAGTATTTGAAAATGGCAAAGAAGAATGAACTGAGAATCGGAGTGCACCTTTCGACCGAGGGCGGGTGCTGGCGCGCGGTGGAGCGGGCGGTGGAGTGCGGAGCGAACACGCTGCAGATCTTCAGTGCGAGTCCGCGGATGTACAAGGCGGGGAAGGTCAAACCGGAGGACGCGGCGAAGATGATGGCGACGCGCGCGGCGACGGGCGTGGGGCCGCTGGTAATCCATGCGGGGTATCTCATCAATGTGTGCTCGGAGAAGGTGGATGTGCGGGAGAAGTCGGTGGCGGCGTTTCGCGGGGAGGTGGAGCGGGCGCTGGCGCTGGGCGCGGAGGGATTGGTGTTGCATCCGGGGAGCTTTCGCGGGATGACGCGCGAGGAGGGAATCAAGCTGGCGGTGGAGTCCATTGAGCGGGCGATTGACGGATTGAAGTGGCAGGATGCGCCGGAGTTCCGGATATTGATAGAGAACACGGCGGGCGCGGAGTTCAGCCTGGGTGGGAGCTTTGAGCAGGTGGGCGAGCTGGTGGCGCAGTTGAAGAAGGCGGCGCCGGTGGCGGTGTGTCTGGACACCTGCCACACGCACGTGGCGGGGTACGACATTGTGAGCGCGAGCGGGTACGAGGAGACGGTGAAGCTGGCGGAGAAAGCGTTCGGGTTGGATGCGGTGAAGGTGTGGCATATGAATGATGCGAAGGCGGCGCGGGGTTCGAAGCTGGACCGGCACGAGCACATCGGCAAGGGGACGATCGGGGAGGCGGCGTTTGCGCGGCTGCTGCAGGACAAGCGGTGGGGGCACTGCGCGTTTGTGGCGGAGACTCCGGTGGACGAGCCGGGGGACGAGGCGCGGAATGTGGCGGTGCTCCGCACTCTAGCTGCGCGCTGACGCGCGCCATTCGTTCCATTGTGTGCAGACACGGGTGAACGCCAAGTTTCCTGCTTAGGATAAGTCGCTTGTGCCATGGCGGCAGACTGACAAGCACGTCTGGATGTGGTGGTAAGATTGCGGCGCAGGTTTCGGGAGGGTTCTATGCGTCGTCTAATGGCGGTGGTGTGCGCAGCGGTGGTGATGTGCGCAAGTGTGGCGCGGGCGCAAAGCGCGGGCGGCGTTGTGGGGCAGTTGTTGGGTTCCATCATGGGGCCGATGGTCAACATGATGGAGGCGCCGGTGGTGACTGGCGCACCCTATGCGGGCAAGCACTATCGGCATGAGGAGAAGTCGCTGGCCGACGGAACGAAGATTGCGAAGCACGGCTCGCATCATCTGGTGGAGCGGGACACGGAGGGGCGCGTACGCGAAGAGCATATGCCGATTCCGGGGATGACGGTGGTGTATGTCAAGGATCCGGTGAAGAAGACGCTGACGTTCTGGATTGAAGTCAGCAACACGGACAATGACAAGGCTGCGGCGAAGCAGGCGGAGATGTTCAATGCCTACGAGATGAAGCTGCCGGACGCGAACAAGCTGAAGGGCAAGGTAGTGACGACGGAGGGCGGGGAGCAGTATGTTCCCGAGGACACAGACTGGCAGAAGAAGGATGTGAAGAAGGAGGATTTGGGCCAACAGTCCATGCAGGGGCTGCTGGTGACAGGGACGCGGTGGACGCGGGTGATTCCGGTGGGCAGCGACGGCAACGACGCGCCGATTACGCGGACGCTGGAGGTTTGGTACTCGAAAGATTTGCGGGTGGCCGTGCAGCGGGTGTTGACGGACCCGCGCATCGGGGTGCGGACGTGGGAGCTACAGGGAATTACGCGCGAGTCGCCGGATGGCGCGCAGTTCAAGCCGCCCGCGGGGTACAGCATCAAGACGAACGACCAGATGATGAAAGAGATGAAGGACAAGATGGCTGCCCAAGCCACCGCAGCGCCTGCTGAGTAACGACAGCCGCAGGCATTTACAATCGAAACATTATGGGAACGCAGGACGAGAGCGGGCGTACGCCTGCACAGGACGAGTTGCGGTACACGCCGGCGGAGATTGAGCCGCGCTGGCAGGCGAAGTGGGACGCGGACGCGAAGCTGTACGCCGCCGAGGCGACGGATTGCGGCAAGCCGAAGTACTACGTGCTGGAGATGCTGCCGTATCCGAGCGGGCAACTGCACATGGGGCACGTGCGGAACTACTCGATTGGCGACGCGCTGGCGCGGTTTATGTGGATGCAGGGGTACAACGTGCTGCATCCGATGGGATGGGACGCGTTCGGGTTGCCGGCGGAGAATGCGGCGCTGAAGAACAAGCGGCAGCCGGAGGAGTGGACGCTACAGAACATTGCGGCGATGCGCGTGCAGATGCGGCGCATGGGGCTGAGCTACGACTGGTCCACCGAGGTGACGACGTGTTTGCCGGAGTACTACCGCTGGAACCAATGGTTCTTCCTGAAGATGGTGGAGGCCGGGCTGGCGTACCGCAAGGAGAGCAAGGTCAACTGGTGCAACGAGTGCGCGACGGTGCTGGCCAACGAGCAGGTGGTGGATGGATGCTGCTGGCGGCACGAAGAGACGCCGGTGGAGCAGAGGAGCCTGGAGCAGTGGTTCCTGAGGATTACGAAGTACGCCGATGAGCTGCTGGAGGGCCTGGACAAGCTGGAAGGCTGGCCGGAGAAGGTTCGCACGATGCAGCGCAACTGGATTGGGCGCAGCGAGGGCACGCTGGTGGACTTCAAGGCGGAGACGGGCGAGACGATTACCGTCTTCACGACGCGGGTGGACACGATCTTTGGCGCGACGAGCGTGCAGCTTGCGCCGGAGCATGCGCTGACGAAGGCGTATGCGGCGGGCGATGCGGGGCTGGCGGCGCAGGTGGAGAAGATGGTGGCCGAGCAGAAGGCGGCGAAGGAAGCGGGGGACATCGGCGCGATTGAGAAGCACGGGGTGTTCACAGGGAAGTATGCGGTGAACCCGTACAATGGCGCGACGGTTCCGATATGGGTGGCGAACTACATTCTTGCGGATTACGGGACGGGCGCGATTATGAGCGTTCCGGCGCACGACGAGCGGGACTTTGAGTTTGCGCAGAAGTACGGGATCGCCATCCAGCGCGTGATTGTGCAGCGCGGCGTGGCGGAGCAGCCGGAGCTGCCGTTCTGCGTGGAGGAGAATGCGGAGCTGGTGGATTCGGGCGAGTTCACGGGGCTGAGCGTGGAGGATGCGCAGCGGAAGATGCAGGCGCTGGCCGCGGCGAAGGGATTTGGCAAGGCGGAGACGACGTATCGGCTGAAGGACTGGGGCGTGAGCCGGCAGCGGTACTGGGGCACGCCGATTCCGATGGTGTATTGCGAGCGGGACGGGATTGTTGCGGTTCCGGAGAGCGAACTGCCGGTGGTGCTGCCGCGGCAGGTGGAGATTACGCAGCAGGGCGGGTCTCCGCTGGGACGGGTGGCGGAGTTTGTGAACGCGAAGTGCCCGAAGTGCGGCGGGCCGGCGCGGCGCGAGACGGACACGATGGACACCTTCGTGGATTCGAGCTGGTACTTCTACCGCTACATGGACGCGCAGAACGCTGCGAAGCCGTTTGATGCGGCGAAGGCGGCGTACTGGTTTCCGATCGACCAGTACATCGGCGGGGTGGAGCACGCGATCCTGCATCTGATCTACTCACGGTTCTGGACGAAGGTGATGCGGGACCTGGGGCTGACGAAGAACGACGAGCCGGCGACGCGGCTGTTTACGCAGGGGATGGTGATCAAGAACGGCGCGAAGATGTCGAAGTCGAAGGGGAACGTGGTCTCTCCGGACGACATGATTGCGAAGTATGGGGCGGACGCGACGCGGATGTACTCGCTGTTTGCGGCGCCGCCGGACCGCGACCTGGAGTGGCAGGAGGACGGGGTGGCGGGCATCAGCCGCTTCCTGAGCCGGGTTTATCGGCTGACGATGCGATTTGCGCCGACGGTGAAGGCGCACAATGCGGCGGGCGCGAAGAGTGCGGCGAGCGAGAGAAGTGCGGCGGAGATTGCGTTGCTGCGCAAGCTGCACCAGACGATTGCGAAGATCACGCAGGACTTCAGCGGTCGGTGGCACTTCAACACCTGCATTGCGGCGGTGATGGAGATGGTGAACGCGTTGACGGCGGCGGAGAACGCGGGCGAGTTGGAGAAGCTGCCGGCGGCGGCGCTGGAGGAGATTTTCGCGAGCTTGATTCTGCTGCTGGCGCCGTTTGCTCCGTTTGCGTGCGCGGAGCTGTGGGCGGAGACGGGGCATGCAGGCGTGGTGTTCCGGCAGGCGTGGCCGAAGGCCGACGCGGAGCTGGCGAAGGAAGATGAGATTGAGATTCCGGTGCAGGTGAACGGAAAGCTGGTGGTGGTGATTCGCGTGGCAGCGGGTTCAGCAGATGACGTGGTGCGGGAGACGGCGCTGGCGGATGCGAAGGTGCAGTCACGGATCGCAGGGAAGACGATGGCGAAGGTGATTGTGATTCCGGGCAAGCTGGTGAATCTGGTGGTGCGTTAGATGGCGCAGCAGAATACGCGCGTGACGCAGGGGTTTGTGGGCACACTGGGGCGATGCTGGCGGCGGCCTTCGCTGACACTGATTGAGATTGCGTGGCGATGGGCGGTGGGGATTCCGGCGCTGGTGGGTGCGTTTGTGCTCGCGGGGCGGATTGCGCAGGCGACGCCGCTGGCGGGGACGGGCGTGGAGACGATGACCATCGGCGATCCGATGGGCGCGGCGGTGGCGATGAGTTTGGCGGTGGGAAGGCTTTGGGGGCCGGTGGTGCGCGCGGCGGAGTGGTATGTGCCGATGGTGGCTGCGGCGTGGTGCGTGGCGGCGGGAGTGGGGCGAGGATTTCTGCTGCAGCAGATGACGGGGAAGGCGGCGCGGCGGACGGTGACGGTGATTGTGCTGCAGATGGTGCGGCTGGCGGCGATGGGTGGGACGTTTGCGCTGTGGTTTGCTGTAGTGCGATGGGCGGCGTGGACGCAGATATGGAAGCCGACGATGGCGGGGGCGGAGCCGGGGCTGGTGGGTTACTTTGCGGCGGTGATTGTGGCGTCGCTGGGATTGTTCACGCTGTGGGGCGTGGCGGGGTGGGCGTTCTTTGCGGCTCCGCTGGTGGCGGCGCTGGAGGGTTTGGGGCCGTGGGCGAGCCTGCGGGCGGCGGTGGGGCGGCGGGAGTTGCGCGGGCCGATGGTGGAGGTGGGGCTGGTGATGGGGATTGTGAAGCTGGCGCTGATTGTGCTGGCGATGGTGCTGTCGGCGACGCCGCTGCCGTTTGAGACGGTGACGACGCCTGGGTTCATGCACGGGTGGTATGCGGTGTGCGGTGTGCTGTATCTGGCGGCGAGCGATCTGTTCCACGTGACGCGGGTGAAGGCGTTTGTGGAGTGGTCGGAACGGGCGGTCGAGGCACGATAGACGGGGCCGTGGCAGGGGCGGGTTTCCTCAGCCGGAGGGCGTTTACACTGGGGGCACCGTGAATACATCCACCATTGTGATTCTGGACTTCGGCTCGCAGTACACGCAGCTGATTGCGCGGAGAATCCGCGAGTTCAACGTGTTTTCGGTGGTGCTGCCGTGCACGGCGCACCTGGACGAGGTGCGGGCGCACAAGCCGCTGGGAGTGGTGCTGAGCGGGGGGCCGTCGAGCGTGTATGACGCGGACGCTCCGAAGGCGGACCCGGCGATGCTGAAGCTGGGCGTGCCGGTGCTGGGCATCTGCTACGGGTTGCAGTTCATGGTGCATCACCTTGGCGGGCATGTGACGCCGGGGACGAAGCGCGAGTACGGGCACGCGACGGTGAAGGTGGTGGCGGAGACGGCGCTGTTCAGCGGGTTGGAAAAAGAGCTGGCGGTGTGGATGTCGCACGGGGACAAGGCGGAGCGGCTGCCGGAGGGTTTTGTACTGACGGCGGAGAGCGAGAACGCGATAGCGGGCATTGCGGACGAGAAGCGGCGGATGTGGGCGGTGCAGTTCCATCCGGAGGTGGTGCACACGCCGCAGGGCGCGGAGCTGCTGCGGAACTTTGTGATGGGCATCTGCGGGGCGAAGCCGGACTGGACGGCGGAGCACTTCATTCAATCGACCGTGGAGCGCATCAAGGCGCAGGTTGGGGACGGGCACGCAATCTGCGGACTGAGCGGCGGGGTGGACTCGTCGGTGGCTGCGGTGCTGGTGCAACGGGCCATTGGCGAGCGGCTGACGTGCATCTTTGTGAACAACGGGGTGCTGCGCAAGGATGAGTTCGCGAAGGTGCAGAAGACGATGCGCGAACAACTGAGGTTGCGGGTGGTGGCGGCGGACGCGAGCGAGTTGTTTCTGGGGCGGCTGGCGGGGGTGACCGATCCGGAGACGAAGCGGAAGATCATCGGCAACACGTTCATCGAGGTGTTCGACGACGAGGCGGCGAAGATCCTGAAGGCCGACGCGGGCGCGGATGTGGCGTGGCTGGTGCAGGGAACGCTATATCCGGACGTGATCGAGTCGAGCAGCGTTAAGGGGCTGAGCCAGACGATCAAGAGCCATCACAACGTAGGCGGACTGCCGGCGAACATGAAACTGAAGCTGATTGAGCCGCTACGCGACCTGTTCAAGGACGAGGTGCGGCGCATCGGGCGCGACATGGGGATGCCGGAGGAGATACTGGAGCGGCAACCGTTCCCCGGGCCCGGGCTGGCGGTGCGGATACTGGGCGAGGTGACGGCCGCGCGGGTGGCTCTGTTGCAGGAGGCGGATGCGATTGTGGTGGAGGAGATCAAGGCGGCGGGGCTGTACCGCAAGCTGTGGCAGAGCTTTGCGGTGCTTCTGCCGGTGAAGTCGGTGGGCGTGATGGGCGACCAGCGGACGTATGCGTACACGTGCGCGGTGCGGGCTGTGCACAGCGAGGATGGGATGTCGGCCGACTGGGTGCATCTGCCGTACGAGGTGCTGCAGCGCATGAGCAGCCGGATTGTGAACGAAGTGAAGGGAATTAACCGGGTGGTGTACGACATTACGAGCAAGCCGCCGGGAACGATTGAGTGGGAGTAGCGGGGGGCGGGTGGGGGTAGGCGGGGCGATTCCCAAAATGGGAATATTTTCGTGATTCCCCCCAAAGTGGTGATTGCCAGAGAGTTGCCGCTGGGGTGAGACTGTGAAGAACGCAGTAAACGGGGTCGCCAAGGGACATGATCGAACACGCGCTGCATACGGCCAGCTTCCTGCTGTTGTGCTTTTATGCGACGGCGCTGTGGGTGGTGTGCGCGGGGAGTCCGCGGCTGCGGGGGATGCGTGTGCTGGCGGCCGGGTATACGGTGGCGCGGGTGGGGGGGGCGTTCAAACTGGTGCCGGGGTGGGAGACGTCGCCGACGGCGGACCTGATGGTGTCTGTGGGCGTGATAGTGTGCATCGTGATGATGCGGTATGCGTTCCTGCGCATTCTGGAGGTACGGCCGGAGAGCGAGGCCGTGTGGGCGCTGACGTGCACTGTGGTGACGGTGTTGCTGGTGGGGTTGAATGTGACAGGGCATTCGCTGGCGCGGACGGCGGCGGCGTCTGGGCTGCTGGGAGTGCTGGGAATCATGAACTGCCGTCTGCTGCTGGGGCGAGCACCGCAGGCGCTGCGGTTGCCGGCGCGGGGGCTGGCGCTGGTGCATCTGCTGTATGCGCTGCGCTCGCTGGGACGGATGGCGTTTATTGTGGCGACGCATCATACTCCGGAGACGGTGGGCGCGTTGCTGCCGGTGGTGAGCGTGGGGGCGTCGCTGATGGTGTACGCGCTGACGCCGCTGGGGGTGTTGTGGATGGCGGCGACGAGCTTGCAGGGTGAACTGGAGGCGCTCTCTTCGACGGACCCACTGACGGGCGCGCTGAACCGGCGGGCGTTCGACGAGAAGGGGCGCACGGAGATGGAGCGGAGCCGGCGGCACCGGCTGCCGATGGCGGTGGTGGAGATGGACGTGGACCACTTCAAGCAACTGAACGACAGCCACGGACACACGACGGGCGACCGCGTGCTGCAACGGCTGGCCGAGCAGGTGGGCCAGCAACTGCGGACGACGGATGCGCTGGCGCGCTTCGGCGGGGACGAGTTCATGCTGCTGCTGCCGGTGACGACGCTGGAGGGGGCGCGGGAGATGGCGGAACGGTTGCGCGAGGGCGTGGAGCAGATGGTGGTGGAGGCGCAGGCGGAGCGCGTGAAGGTGCGGGCAAGCTTTGGGGTGGCGGCGATGGCCGCTCCGGAGGAGAACGCGGAGGCGGACCCGGAGGCGTGGGAGACGCTGCTGGAGCAGGCCGACGACGCGCTGTACCGCGCGAAGAAGAAGGGTCGGAACCGGGTGGAGTAGGGCGCGCTACGGGTGCACGGTGACGGAGTGTAGGTCGCTAGCGGGAGGGCTGGCTCCGGGAGCGGCGCAGACCATGACCAGTTGAAGATCAACGAGGCGCTTGTCGTCGTTGATGAACTGCTTCCAACCCAAGGAGCAGCCGTCGAGAGAGTGGAGCGCAGCGGCGTTGGCCTTCAGGAATCCGAGGACATAGGAGAGGCTATAGGGGTCGCCGGGGTGCAGAGTCCAGGCCTTGCGGAACTCGCCATTCTGGAATCCGTCCACTCCGGCGAGGGTGTAACCGTGGAAGGTGTAGCGCGGGCCGGCGTTGACGGTGACGGTGTAGCTGACCAGATGGGCGGCGGGGTCGGTGTGCGGCTCGATGCTGGTCTTGGCGGCCATGTAGCCGCGCAGTTCCATGGCGTGCTCCAGACGGATGCGGGTCTGTTCGAGGGCAGTGAGTGAGGGGGTGTGGCTGGGCTGGAGCAGGGAGAGACTGGCGAAGTCGTCGGCGGTGAGTTCGGGGGAGCCGGGCCAGTTGACCTGGGAGATGGTGTAGCGCGGGCCCAGGGTGACGGCGAGCGAAGCATCCACTTGGAGCGCGCCATCGGCGAGCTGGGGCGGATCGTACTGGAGCGGGGAGACGACGGCGTCGAGGAAGCCGCTGTCCTGGAGCGTACCGGCGATGTCGTGGTGCAGCAGCGCGGGCGAAAGCGTGACGGTGAAGTCCTGCTTGAGGCGGGCGCGGCGGGCGGGCTCGATGGACTTGGCGATTTCAGGCGGAAGGCCGTCGAGGCGCAGGTTGCGCAGCAGCACGGGCGGGTCGGTGATGGTGAATTGTACGCAGTCCACCTTTGTGTTGTGGGGGTCGCTGCCGCCGGGTGTGGCAGTAATGGTGACGGTAAAGCCCTTGGCTGCGACCATGGCGGTGAGGTCGTCGATGAGCGCATCTTGCATTTTGCCGCTCTGCGGCACAAGCGTGGTGAAGAGCGGATGGCGCTTGTGCAGTTCTGCGGCGAGGTCGGAGGGCGACCACCAAGGGAAGTTGTCGTAGACGGCCGGCAGCAGGCTGTTGGCGGTCATGGGCGTGAGCTTGTAGCTGATGGACTGGCCGTTGAAGAGGATGCCGATGTTGAGGAAGAAGCCGGTGTCCACCAGGCGCTGCGCGCCAGCGTTGACGTCGTCGAGGGTGACGGTCTTGCCCGGGGTGAGGCCGGAGGTTGCGAGCAGCGCGGCGCGGTCGAAGGCGGGCGCGCCGGTGAAGAGGATGCTCTGCGGAGTGTAGGTTTGCGCGAGGAGCGGCACGCTGAACACAAGGAGGGCGGCGGAGACAGAGAGACGGCGCGGACGGAGGTTCATGGTTGGAAACAATGTATACGAAAACGGTTGCGAGGCAAGAAAAAGCCGCGACCGAATGGCCGCGGCTTTTGTGTTGATGGAGGTGCGGGCGCTTACTGGGCGATCTTGTCGTGCCAGGAGTGCGCGCCCTTGAGGGCGTTGTTGACGTTGTTGATGTTCTCGACGCCGGTGGTGAGGAGCCACTGCTCGAAGGCCTTGGCGCCCTGCTTGGCGTAGATGGCGATGCCATCCTTCCAGGTGGCGCGTCCGCAGAGCACGCCGTTGTAGGTGGTGCCGCTCTCGTTGGCGAGCTCCAGGGTCTCGATGAAGACGGGGTTGGAGACGCCGGCGGAGAGGTAGATGAAGGGGAGGCTGGTGGCCTTGGCGGCGGCGCGGAAGTGGTCGAGCGCCTGGGCGCGGGTATAGGCCTCGGCACCCTTGAAGGCCTTGGTGCCGCTGACGAACTCCATGTTGATGGGCACCTCGACCTTGAGGACATCTACGCCGTACTTGGGCTTGGAGAACTCGATCATGGTGTCGGTGACGAGGATGGGCTTGCGCTTGGCGAAGGCCACGGACTTCTCGTCGCCGCCGTCCTTGTCGTAGCAGATGAACTCGGCGAAGAAGGCGATGTCGAGGGCGGCGCACTCGGCACCGACGCGCTCCATCCAGGCGTGCTTGATCTCGTTGACCTCGGGCTTGTCGTCCGGAGCGTAGTAGAGGAGAATCTTGACGGCGTCGGCGCCGGCTTCCTTGAGGCGGAGGACGCTCCATACATCAAGCAGGTCGGGCAGGCGGCCGGGGGTGTTGGCGTCGTAGCCGGTCTTCTCATAGGCCAGCAGCAGGCCCTTGCCGTTGCGCTTCTTGGAGGCGGGCAGGCCGAACTCGGGGTCGAGCAGGATGGCCGAGGCGTGGCGGGTGAGGATGTCGGTGACGAGGACCTTGAACTCGGCGAGGTCGGCGGCGGTGCACTCGGAGCCGCGCTCCTTGGAGAGGGACTTCTGCAGCGAGCCGCGCTGGTCCATGGCGGCGGCGGCGATGACGCCGCGGGAATCGGAGAGGGCCTTGAGACAGGCCAGTTTGCCAGGGGTCAACTTCTTCATGGTGGTGTGTGCTCCTAAGGGGGTGTTTGGGTGAGAAATGTCCTTCATAGATAGTTTAGCGCGGGCTGGCTAGGAAAATGTGACGGGGGTCACAGGTCCTGCGCGGACTGCGATACGCTCGCTTCGCTCGCCAATTGTGCGAATTGTTATCGGGGTTGGGTGAACACGCGGACTGTTGCTTGGGAAGCGGCAGGCGGTGTCGGCGTTGAGATTAGAAGACCGCAGAAACCAGCCTACTTGCCGGCTTCGATGGCGGAGCGCTGGAGGTCGAGCAGATCGGTGATGCCCTTGGCGGCGAAGTCGAGCATGGTGAGGAGGGTGTCGCGGCTGAAGGCGGCGCGCTCGGCGGTGGATTGGACCTCGACGAACTCGCCGGCGGCGGTCATGACGACGTTGCTGTCCACCTCGGCGCGGGAGTCCTCCTCGTAGGCGAGGTCGAGCAGGACGTTGCCGTCGAGGAGGCCGACGCTGGTGGCGGCGACGAGCTGGCGCATGGGTGAGCGCTTGAGGGTTCCGGCGGCGACGAGGCGGTTGAGGGCGATGGCGAGGGCGGCGCAGGCGCCGGTGATGGCGGCGGTGCGGGTGCCGCCATCGGCCTGCAGGACGTCGCAATCGAGGATGATGGTGCGCTCGCCGAGGGCCTCGAGGTCCACGACGGCGCGCAGGCTGCGGCCGATGAGGCGCTGGATCTCGTGGGTGCGTCCGCCGATCTTGCCGCGCTCAGCCTCGCGCGGGGAGCGGGTAAGCGTGGCACGGGGCAGCATGCCGTACTCTGCGGTGACCCACCCGCGGCCGGAGTTGCGCATCCATGCGGGGACGTTGGTGTCCACGGTGGCGTTGCAGAGGACGCGGGTGTTGCCGGCCTCGATGAGGATGGAGCCTTCGGCGGTGGGGATGAAGCCGGGGGTGAGTCGTGTGGGGCGGAGGGCGTCTGCGGCGCGGTCGCCGGGGCGGAAGATTGCGGAGGGCATGAGGAGATTGTAGGGGAAGGGAGGGGGTGGAGGGTTGGGCGGGGCGTGGACCGAATCGGGATATCTTTCCCAAATTGAAACCACAGAGGATAACTATTGTGGATTGAGTATTTACTGCTGGGCGAGGAGGGAGTAGAAGGGGAATAGGTTCCGAAACGGGAACACCACGACGGGAAAGATGGTGGAGACCGGGTTGGGAACGGATGTTGCAAGTGCTTGATGTGATTTGAGTTCATTGTTTCTCCCAAGTTTGGCATGCAAGTTGCTAAACGAATTGTGTGTGCCACTTCGATACAGCCGGATGAGCCGGTGTTTTGAAGTGGGACAGGCTGGCGCGCTGTTGAGGCGGGCGCGCCGCTGAAAGGGAGAAGCGATGACGGACACGGAACAGGACCAGCGGTTGCGGACGGCGGCGGGAGCGGCGCGCGATGGAGTGGGTGTGCGCGCGGAGTGGAGCGGGAGTCGCGAAGCGGTCTTCGGGGAGCCGGGGTTTGTGGAGCGGCGGATGGGCGTGGCGCCGCGGCCGGCGATGCATGTGATGGTGGTGGACGACGACGCGGCGGTGCGGTCGGCGTGCGGCGAGATTGCGCGGCAGATGGGATTTGTGGTGCACGCGGCGGACAGCGTGGAGGCGGCGCGCGCGGTGCTGAAGCATCAGGTAGTGGACGTGCTGCTGCTGGACTTGAAGCTGCCGGGCACGGGCGGGGGGCTGGCGCTGCTGGAGGAGGTGAAGCTGCTGCATCCGGAGACGGCGGTGCTGGTGATGACGGCGTTTGCGACGGTGGCGTCGGCGGTGGAGGCGATGCGCATCGGCGCGAATGACTATCTGACCAAGCCGTTTGCGATGGACGAGCTGCAGGTGGTGCTGGAGCGTGCGGGCGAGCGGCGGAGCTTCGACATCGAGAGCCGGCGGCTGCGGGAGAAGCTGCGGACAAACGAGGGGATGGGCAACCTGATTGGGCGTTCGCCGGCGATGGAGAAGCTGTACCGCATTCTGTCGAAGGTGGCGTACTCGACGCATCCGGTGCTGATATTGGGCGAGAGCGGGACGGGCAAGGAGCTGGTGGCGCGGGCCATCCACTGCAACGGGATGAGCGCGGACAAGCCGTTTGTGCCGGTGGATTGCGGGTCGCTGGTGCCGACACTGATTGAGAGCGAGCTGTTCGGGTATGTGAAGGGCGCGTTCACGGGCGCGGCCAAGGCGAAGGACGGGCTGATGGTGGCGGCGGAGGGCGGCACGGTGTTTCTGGACGAGATTGGCGAGCTGCCGCTGGATCTGCAATCCAAACTGCTGCGCGCACTGCAGGAGAAAGAGGTGCGCCCCGTAGGCGCGACGCACGCGGTGCCCATCAACGTGCGGATACTGGCGGCGACCAACCGCGATCTGGCGGTGATGGTGGAGCAGGGACGCTTCCGCAAGGATCTCTATTTCCGGCTGAACGTGGTGAACCTGAAGATTCCGCCGCTGCGGGAGCGTAAGGGCGACATCCCGCTGCTGGCGGCGCACTTCATGGAGCGGATGCGGAGGGAGCGCGGTGTGAACTACACCTTCAGCGACGAGGCTCTGCGGCTGATGACGGAGTACGAGTGGCCGGGCAACGTGCGGGAGCTGGAGAACGCGATTGAGCGGGCGTGCGCACTGTCGAGCGGGCCGGTGCTGCACCTGGGCGACCTGCCGAGCCAGATGCAGGAGCATCGGCTGCAGATGCGGCGCGGCGCGCCGGAGGGTTCGGCGCTGGACCGCGCGGCCGGCAGCAGCGGCGCGGAGGTGCGCTCGATTGCGGAGATGGAGCGCGACGCGATTCTGGAGACGATCCGCAAGCTGAACGGCGACAAGATGTCTGCGGCGAAGCTGCTGGGCATCGGCAAGACGACGTTGTACCGCAAGTTGAAGGAGTACGGCGTGGAGGGATAGAGGCAGCGAGTCAGCAAGTCAGCAAGTTAGCGAGTCAGTGGAGAAGCGGGAGCGACGAGCTGAAGGCGGAAACGGCGTTGAAACGGTTGTTGGGAGGCGAGCGATGGCGGAGAACAAGGCGAATGAAGGCGTGAAGAGCGTGCTGCTGGTGACGCAGATGATGGGCGCGGAGAACTGCGCGCGGGCGCTGGAGACGCAACTGGGGATGGAGGTGCATGTGGCGGCGACGCGGCGCGAGGCGCTGGCGGCGCTGCGCAAGCGGGAGTTCAGCGTGGTGGTGCTGGAGGATGCGCTGGCGGTGAGCGATGTACAGGGCGCGGAGATGATTTGGCAGCACGCGGGCACGGCGCTGCCGGTGCAGGTGAACTTCGCGATTTCGGGGACGGCGCGGCTGGTGCGGGAGGTGCGGTCGGCGCTGACGCGCGGGGCGCAGCAGCAGAGCGTGGCGCGGCGGGCGGCGGCGCTGGAGATGGAGAGCGAGCTGCGCACGGCGGTGACGGGGATTCTGCTGGAGACGGAGCTGGCGCTGCGCGAGCCGCAGGTTCCACCGGCGGTGGAGGCGAAGCTGCGGCATCTGGCGGAGCTGGCGGGGGGATTACGGGAGAGATTGAGGGCGTGAGCTGATGGGAATTGCACAAGTCTTGTTGCGGGGGATGAGTTCTGTGTAAGACAAGAGCAGGAGAAGGAAAATTTGGGGAAACAGGTATGCTGTCCCCGTATTTCTCAACTAGTATTATGGAAAATCAATTGAAACCGTTCAGAACAAAAAAAATAGTGTTTCTGGGAGAGCAAGATGGCCCTGCGGAACGTGAATTAAAGTTTAAACTGGCGGAGTGTTTATCGTCGTATGAGAATGTCGACTCGGCCTTTCTGGCCCGCATATCTCTTCGGGAAATATCAACGCCACAAGTAGCGCTCTGTCTGAACGGTGGAGAGAATAATGCATTGGAGCTAGTGGAATGTGTTGGGAAGGTGTTTGGTAGATTATTCAAGACCACGCAGCATCTTGAAGTTGTATTCCTTACCAAAGAACAACTTGAAGAAATCAAACGAGTTGCAAAATCGTTTTACCCCTCCCTTTGCCAAAAACCCATCAGGATATGATTTATTTAAGATATGGTTGTCCGGAGTTTGTAAGGCGAATGATTACTTGATGGGCTTATGGTTGAGAAGCCAAATGCTTCTCGCGTAGCACAGCGTGAAAGGCGGTAAGGTGGCTAGCTCTAACGGCAGCAGGTACCGAGGCAAGCATTTCAATCCTCACAGAGAACCTTGAAGGAGTTCTATCCAGAGCAGGTTCGGCTGTGGGGAATCAGGGAGCTAGAGTCGCTAGTCGAGAAGTTGCAGAAGCGGCGGCTAAGAAATGGGTTGGCGATGGAGCAAGGCCGCTTCTAGATCGTGGAACTGGTAGAGTGATTGGAGAAGAAAGCGCGGATGGTACCAAAATAGCCCGGTGGACCAGCGCGGATTACATTAATCTGGTCAACAAGCTCACCGGCAGCAACCTTCATCTGAGATGGTGAGTATGACAAACGCTGATTTGGAATGTCTCAAAGCTAACGTGGATAGGTATGTTGAGATTGACACAAAGGACGGAGAACATTTGGTCATCAAGGTAATCTACGTCTTCGATCAGGAGTCCGATCCCGATGTGTTTTTCGACTTAGCCCCTCAAAATGTGGATGCCATCTCTACGAAACCTACTTCAGGATACTCTCTTCCCCTTGCTGACATCATCGCAGTACGTGTGCCTCGCCAAAACTCCATCCGGCCGTGATTTAGCAATCTTAGTCGTTAGTTAATAGACCGGGTGGAAGGACAGTTTTACTGCCTGCGGGCTTCAACGTTTAGGTCGGCGAAGGCGAAATAATAGGGTATTTGTGGCTATTTACGGCACGGCTAAAGCCGTGCCCTTGACGAAAACAAAGGCCCGGGGCTAAAGCCCGCCCTTTTCTTCACTGATTCAGGGGCCTAAAGGCTCCTGCTCCCTCCGAAAAGACAAGAGCAACGGCGGTTTGCACTGCGGTCGGGATGATGACGAAAACAAAAACAACGATTCAGTGAGGAAGTCTGAATCAGTGTGGGTGATTCGATTATCCTCTGGATCCTTCGACTCGCTACGCTCGCTCAGGATGACAGTTCAGGAATATTGATTCAATGGGGATTTGTGGCTGTGTTGGCGCAGTGAGATTCTTCGCTACGCAGAAAACAGATACAGGTCCTTCGACTCGCGCTCTGCGCTCGCTCAGGATTTCGCCTGCGGGCTCAGACGCCCGCAAAGCGGCTCAACTCAGAATGACAAACAGGAAAACAATGCTGCCTGCCCACCCTTCGCCAGAAAGAAGCGAAGGATGGGGCACCCGATTACGCTCCCAAGTCTCAGGCGCGAGACATGGGGCACACCTTCATGGGCGGGAGTTCGGTAAGCTCAAGGTGTGCGGGCTGCGCGGGAGCGCGGCGCGCGACGAAGAATGACAACGGGGAGAGATATGTCCATCAAGACCATCAGCAGCCGGGAGGTGTACCGCAATCCGTGGACGCGGGTGCGGGAGGACGTGATTGAGCGGTCGAACGGCAGCCGCGGCATCTACGGGGTGATTGAGAAGGATCCGTGCTGCATCGTGATTCCGCTGGAGGAGACGGCGGAGGGGGACTTTGTATATCTGGTGGAGCAGTACCGTTACACGCTGGGGGTGCGGTGCAAGGAGTTTCCGCAGGGAGGGTGGGAGACGGCGGAGGTGGACGCGCTGGAGATGGCGCGGGGCGAGCTGCGCGAGGAGACCGGACTGGTGGCCGAGCGGATGGACAAGCTGGCGCGGTTCCAGATTGCGTACGGGGTGATGAACCAGGAGCAGCATGTGTATCTGGCACGGGGGCTGAAGCACGGGGAGACCGATCCGGATCCGGAGGAGCATGATCTGGTGTTGCTGCGGGTTCCGGTGGCGGAGCTGGAGCGGATGCTGGTGGAGGGGGAGATTCTGGACAACTGCACGGCGGCGGCGTGGGGGATATACAAGCTGCGGCGGGAGCAGGGGACGATTTAAAGACAGCGAGTCAGCAAGTCAGCGAGTCAGCAAGGCAGCGAGACAGCGAGTCAGCGAGACAGCGAGACAGCGAGGCAGCGAGTCAGCAAGGCAGCGGCAGAGGCAAGAGCAGAGGCAACGGCTTCTGGGCCAGATGGATGCGTGCGGCACGAAGGTAGTACTACCGTGGGAGTCAGAGTGTGGGATATGGCCGAAGTGTGAACCAATCTGCGATGCCGATTTGGGACGGGGCGGGAACCTTGGGAGTGACTGAAATAGAGGCGGGAGCGGACGATTTTTCTTTCACGGCGCGGTTTCTTTCAGGTACGTTGATGGTGGAATTGTGTATATGAACTTGCCCGTTCGCAGACAAGAGAGACCTTTTGGGACGTGGGAGTGGGTGACGCTGGCGGCGTATGCCGTGGTGGCGGGGGTGGGGGTGCATCTGCACCAGAGCTGGGCCGGGGAGGCGCAGGACTGGCTGACGGCGCGGGACACGACGCTGGGTGGACTGCTGGAGCGGCTGCACTACGAGGGCGCTCCGACACTGTGGCACCTGATTCTGTGGACGCTGGCGCACGCGGGGTTCACGTTTGGCGCGGTGCAGTGGGTGTGCGCGGGGATTGCGACAGTCGGGTTGGCGGTGTGGCTGCGGCACTCGCCGATGCCGCGGTACCTGAAGCTGGTGTTTCCGTTCACGTTCTACATGGCGTACCAGTACGCGGCGATGGTGAGCGGGTATGTGCTGTTCCCGCTGCTGGTGTTTACGGCGTGCGGGCTGATTGGCAGCCTGGATGTGAAGGGGAACCGCGTGCCGCGTCCGGTGGCGACGGCGCTGGCGCTGGGGCTGCTGGCGAACCTGAGCCTGTATGGATGGATGTGCGCGGTGGGGCTGGCGTTGGTGTACGGGGAGCGTTGCTGGCGGATGGATTGCGTGCTGCTGCAGGGGGGGCGGCACAAGCGGCGTTGCTGGGCGGGAGCTGGGCTGCTGGCGGTGATGCTGGCGGTGGCGGCGGCAACGGCGTGGCCGGCGCAGGATGTGGCGTTCATTGCCAGCATCAAGCAGTTGCCGTCGGTGCAGGCGATGCTGGACATGAAGCAGCCGGCGATCAACAACGGCGGAGGACGGCAGACGTCTTGGTTCGTGATTGAGCGGGCTGCGCCGGGCGAGCGGCCGCCGGCGGGTGCGGCGTGGCAGCAGAGCCTGTGGCGTTCGTGCCGGCTGGGGACGGGGGCGGCGCATCCGTACCGGACGCGGAAGATGCTGTACGCGGTGTCGCTGCTGCTGTTCCCGCTGTCCACCTTCTCGGTGCTGGCGTATCTGGTGGTGGCGACGCTGATCTACCGCTGCACGTGGCACCGGTTCCGGACGTCGTGGCTGCCGTATGCGCTGGTGTTTATGGGCTGCATGACGGTGTTCTGCACGGAGCGCATTGCGGGGCTGCTGATGATTGCGCTGATGGCGGTGGCGTGGGTGAGCTGGCAGCAGCGGCTGCCGCTGCGGCGGACTCCGCGGTGGATGGAGATGCTGCTGCGGGCGAGCCTGGCGACGGTGCTGGTGGTGCAGGTGGGATGGACGGCGCATGCGCTGTGGAGCGAGGCGCATCAGGCGTACAGCGGCGACCGGATGGCGGCGCGGTACTTGCAGGAGAGTGCGCGGGGCAAGCGGGTGGCGGGATTCTACTCGCTGGCGGCGGGGCCGGAGCTGTACTTCGACCGGAAGATCTACTTCAACCAGCCGACGAGCTACTGGCCGTTCAGCATGGACGCGCGGATGAACCTGAGCCAGTCGCAGGTGCTGGCGGCGCGGCCGGACTATGTGGTGATCGGCACGCGAGGGTATCTGCAGGATGTGGTGCTGAACCAGGTGGCGACGGTGATGAACACCAGCGGGAACTGGCCGGGCGATCTACAGCGCATCGGGGATTACTTTGAGGCGCATGGATACCGCGAGACGCACCGGTTCTGCGGGGTGACGCCGATGCGCGGCGGTTACAACAACAAGCTGTGCCAGGTGATATTAGAGCCGGCGCAGTAAAGAAGAAAACAACTTATCGCGGTTAGCTCTTAGCGTTTGGCTAAGAGCTAATTTCTGAAGCGTGGCGCAGTGTTGAAGAGCACCCCCCCCTCCCCCCCCTCCCCCCTTACCAGTGGCAATGTCTTTTCTTTTGTTGGATATAAGGGGGCAATAATATACTTGACTGACTCTGGTCAGTGTGCTACCTTAGATTCATTATGAACAGCCCTAAGACATTACTCGAAGCAATTCAATACTTTAGCGACGCTGAGAACTGCCGCCAATTCATGATTCAGGTGCGGTGGGCTGATGGCATTGTGCGCTGCCCACACTGCGGCTCAGACAAGGTGACATATCTGGACAAGGCGAAGGTGTACCGCTGCTACGGCAATCACCCCAAGCAGAAGTTCTCGCTCAAGGTTGGCACTGTGTTTGAGGACTCGCCCATCGGTTTAGAGAAGTGGCTTCCCGCATCGTGGCTGCTATCGAACTGCAAGAATGGCATTAGCTCCTATGAACTCGCCCGCGCAATTGGCGTGACACAGAAAAGCGCATGGTTCATGCTGCATCGCATCCGCACCGCCATGAAAGATGAGCCGACTCGCCCGATGGGCTGGACTCCTAACGATCCGGTGGAGATTGACGAGTGCTACATCGGCGGCAAGCCTAAGAATATGCACTCCAAGCGTCGTAACGCTGCCAAGCAGCAAGACCACAAGGCCGTGGTGTTTGGGATGCTCACCCGCCGTACCAAAGAGGTTCGCGCTCTGGTCGTACCGAACGCCAAGAAACCGGCCTTGTTTGGTGCAATCCAGAAGCACATCGGCAAGCGTTCCACCATCTACTCCGACCAGTTCTCTACGTACCACGACCTGAAAGACGTGAACGAATACGTCCACAAAACCGTCAATCACATGGTCGAATACGTGAACGGCAAGGTTCACACGCAGGGCATTGAGAACTTCTGGTCGCTGTTGAAGCGCAGCCTCGCCGGAACATACGTCACGGTTGAGCCATTCCATCTCGACCGTTATCTTGACGAACAGGTATTCCGCTACAACAATCGTCGCAAGATGAACGATGGCGGGAGATTTAGCAAGATGCTTTCGCAAGTCGCTGGTAAGCGTTTGACGTACGCTGAATTGACCGGGAAGGAGGTAGGGGCGACTTTCTAGGCCGAGGCAGAATCGCGGGAAGCGGAAATAGTTCTCTTTGCAGCTTTCTCCGCCGCAAGTTTCTCTTTTATTTTTGAATGAGGGACGGCCACAAGCCGTCTCATAAAATCTGTGAACTGCGCGAAATCACCCGTCTCATTCTTGGCGGAAGGGTTGGGGTGATTTGCCATAGTCCACTGCTCCCTGAGCCGTATGGTATCACACGGCGGAAAGGGGGTATGATTCTCGTGTCGAATGTCAACCGCTACTGGGAGTGCGAGGATTTAATGCTGACGAATAAGCCCACTCGCAAACCGCGACAGCTAATACAGACGGTGCCCACGTATACGATTCCAGAAGCTGCCGCCTTTCTGGCTATAAACCAGCGCACACTTTTTTCTTGGTATGAAGGCCATGAGCCAATCCTGAAGGCTTCGGGCTTCTATGGAGACATTCATCTGCTTTCCTACCGTGATTTGGAAGAAGCCTACAGGGTCTATCTGTTGAGGGAGAGGTTCGGCTTTTCCTTGCAGTTCCTTAGGGTGTCAATGCGGAATGCCCGCGCCATGTTCCGCTCTCAACACCCCTTGCAGCGCGTCGATGCAGTGAAGGAATGGTTGCAAGACCTCATATATGAACAGCCCGCTCGCGGTGGTAAGCCGCGCACGGTAACGTCGCTGGGACAGCACCCCGGACAACGGGTTATCAAAGAAGTTGCCGACATGTTTTCTGAGCGCATTGACAATGAGGGCTTTATTTTTCCATGGCGTTTTGCCTCAACAGACAGGACTAGCCGACCTGTATCCATAAACCCCAACATTATGTCGGGGCGATTGGTGGT
>Ga0316219_1001217_pt1 | contig 28795 bp, 14 predicted proteins | sample TBH18003PmetaG_FD_203635 | JGI IMG/M metagenome (GOLD analysis project Ga0316219, IMG submission 203635) | Freshwater microbial communities from Trout Bog Lake, Wisconsin, USA - TBH18003P | ecosystem: Environmental > Aquatic > Freshwater > Lake > Hypolimnion/Profundal zone | place: USA...
TAGCTCAATAATAAAATCTTCTTGTTTTTCCATTTACCATTCTAAACGAATTAGGGGCAAAAAAGGGAGCAATGTTTGGGGATTTAGAGCTAGTTATAACTAGTAAGTGTTAGTAGAAGCAAAATTAATTTCAATTAAATCAATAAGATGCAAAAACAAAGCCTTAAGAGATTAGCCGTAGCGCCTATGATTGAGTGGACAGATCGTCATTGCCGTTCTTTTCACCGCACCTTATCTAAAGATGCAGTGCTGTATTCAGAAATGGTCACGACAGGGGCGCTGCTGCACGGCGATGTGCCGCGTCATTTGGATTTCTCAGAAGATCAGCATCCAGTTGTTCTCCAGTTGGGCGGCAGTGAGCCGAGTGACTTGACTAAAGCTGCTACGTTCGCACAGCAATGGGCCTATGATGAAATAGATTTAAATTGCGGCTGCCCTTCTGAGCGGGTGCAGCGAGGTGCCTTTGGCGCCTGTCTGATGGCTGAACCTCAGCTAGTGGCGGATTGCGTCAAGGCCATGAAACAAGCGGTAGATATTCCGATTTCGGTAAAGCACCGTCTTGGCTTGAATGAGATGGATGCCGCCCATTCAGAAAAAGATTACCAATTTGCTCTGGATTTTATTTTGGCTGTAGCGGATGCAGGCGCTAGCCAGGTCACCATTCATGCAAGAAATGCTATCTTAAAAGGTTTATCGCCCAAAGAGAATCGCACCAAACCGCCTTTGCGTTATGAGGTAGCGGCGCGACTGCGCCTTGATGCAAAAAAGCACTTTCCTGGGCTAAGAGTGTTACTCAATGGGGGCCTAGAAAATAATGAGCAAATTGCAGCCCATTGGGATGATTTCGACGGTTTCATGGTGGGTAGGGCGGCATATCATTTTCCAGCGATGTTATTAGGGTGGGATGAGCTACTTTCTTCCAATGGAGAAGCGGCTGGGTACTTGTTTAGTGAGAATGAATGGCATCGCGTACAAATTGCCTTGGTCAAACAGGTTCAGGCCTGGTTTGAGGAATGCCAAGCTAAAGGCAAACCTTTTTATATTGGCGCCTTTACCCGCCATATCTTAGGCTTAGCCCATGGCCGTGCCGGTTCACGCTACTGGCGCCAACGCTTATCTGATCACCATTCTTTAGCAAAGGTGCAAAGTCGAGCTGCCATCGCTGATTTCTTTTTGGACGCCAGTTTAACCCTAGGGGATTGGGCGGGTTTTGAGCTTCCATATGATTAACTATTGGCGCAAATGGGTGGGTAAAGGGTTTTTTGACAGTAATTAAGCGTAAAAGCTATAATCTTGGATCTACGATGGCGGACGTAGCTCAGTTGGTAGAGTCCCAGATTGTGATTCTGGTTGTCGCGGGTTCGAGCCCCGTCGTTCGCCCCATCTAGAGCAAGAATCTCTTGCTCAGCACTGTATCTTCATACAGACCAAAAATCCTTTAGCAATTTCCTGGTTAGAAGTAACTCCCCCTGTAAGGCTACCAATACGAGTGGCTAATGCAGGAGAAATGGAAGAGGAAATGTAAGAGGACGAGCTAAGTTAATCAGCATTTTAGAATAAGCCTAGATTAAAAAAATAGACATTTTCCAAAGGTTTTCTCAATCAAAAATTCTATTGTTATTTTTAATAACATAATTTAATATTAATTTAGATATTATTTATTAGTATTTTGTAGAATGCAGAATCATTGCAGTCTTGATGTTGAGAAATGGTTTTATAACCGGATTAAATTTAATGGCTAAAAAGTTAGCTTTAAACTGCGTTAGTATCTGCGCAGCCTTTATTTTGTTTCCAAATTAGCGAAGGGCGCTTGTTTTATGAATTTGCATGCCTCATATGATCTTGACCAAATCAAGGGGATGGGCTTTAGGGTATGGCGTCTTTAGATTTCACTCTCTCCAAGGCTTAAGAAAAGATCCTGGCTTTCCGCCGATGAATTGATGTTAATGGATAACATCTAGACCAGCTTTTTTGCTTGATCCAGAAAAATAGTAGATAAGTACCATTTTATCGAATTGATAATCCTTTTTTTGGAGATTCGATAGCGAAAATAATCACTTATACTTTGCCTCCATGACCTCGTGTTTGGGTTCACTCATGCCCGTTTGAAAAAACTCCTCTTCTCTTAGTGCTTAGACCTTCTTTTGACAAATTTCACTCTAGCGAAACTATTAGAACCTCAGAATGACAAACTGATTCTGAAGGCAATTCTTTGGATGGTTGCCTATGCCCTGATCGCTCAATTTTTATCCAATTATTTTTCAGGTCCCTTTGGTGAATGTCCGATTTGGATACCCGCTGGAATTGGTTTGGGGATGGTACTAACCCTAGGGGTAAGAAGTTGGCCATTTGTTTTGATGGGGGCCATGCTCGGGGAAATGGGGGGCGGCTTAGCCTTTCCCCTGGCATTACAGCTTGCGTGTGGGTCAACTCTGAGTTTTCTTGCTGTTAACTATATTCTCCGGCGCTTCACAAAATTTCAAGATAATTTTGAAAAAATCTCTGATTATGGCTGGTTAATTTTAGCTAGCTTGCTTGGCTCCCTCATTAGCGCCGGTATCAATACCCAGTTTCTAGCGTGGAGTGAATTAATTCCTCAGCAGAATTTGATTCGAGTATTTCAGAAATGGTACTTGGGGGACTTGTTTGGCTTAGTGCTGATCACTCCCATCCTGCTGGTTATGCATCAACCCTGGCTAAAGCTCTGGTCCAAGCAAAAAAAAGTAGCCTTCCTGTTTTTCATTTTGGGCACTTTTCTTTTAGGTCAAGCAGTTTTCTTTGGCTGGTTAAATGAGGTTTTTGAGTTATCAAGGCGCGGATTCCTATTTATCTTTTTGATAGCGTTCTGTAGTTATCAATTTGGTCGTCAGGGCGCCCTGATCCTTTTTTCGATGGTGATTGCTCAATCTCTTTTAGGGGCATTGCAGGGCAAGGGGTTCTTTGGCGCAGACTTAATGGCCAATCCGGGCGCGCTACCAATTTGGTTTTATTTATGCATCCTCGGAGCCTCAGGCGTGATCGTCAGTTTGCTTGTGAAAACATTCAAATCTAAGAACGAAAGTTTAGTACGCGCAAATTGGGTGGCGGTTCAGTCCGCTATACACTTTAAAGAAATTGTTGCCTCAGTCCCAATGTTAATGGTGACTTACGATCTGCAGAAAAATTTGGTAGATTACATTAATCCTTACTACACCAAAATTTTGGGCTATACATTAGGGGATCTGGTCCAGTCAGGTGGCTGGTTGTTACTCGCTTATCCTGAACCAAAGTATCGCCAGGAAGTGGAGAAGGAGTGGAATAGACGCGTTGATCTTGCGCAACACTCTAATGAACCATTTGAGTCGCTTGAAACCTTTACCACCGCCAAGGATGGAAGCCAACGGCACATTGCTTGGGGTTGCTTTCAGGCGGAACAGCGCCTGGTAATTTACGGACAAGACTTGACCGAAGAAAGAAAAGCCAGCAAAACCCTGGCGATGTCATCAATCGTGCAACAAGCGATGGGTGAGGCAATCGTGATTAATGATGCCAGTAACCGTATTGTGCTAGCTAATGAGAGCTTTCAAAAGCTCACTGGTTTTAATGATGATGATTTGATAGGCGCTGGATTTTCAGATCTTCTCGTAAGGCGTCATGGAGCGCGTTCTTATTCGGATATCTTTACTTCGCTTGAGGCCGTGGGTCGTTGGGAGGGGCAGGCCTGGATTAAAACCAAAGCGGGAGAGGATTTACTGAAATTTATTTCGATCTACTCTTCTTTTGATGCTGACGGTCTTCCGCTGGAGCGCATTGCGCTGATATCCGAAGTGACTAGCCAGCGTAAGGCCAGAGAGCTGATTAGCCAGCATGCCAACTTTGATCCCTTAACGGGCTTACCCAATCGGCGTTTGATGTTAGATCGACTTGAACAGTTGGTAAAACGCGCTATCCGTTCGCATAAATATCTTGCGGTAGTCTATCTCGATTTAGATAACTTCAAAAACATTAACGATGGTCGTGGGCATGATTTTGGTGACGAGTTGTTGAAGGCGGTGTCTGAGCGCTTAAGAGGAGAAGTTCGGGAAACAGATACTGTCGCTCGAATCGGAGGTGATGAATTTGTCATCCTGCTAAGTGAGTTGGACAAGCCGGACAGTGCCGACCTGATCATGCGCGGTATTCTGAAGAAACTTTCCGAGCCATTTATTATTCACGATCATTCTGTTCATGCCACGGCTAGCTTTGGAGTCTCCATTTACCCTAATGACGGGGGCGATGGAAAGTCGCTCTTGCTTGGCGCCGACCAGGCGATGTACGCGGCAAAGTCTGGCGGGCGCAACAACTACCACTACTTTACTGAAGACCTTCAAGTTCAGGCTAGCGCCCGTTCAAATACCATTACCGAATTACGGCAAGCCCTTATTAAAAAGCAATTCTTTTTGGTCTATCAGCCCATAGTGGATCTACAAACGGGTGCCATCATTCATGCGGAGGCCTTGATACGGATGCGGCGCGATAACGGCGAGATCGTCTTGCCTAACGATTTCATTGCTATCGCTGAAGAGTCAGGCTTGATTGTGGAAATTGGAGACTGGGCTCTCCAAGAGTTATTAAGTTTTATTCAATCTTTAGAACCGAGTAATCAGATTGCGTTCGCCTTAAATGTATCTGCGGCGCAATTTGCTTCCAACCAGCACTCATCTGACACTTGGCTGAGCTCTATTTTAGATAGCGGTATTAACCCTTCTCGCCTGATCTTGGAGATTACGGAGCGCATGATGTTGGTTGACTCGCATCGGGTCAGAGGCAAGATAACGATGCTCCAAGAGTTGGGCTGTCAATTTAGTGTGGATGACTTTGGTACAGGCTATTCTTCATTGGCCTCCCTGAAGGACTTTAATTTTGACTACATCAAAATTGATGCTCATTTCATTAGCATGCTGGCGGCAGATGCCAAGCAGGCTTCTTTGGTGGCCGCCATGGTATCGATGGCTAAAGCACTGGGGCTTTCCTCGGTGGCTGAAGGGGTAGAGACTGAGGCCCAAGCCAATATGCTACGTGCCATGGGTTGCGATTTTGCTCAAGGATATTTTTTTAGCAAACCACTGAGTGCGGATGCAGTCAAAGGATTGAGTCTGTAACTGTCTAATTAGACAAATGGGGAGTAAGTTGGCTCATTTGTTGCATTTAGACAACTAACTGTCTAGTATTTACCTACTTTTAGACACTCAGTAGCTGTCTAGTTGAGCCTGATAGATGTATAAATACTATCCCAGCCACTACTCTTAGTTTGGATAGACAGATACATGATCTCTAGTAAGGCCTTGATAGACCAAACCGGTATATCCCGCGCCACCCTCAACAACTACATCCAGCTTGGCATTTTGCCTAAGCCGGTTGTACAGTCATTGTCTGCAAATGCAGATGAGGGCGGCGGGGCTAGAGTCTTGGGTTTCTTTCCCGATGATGCTTTAGAAAGAGTCCAAGCTGTCCAAATCCTCAAAAGCCAAGGCCTGTCAATGTTGCAGGTGGCCGAGCGCTTGACGAAAACTGATGCTTTATTAGAAGTGCCTGAATTGCAACTTGAAGCACTTGCGCCTCGTCCTGCTGCGCGACAGCCCAACAAGGCCTCCATTTCTCGCAGTTCTTCTCCACTGCCAAATCACCTGGGTAATTTGTCTCTCTCTTTAGATAATTTGACGCACCCAGCATATATGCTCAATTACAACTTTGAGCTGACTTGGTTCAATGAGCCCGCTAGAAAGTCCATCTTTGGTTTTGAGACCATTCCAGCCAAAAGTAATGAGCGAAATTTACTGCGCTTGCTCTCTCGCCCCGAAGTGCGCTTAGCAATAGAAGATCAGCGCTCGTTAATTGGACTTCTTTTACAGCTCGCTAGCTCACGTGTTTCTGCTAGCGCACTGCGTCAGTTGGTGGCGGAAAATGATGGAGAGTCCTTAGCCCTATTGGACGATATTGTCTTTGCTGAAGATGGCGAAGATCAGACCGTTAATGAACGGGAGTTCTTCCAAAAAAATGCTGCCGGCAAATATGATTGTTACCGCGTATACGCTGTGTATTTTCGCGAAGGCATTCTAGTGGTGCATGCTCCTAGTGTTGAGCGTGGCGATGATTTATTGAGCTTCTTGTCACATCGCGATCAGGTGATTCAGTCATTATTAAATAAGCGCTTGCCGGTAATGACGCCTTTAGCAGTGGTTGTTGCTGACTTACAAAATTCTGTACGGATCTGCTCAGAGCTTCCTCCGGATGAGTACTTTGCTTTGATTAATCAGATTTGGGCCACGATGGGGCCGATCCTGCGTAAGTACACCGGAACGCATGGCAAGCATGTGGGCGACGGCGTGGTGTATTACTTCTTTCCACAGGCGGAAAGCAATTACTTATTTAATGCATTGGCGTGCGCAGATGAAATGCGCCAAGCCATGCGTAAGATTAGCGCTGAATGGCAGCTCAAGAAAAACTGGTTTACTGAACTGCAAATGAATATTGGCTTGCATGAAGGCCAAGAGTGGTTGGGTAGTTTCCAATCGGCTAACCATATTGAATTTGCGGTATTAGGCAATACGATCAATCAAGCATCACGCCTGAGTGATTTTGCTCGGCACGGCACTATCTGGGCAACCAAAGACTTGGTCAGCAAGCTCAGCGCAGATGAGCGCAGTCGCATTGAGTTTGGCATCTTGCGCAAGAGTGCGGAAAATGGCGACCGCTTTGTGCCAGCGTCCTATGCGCAGATTGAGTCCCTCCTGGATTTGCAAAAAGAGAAGTATGAAAAACTCCGAGATATTGCCCAGCTCCCCGTAACTGAGATCCGTAGAGTCAGTAATACGCGTATCTACTAAGTACTAATTCTTAGAGCATTAAAAAGGCTATTTGTGCCCCAGAAATCAAATGATTTACTTAAAGAGGCAAAGGTAGATTGGAGCTGATTTACGCATTCTCTTATTCTGATCTTGCCATTTGATAGTCGGGCGGTGGCGGGTTATAACCCGGAATCTTGCTGACATCAATCTCATCAATTTGACTCTGGTCTAAGAACTTATGGGCATATTCTTCATACACCTTCTCCCAGATAAAGATGTCAAAGAGATCGGGATCAACGTGATGACCGAGTTTCATCTTCCCGAGAATGTCCAAGGATTCGCTTAAAGTTTTGCCTTTTTTGTAGGGGCGATCAATCGCAGTCAGGGCTTCAAAGATATCGGCGATACCCATGCAGCGCGCGGGTACTGACATTTGCTCGCGAGTAAGCCCCTTGGGATAGCCCTTACCATCCATTTTTTCATGGTGGCCACCAGCGTATTCAGTCACGTTACGCAAGTGCTTAGGCCAAGGCAATTTTTCCAGCATACTGATCGTTAGGTCAATATGGTGATTAATGATTTGGCGTTCTTCATTATTCAGGGTGCCTGCCCGAATGGTCAGGTTGGTAATTTCTTCATCGCTGAGGAAGGGCTTGCTTTGCCCGGACATATCCGTCCAAACATAGTTGCTAGCAATATCGCGTACACGTTGGACTTGCTCATCTTTCATAAACTCACCACCAATATTGCAATGGCTTAAGAAATTGAAGTCTTCGATGAGTTGATCACGGGACGCTTGCGCTTCTGCTTCGCTTATTTCATTCAAGGAAAAGCGCAACTGGATGTCGCGCAAAATCACTTCAGTGCGAACTTCAATCAGAGCAATTCTGTCAAAAATCTTTTCTAATTTGGTAGCTTTATCTACTACGTGCACGGGGGTTGTAATCTTGCCGCAGTCATGTAGGAGCCCAGCAATCTTCAGCTCCTGACGGTCACCTTCATTTAGCGTGAAATCCTTTAAGGGCCCAGCATTACAGCGATTTACGGCATCGGCAAGCATCATGGTGAGGTCTGGCACACGACTACAATGCCCGCCCGTGTAAGGAGACTTATCATCAATCGCGTGGTTAATCAGGCCGATGAAAGATTCAAATAACTCTTCGAGCTTCAGAATCAGCAAGCGATTAGTCAAGGCCACGGCAGCCTGAGAGCTTAAGGCCTCCACAATCTCTTGGCTTTCCGCGGAAAAGAGGGTGATCTCACCTGTCTTGCGGTCGGTGGCATTCAGTAGTTGCAAAACACCAATGATCTCTGATTGGTGGTTTTTCATGGGGATGGTTAAAAAAGAAACCGAACGGTAATTATTGGCAGCATCAAATTTATGGGTGCCACTAAAGTCAAAACCTTCTACATTGTATGCATCAGGAATATTGACGGTTTCGTCTTTATGGACAGCGAAACACACTACGCGATTCAGTTCAGGCTCACCATCTTGGTCAAATAAGGGCAGTGGGGGAATCATAATGGGCTTGCCACTTTTGCCACCCATATGCACCCCTTTACTCTTGGTATGCAGAATTTCAAATTTAAGATGCTCGTCTTCACCAAGGCGATAGAGCGTGCCGCCGTCTGCATTGGTAATGTCCATAGCGGCTTTGAGAATATTTTCGAGCAACTGATCAATATCTTTTTCACTACTTAATTCCACGCCAATTTTGAGCAATTGTTGGATCATATTTTTTTGGGTGAATAAGCTAGACATATATTTTCTGTATTTAATAGGGTTCAAACATAATAGCGATGAAACATTATCTACACCAAACCCAAGTGCGTATCTGATAGAAATGTACTAACTTTATTAAGTATAAGAACTCTCTACTACTAGTATTTTTAATGCATATCTACTATTTAAATTCGGCGTAAATTTAGTTTTAATGACATTTGTTTATATAACTAAGGTTTTAATTAGTCTAATTTTCATGTCAAGACAATTTTATTTCTCTTTTTAATAAGTACCCATTGAAAAGATTACCCCTCATTCTCGCCTGTGCGACTCTAATGTGTGCTGGATGTTCTTCCCCCATCACAAAAGATGGTGACCCAGTAAATGGCCCAGAATATGTGCGCTGGATGCCAGAGACTTTTAAGGCACCAGTAGTGGAAAGATTACCTAGGCCTACAGAGCAATGGTGGCAAGATTTTCAGAGTGAAGAACTCAATAGCCTGGTTGATACTGCACTCACCAATAACTATGATCTCAAGGTTGCAGTATCTCGAGTGGCTCAAACACGTGCTCAGGCTGACATCGTTAAATCCGCAGAATATGCCACTGTCGATTTAGCAGGCGGCTATAGCAATCAAGCACCAGGTCTTGGACCTGGTTATGCCCCGAATACCTCGCAGTGGAATAGTCAGCCCTTGTGGAAAGCGGGCGTGCTAGCAAACTATGAAGTAGACCTATGGGGTAAGAAGGGCTTTAATACTCAATCCGCGTTCTCCCAAGCCCTAGCGAGTGAATATAACCGCCAAGCCGTTGCCTTGAGTTTAGTAGGGGATGTGGTGACGGTGTACTTTCAGGTGGTGTCTTTGGATGAACGGGTGAGCGTTGGGCAGCGCAACTTGGAGGCCATCCGTAAGGTTGGTCAGGGCCTTGAAAAACGGGTAGACCGGGGTGACGCCACGATCATCGATTTATCCCAACAGCTCATTTTGCAAACCAATACCGATGCGCAGGTCACGGGCTTGATGTTACAGCGCGAGCGCGCCTTTAATCGCTTAGCTGCATTACTCGGCCGCACGCCTTCCACTTTAAAAATTTCCGCCAAATCCTTGGCAGGGATAGCGGCGCCAGTGGTGACGCCTGGATTGCCTTCTGATTTGCTCTGCCGACGCCCCGATATTCGGAAAGCAGAGGCTTCGTTGGAATCCGCTAAAGCAGACTTATATGCTGCTCGCGCTAATTTATTGCCTACCTTTGCTTTGACCGGTGGCGGTGGTTACGGCAGTTTTTTACTTTCCACTCTGACGATGCCGCAAAGTTTGTTTTACAACGTCACCAGTAACTTAGTGCAGAACGTGTTTGATGGCGGCAAGCGCAGAGCAGACATTCAATTGGCGAGTGCTAAGAATGTGGAGTTGTTGGAAGCCTATGCTAATACCGTACTGGCGGCATTGCGAGATGTTGAGGATGGGTTAGCTGGCGTTAATCTCACTGCCAAGCAATATGCCGCTTTAAATGATTCGCGTGAGCGGGCGCAACGCCTAGCGGTGATGAGTGCCAAGGTGGTTGAGCGGGGCGGTATGGATTTTGTGCAGCTCTATGAAATTCAGCGCACTGTTTTAGCTGCGGAAGATTCCGCTATTGGAGCTCGCAATGATCAGTTGCGCGCCTCAGTCGATCTGTATAAAGCCATTGGTGGTGGTCAAAAACTCGAAAATGATCCTTGTGTAGGTGGCGGTCGCTTACCCAAGGCAGATGACCGTTGGGCTGCAAATGCTAATAAGGCGGATTCTGTAACGGCTGCTAAGCCGGCGGTAGGCGTGAATGCTGCTGGTCAACCTGCTTATGAAACTAAACCTATGACGCCGCTCATGAATAATGCGCTAGATGCATTAAAGGCTCCAAATACTAATAAGGGCAATGCTGATAATTCCGTCAACAGCGCCCCCCTCTCCTCGGGTACTGAATGAGTAAACCCCCTTCCTACTTGCGAATCAAAGCAGCTGTGCAACAGGTCGGTGCGGTTATTAAGCTTAACTACACCTATATAAGTAGACTTGCCACTTTTCGTATTCAGAAAATACGGGATTCGCACTGGGTTGCTAATAATGTCAGCCTTCAAAAAGGATTGCTAGCATTGAGGCCTTTCTTGATGTGCGTAAGAATGGTTTACCTCTGGCTACAAAAGTCATTTCTCGCGTTGACCGTTGTTATTCAGTCCGACATCATCTATTTGTGGAATCGTTTTGTCTTACGGGGTAAGCAGATCAGTAGTGAAGAGATCTTTTCCAGAGAATTTATTCGCGCTTATTTAAGTCAAATGTTAGCGCGCTACAAAGCGGTGGAATGGCGCGTTAAGTTACAAAAGCATTATGAAAGCACTAAAGCTAAAGTTATTGCAGAGTGGCATGAATTTAAAGCGGATATGTTGGCTTTGTGTGAGCGTATTAAGCAACTGCAAAACCCAACAGATGCGCAGATTACGGTTGGCGTCCTGTCCCCATTCAATGATGAACGCCGAACTATCATTGCTTCGAGCATCATTATTAACTTGCTAGCTTTAGCTTTTCCATTGTTGATGTTGCAACTTTATGATCGCATCTTGCCGCATCAGTCTACTGAAACCTTAGGCTTGCTTGCCCTAGCCGTCGCGGTAGCGATTGGTTTAGAGGCCTTTATTCGGGTGATTCGTTCTTACACTACAGCATGGATCGCAGCCCGCTTTGAGCATCGCGCGATGAATGCCGTAGCAGAGCGCTACTTGGCTGAAGGCTTGCACGATTTTGAGCGCAAGGGTACTGGCACTTCATTAGATGGCTTTAAGTCTGTCTCAAGCCTGAAATACCATTACTCAGGGCAAACCTTTCAGCAGTTGATGGACTTACCCTTCACCTTGCTATATGTCTTAATCGTATTTCTGTTGAGCCCCTGGCTTGGATTGTTACTGACATTTGGTTACATGCTGTTTGTCTATCTCACCTGGAAGAATGGTCACCAAGATCAAGCTTTGGTGAAAGAGCAAAAGCAATCGGATTTGCGTCGCGCTAATTTTTTGAGTGAGACTTTGGGCAACGTCCATACCCTCAAATCGATGACGATGGAATCATTGATGATGCGGCGTTACGAGCGCTTGCAAGAAAGCTGCGCCAATGTGATGTCGCGCATCACCTACGCTATCGACATGTCATTAGGTATAGGAAATATTTTTTCGCCCTTGATGAATATGTTTATCGTCGCAATTGGTGCATGGTTAGTTATTTCAAATCATTTAAGCAACGGGGAGTTAGCCGCTTGCTTGCTCTTAGGGATGCGCGCTCTTTCACCGCTGCAGCGTTTGGGGGCTATTTGGAATAAGTATCAACAAGATGAAGTAATGCGCGATAACCTCGCTGCAATTATTCGTCAGCCAGGGCTGGCGGTTGAGCTTGATGAAGTGGATGTTCTCACACAGGCTGCCAATCGCCCACTCGAGTCTGCCAGTATTCACATGGAAAATGTCAGCTATCGTTTTCCTGGGCTCAAAACGGATATTTTTACCAATCTCTCCTTAGATATCAAAGCGGGTGAATGCATTGCTCTAAAAGGGGCGAGCGGTTCAGGGCGCAGTACTTTATTGCAATTGATGGCGGGCATTATTCACCCCACTGAAGGACAGGTGTTAATTGACGGCAAAGATGTTCTCACTATTCCATTTAAAGAGATTTCAGAATGGGTTGCCTATTTGCCACAAAAGGCCCTGATGTTCGAAGGCTCATTGCTTGATAACATCAGCGTATTTGATCCCTTGCGGATCGATCGTGCGCTTAGCACGGCAAAGAGCCTCGGTTTGGGAGACTTTGTCTCGAAGATGCCTCGGGGATGGGATTCGGCAGTAGGTGATATGGCCTCGGATTCTTTGCCACCCGGGTTTAGACAGCGCATTGCAATTGTGCGAGCCTTATCTAACCAGCCTAAGGTCATCTTGTTTGATGATGCCACCTCAGTGATGGATAGCGAAGGGGATATCGCTTTCTTGCGCTTTATGGAGGCGGTCAAAGGGAAAGTCACGATTGTGTTGATTTCTCAACGCCCCTCATTCTTACGCTTAGCGGATCGTGATTTGTACTTGCAAGATGGTCAATTGTATGGAAGTGATCCAAACAAGGTAATCATTTTGCCAGCAGACGCCAAGCCTGCGCTTGGGGGCGCCCCGAACGATGTGAAGGGGATGATAGGTTCAGCAGGCCCCGGTGATCGCAATGGCAATGGTACCTCTGTCACTGCGCTAGAAAACTATCAACCTTTACCGCTAGATCAGTTTTTTGATTCTCCTTTTAAAAAAGGGCAATTGGATGTTCAGCGTTGGGATCGAACTCACACGACAATTCAGCAAAACTTTAAGTTTGCGACCGATTTATCTTCTTGCTTAAGCCTATTACTCAAGTTGTTAAATGCTAGAGGCACTGCACGTGAAGTAGCAGAAGCATTGCCTTACTACACCGATAGCTTAGATCTAGCTGGCTTTCAGAATGCAATGTCGCATATAGGCTACAAGACCAATGAGGTGAGATGCACTCTAGGTGAAATCGAACCCCGTTCCTTGCCTTGCTTATTCGTGCCGGATCAGCAGGCTGCTTTTGTTGTGATGGGCCGTATCCGTCAGCACGTTCGTATTGGCGGTGGCGATTTAGAAGAAGGGCAGTTAGAGTCAAATCTATCTATGCCTGGCCGCGCCTACTTTTATGAAATAGCGGAACCTAGCCATCATGAAACCCGTTCTTGGGTGATGGGCGTCATGAGTCGCTTTACACCGTTGATTGGGCAGGCGACGCTTTCTGCAGTTGTATCTGGTTTAGTCATGATGTCCGGGCCTTTATTCTTATCGATTGTCTATAGCACCATCATTCCATCTGGCGCCTTAGATTCCCTGTTTTTTCTCACCGTGGGTGCTACGATTGCCCTCAGTGCCGGCTACTTTTTTATGCGCCATCGTGCACGAATCTTGTCCTATATCTCTGGCCGCATAGAATATTTATTTGGCGCGACGATTTTGCAGCAAGTTCTGAGAATGGCGCCAGCCTATACCGAGCGCGCCTCAGTAGGTTCGCAAACTGCTCGTTTACAAAGCTTTGAGGCCATAAGAGACCTGTTTACAGGATCACTGGCATCGACCTTACTAGAAATGCCAGCAACGCTTGTGTTGCTGATTGTCTTGGCCATTTTGAATCCTGTGTCTTTGCTCATATTTGCCATCATGGTGGTGGTCTACGCGCTACTGTACTTTATCTTCTCAGGACCAACTCAGCGACGTGTGGCAGCGGTAAGCCGCGCGGTTACTAAGCGTAATGAGTTTTTAGTAGAGATGACAGGCAAGATGCGCATTGTGCGTGAGTGTGCCGCTCAGCAACTATGGCTCGAACGCTTCCGTGAAATCTCTTCGAATGCGACGATGGCGGGATATAAGGCGGAGCAACTTTCTTCTCTTTTAGTGGGGATTTCCTACTTCGTGATGATGTTCTCCGCATTGATGATTATCGTCGCTACTGTGCCATCGGTGATGGCGCAAACTGTTTCTGCTGGAGCATTGATTGCTTCGATGCTCTTAATGTGGAAGGTCCTCGCACCAATTCAGACCATCTTTACGAATATGACGCGCATCGAGCGTATGCGCAGTGCCACTCGTCAAATTGACGGCCTGATGAAGATCGCTGGAGAACGTCAGGACAATACAACCTCGTTGGTCTCACGGGGCATGGAAGGTAAGGTCGAGTTTGCGCGGGCCTCCTTCCGCTACTCACTTAATGTTGATCCTGCTTTGATTGGTGTCGACTTCCGAATCCAGCCAGGGGATATGGTGGCGATTAGTGGCGCGAATGGTGGCGGTAAATCCACCTTGCTTAAGCTCATCTTGGGAATGTATCAGCCTCAAGCTGGTTCGATTTTGATTGATAACGTGGATATACGACAGTTAGATCCTTTAGAGCTCCGCCGCCTGATTGGTTATGCCCCACAAGACGTGCAGCTTTTCCGCGCCACGATTGCGCAGAACCTGCGTTTGGCCAGGCCTGAGGCGACGGATGATGAAGTCTATCAAGCGTTAGATATGGCGGGGGCTTTAGAGCAAATTCTGGAGTTGCCTCGTGGTATTGAATATCGCGTTGGCGACAACACCAATGAATTGCCTTCTAGTCTGCGACAAAAATTATGCCTAGCCAGAGCCTATCTCACGCGTGCTCCCATCATGTTATTTGATGAGCCAGGAGCAGGTCTGGATAATCTCGGCGATCAGAAATTTATGGAAGCATTAAAAGCTTTAAAGGGTAAAGCGACTGTTTTATTTATCAGTCACCGTCCTAGTCATATTCGCTTAGCCGATACCTTGTTGATATTAGATAAGGGCTACCTCAGAGCCGCAGGCCCTCCCGAAGAATTATTAAAGCAAGCAACCGCAGCATGATGATGAAACACATTGATCTATTTATTCAGGAAGAGTTGACACCATGAGTACGCCCCCAATCTTACCGCCAGACGATAAACCCAAACTAGTATTGGGTAGTCGCACCGATAACTATGTCGCAAAGGCAATTCTGCTAGAAGAGGCCTCGCCACCGAGTTACATGAAGACTACGGTCAAATTGGCATCCTATGCCTTGGGCATCTTCCTGTTGTGGGCCATATTCGCCACTTTAGATGTAGTAGCACTTGCACCTGGACAAATTATGCCGATTCAGTCCATTAAAGTGATTCAGCACGTAGATGGGGGGCGCATTGCCAGTATTGACGTGATTGATGGCCAAGCGGTCACAGAAGGGCAAGTGCTGATGCGTCTGAATGGCACTGAAGCAGGGGCAGAGTATCAAACCTTAGCCGCTAAGTATTGGACCTTGTATGTCCGTGTAGAGCGTTTACAGGCTTTACTGTCCGATAGGCCAGCGGACTTCTCTAAGGTGCCAGAGCAATATGCCTTACTCGTTAAGCAAGAAGAATTTACGCTTAAGACCTCGCGTGATCAGATTAATCAGTTGCAAAATGAAATCAAAATTTTGAGCGAAGTCAGCTCCATTCGTACAGATTTAGCAAAAGATAAGCTCAATACCCGAGTCCAGGCATTGGATGCGCAGCGTAATGCAGGTCAGGCCCAGGCGGAGTTACTGCGCTTTAGACGTAGTAGCATGGATGAACTCAATGCCTCTTCGAGTGAGCTAGCTCAAACGACTGAGCAGATGTCGAAACTACGTGATCGAATGGATCGAGTAGAGGTGCTCTCTCCCGTTGCCGGTGTGGTCCAGGATCTAAAATTCCGCACGGTAGGTGGGGTTGTACCCCCAGGCGCCACCTTAATGAATGTCATTCCCCTGGATGGCAAGATGCATGCAGAAGTGCGGGTCTCACCTTCCGATATTGGTTTTGTGAAGGTAGGTCAAAGCGCCCGCTTGAAAGTAGGTACCTTTGACTTTATGCGCTACGGGACAATTGAAGGCAAGGTTTCGATGGTTTCTTCGTTCAGTACCTTAGATGAGAAACAGCAACCGTACTTTAAGACCATTATTAGCCTCCCACAAAATTATGTGGGCCGTGATCAAGATAAAAAAATTGATCCAGGTATGACGGTGCAGGCCGACATCATTACCGATCGTCAGTCCGTCTTGCGTTATCTCTTTAGGCCGATCTTTGTAGCGTTTAGGCAAGGAATGCGTGAGCGCTAAGCTCGGCCTAGATATCGCATCATGTTAACTCGCCCTCATTCCAACGAGCCTCAAGTCCCCTCTTTGTCTGTGCGTCAGCAACAGATTATGGAGTTGCTCGCCGAAGGAAAAAGCAATAAGGAGATCGCCAGCCAGCTTGCTATTGAGTGTGGGACAGTAAAGCAGCATCTCTTTGTCCTATTTCGTAAGCTGAACGTTACGAGTAGGGCCAAAGCAGCAGTAGTTGCTGGGGATTTAATTAAGGGCTCTGCCCTAAAGCCACTCGCTAAAGCGACTAACGGTAGCTTGAAGCGGTTGATTAAAAATACCGCCGCCAATGATCAACGCTATGTATGGCGTTTAGTGTGTTCAGTGTCGGTCATGGTGCCGGAGCAATTGAGCACTCACAATAACAATAACAACAGCCATAGTAATAGTCATATTATGAATCGGGATCGCTTCTTGAGTGATCTGCGCGGTATGGCCACGCAGTTGGTGGAAGCCCTAGATGGGCAAATTTCTACCTTGCCTTATGGCGGTATGTTGGTTTGGTTCGGGCATCCAGTAGCTCATCTAGATGATGCGGATCGCGCAGCGTATTTCGCGCAGTACCTGCACCAGTGGGCACAGTCCTATGAGCACCATAAGATGAATATCTCAATTGGTGTAAGCGCTAACCCAGAGATGATTGCCACCGATGCTCAGGATCTGTATGCAGCCCAGTCTTTCGAGATGGCAGCGATTTTAGCGCGCCATGCTAAAGGCCTAACTTGGCCTTTATCAAATGCTTTACTGCGACAATTGGCGCCTTTAAGTGTGCCATGGCTAGAGCTTAAAACAAAGAAGACGGCGCAAAATGTGCAGGTAGAAGGAGTAGGGGCGGTAACGGCGATTGGTCCACAAGCGCACCCTATACCTCAGGCGGCAGAGCGCTGGGGCGGACTCCCTTTCATGGATAGTATCTTTGATAATGTCAAAGCAGGCGTAGCACAGTGGCTCTCTGTTGAATCCTGGCCGGCAGCTGCAGCCAGCTCCTTGATTGATACGATTGGTCATTTAGCATGGAGTAAAGCGGGTAGTGAATTTCAATTGGTTAGCTTACGAACGCCCAATAATCAACGGCGTGATCGTCAATTGGATAGTTATGTAGCGCAACTCGAGTTTGCGTTTAATCGCCTAGACCACTCAATTAAAGCAATCCACCAAGTGCATCACACCCAATATGCCAGCGCAAGTGAGCGCTTCGTCGCCATGCTGTTGGCCATGGCCGAGCAAACACCTTTGCTCATTCAGGTTTATGGCTTAAAAGCGCTCAATGCTTTTGAGAAGGTCATTGGTCCTACAGGTGTAGAGCGCTTGGCTTCAAGACAAATACTGATAGTTGGGGCCAATGTCAGTGAGGCGGGAAAGCCCATCACCAGTATTCGCGCACTTGGGCCACGCCCTAACGCTACCCCATTCTCTAGGGTATTTACGATGCAGATACCCGATTCAGAATCTCTGCCCGAAGGTATTCGGGTGGATTTACAAACGATGCTGGATGATCTGAGTGAGATTGCGCGTGACTTAGTTTTAAGCGCGGCGCTTCAATTAGACGTGCCAATCAGCGAGGTGATTGATGCGCTGGATTTACCCCAACACCAATTGCAATCTGCTATTGGTGAATTAACCGCTTTAGGCTTAGTCGCCCCAAAACCCACGGGCGGTTTTGAATTTTGTGACATCGCTACAGCGAAGGCCTTGCAGCAGTTACAAGGTTCCGCGATTACGGCAGTGTAGTTGGTGCTAGTTTCTATACCTTCTCGTTCGCAGCTTCGCATGAAGCCCCTTTTTTTGGGTTTACTGTGCTTATTCATTAGTACTGCTGCTATGGCGGAAGTGGCCGATGAAATGAAGGTAATGATCGAGCAAAATCATGCTACAGATGCCTACGTATTAGGTATGAAGCACCCTGAGTTACTGGGTGAACCGATGTTTGATTATTTCTTTGGCGTAGCGGCGGTCGACTCTGGACGAGTCTCGCTGGGGGTATTGTCCTTAGAGCGGGCTTTGTTATCCAATCCCAAAAATGACTTGGTGCGCTTAGAGCTCGCAAGAGCGTACTTTGCCTTAGGTGAGTATCAGCGCTCTCGCGAAGAGTTTGAGTTAGTCAAGCAAACCTTCCCTCCACCAAGCGTGGTGGCAACTATCAATACTTATCTTGATGCAATCAAGACAAAAGAAAACCCGACCAAGATTCAATATGGGGCTTATGTTGAACTGGGTATGGGCGTGAATAGTAATGTTAATACTGCGACTGCGGTCAACAGTATTCTCCTGCCAATTTTTGGCCCAGTTACCCTTACTGGAACTTCATTACCTCAGCGGTCTACCTTCGCCTATGAGAGCGTAGGGGCCAATGTTTCTGTGCCGATTAACGAAAGTGTAAGTGCGTTTGCAAGCGCGAATGCCACAGCGCAAAAATATGCCCAAGTAAATGGCTATAACGTTAATGTCAGTAATGGCGTCACGGGTATTAAAATCAACGATGGCCCTAATCAATTTAAGATTGCAGCTTTAGGTAGTGTGGCGCAAATTGATTCAGTGCCAGTACCGAATACCTATGGTGGTGGTGGTGAGTGGATTAGGCAACTAACCGATACACAATCAGTAACCCTAGGAGCTGGCACAACTAAGCTTAGCTACCCAGATCAATACTCCGCATACAACGCAAACTTAAATATTGGCACTTTAGGTTATCGCAAAATGTTTCCCGACGCTATGTGGAAACCCGTTGTGGATGTGAATGCAAATTTTGGACACCAAAACGATACAAGTAATCGACCAGACTTAGGTAGGCATATTTTAGGCGCGAGCTTGCAGTTATCTTTCTTACCTAAAGATTTATGGGCTGTCAGTGTCGGGGCAGGATATGCCCAAAGTAAATATGATGCTAACGATTTACTGTACCAATCTTCGCGAACCGATGGCTTAGTCTCTGCTAATTTGGCCGTGCAATACAAGCTGACCAAAGAACTCAGTACGCGACTGGAATTCACGTACTACAACAATGCCTCTAATCTTTCTCTCTACAACTATGATCAATGGACTGGTGCCATCAAGTTGCGTTATGAGTGGAATTCTAATTAAGAACATGGGAGGATCTAAACTATGAGCTTCTTACAATATGTTCAAAAAACTCTCGCCTGCATGCTCCTGGGCTTGCTCTTGATGAGCGGTGCTTTTGCGCAGACCAAAGCGACCGAAGCTGGCACTGTGCTGCTGTCATTGGGTGATGTGAAGGTATTGCGTGAGGGCAAATCTTTGCCCTTAGCGCGTGGGGCCAGTATTCAGGCGGGTGATTCAATTAGTACGGGAGTAGCAAGTAATGCTCAAATCCGGATGACTGATGGCGCAGTCATTGCCATCAGGGCTCAATCAGAATTCAAGATCAACGAGTATCAATTTCAAGGCAAGGGTGGTGGTAACGATAAAGCGAGCGTTAGCTTACTCAAGGGTGGAGTTCGCGCCGTTACTGGATCGATTGGTAAAGATAATCCTGATAACCTCAAAGTCAATGCAGTAGTGGCGACCGTAGGTATTCGCGGTACTGGTTTCAACATTAATTACTGTGATGGCGATTGCGTTAATAAAGATAAATCCCCAGTGAAAGATGGTTTGTACGCCGGCGTTTTTGAAGGCAAGATTGTGGTGACCAATCAAAGTGGTGAAGCGACTTTGGGGGTCAACCAATATCTGTACGTCGCAGATAAAGATAGCGCGCCAGTCAGATTAAGAACCGCCCCTAATTTTTTACCCGACCCATTGACAGGGCAAAAGTCTGCAAAACCTAAGAGTGGGGGCACCCAGGCAGCTGATATTCCTACTTTGAATGCACCGGTTAGTGGAGCCCCATCTAAGCCTGCTGACTCGCAAGTTCAAGCTGCACCAAGCCCAACCCCCAGTGTTGTGGGGATTTCCATCAATCAGCCACCAGCACTTGCGGCGACAAATTCTCCTTTTATATTGGGAACGGTTTACAACTTGAGTGGTCAAGGAAATGGTATTGCTCCCGCCAATCCAAGCAATCCCTATTCTTACTATCTGCAAGTTGCCGAAACCAATCCTAGTTCTATGGGCACCGATGGCTTACCGTATCACAATATTTTGCCAGCTTCAAACCCTATAAGTAATGGTGTTGTGCTTAATCAAATGCAACTCACTACTGCTGGTTCTGGCTTAGCTACTTATGTAGCGCAAATTAGCTTGCCCTCTGGTTACGTAGTTAAAGATACCAATATTCCAGTTAATTATCAAATTGGCTCCCTCCCCGGCGCAGCACAACAATTAGATGGTGGTAATTACAATGGAATAATTTCTTGGGGTCGTTGGGCGAATGGACAGATCTTGCAAATTGCTGGTTACAACCCAACAAGTAATTCCACTGCGGGTCCAGTTTCTATGCCAGCGAACAATGGCTTTAATTACATTGTTGGAGAGCGTACCACCCAAAGTAACCTTGAAAACATTAAAACTAATTTAAGCTTTTCATTACTAGGGGCAACTACACCAACTTATGTGCAATCAGCCCCCGGTTCCTGGTCGGTAACCTCTGGAACCTTTAATGCGAACTTTGCAAATTCCACCCCATCAATTTCTGGAAATATGGGGTTGTACAACTCCCAGCCCGCGGGTTATGGTTTTTACAACATGACTATTAACGGCAGTTTGTCTCCTGCTGCTGCCTACAATGTTGTGACAACTAACGTTAATCTGGTTAGTGGTAGCTTGGCTACTTGCTCAGGCGGCTGTCCAGGAGCGGGCAATATTACATTTTATGGCAATGCCCAAGCTACTGGAACCGCTGGGGCAAACGCAGCAGGTTTATCTTATAATTTTAATACAGGCTCAAACGTAATCCAAGGAGTGGCCGTGTTTAAGCGTTAATCATTACGCTTGGATTAACTTTTAATAATATATATAACAATAGTTATATAACTAAAATCAGAATTGCATTGATTCTGCAAGCCTTTTACAGTCTCTTTATCAAGAACTTCATTTTGAAGTACTCGTAATTGAATGATGTGAGAGCGCCATGGCAGAAGCAAATACCTCGAGTACCCAACAATCGGCAGATGCGCAGCATGTCGATAATATGACCTCGATGCAACAGGGTGGACCAGAGGCGCCTACTGGTGCGCGTTCGGATGCTCCCATACAAACTTCAAACGTGGGTGGACAAGATGGTCCCAGCCAACTCAATGGCAGCCCAAATGGTGCCAGTAATGCGAATAGTAGACAAGGTGGCGCTAATACTGGCGGTAACATAACCGGTAGTAGTGGCCCTAACATAGGCGGCGGTTTTGGAGCGAATGCGGACGGACGGACTGGATCAGGCGCCAATAGCGGCAACATCCCAGCAAATGCTGGTCAGGGTGGACGCGGCTTAGCTGGCACTCCTAACAACGCAGGGGTAAACGGTACTACGGTAGTAGCGTCGTCTCCGGCTTCAACTACTTCCACTGCTCCAGCTGCGGCGCCAACGACTCCGACCGCTACCAGTCCAACTACTACCAGTCCAACTACTACCCCAACTACTGCGCTAAACAATGTCACTCTGACGGGAGCGGGAGCGGCAGCGACCCCACCAATTCCTGCTAATACTACCTATAATTATTCTGGTGAACCCACTAATAAATTGCCTCCCCCGGTACTCGATACACCTATTGCTGCAGCGATTACTGAACTGAATACCACTACAGTAGACGGAGCCCATAGCATTGTTCATTCTCTAGCTACAGTTCCAGGAGTGGCAACGGGCGATATAGTGCACCTTTCTTATTTTGATGCCAATACTAATCCCGCTGACTCTGTATCGGTTACTCTTCATTCAGTATCTGTAGCTGGTGCAGGGGCTACTACCTTTGCTCCAGGCTCTAATGCACTAGCTGCATTGACAGCGGCTTTAACGCCTGACCCAGGTGGTAATGGGGTAGTTACTCAAGTATTTTCTTTGGATAAAGTAAGTTCCGCAGCTACTTCCAATAATTTAGGATTAGCTGGTATACAAACTGGCGTGGATTTGAAATTCATTGCAAGTCCTAATTCATTTAATGCTTTGTCTCCTGGCCAGACGATCACTGCAACGTATGATGTTGTCGTCACTAATACGTCAACGGGATTGAGTTCTACTTTGCAGCAGGCAATTTTCACGATAGATGGCGCAAATCATGATTTGATTCCTAGCTTTGTCGCTCCCGTGACGCAAGCAGTCTCACCAATTTATACAGATCCCAATAGCTATGGCAATCTTGATTTAAATTCAAATCACGCCAACTTAGTAGCTTATGGCGTAGTTTCTTTGAATGACGTGAACAATACCGCGGGGCCGTTTCAGGTAGGTGATTCATCTGGTCTTGCTTCTCCAGTAGTCGCGCAAACAGGTGACTATGGACGTTTGATTTTGGGGGCAGATGGCAGTTACTTTTATTCCATCGCCAGCGTTCCTGGAGTAAGTGTTGATGGTAATGGTGCCTATTTAGCTCCGCAAGATGGAGGCACTTTAGGTTCAGAGACTTGGGTTGTAAGTGATTATCAAAACCAATCTTCTGTATTTGCACCTGGTACGGTGCATACAGATGTCTTTACGATCGCTACCGCTGATGGCACTACTGCCAACCTTTCTTTTTCAACTTACGGCGATCACAATATCGGTGGATATGCCCTTGAATCCGCAACCTCGCTCATCCCTTCAGTAGTTACTGGGAGCCTTAATTTTGCAGCTGGTACCCACGATGCGATTGTGATTGCGGGCGCTACACCCAATCAATACACTGAAAATATTGGTACATTAAGCATTAACGATAACGGCGCTTATGCCTATACTGTTACGTCAGACCAGATTCAGAATTATGAAACTACCTCAGGCTCTTTCACCTCCTTTAGAGATAGCTTTGTGGTGGAATCTACCTTAGGTACGAATGTTGCTATTCAAGAAGTGTCGTTTAATGTTTATCTGCCCGATACTGTTTCGCTTGCTACTAGCTCTAATACCGCTCTTGCAAATGCTACTGGTGGGCCAACGGTTTTCTTATTTCCTACTTGGGATGCGGTTACAAGTAGTCCGCATACGATTGCCAACTTTAATAACAATGGCGACACAATTGATTTATCTCAAATCTTGTCAAGTACCAGCGATACCTTGCGAGATGTAATTTATATCGATGATAGTGGCATCGATACTCCTCAAACCTCTCACTCAGTGTTGAGTGCAAGCTTAGACGGGGGCCTTACTTACCATCAGGTAGCTGATGTGAGTAGCGTTACCACTCAGGAGTTTGTTCCAACCGGGAATGTGGTGGATGGAACTCCTCAATTTGCGACGGTAGCACTGGGTGGAGAATTTACTATTCCAGATTTGATGTGGAGCACTGGAAGTAGCGTATCTCAATCTAACGCTCTAAATGCCGCTACATCCTGGACGGATATTGTCAGCATTTCTCATGTTGATGCTACTCCAAATATCTTGGCCGATCATGGCGCATCTATTAATGCCGGGAGTTCATACGCAGGTAGTGGCGGCTGGACTATTGAAATCGTGTCTGGCTCAGCTACTGTAGATGGCCATAATATCAGCTTCTCGACACCCAATAGCCAGAACGACGTGATTATTACCGATCCACACAATGTGGAGCATCAACTAAATAATGTAAGTCAAATTAACTGGCACTCGGGCGCCTAATCAAAACTCAATCTGTAGGCCGCGACGTAAATCCTGAATCCGGTCTGCAAAGCGCTCTTGGGCAATCGGCGAATCAATAATTTCTTTAAAGATGGAAAGTCCGCCATCGGGCTTCAAGTGAGAGACCCATACCTTAAGATCTCCTTGCTTGAGTTTACAAAGCTCCTCAAGTAGCAATCTCGGAGAAAAATGACCCGTCAATTTAGCCAATTCCTCATCGCAGTCATTAAAAGAAGTTTCAATCAGTAAATGCTGTAGTGTGGGTATTTTATTAAGCGCGTCAATCAATTCTGGGCTTATGCCGGTATCACCGCTAAACACTAAGGTGTTGTCTCCCGAAGTAATGGCATAGCCATTCGCGGGGATGCTGTGAGCAACGGGGAGGGCGGTGATCGCCAGCTCGTCAGCCTGACTCTGTATCTTAATTGACTCACCAAGCATCAGGATATTCAAGTTCAGAAAAGGTTTAGCTTTGCTCGGCAAGATGGTGAAATCAGGCCAAATTACGTTATTCAGAATATGCTGCTTCAATGCATCAATAGTGGCTGTGATGCCATAAATTTGCAGCGGCTTTGCTCGAAGGGCGCCCACTGCATCTGCCATAAAAGGCAATGAACAAATATGATCTAAATGACTGTGTGTCAGAAAGACATAATCGATTTGACTCATCTCATCGAGGGTAATATCACCCACCCCAGTACCCGCATCAATCAGGATATTGTTATTGAGTAAGAATGAGGTTGTTCTCAGATCTGCACCGATACCACCGCTGCAGCCTAACACCCGTAATGTACAAGTCATACTTTATTTCTTAGTAAAGGTGAAGCTACCATCCCAATCTTCACCTGGAGGATTTACGCGCAAGTGGGTAATGCGTTCTAAATATAGCTCATACAGTACCACGCCTTTGTCAGCATGGTTCTCGAGCAGGAACTCAAATTGTGACTGGGCACTATCCCATTGCTGTGCACGATAGGCTTTTAATGCGCTTTCAAATAAGGCTAGGGCTTTTAGGGTGCTGGCATCGACAGCCCCTTCAAAGCCAAGTGGCTCATAAATTGTCACGGCAATATCCTTGCCTTTTACTTTAACTTTGTCCAATTCACGGGCAATGAGGTCGGGAAGCTGTCTCCGGGTTTCTTCTCCAATGATGATGGCCACCCCATACTCTTTGGTAATGCTCTCTAGACGTGAAGCCAAGTTCACAGCATCCCCCATGACGGTATAGGCTAAACGAATTTCTGAGCCCATATTACCTACACTGACTCGTCCAGAATTCAGACCAATACCTACCTTGATGGGGGGCCAACCTTTTTTAACAAATTCAATATTGAGGAGCTCCATCGCTTTGAGCATTTCAAAAGCGGAGAGCACGCCTTGACGGGCATGCTGCTCATCTCTAATTGGCGCACCCCAGAAGGCCATGATGCAGTCGCCCATGTATTTATCAATCGTGCCGCGGTGGTTGTAAATGACTTTAGTGAAGGGCGTTAAGAAGGCATTGATAAAGTCCGAGAGCGTTTTAGCATCAAGACTTTCAGAAATAGTGGTGAAGCCTCGCACATCACTAAACAGAATGGTGAGCTCGCGGCTTTCACCTACCATGCTGAAGTTACTTGGATCTTGCGCCATTTCATTAACTAATTCGGGTGGCACGTACTGTCCAAAAAGGCCTGTCATTAAGCGCTTGCCGCGGGATTCAACAAAATACCCATAGGCTAAGTTCAGGATATAAATAAGGAGCAAGCCAACAACTAAGGCGGCTAAGGGCAAGACATAGCCCTTTAAATAGCTGTAGTAATTGAGTGCAATGATCGCTAGGATTGTTGTTAGAGAGACGATGCTGCCAAGGAGTGGGCTAAGTAGGGGAAGCGCTAAGGCTAAGGCCACTCCCACTACCAAGATGAGAGCAAGATTGGCCATGACTCCCCACGTGGGTGATTGCTTAATAGTGCCGTCTAAGATCCCCGCAATCAGGTTCGCATGAATCTCTACTCCCGGATAGGCTTTGCCTACAGGGGTGGCACGTAAATCCAAGAGGCCGGGGGCGGTTGTACCAATCAAGACAATCTTGCCATCCAGCTTTTCCTTAGGCACCTTTCCCTGAATCACTTCAGCTGCAGAGAGGTACTCAAAACTTTTGTAGGGGCCACGATACGGAATGTAACTAGTCAACTGACTATCGACTGGCACACTCGCGCCACCCACATCTAGACCCACCAATTCTTGTTGAGAGTTGGCTAGCAGTTGTAATGGCATTCCTCCCAGAAGGGTACGAGCAGAGGCGAGTGAGAGGGACTCGTAGTAGCCCCCTTCAAATTCCACCAACATGGGAACGCGCCGCAGGATGCCATCAGCATCGATGATGGGATTAATGTGCCCGCCATCAGAGGCCTGTCTTTGTAAGCTACCTAGATCCGCGGTATATCCCTGCCTTTGCATGGGATCGACGCTACTGAGGGGTAGCTCTTGGGTCGTGAGTACGGGTGGTGGTAGCGACCCTTGTGTATCCCCATAGCTTAGGAAGGTGTACCCCAAAATAACGGGGCGATCTTGCAAGCTTTTGGCAAAACGCTCGTCGTAATCCAGTAGCGGTTTCAAACGCTGATATTGCGACTGAAAGGAAGCATCGCCTTTGAGTTCCTTTTGTGCAAGTGCATCAATGGTCTTGATGCCAGAGCTTTCATCCCGCTCAGAAAAGATGACGTCGTAGCTCACAAGCGCTGCATTGTATTTGTCAAAAAGCTGATTGTTTAAGAGAGCGAGTCGGTCTCGAGGCCAGGGCCAGCGGCCTTCACCCCCTTTCTCACGTTCACGCAAGCTAGCCTCATCAATGTCAACAATCACAATGCGCGGATCGACACCACCAGGGGCATCTAAGCGTAAACGCAGATCATAGAGAATGCCATCTAAACGATCAATGATCGGAATGGAAATGAGATTAGAGGCTTGGCTTGCAAACAGCGCCACTAGCAATAAGCCCAAGCCAACGCGAGGTAAACGCTTGAGCTTTAGCTGGCCCCGCATTTGCCTCAGTTGAAGTAGTAGCTTTGTTTTCATGTCAAAATACTACTTGAAATGGGTGGTGCGTTACTGCAGCGAGCTTAAAAAAGAATATTTAATTCTCAATATGCTTATTAGTACTTTTACCTATCCTTATCAGATTGATTCATATGCATTTTCTAATGAGTTCATTGGCTTTCCCCACGCTACAACTTTGTAATTACTTTTTGGTATTTCTAACTACTACTAGCAACTACTAGAATTTAGGTAGATTTAAGCCATTATTAGTTGCTCATTATTTGCTAAATTAGCTGATGGTTAAGCAAACACCTTCGCGCCGGTCGTCTAATAACGACTTAGAAACCCTCAAAGATAAGAAGGTTCTAGGGGCTGCCGTTGGATCTAACGATGCCCGTCGCCGTGATCTACGTATTCATAGTGCTTTGCCTGTCAGTGTCAACGGTGTTATGGGTACAACCCGCGATATCAGTGCCTCCGGGGTTTTCTTTGAAATTGATGAAAACTCCAATGAGCCAGGCTCTACGATTCAATTTTCAGTTCGCTTAGAGACTCCTGGTGGCGCCATTAATTTAGTTTGCGAAGGGCAAGTGATCCGTATGGAGAAACGTGATGGCAAGCTGGGTATCGCTGCGAACATCATCAGCCAGACGATGGAAAGCGCTTAACTTTTTTCCGCGCTTTACCTTCCAAATTTAAGCTTTCGACTCCTAGTACCAAGTACCCCAGCGCACTCGAAACACTCTCCTTAAAGCCCATTTTTTTCTAGTACTAAGCATCCAATCTATTTTCTAATTGTTCTGTAATCGACTGAAGTTATTGTTTCTAATTAGCTGATTTTATTACCTTTTTTCCAGTCTTAATCTTAACTACTAGAACAGCTAGTGGTAGTGGGCTAAAAGAGTTGCTAAATCTGAGTGGTTAGCAACTAAGTAATTAGGAAGGGTAAAGCTATATAGATTTGCCCTAAGAAATTTATTCTAAGAGGGTGAAAAAGCCCTTTAACCCCTCGACAAGCCCAATGACTCAGATCGAATTTCTTGATCTGCATCGTTGCGACCTTTTGAGTCCAATCTGCGTATGCGGAGCGGGGGTTTAATCATGCCAATTACTGACAACGACCTCAATCTCATTTCCGAACAGCGCGCAGCTGAACTAATCGGTGAGGGTGTTGCATTCTCAACAGATCAACATGTCACGGTCGATGCCGATAGCGGTCATACCCATTTAACCAATAGCCTCAAAGGTCTGGAAAAACTCCACATCGATGCGGTGAACCTCATGGGCGGTTCTGAAACCATTGCTCTGACCTTCGGTGAAGGGGGTAACCCAGCCGGTTTAGATGCCTTAGCCGCGAGCACCCCAACATTTAGCAATGGCCACGCCACTTTAGAGATCGGCGCAGCCGATGCACACGTGCTCACCGATGGCGCCAATCTCAGTGGCGATGCGAGCGCCTTTGCGACGCACGGCATCGAGCACATTAGCTTAGATATTAGCGCCGCAGTCAACGCCAACAACAGCCTCGATGACCACTTTGTAGGCGGTGGCAGCTTAGACGGTATTAGCTTAGGCAACTTAGGCACCGTGTCTGGCAACTTTGCCGGCAATGGCATTACCCATGGTTTAGAACTTGAAGTAGGCAATGCCGGTAGCGACGCAGCCCATGGCGTGCATATCTCAGACGCCAATGCCAACACCTTACTCAACGATGGCTTAACCTTTGCAGCCCATGACCATGTCACGGTCGATGCCGATAGCGGTCATACCCATTTAACCAATAGCCTCAAAGGTCTGGAAAAACTCCACATCGATGCGGTGAACCTCATGGGCGGTTCTGAAACCATTGCTCTGACCTTCGGTG
>Ga0316219_1001218_pt1 | contig 28771 bp, 27 predicted proteins | sample TBH18003PmetaG_FD_203635 | JGI IMG/M metagenome (GOLD analysis project Ga0316219, IMG submission 203635) | Freshwater microbial communities from Trout Bog Lake, Wisconsin, USA - TBH18003P | ecosystem: Environmental > Aquatic > Freshwater > Lake > Hypolimnion/Profundal zone | place: USA...
GTTGGCGTCGGCGCCCTCGCCGACGCGAACTTTTGCTTCATCGAAACCACGGATTTCACGGATTGGCACGGATGAAACCTATCCGTGTTCATTCGTGTAATCCGTGGTTGATCGGTTGAATGCGAGCTTCTTGAGAGAAGATGCCTTTGGCGGGGGCGCCAAAGGCCGCACGCGAGGGCGCGTGCGCTCCCCGGAAGCTGGCGCGACGCAGGTTCTTGCCCAACAATCAACGCCGCGCTTTGGCGGCATCGAACTCTCAGGATGACAGCCTTCCACGCTGCGCCGCCTCATCGCTCTTCCTCAGGCTGTCTGAATCTGCACGCCGGCTACTTCAACTCGCCCAGCCTGGCTTTGATCGCCTCGAAGTTCGGCAGATCCTTCGGCGTCGGCGTCTGCTCGGCGTATTGAACCACGCCATTTCGGTCGATCACAAATGCGGCGCGCGCCGAAGTGGAACCAAAACCGCCCAGATCGGCGAGTAGCACGTCATACGCGGCAGACACCGTCTTGTTGAGGTCGCTGGCCAGCGTAAGACCGATGCGCTCCTTCTGCGCCCAGGCGTCCTGTGCAAACGGGCTGTCGACGCTGACGGCAATAACGCTCGCATTCAGGCTCTGGTAACCGCCCATCCCGGCGCTGATCTCGCACATCTCCGACGTGCAGACACTGGTGAACGCCAGCGGAAAGAAGAGCAGAACAGTGTTCATCTTTCCAAAGTTGTCGCTGAGGGTGATGCTACTGATCGCGTCGCCTTTTTTGGATTTCAGGGTGAAGTCGGGCGCTTTCGCGCCAACAGTAAGTGCCATAAGTATTTCTGGTTTTAGTTTGTGATTACGACAGATTGTCTTAGACTGTCGACCCTAAATCTGCAACGTCTTTTCAAAAATGCAAATCTTCTGGTGGACGCTTTCCATGGTTCTCATCCTCGCGGGTCTGCTGGGAACGGTAATCCCGATGCTGCCGGACACCATCCTCATTTTTGCCGGCGCATTTCTGCACCGCCTGATGCTCGGTCCCGCTCACAGTGTGGGGTGGACCACTATCGTTGCGCTCGGTTGCCTGACCGCTCTCGCGCATCTGCTCGATTTCATGAGCGGTTCGCTGGGGGCGAAATATTTTGGAGCCACCCGCTGGGGCGCGATCGGCGGGGTGCTGGGAGCCGTGGTCGGGTTGTTCTTCGGGTTACCCGGGATCATCGCCGGCCCGCTGGCGGGGGTGTTGCTGGGCGAATTGGCCGGCGGACGCGGTCTGGCGCCTGCGACAAAATCCACTCTGGGCACGCTCCTGGGCACGGGCGCTGGGATGCTTGCCAAGGGGGCGGTCGCCCTGCTCATGGTGGGCTGGTTCTTTATCGCGCTGTTTGTGTGATGCTTTTCTGATGCTTTGGTCAAGGCGAGAATGGCCTGAATGGCACTGACTTAAGGGCGTTTTGGGACGAATTTTGGCTCTGTTGGCGGTCAGCGCCCGGACCGGGGATTCCGGGGAGCGCAGGCGCCTCGCCTGTGGCCCTTGGCGCCCCCGCCAAGGGTGCCTTTGAGAGGACAAATGCGCTCTGGTTCCCAGGATGGCGTCGGCGAGGGCGCCGACGCCCGCACGCGAGGGCGCGTGCGCTCCCCGGAATCCGTGTCCGCCGCTGCTCCGCTTGTTCGTGGCTTCCATACTCACCGAAAAGCTCCCTTAAGTTAGTGCCATTCCCCCTGACCCCTTTCCCCCAATCGCTTCGAAAGCGGTGGAGATTCCTTTCCATTACCCACAAGTTTGCAAATCGGGCGCAGGAGTGAGACCGGAGCCCCGAACGTTGTCATCCTGAGCCTGCGAAGGATCTCACGAGGCGATCGCTACGTTCGTTTCAGTCGGCACGTACTCGGAACTGACGGCTCATCGGGCGGCGCTGTCAGCTTCGAGAACGGTGAATGGTGACACCTAACGCCGACTGGCCTGCCGTGAGATCCTTCGCAAGCTCAGGATGACAAATAATATGGGCCGCTCCGGTTTCCGTGCTCGGCTTCCGATTTGTGGGTAATGGAAGGGGCACTTCATCGCAGTCCACGAGCCTCCTCTGCCGTTTTGGGATCATCCATTTCGGACCGTGCCGGAGGTGGGCTCATTTTCATTCTTCAATCCGGCCGTTACAGGATGTCTGAGCCTGGGAACGAGTCCCCATGGGCTTTCGCCCTCCACGCATTATGAAAAGTTGGATTACGGGCGGTGCGTCGATTCGAAGGGGAGCGCGGGCATCTTGCCCGCATCAGCCGGCATCCTGCCGGCGTGCTGGTGACGACGTCGGATTGCACTCGGCGCGCGCCCAAGCCTCCGGCAGGATGCCGAAGGCAGCAGGCTGGAAGCCCGCGCTCCCCGATTAACCACCGATTCCGCGAATGAACTTGGATCTGTTTCATCCGTGCCAATCCGTGAAATCCGTGGTTCCAATCCGGGGAAAGCTTGCGTCGGCGGCGAGGGTTGAAAAAAATCCACTTGCCACGGGGGCGCCCCCCGGTGTAGGCATTTTGCCGTGAAACTCATCCTGCATTGGTGGTGCTGAAGACGGGCTTGCGGCCCTGCCGCGGTCGTCGCACCGATGCGTCGAATTCCAGCCCGATGATTCCAAGGTCCGAATCGTCGGGCTTTTTCTTTTTTCAAAAGCCATGAAACTCAACCTCAAGTTCAACAACGACGGACTCATCCCCGCCATTGTGCAGCAAACCCAGAACGGGAAACCGGACGCTGGCCGCGTGCTCATGCTGGCGTACATGAACGAACTCGCTATCGAGAAGACGATCGAGACCGGGTTCATGCACTACTGGAGCCGCTCCCGGCAGAAGCTCTGGTTCAAGGGCGAAACCAGCGGCCACACCCAGCGCGTGCTGCGATGGTTTATCGACTGCGACGCCGATACTTTGCTCTTTGAAGTCGATCAAGAGGGCGGCGCTTGCCACACCGGCTACGCCTCCTGCTTTTTCCAGGCGCTTTCTCGGGATGGATCGCCCGAACCGATCGCCGAACAACCCGTTTTCGATCCGAAAGCAACTTATTCCAAGTGACTACTCATTCCATTTCGCCAACCCGCGAGCAATTTCGCGAACTGGCAACGCAGGGCAACCTAATTCCGGTCAGTACCGAGCTGATCGCCGACGCGGAGACGCCCATTTCCGCATTCAAGAAACTCGAACGCGGCGCCTGCGCCTTCCTGCTGGAGTCCGCCGAAAACAGCGATGAAGGCGGGCGTTATTCGTTCGTCGGCAGCGACCCGCGCATTATTTTCCGCGCCGAGGGCCGCAAGATTACGATTACCGAATACGGCGAGAGCCGCGAATACGAGGCGGAGGGCGATCCGCTCTGCGAATTGCAGAAGTTGATGGCGCAATACCATCCGGTTAAGCTGCCCGATCTGCCGCGCTTTGCCGGGGGCGCGGTCGGATACATGTCTTACGACACGGTTCGCTTCTTCGAACCGGCCATCGGCGCGCTGCCCGGCGGCGAGACCGACCCGATCGACGTGCCGGACATGATCTTCATGATCTCCGACACGCTGCTGATTTTCGATCACCGCCTGCGGCGGCTGCGCGTGCTGGCGAACGCGATGATCGGCGACGACGTGGACACCGCCTACGACATTGCTTGTGAGAAGATCGAGGCGCTCATGGACCGGTTGCTGACCCGCTCGTTCCTGCCGCCCATCAACGTGCGGCACGACCTGCCGCTGCCAGCGCCGCGCAGCAACACCACCCGCGAGGAATTCCACGCGATGGTCAACGCCGCCCACGAGTTCATCCACGCGGGGGATATCTTCCAGGTGGTTCTGTCGCAGCGCTTCGAGGCCGGGTTCGACGGCGACCCGCTCGATTTGTACCGGGCGCTGCGTCACATCAATCCGTCGCCTTATCTGTTCTGTTTGAAGTTCGGGAACGAGTTCTCGCTGGTGGGCAGTTCGCCGGAAGTGCATGTGCGCGCCATCGACGGGGAAATCACCATCCGGCCCATCGCCGGGACGCGCCGCCGCGGGCTCACGCGGGAAGAGGACGAGTTCAACGCCGCCGATCTGCTGGCCGACCCCAAGGAGCGCGCCGAGCACCTGATGCTGGTGGACCTGGCCCGCAACGACGTAGGCCGCGTCTCCCATTTCGGCAGCGTGCGGGTCACCGATTTCATGACGGTCGAGCGGTACAGCCACGTCATGCATATCGTCAGCAACGTCGTCGGGAAATTGCGCGAGGGGTGCAACTCCTACGATGTCCTGCGGGCCACGTTCCCGGCGGGGACCGTCTCCGGCTCGCCCAAGGTGCGCGCGATGCAGATCATCAACCAACTCGAAAAAAGCCGCCGGGCCACCTACGCGGGGGCGGTCGGCTACTTTGGGTTCGACGGCAACCACGACTCGTGCATCACGTTGCGCTCGGTCATCGTCAAAGACGCCAAGGCGTACGTGCAGGCGGGCGCGGGGATTGTCGCGGACTCCACCCCCGAGGGCGAATATCAGGAGACCGTCAATAAAGCCATGGGGATGATGCGCGCCATCGAACACGCCCGAAGCGTCCGATCGCCGGTGCGCCACTGAACCGAAATTTTACGAAGGAGAACCATGCTACTGGTCATCGATAACTACGATTCGTTCACTTACAACCTGGTGCAATACTTCGGCGAACTGGGCGCCAATCCGCTGGTCCGCCGCAACGACGAGATCACGCCGGACGAGATCGAAGCGCTCGCCCCGGAGCGCATCTGCATCTCCCCGGGGCCCTGCACGCCAAATGAGGCCGGCATCAGCAACGAGGTCATCCGCCGGTTCGGTCCGCGCATCCCGCTGCTGGGCGTCTGCCTTGGGCACCAGTGCATCGGGCACGTTTTCGGCGGCGATGTCGTTCGCGCCGGACGCCTCATGCACGGGAAGACCTCGCCCATCCACCACGACGGACGCGGCATTTTCGCCGGCGTGCCCAGCCCGTTTGAGGCTACACGCTACCACTCGCTGCTGGTGAAGCCGGAGACGTTTCCCGCCGTACTGGAGGTCTCCGCCAAGACCGAGGAAGGCGAAATCATGGGCCTGCGCCATCGCGAGTTCCCCATCCACGGCGTGCAGTTCCACCCGGAATCGATCTTGACGAAGGAAGGGAAGGCGCTGCTGCTGAATTTTATGAGAATGTGACGGCAAGGTCACCTCGGTTTCACAAGCTCTTAATGAGCCTGTCGTAATCCGCGTGCGAACCGACGAAGAACCAAACGGCGGTATCTCCGGTGCGGACACAGACGGCGCGCCAGTCGAGTCCGATGCGCGCCGAAAAGATCGGCTTCGGGGGGTGAATCTGTTTGAACTGGAGACTCGCATGCCATGGATCACGCAGCCACATGCGGTATGATTCGCGAGCTTGCTTCCGAACATTAGGTGGAAGCTCGGAAAGGAACTTCCGGAACCGTCTAGTGGTTTGGGAAGTCACTCTCCAAGTCCATCGGTTGAGTCTCGCCGGCGTTGAACTCGCCAAGAGCTTCATCGGCCAGCGCGGACAGTTTGTCCTGGCTCGTCGCGAATGCCTCCGCCCAGCGCTGTTCCGAGTCTAACTCGGCAAGCAACAGAGATGCGAAGGCATCCTGTTCCGGTTCGGGGAGCTTGGAAGCCGCCGCAAAAGCTCGTTCAAGCAGTTGAGTCATGGCGCAATTTTAACGCCGGATCGGCCCAAAGCAACCGTTTGGACGGCTTGAGGTTAGCTGCGACGCTTCGTAGAACTCGTATGCGGCCTGGATATTGGCGTCGGCTGAGAAAAGGAAAACACTCACGATTGGGAGTCCTGCCGAGAATGCGTTGCTGAAGTCGGGTGAGCCGCCAAATCATCCCAAAGTTCACTGACCAGCAGGAGCTTTTCGGCTGCTGTCAACCGGTTCACGTCGGGAATCGGTTCGAGAATCATGGTTGCACATTATCGACGATAAGCCGTGGGGATTCAAGCTCCCGGCCATTGCCAATTTCGACGGGAGAGGTCATATTATTTTGACACCGATTTATGCAAACAGCCAACCAGACACCATCCCTCCCCGAATGGGCGAGGGAGATGATTGCGCTCTACGAAAGCAATGCCGCTTCGCAGTTCATCCTCTACGGCAACGTCAATGACCGGATGCTGCTGCCGGAGGACGGAGCGGGCAACGCCGCGAGGATGGGATCGCTCCTGGACTTCTGTCTGTCCACCCTCATGCAGCAGTTCGATGTCGTTTTCAGCTTCGACATCGGCAACGGCCTGCGCGTGGAGAAGGGGCGCGAGCAATTCGCCAGATGGCCGAGATTCAAGGAATACCCGGAACTGCCCAAGGCGCCCCAAAAAGCGATCGATCTGCTGACGCAGTATTTTCGCTATTGCTCCAATCTGCGCCGCGGCGGGGTGGAACGGATCGTTGTCGGTTGCTTTATCAAGGCGGCGCATCTGGTCGCGCCGCGTTTTGAGGGAGGCCTGAGCTACGACCTCAATGCCCTGGCGCTGCTGATGCGCGAATGGGCCGTCGATCCGTGGCTGACCGAACACCCGCTCGTCTCCTGCCTGCTCACCGAGAACCTGAACGACCTGCATCCGCTGCTGGTCAATAACGCGCGGGCGGCGCGGTTGAAGCTGTCGTTGCCGGACGCGCCGGAGATTGCGTCGGCTATCGCGCTGGAGGCGCCGCGGGTCGGAGCCGCGATGGGCGAGTTCCGGGAGAAGTTGCCCGAGCTGGCCGCGTCGCTGACCGGAGCCACGCTCAATTCGATTGACGCGCTGCTCAAGCTCAAGGAATACCGCAAGGAACCGCTGACCGGGCCGGACCTGGTGGCGCTGAAAAAGCAGATGGTCGAGGACGAATGCCAGGGGTTGATCGACTTCATCCAGTCCAAGCGGACGCTGGACGATTTGCACGGGCAGGATCGGCTCAAGAGCTGGCTGCGGCAGGACATCGCCCTCTGGCGGCAAGGCGACTTGCAGGCTCTGCCGATGGGCTATCTTATCTGCGGCCCGGTCGGCACGGGCAAGACTTTCATGGTCGAGTGTCTGGCCGGCGAAGCGGGCGTGCCCGTGGTCAAGATCCGCAATTTCCGGGACAAATGGGTGGGCAGCACCGAGGGCAACTTGGAGAAAATATTCCGGCTCCTGCAAGCGCTGGGCCGGTGCTACGTGTTCATCGACGAAGCCGATCAGGCCCTGGGAAAACGCGATGCCGGCTCCGGCGATTCCGGTCTTTCGGGGCGCATTTACTCGATGATCGCGGCGGAGATGAGCCGGCCCGAAAACCGCGGGCGCATTGTTTGGATTCTCGCTTCGAGCCGCCCGGACCTGATCGAGGTCGATCTGAAGCGGCCCGGTCGCGTGGACGTGAAGATTCCGATCTTTCCCACCGGCACGCCCGAGCAAAGCTGGGAGTTGATCCGGTCGCTGGCCAAAAAACAGGGGGTCGCGCTGACCGACGGCGACTTTGCGCCAGCGCGCGACCGGATTCCGCTCTGGTTGACCCCCGGGGCGGCGGAAACGCTGTCCGTCAAGCTCTACCGGACTCTGAAGACTGCTCCGGCGGAGGCGAAACTCACCCCCGGCGCGGCGTTGCGGCAGTGTTTGGAAGGCTACCGCAACCCGGTCTCAAGGGAGACGATGGAATTCCAGATCGGCCTGGCGGTGGCGGAAGCCAGCGACATGGAGTTCGTGCCGGAGGCGTTCCGAGCGCCGAACGGCACCGTCGGAAGCTGATCCGCGGAGAAGAAGAGGGTCCGCGGATTACGCGGATTTGCGCGGATTCAGAACACCTGAGGCGGAGGAACGACGGTCCCGGTGTCGCATTGGGCGAACTCACGCTTATCGGGGGCGGGATGTCCGAACCCAACTCAATCAAGACTGGGGTTGGCTGAGGACTGGCCCGAGGAACTTCTTGAGGGCGACCTCCAGATCGTCCAGGGAGAGCCAGCGGGAGCCGTATCCCTCCCTCATGGCGCTTTCAAACGGCATCCCCTGTGCAGCAGCGCGGAACATCTTGATGAAGCTTTGCTGGTTGCCGAAGTTATTGAGGTACCCGGCCAGCCAATTCGATTCGATGTAGAACGTTTCCACTTCCTGATCCGGGGGATACTCCGTCAGCGAACACAAGCGGGAGAGGGGAATGAATCCTCTCAGCATCGGCTTGACCGGTTTGCCGGTATAACCGCGGCGCCGGTAAAACGAGCCGTACGCGCAGAGGGACATATCCTCCGCGTAACCCTCTTCAAGCCACAGCGGCAGCCGGGTTCCGAGGAAGCGATGCACCACCAGGTGCGTCACCTCGTGAGCCAGGGTGTGCCCGTTGAACTTGGCTTTCGGATCGCGCGTGATGAACAGTTCGTTGCCGATAGTCACCCCTCCGGTCCACTTCTCCAACTGGGCGCTTTGCACGAAAGTCTGCCATGCCTGAGAGTCCTCGAAGATGTAGATATGGCACTTGGCGCCCGGCTCGGGGGTGATCCCCAAGTCCGCGGTGATATAGCGAAAGTAGGCTTCCGCTTCCAGGCCGACCGACTTGGCCACGTAATTGTGGATGAAGTGCAGGACGAAATTGTTGGTTTCGCCGTGTTTCCAGTTCTGCGGATCGATCGCCAGGGCGCGCCGCCCGTTGGCCGAAATGGTTTGGTCGGAAAGCTGCGAAAGCGGCACTTCCGGCATCTCGGCCATGAGTTGCGCGTAGGGAATCATCGGCGCCTGCCGGGGATCGACAGACGAGTCGGATTGAGCCCAGCCAATGGAAGCCATGCCAATGGCCGCACCCGCCAGAAGAAGGGACGTCTTTAACCGGACGGAAGCCGGCGTGTCACTCATTCTCTTCGGTCTCGTCGTTCTCTTCGTCTTCGTCGTGGTCATCTTCCTCGACGTCATTTTCGGCCAGCGAGAAGCGGCGTTTTCGCTTGGCGGCAGGCAGGGGGGAAAGAGTCATATTGATGCTCTTGCCGATCTGCTTGGGCTCCATTTCGACGACAGCCATGGTGGCGAGGTCCGCTTTGACCCGCCGCATGACGGCATCTCCGAGCTCCTTGTGCGCCATTTCGCGACCACGGAATTGGAGTTGGACCTTGAGCTTGTTTCCCTTGTCGAGGAACTGTTCGCCACGCCTGATCTTGGTGAGGTAATCGTGCTCGTCGATGTTGACGCGGAATTTCAGCTCCTTGAGTTTGCTGGTGTTCTGGCGCTTGTCCTTGTCCTGTTTGGACATCTCGTAGCGGAATTTTCCGAAATCGACGATGCGGCAAACCGGCGGTTGGGCGTTGGGGGCAACCTCGACAAGATCGATGCCGAGACTTTGAGCTTTGCGCAAGGCGTCCTGTAATTTCATGACGCCAAGCTGTTCATTGGTGGACGCGATGACGACCCGCACGTCCTTGGCGCGGATGCGTCCATTTACTCGAATCTGCTGGATTTGGATAACTCTGATCTCCTTGGGGGCGCCTCCCTCGGAGCAGTAGAAGAGGTGCCCAGTTTACTTTTTGGTCTTGGTTGCCGCACAAATGCGCAGGGCTTTCGCCAAACGCATGCTCCAGAATTACTCACGCATACGGCGGTGCGCGAGAAGTCGGCGCACGATGTACACACGCTAACTACCCTGAGCATTTATGCGAGTTTCCGAGCGCCGTCAACCCTGAAACGCTGGCTTTGGCAAATGTTGCGAAAGTTTACGTGCGCCGGGCGGTCAAACTCACCCTGGCGGCTGGCGCAGTCCGGCGACGCTTGCGATCGGCTCCCAGTTCTCGGCGTTTCACCCATAGAAAGAGCAGGCAGGGCCAGAACGACATCCCAAGCCATGCGTACACCCCGGGCAAATCCCCTCCTCGCAGCAGGGGAACAATTGCCGCCGCCATCACTCCGCGGATCGTCAACGATGCCATCGGATGCATGCGAATGCTGGCGCGGACGATTCTGCCGAAGATCGTGCCATAGATCACAGAAAAGATGAAAATGCCGAAGCCGGCGCCTTCTTGATAGAACGAGCCGAAGAGCGACGGTGAAATGCCGAGAGTGAACCCGATGTTGGCCCCGCTGAGGCCCAGTTTGTTCATGTAACCGCCAACCGGCTTGCCAGGCCACAGGGCGCGGGGGATCGGGCGCAGGAGAATTTCGACGTGTTCCATCCCGCAGCTGTGAGTGAGCAGCGCTGGGTACACGCGTTGGATGAGCACAAAGCCGTCGAGCATGTTGGCGTCGGATGCGGAGAACGCCCGAGTCAGGGCGTCTTCCTGGAGGGTTCCGTTCGACTTGACGTTATTCGACTCATCGACGACATCGCGCATCGCCCCAGCGAAGGCGACAATCGCCATGATGGCAACCGCGCCGCACGCGAAGATGAGGGAACGTTGCCGGCGTCCGAGGCCCGTGATGAGGATGACCAGTGCCGCCAGCATCCAGCCAATGAACTGATAGCGGCTGTGGGTTGAAAAGGTGCAGGCGAACAAAAGGAGCGCCAGGCACCCGGCAATCACCCTGTGCTTGCCCAGCCGCAACGCCCCCACTTTGAAGAGCACTGCAAGGAAGACGCCCACGCTGGAGAGCATCATCGGCGCCAGATAGAGATACCCGCTCATTTCGAACATCTGCACGCCTTGATCCCCAAGGAGGGTCATCCTGCCCGACACCAGTCCCGTGAGCAACATCGCGACTGCCGCGAAAACAAATGCCTTCGGTCGAAACCAGAGGGCCGGCTTCGGCGGCGCGTTGGGCGCTCTCCACACGACGCGCCGATTCTGTGCGAGCATGTAGGCCACGACGAAAACGCTCTCCCCGAAAACGATGTAGCCAAGCGCTTCGAGCCCCGAATCGGCCGTGATCGCTCCAAATCCAAAGTTGGCAAGATTGACCCAATCGCTTTTACCCGACAGGACGGCGTACATCCGGTAGGAAGCGATGTAGGTCAGGAATACGGCGGCGATCAACGGGATTTCGTCGCCCCGCTTCAACGACCACCAAATGCCCGCTCCGATCCACACCAGCTGAACGACGGCCAAGAATCCAAAAAGTGACTGGAAATCCGGGCTCATTGGGTGGAAACGGCTTTCACCAACGCTTGGGCGACTGAGGCAAGGCTGAAGCGCGTGGAAACCTTCGATTGTGCCGCAGCCAGGGTGAGAGCGCCGGGGTTTTCGAGGCACATGGTTAGCGCATCGGCAATGGCTTGAGCCGTGACCTCGGGCAGCAGCCATCCGTTTCGGTGATGCTCTACGACCTCGCCGCAGAAGCGCGAGGCGATGACGGGCAACCGCCACGCTTGCGCTTCGAGTTGCGTCAATCCGAAGCCGTCGCAGAAGCTCGGGAAAACAAAGACGTCCGCTTGGCGATAGTGCTTTCCGGTGGCGCTGCGCGGGACAGGGCCGATGAAGCGGACGTTCGCAAGATTGCGCCATCGGGGATCGGCGTCGAGATGCATCCGTCCGACGATCCGAATCTCGACCGGCTTGTCGGCCAGCAGGCGGGCCGCGTCGAGAAGGGCAGGGAGCCCTTTCAGTCTCGTTCCCGATCCGAGAAACAACACTCGTAAGGGGCGCCGCATTGAAAATTCAGCGGGGTAGCGGCGTTCGAACCCGAGCGTTTCCGCCGGCGGTTCGCAGGCGAGGGGAACAACCGCTATTTTTTCCGGGAGCACGCCTTCGGCCACGAGGCATTCCCGCGACCAGCTCGAGTTGCAAACGATACGGTCGGCAATTGCCCATTCTGCCCGCGCGTCGCGCCAGTACTCGGGAGGCGCACCGTGGTTTTCGAAGCGTTCGGTAATCGGTCCCGGGTCGATCTGGCCGAGCACCGTTGTCCAGCCACGGCTTTTTGCAAAGCGAAGCAGATCGAGAGCGGCGTAGCTGTAGGCGAAAAGCACGGGAGTTGAATCGCACAGCAGAGGCTCCGACGCCAGTGCCCGCACGGCGCGCTGCTGAAACCAGCGGTTTCGTTCGAGAATCAACGGCCATCCCCGAAGGCGCCGCAACCTGGCCGAGAATTCGAACGCCAGCAAAGGCGCAGTCCAGGAATGAACGAGCGACGCGGCGAGCTCCGGATGCCGGCGCTCGCGGAGCTTGCGGCTGAGCATGCCGAACGGGCTGCCGGGAGTCAGCCATGCGTCGGTGAGCAAAGCGCGAAGCACGCCCGACCGGCGCAGGGCACGCGGCACGGCGTAGTGCTCGCGGGCGCCGAGCTGGCAGCAGATCCAGGAGGTGGAAGGGGACGGCATCGTTGATGACAGACGCTCGCGCGCGGTGTTGGGTAGAAATATTGCGGACGAGGGGCTCGGGAACAAGGAGATAAGGAGGGTATGCCGCCAAGTCGGTGAGAAACAGCTTTTCGAAGAATGAGATGGGTCCCGCCAATGAACACAACCCACGGGGTCGCTGAATGGAAACGGCAGGGACGGCACTCCGTGCTGTCCGCCGGAGGTGTCGTTCGCACGCTTGCGTTTTCCCGTGGTCAGTGTATCCGATAGGCCTTCACCATGGTTCAACACCTCGCAGTCATTGGCGTGGCTCTTGTCTTCATTACCGTCGGGCTGAGTAACCGGGGGCGAGGGAAGGGGCCTTGGCGCGCGTTTCTTTTTGGCGGCCTGGCAATGGCTGTCTTGGAAGCGTTGGACTTGCTCGGCCTGGTGCATATGTAGCATGCTTATCCAGCCTCAAATCCTCACTACCGAACCGTCGGCGGATTACGAACTGCTCGACAGCGGCGACGGCGAAAAGCTGGAGCGCTACGGGCAGGTGCTCTTGCGCCGGCCCGATCCCCAGGCGCTCTGGCACATGACTGCTCCGGATATCTGGCACGATGCTCACGGGCGTTTCATCCGCGAGGGAAGGGACGGACGCTGGGCTTTTGCCAAGGTGGCTCCCGAGAAATGGACGATCGGACTGGCCGGTCTCCGGTTTTGCGTCCGCCCGACGGCCTTCAAGCACACCGGCGTCTTTCCAGAGCACGCGCCGAATTGGGACTGGATGCGCGGCGCCATCGCCGGCGCCGGGCGTCCGGTCTCCGTGTTGAACCTGTTCGGTTACACCGGCGGCGCCTCGCTGGCATGCGCGCAGGCCGGGGCGAATGTCTGCCATGTGGACGCCTCGAAACCGGCCATCGGCTGGGCCAAGGACAACGCCGCGGCTTCGCAACTGGCCGGTGCGCCGATCCGTTGGATTCTCGACGACGCCAAGGCGTTCGTGGAGCGCGAGTTGCGCCGCGGCAACCGGTACGACGGCATCGTGATGGACCCGCCGGCTTTCGGGCGCGGTCCGGAGGGGGACGTGTGGCGCATCGAAGAGGATTTCGTGCCGCTGGTGGACCGTTGCAAACGGCTGCTTGTGGATCGCCCGTTATTTTTTGGAATCAACGGCTATGCCTCCGGGTATTCGCAGTTGGCATATCTGTATAATCTGGCGGAGATGACCGGCAGGCACGGAGGCCGGCTGGAATGCGGCGAACTGGCCATCCGCGAATCCCGCGGAGGCCGGCTCTTGCCCTGCGGGATTTTCGCCCGGTGGACGGCTTCGATCTGAGGTGCTCCCAGCCTGGCGACGCTCAGGCGATAAGGCTGTGTTTACTGTGGCGTGAACATGCCGGCTTTCGTGAACACGTTGGCCTGGCTGGAGCCCATTCCGATGCCTGGAGAAGGTGCTTGGAAAGCGGGCCACTACTCGCTTAGGATCATGACAATGTCCGGATACACTTTGTAAACCCATGCAAGCCTTGTTTGACCTGATTGGCCGCTTTGCGCATCCCCTGCTTGTCATTGGCGGGCATGCGCTTGCGGCGCATGGCGTCGCGCGCCAGACTGTCGATGTGGACTGCTTGATTGCCGTCGAACATCGCCCGGCGTTGGACGAACACTTGTGCGGTGGCGGCTTTGAACGGGGTGCCGAGACGGACAATTTTGCGCGTTACGTCCACCGCTCCAGGATGGTGCCCGATGTGGATGTGCTCTTTGTGGACGCGCCCACCTTTGAAAGGCTGCAAGCAGGGGCCAGTCCAATGCGGCGAGGGGAAGCGGCCCTTCGGGTTCCCTCCCTGCCTGACTTGATCGCCCTGAAACTGCACGCGATTCGAAACCAGCCAGCGCGTGAAGTCGGCGACCTCGGAGATATCGCCCGGCTGCTCGCCGCCAACCCGGGCAAAGTGTCCAAAGAGGGACTCGGTTCGCTCTGCCAGCGTTTTGGCCCCGCAGGCATCGAGAATAAACTTCAGAGTATTTTGACCGCTCCATGACTCCCGCCGATCTCGATTTCACGTTGCCCGACTGGAAGATTCCGCCCAAACGCCGCAGCCAGCTTTGCCCGGAGGCATGGCTTGCCTGGCTTGAGGAAAACCGGCGCGAATTGATCCGGACAGGCCAGTTGGAAAAAATCCGCAAAGATCCCCTCCGCCGCCCCGTGGATGTGCGCTTTCGGTGGACCGACTCGCTCTGAACTGCAAGGGAACCGATGAGATCATCCACGCTGCGATCCACCTTTTGGCGAGATTGCTGCGCGAGGCCAGAATTCAAAGATTGCTCGCGCCAAGGACACAAAGCACGCCAAGATAATCGAACGGCGGTCAACAACCTTGAGGAACCAATGGTTCTCTGAATCTCGGCGTCCTTGGCACTGCTATCCCCGGAAATCGCGCAGTTCTGCGAGGGGTTTTGGCGTCTATATAGTTCGCTTCGGAGCGCTCTATTGGCCGTCATCCTGAGCTTGCGAAGGATCTTACGCCACGCCCAACCAGCGTTATACAGCTATTCACCGTTCTCGAAGCTGACAGCGCTGCTGGCGATGCCGCACTGCCATTAAGTTAAAGGAGTTCGCGGTCTCGCTCCCAGGCTCCTGCCTGGGAATGCCTCTGTCTTGGAGGCTCCAGCCTCCCGTTCCTCTCCGGTGCGCTGTGCTTTTGGAGGTCCGGCAGGAGGCTGGAGCCTCCGGGAATACTGCATTCCCAGGCAGGAGCCTGGGAACGAGCGTGCGTTTCTAAAGGCCTCAAGCTTAACTTAATGGCAGTGTGGCGATGCCGTCAGTTCCGAAAACGCTTGAAGTTAAGATTACGCTCGGTCGGCCTCGCGAGATCCTTCGCAAGCTCAGGATGACAGCGTTCGGGGCTCCGTTCTCACTCAGGAGACCGGTTGCCCAAATTCGGTTGCGGCTCCGCCGCGCTAAGTCCTTGGCGCGAAATCTTCTGAAATTCGAATATTTTGGCTGAAATTAGTTTTGCAGCCGCCCACAGGACCGGCGGGAACGACTACCCCGCCGACTTCACCCACTCGATCATCCGGCGGATACCCTGTTCGCGGGAGACGGCGGGGCGCCACTCCAGCAGGCGCCGGGCTTTGGAGTTGTCGGCGACGAAAAACTTCTGATCGCTGTGCCGCCAGGGAAGGCGGCGGTAGGTCAGCTTGGCCCCCAGTTCGGTTTCAAGGAAGGCGAACAATTCCAGCAGCGAGCTGCTGTTCTCGATGCCGCCGCCGATGTTGAACGCCTGTCCCCGCGCCTGCTCGATGTGCGCGGCGGCGGCGAGATAACACGCGACGGCGTCCTCGACGAAGAGCAGGTCGCGCACCTGCTTGCCGTCGCCGGAAATGGTGAACGGTTCGCGGTCCGGGTTCTTGAGGACTTCCAGCGCCTGCTGGCAAAACCAGCCGACCCAGCCCTGGTCGAACGTGGCGAACTGACGGCCGCCGAAGATGGTGGAGTGCCTGAAGACCACCGTGTTCAACCCGTAGCCGCGGGCGTAATCGAGCATGTATTGGTCCGCGGCGCCCTTGGAACAGCCGTAGGGAGTCTGGAAATCGAGCGGGCTGAATTCATCGACGCCATTGGGGTGCGTGGGCGAGGAGTACCGCAACGCTTCCTCAACCAACGTGACGCCGGGCAGATCGCCGTAGACTTTGTTGCTGGAGGAATAAACGATGGTTGCGTGCGGAACCTTGCGCCGGACGGCTTCGAGCAGGTTGATCGAGCCAACGACGTTGGTTTCGAAGTCGCGGCGCGGATTCTCCATGGAGGTGGTCATCGCCACCTGGCCGGCGAGGTGGAAAATCACGTCCGGCACAGCGGTTTCCACGAGGCGTTCCACGTCGTGCGCGTTGCGGCTGTCTCCATGCACGAAACGCGCCTGCCCCTGGCCGCGCAGCCATGCCAGATTCTCCGCGGCGCCGTGCCGGGAAAGATTGTCGAAGACGGTGACGGTTTCGCCGCGTTGCAAAAGGGTGGCCGCCACGTTGCTGCCGACGAAGCCGCACCCACCGGTGATCAGATAGTTCATAGATTTTTGGACTGTGCGCGCACTTTCTGTTTGAGCCGGAAGAGACGCACCAGTGTGGCGAGATAGCCGAGGGCGAAGCTGAAGAGCTGCCGCTTGGTCTTGCCCGCCTTGCGTTTCTCAAAGGTGATGGGCACCTCGACGACCCGGTACCCGGACCGGCAGAAGACGAGTTTGACCAGGATTTCCTCGACGATGTCGAAATGGTCGCATTCCAGGGTGAGGCGCCGGAGATCTTCGCCGCGGTAGAGGCGGAAGCTGTTGGAGACATCGAAGCAGTCCAGCCCGAGCACCATCCGGAACGCCAGGTTCACCACGTGGCTCATCCAGATAAGCATCTGCGGGTTTTCCGTCTTGCCGCCGGGAATGTAGCGCGAAGCGATGACCAGATCGGCCGATTCGCGCCGGTTCCAGAGGTCGGGAATGAAAAGCGGGTTGTGCGAGCCGTCGGCGTCCATGAAAAGCACGTATTCGCCGAGGGTGCGATGCGCCCCGGTGCGGACAGCGTGCCCGTAGAGGTTTCCGCCGTGCCTGGGGACGTAGGCGGCGTTATGCTTGAGGCAGGCCTCCGGGGTGGCGTCCCGCGGCGCTTCGGTGTCGATGACGAGGATTTCGTAGCGGGGGGTCAGTTTGCCAACGATTTCGTGCAGGCGCGGAAGGAGGATGTTGAGGTTGTCCGCTTCTTCGTAGGCGGGAAGGACAATGCTAAGCTCGATGGGTTCCACTGGTTGAAAGCTGGGTGATGGTTACGCTGGTAGTTGAATGACGGGGATCATTCCAACGCCGTGGGCGCAAGACAAGCAAATGTTTTTCCTGCTTTCTTCCCCGCAGAAATCGGCCATTGTTTCTTTATGAGCTTGCAACAACAAATCGACGAAGACCTGAAGGACGCGATGAAGGCGAAAGACGCTGTGAAACTGGGCGTGATCCGGCTGTTGAAATCCGCGCTGAAGAACCTGGCGATCGAGAAGGGCGGGCCGGCGGTTCCGGTCAATGACGCCGAGACGACGGCGGCGATCCGCAAACAGGTGAAGCAACGACAGGACTCGATTGAGGGGTTCGAAAAGGGCGGGCGGCCCGAACTGGCCGCCAAAGAGCGCGCCGAGATGGAGATTCTTGCCACGTATTTGCCAAAGGCGATGACGCCGGAGGAAGTCGCGGCGCTGGTGAAGGAAGCGATCGCGGAGGCCTGCGCCACTTCGAAGGCGCAGATGGGCGCCGTGATGAAGACGGCGACCGCCAAGGCGGCGGGCCGAGTGGACGGCAAAGTCCTCAGCCAGGAAGTGCAGCGGCAGTTACCCTGAACCGAAGATGATTGCGATCGTGGTGGCCGCCGGCAACAGCCGGCGAATGGGTTTCGATAAACTGACAGCCGACCTTGCCGGGAAGCCGGTGCTGGCGCATTCCCTGCTGGCTTTTGAACATTGCCTGAGCGTCAAACGGATTGTGCTGGTCACGCGTGAGGACCGGGTGGAGGAATTCGAGACAATGGCGCGCTCCCACGGAATCGACAAGCTGGCCAAGGTGGCGCCGGGGGGCGCTGAGAGGCATCTTTCGGTCTGGAACGGCATTCAAGCCGCCGACGCGGTGCCCGAAGACTATATCGCCGTTCACGATGCCGCCCGTCCGTTGATTACCCCGGAGGCGATCGAGAACTGCCTGGTTCTTGCCAAACGCCACGGCGCTTCCGCATGCGCCTGCCCGGTGCCGGACACGCTGAAGCGCGCCACGGCGGAGGGGTTCGTGATCGGAAGCGTCGAACGGGATCGGCTCTGGGCGATGCAGACCCCGCAGATTTTTCTCGCCAGCATCCTGGTGCATGCTTACCGGCAGGTGTTCCGCACCGCAGCGTCGGTTACCGACGAGGTGTCCGCCGTTCAAAAATTGGGAATTTCAGTCCAGTTGTTGAATAATCCCGAACAAAACTTTAAAATCACACTCCCGCGCGATCTCGATCTGGCCCGCCTGGTGCTGGCGAACCGTGCTCAGAACGGGCAATTATAGTCCATCTCATGCAGCCTTATTTCCTGACCGCTCTTCCCAACGGGGTCCGCCTCGCAACCATCGAAATGCCGCATATGCGCAGCGTGAGCGTGGGGATATGGGCGGCGGTGGGGGGGCGCTATGAGCCGGAAGCGGTGTGCGGCATTTCCCATTTCATCGAGCACCTGATGTTCAAGGGAACCGCCCGCCGTAACGCGCGGCAGATTACCGAGGCGGTCGAAGGCCTGGGCGGCTACCTCAACGCGTTCACCACCGAGGACCACACCTGCTATTACGCCAAGGCCGGGGCCGCCCATTTCGCGACGCTCTGCGACGTGCTGGGGGACATGTACCTCAACGCGCAGTTCGCTCCGGCGGACATCGAACGCGAGAGGGAGGTCATCCGCGAGGAAATCCTCATGTATCACGACAATCCCGGTCAGCACGTACAGGAGCTGCTCTCCGAAGCGTTGTGGCCGGAGCATCCGCTGGGGCGTCCGCTCACCGGGACAGTCCAGAGCATCTCGGGTCTAAACCGCGAAAAGTTCCACGATTTCCGGGCGAAGCACTACAACGGGCGCACAACCATCGTGACCGTGGCGGGCAAGGTGACGCATGAGAAAGCGATGGAACTGATGGCGCCGGTTTTCGGCGCGCTCCCCGCCGGTCGCGTGCCCCGGTGCGCCAAGGCGCTCGATGCCGGCGGGACGATGAGGATCAAGGCGATCCAGCAGGACCTGGAGCAGACGCATGTGGCAATCGGTTTTCACGCTTTCGGGCGGCTCGACGAGCGACGCTACGCCCTGAAGCTCCTCAGCGTCATCCTGGGCGAAAATATGAGTTCGCGCCTTTTCCAGAAACTGCGGGAGCGCCACGGGTTTTGTTACTCGGTGCAAAGCGGCGTCGTCTCGCTGGAGGACACCGGCGCGCTCACCGTTTTTGCGGGACTCGACCCCGCAAAGATGGAGAAGGCGCTGAAGCTTATCCTGGAGGAAACCGACCGCATCGCCGCCCGCGCGCCCAGCCGCAACGAATTGCGCAAGGCACAGGATTACACCATCGGCCAGATGCTCATGGGCCTGGAGAGCACGACGAACCAGATGACGTGGATGGGCGAGTCGCTCCTCGGTTACCAAAAGGTGCTCGACCCTGCCGAAATCGAAAACCGCCTCCTCGCCGTGACGCCCGAAGAGGTGCGCACGGTGGCGGAATGTTGTTTGGATCGATCCCGCCTGACTGCCGCCGTGGTCGGCCCCGGTTCGGATGAAGAAAAGGTTCGCCGCTGGTGCGAGGCAGGGAGCTAAAGCAATCCGTTCACCCCGTGGTTTTTGCGGTGAAAGTCGTGGAGGAGATCAGAATGTCGAAGCCTATGCCTGCCCCGGATTATTCCCGGAAAATGCTTTGGCAACGGCATTTGGCTCATCGGTTACCCTTCAGGCGTCCGGCCTTTTTTTGAAACGAATTCCGGCGTTCGTGCCGGACGGCCCTATTCTCGGGAGCTCCCAAGCGATTTCGGACAGATTCTCCAGCAGACTGAAAACAAATCTTCTTATCCTGATGCGTTAATTTGTTGTTGCCGCGGCGAGTTCCCCCTCGTAGCTTCTCTCAACCATGCAGCCTCTTCTTTCCACTCATCCCCTTGTGCAGCTTCTTCACCGCCGCATCGTCATTCTCGACGGCGCGATGGGCACCATGGTGCAACAGTACAAGCTTGCGGAGGCGGATTACCGGGGAGCGCGCTTCGCCGCGCACGGGCGGGACTTGAAAGGGAACAACGATCTGCTCGCCCTGACGAAGCCGGCGATCATTGAGGAAATCCACGCGCAGTATCTAGCCGCCGGCGCCGACATTATCGAGACCAACACGTTTAATGCGCAGTCGATCTCGCAGGCCGACTACGGTCTGGAGTCGATCGTGCGGGAGCTCAATCTCGCGGCGTGCGGGTGTGCGCGGCGCGCGGTGAAGGGATGCGGACGGCAGGCGTTTGTGGCGGGGGCGATCGGGCCGATGAGCAAGACGCTCTCCCTTTCGCGCGACGTTCACGATCCCGCAAAGCGCGAGGTTACGTTCGACGAAGTGAAAGCCGCTTACCGGGAGCAGGTGGACGCGCTGATCGAAGGCGGTGTGGACGTGCTTCTGGTCGAGACGATCTTCGATACTCTAAACGCAAAGGCGGCGGTGTTTGCCATTTTGGAAGCGTTCGACGCGGCTGGCATTGAGCACGGGCGCATTCCGCTGATGATCTCCGGGACAATCACGGACTTGAGCGGGCGCACTCTCACCGGGCAGACAGTGGAGGCTTTCTGCACCTCGCTGGCGCACGCGCCGGTGCTGAGCGTGGGCTTGAACTGCGCGCTCGGGCCAAAGGAGATGCGGCCTTACATCGAAACCCTTGCGCACGCGGCGCCGGTGTTCGTGAGCTGCTATCCGAACGCCGGACTGCCCGATCCGCTTTCGCCCACCGGGTTCCCGGAGACGCCGGAGAGTCTCGCTCCGCAGCTTGGCGAATGGGCCTCGCAAGGGTGGCTGAATCTCGTCGGCGGTTGCTGCGGCACCACGCCTGCGCATATCGCCGAGATCGCGCGCGCCGTTGCGGACTGCCATCCGCGCGCGCTGCCGCATCTTCCGCCGCACACCCGCTTGAGCGGGCTGGAGCCGCTGACGATCACGTCCGAGACCGGGTTCATCACGGTCGGCGAACGCACGAACATCACCGGTTCGCCGAAGTTTGCGAAGCTGATCCTGGCCGGCGATTTCGAAGGCGCGCTGGCCGTGGCGCGGCAGCAGGTGGAGGGCGGCGCGAACATCCTGGATGTGAACATGGACGAGGGGATGATCGATTCGGAGGCGGCGATGACGCGTTTCCTCAATTTGGTGGCGGGCGAACCGGACATCTCGCGCATCCCGATCATGATCGACAGTTCCAAATGGAGCGTGCTCGAAGCCGGCCTGAAGTGCGTGCAGGGAAAGTGCGTCGTCAACTCGATCTCGCTCAAGGGCGGCGAGGACGAGTTCAAACGCCAGGCGCGGTTGCTGCGCCGGTACGGAGCCGCCGCCGTCGTGATGGCCTTTGACGAACGCGGCCAGGCGGACTCGACCGAACGGCGCATCGAGATCTGCACTCGGGCCTACCGGATCCTTACCGAACAGGTCGGTTTTCTGCCGCAGGACATCATCTTCGACCCGAACGTTCTCACCGTCGCCACGGGCATCGAGGAGCACAATAACTACGCCGTTTCATTCATCGAGGCGACGCGCTGGATCAAGGCAAACCTGCCTCACGCCAAGGTCAGCGGCGGCATCTCGAATATTTCGTTCTCATTTCGCGGGAACAATCCGGTGCGCGAAGCGATGCATGCGGCATTTCTCTATCACGCCATTCAGGCGGGCCTGGACATGGGGATCGTCAACGCGGGGATGCTGGCCGTGTATGAGGAGATCCCGAAGAATTTGCTGAAACTCGTTGAGGACGTGCTGCTGAATCGCAGCCCTGACGCCACGGAGCGGCTTGTGGAATTTGCCGAGACGGTAAAAGCCTCCGGCAAGACCGCCGTCAAAGACGAAGCGTGGCGCAATGCCCCGGTGGAAGAGCGGCTCTCGCATGCCATGGTGAAGGGGATCGTGGACTACATCGAGCAGGACGCCGAGGAAGCGCGGCTGAAGTTTGCGCGGCCGCTCCAGGTCATCGAAGGGCCGCTGATGGCCGGGATGAACATTGTCGGCGAACTGTTCGGCGTCGGGAAGATGTTCCTGCCGCAGGTGGTCAAGAGCGCGCGCGTGATGAAGAAGGCCGTGGCGTATCTGATGCCGTTCATGGAAGCGGAGAAAACCGCGGAATCGCGCGCGCAGGGGAAGATCGTCATGGCGACCGTCAAGGGGGACGTGCATGACATCGGCAAGAACATCGTCGGGGTGGTGTTGCAATGTAATAACTACGAGGTGATCGATCTCGGCGTGATGTGTCCGGCGGAGAAGATTCTCGAAGCCGCGCGCGAACAGAAGGCCGATATCATCGGCTTGAGCGGGCTTATCACGCCGTCGCTCGACGAGATGACCCATTTGGCCCAGGAGGCGCAACGGCAGGGGTTTGTGCTGCCGCTGCTGATCGGCGGGGCCACCACCAGCCGCGCTCACACCGCCGTAAAGATCGCCCCGCACTACAACGGCCCGGTGGTGCATGTGCTCGACGCCTCGCGCGCGGTCGGCGTAGTCAGCGCGCTCCTGAGCCAAGAGCAGCGACCGGAGTTCGAAGCCGCGACCCGCGCCGATTATCAGCGCCTGCGCGAGGAACACGCCGGACGGTCGCGCGATCGCAAGATGGTGACGCTCGAAGCAGCCCGTGCGAATGGCACAGCCATCGACTGGTCCGGCTACACGCCGCCGAAGCCTGAATTTATCGGCGTCCACACGGTCGAACCGGCGCTGCAAACCCTGGTGGAGTACATCGATTGGTCGCCCTTCTTCCACACCTGGGAATTGCGCGGGCGGTACCCAGCCATCTTCGAAGACCCGCAGCACGGCACGGTTGCCAGCGAGCTTTTCCGGGATGCGCAGGAATTGCTCGGACGCATCGTCAACGAGCGTCTCTTCACCGCGCGCGGCGTCCATGCTTTCTGGCCCGCCAACGCCGTCGGCGACGACGTGGAACTTTACGGCGACGAAAACCGCATCGAGCCGTTTGCGACGTTCTGCTTCCTGCGCCAGCAAATGGAAAAGACGCCGGGGCAGCGGCATCATGCTCTCTCCGATTACATCGCACCGAAGGATACCGGGTTGGCGGATTATCTCGGCGGTTTTGCCGTAGGCATTCACGGCGGAGACGCGCTCGCGAAGGTATTCGAGGCGGACAAGGACGATTACCGCGCCATCATGGCCAAGGCGCTCGCCGACCGGTTCGCCGAAGCGTTTGCCGAATACCTGCACCGCCAGGCGCGCATCGCGTGGGGCTTTGGCGCGAACGAAAAGCTCTCCGGCGAAGATTTGATCCGGGAGAAATACCGCGGCATCCGCCCTGCGCCGGGCTACCCGGCATGCCCCGACCACACCGAGAAACGCCTCTTATTCCGGCTGCTGGGCGCCGAACAAAACGCAGGGATGGCGCTGACGGAATCGTGCGCGATGACCCCCGGCGCGGCGGTCAGCGGGTTCTATTTTTCGCATCCGGAAGCGAAATACTTCGCCGTTGGGAAGATTGAGCGCGATCAAGTCGCGGATTACGCGGTCCGCAAGGGCGAGAGCGTCGGTTGGGTGGAACAGTGGCTGGCGCCGAACCTCTAAGAGCATTCAAAAAGAAAAGCGTTGCCGACTTTGGAACGAAAGGGAACCAGAGAAAAAGGGGCATGGCAGTCGCGCCAGCGTCCTGACGCCAGAGTTCAAATAGCGCTACTCCGAAAATACCCATGCGCGTGTATCCGAAGGGGAGCGCGGGTTTCCAGCCTGCTGCCTTCGGCATCCTGCCGGAGGCTTGGGCGCGCGCCGAGTGCAATCCGAAGCCGTCACCAGCACGCCAGCACCAGGATGCCGGCTGATGCGGGCAAGATGCCCGCGCTCCCCTTCGGATCGACGCACCGCCCGTAATCCAACTTTTCATAATGCGTTGAGGGCGAAAGCCCATGGGACTCGTTCCCGGGCTCCTGCCTGGGAACGCCCTTTCCCGGAGGCTCCAGCCTCCTGGTGGTGATGCGCAGTTTCGTGCGGCCAACCGGGTGGGAGAATGAAATACTCCAGGGGGCCGTTTGCGTATGCACGGAACTGGAGGCTGGAGCCTCAAAGACAGGGACGTTCCCAGGCTGGAGCCTGGGAACGAGCGCGCGAAAGATGTGGGTAATGGAAAGACAGGTCTGCCGCAGACCAAGACGCTGGCGCGCTCCAGGAAGGGAACGCTTTTTGTGCATACGGAACTCCTGCGTCCGTTATGCTGCCCGCTCTGGCATTGGAGATGCTTTTATCAGCATGAAACTCCTTCATATGCCGAATCTCTGCCCCAGCGATCTGATCCCCTTGGAAACCCACCGGGATCGTTACGAAATCCTTGCCGCCATGCGTAGAAGGGAACGGTTGCCGCTCTCCTGCTTCTCTTTTCGCGGCCTGGACCTGGCACGGGTGGATCTCTCGGGTCACGGCGTTCACGGGGTGCAACTGAACGGCGCACTCGATCTATCGGGCGCCCGGTTGGGAGGCATGGACATGACCGGCTTCGACGGGGCGGGGATCAAGCTTTCGGGCATCGATTTTCGCGGTTGCACGGGGATGCTCGGGCGCCAACTCCACGGGGCGGCGGATATCACGAGGGCAAAGCTCGGAGCGATGTCGATGGCCGGATTTAGCGCCGCCGGGCTGTGGTGTGTCGGCATCGACTTTTCCCGATGCCTCGAACTGACCGGCCGGCAACTCAACGGGGCGTGCAGCCTCAGTATCTCCAGCTTGGGCCGCATCGACCTGCAAGGTTTTTCCGCCGCAGGGATCGATTGCGAACTGGTTGACTTCAGAGGCTGTCGAAATTTGACGGGACGCCAGCTCAACGGAGCCGCCCGGCTGAGCTTCGCGCGGCTGGATGGAATCGACATGCGCGGCTTCAGCGCGGAGGGAATTGAGTGCCGCGACGTCGATTTCAGCGCCACCCGGTTCCTGGCCGGCAGTCAACTCAACGGTGCGGCGTCGCTGGCGCGTTCCCGGCTCGGAGCGATTGAGATGACCGGTTTTTCGGCCCATGGCATCGATTGCGCGCACACGGACTTCTCGCTTTGCACGGGACTTTCCGAGGAGCAGCTTGACGATGCCCTGTGTCACGAAGGCGCAATACTATCGCGACGCAGCGTCTACACCGTGCTCTCCAGAAACTGCATGTGCAGCCGCCGATAGACGCCGTCCTGCTCCAGAAGTTCTTCGTGGCTGCCGCGCTCGACGATGCAGCCTTCGTCCAGGACCAGAATGAGGTCCGCTCGTCGAATGGTGCTCAATCGGTGCGCCACTACAAAGCTGGTGCGCCCCTTTAGCAGAATTGCGAGGGCTTTTTGCAACCGTGCTTCGGTAACCGTGTCGATGGAGCTGGTGGCCTCGTCGAGCATGAGGATGCGCGGATTCGCCAGCAGCGCCCGCGTGAAGCAGACCACCTGGCGTTGCCCCAGCGAAAGTCCCGAGCCCCCTTCGCCCACCGAAGTCTGAAATCCCTGCGGGAGACCCTCGATCAAGTCGACGAAATCCAGCGAACGGGCCGCCGCAATGACTTCTTCATCCGTCGCGTCGGGACGCGCAAACCGGATGTTTTCCATGACGGTGCCTGTGAACAGGAAGTTCTGCTGCTGCACAATGCCGAGTTGCGAGCGCAACGATCGTGAGCGAATGCGCCGGATGTCGCAGCCGTCGATGAGCAGTTCGCCCGAGGCCGGCAGCCAGGCTTTGGTCAGAAGATTGACGATGGTGCTCTTGCCGCTTCCGGTGTGGCCCACCAGCGCGATGGTCTGGCCCGGTTCGACGGCAAAGCCAATGCCGTGCAGCACCGGACGGCTGGGATCGTAGCCGAAGACGACGTTGCGGAACTCGATCCTTCCGCGGATGGGCGGGAGGTCGATGGCGTCGGGCGGGTCGGCCCAGGCGGGCGGGGTGTCCAGCAGGCGGAAGACGCGCTCGGCGCCGACCATGGCGTTGAGCGCCTGGGTGTAAAGCATGCCGATCACGCGCAACGGCTCGAAGAACAGGTTCGCCAGAAAGAGGAACTGCACAACGTTCGCCAGCGGGGTCAGGCCATGGATTACCCGGTAACTGCCAACCAGCAGGAGCAGTGCGACGAAGAGCTGCGTCTTGAGTTCCAGCAACGGCAGGAACGTGGCGTTCGTCCGCGACAAAACCATGATATTCGCCGCGTGGCTGGCCATCAGACGGCTGAACATCTCGGAGTTTGTTTCCTCGCGCACAAACCCCTGCGTCACGCGCACGCCGTCCACCGATTCCGCGACCGTGGCCGTCATCTGCGAATAGGTTTCCGAAAGCCGCCGCTGCTGGTTTCCCAGCCGCGTGTGGAAAATGCGGTTGACGGTCCAGAAGGCGGGGGCGATCGCCAGCGCCATAGCGAAGAGCACCCAGTCATACCACGCCAGCAGCACCGCAGTGACCGCCGACTGCCCAACCTGCACGGCGCAGATGAAAACGACATCCTGGATGCCAAAGCGGATCGACTCGATGTCGCTCGTCATCCGGGCGATGATGCGGCCCGTCTCCATCCTGTGGAAGAAATCGGCGGTGAGCTTTTGGAGATGCGCGACCATTTCGTTGCGCAAATCGCGGATGACCGCCTCCCCGAGTTGAAGCGCCCACCGGACGCGATATGCGAACGAGACCTGCGTAAACAACGCCAGCGCCGTGAACCCCGCGGCGCCCGCAAGCGCCCCGGCCATGTTGCGATGCGCGATCGGCCCCGCGATGGTCCCGGAGAAGATCCACATCAGCCCGGCGAGTTGCACCGAACGCAACAGCACCGAACCGATGAGCAGATTCCGCAGCCGGGCATACGGTCGCGTGTAGGCGAACACGCGCCGCAGCAGGCGGAAAAACTGCATCGGCTTGAGCGCGTCGGCTTCGTCGCGATTGCGCCGCCGCAGGGTGAGGGAAGTGCGGCTCATCTGGGAGAAAAAACCGTAGCGGATCGAAGCGATGGCGTCTAGCGTTGTGTAACCGGAATGCCTTTACAACTGTTGCGTTCAAAATGGGCCACAGGCAAGGCGCGGCGAGGGCGCATCCCCGCTGCGGGCTGTAACCGAGACGCAACGCCGCCGCTGGCCCATTTTCAACGCAACCCGAAGGGCTGTGGCTCTTTTTCGATTTTTCAGCGTTGCTCACTCGGGCAAGATCGCAGCGGATATTGCCGCTCGTTCGCGCCTTGAAAAATCGAAAAATAGCCGACAGCAAAGGTCTAGTCATTTATGGGACACACCACTAGGAGAAGTGAAGGGGCGGGCGTGTCGGTCTCGGCAAGCAAGTGATCCACGCAAAAAGACACCAAATTACGCGGAAAAACTCCTTCGCCTATTAGGAGCATATGGCACACAGCCTGCTTTTCTGCTCTTAAAAACGAATTCTTCGAATGCTGTACTGCGAACAATGCCGAATCGAACGCACATGGCCGGAAGGGCTAATGTTGTCCTCCAATCGCCGGTGTGAATTGTGCGGCGGATTTGGTACGTGCCACGACCGCCCGTCCAGAACTTTGCCCGCTCCGAAGCCGGAATCCGCGATGTCGATGGAAGTCCGCAGGATCGCCGAAGAACGGTTGGGCCTCTACTCCCTGGCTTACACCAACGGCGAACAGCCGGAAATTCGGGATGTCACCGTGGACGACATCAGGACCGCCCTTGAAGACGCCTACAGGGCAGGGGAAGCGTCGGCCAAATATATCCCCTCACGCGCCTGAGGTTTGACTTCATCGCTGAACCTGAGAAAATCCCGCCAATATTTGCTACTTCATGAAACTCATCCAATTCGTCAGTGTGTTAACCCTTGTTGCCGCAACCGCTGCTTTTGCGGAAACCAAGCCGAATGCTGCGAGAAGCGTGGCAGGGGGAGCGGGGGCCGCAAATGCCTGCGCGACGGGAATCAAGGTCAGGAATAACGAGAAGGTCGCGTTTCTGGGCGATTCGATCACTCAGTTTGGGGCCGACATGCCCGGCGGCTACGTCCGATTGGTCATCAGCGGATTGGAAGCCAACGGCGTGAGTGCCACCGCAATTCCTGCGGGAATCAGTGGCAATAAATCCAACCAGATGCTTGAGCGCCTGGAGAGCAGCGTGCTGAGCAAAAAGCCTGATTGGCTGACGCTCAGTTGCGGCGTCAACGATGTGTGGCACGGTGAAAAAGGCGTGCCTCTCGATCAGTACAAGGTGAACATCACGGCCATCGTCGACAAAGCCCAGGCGGCGGGTGTCAAAGTGATGATCCTGACCGCCACCATGATCGGCGAGGATGCGGCGAACCCCAACAATGTGAAACTGGGGGCCTACAACGATTTTCTTCGGCAGTTGGCCAGGGAAAAACAGTGTCCGCTTGCCGACCTTAATGGCGAGATGCAAGCCGCGCTCAAGCCGGTGGTCAAGGGGCGGCCGCAGCAGGCGAACCAGCTTACCCGCGATGGTGTGCATATGAATCCGTTCGGGGATCAAATGATGGCCACCGGGGTGCTCCGGGCCTTTGGGATGAGTGCGAGCCAGTTGCAAAAGGCGCACGATTTCTGGATGAACATGCCGCAAGCTGCCTGTGCAGTTACGGTGAAAGCGGGGCTGACCTTGCGCCAGTACAAGGAACTGAGCGAATTGGCGGCCAAGGAAAACCGGTCCGTTGAGGATATGGTTAACGCGGAAGTGGAAAAGTCGATGAAGACGCTGACCCCATCGGGCAAATAGGGCAGGGGGGGCTTGCCCCGAATGGCACTAACTTAAGGAAAACTTTCGCTGGGTATTGGAGCTACGAACAAGCGGAGCGGCGACGGATGCGGGTTCCGGGGAGCGCACGCGCCCTCGCGTGCGGGCGTCGGCGCCCCCGCCGACGCCGTCCTGGGTGCCAGCGCGCGCTCGTCCTCTCAACGATGCCCT
>Ga0316219_1001224_pt1 | contig 28698 bp, 24 predicted proteins | sample TBH18003PmetaG_FD_203635 | JGI IMG/M metagenome (GOLD analysis project Ga0316219, IMG submission 203635) | Freshwater microbial communities from Trout Bog Lake, Wisconsin, USA - TBH18003P | ecosystem: Environmental > Aquatic > Freshwater > Lake > Hypolimnion/Profundal zone | place: USA...
CTGCCTCTACCGCCGAGAACCCTGAAGTCTTCCTGGCGGAAACCGGCTCGGTTTGACTTCCCACCGGCGGCATCCCAAGCTGTCCGGATGAAGTCGTTTTTCATCGCCTTTAGGACCGGCCGGCTGGCGAACCGCTTGGTGCTGTTCGCCAACTTCATTGCCTTCGCCCAGGACCAGGGACACCGGGTGATCAACTTCGCCTTTCATTCCTACGCCCCGCTGTTCGAGTCGACCCGCAACGACATCTACTGCCAATATCCCATCCCTCGCCGGCGAAGCTGCCTGGATGTCATTCCAGGTTTGGCGCCCCTGTTGCGCGGGACGCGCATCCTCTACCGCGGCGTCAATTTCGCCAGCCGCTTGAACGAACGGCGACCATTCGCGGGCGGCGCGGCCGTGACCCTGCGGGACCCCCCCGGCCAGATCGTAACCTCGCTCGAAAGCCCGGAGCTTCAGGCCCAACTGGCGCCGGCTCGCACCGTTTTTGTGCATGGTTGGACCTTTCGCGCCCCGGGATCGGTTCAACGACATGCGGCCCACATTCGGAACTATTTTCAGCCGGTGGAAGAGCACGCCCGGGCGAGCCGCCAAGCCGTGGACCGCCTCCGCCAACAAGCGGATGTCATCATCGGCGTGCATATTCGCCGCGGCGACTACCGCATCTGGAAAAGCGGCCAGTTCTTTTTCCCGATCACCGGCTACGCCGACTGGATGCGGCAACTGGCTGGCCAGTTTCCCGGCTCGAGAGTGGCTTTCCTGGTGTGCAGTAACGAATCTCGCGACCTCCAAGAGTTTCCGGGACTCGCGGTGGGTTTTGGCCCGGGGTCTCCCATTGGCGACCTCTACGCCTTGGCGGGTTGCGATTACATAGTCGGGCCGTACAGTACGTTTACTGCCTGGGCTTCCTTCTATGGCAACAAGCCCCTTTGGCACCCGCCCAAGCTCGAGGCCGCTGCGGCGCTCGCCGAATTCCAGGTCTCCGACCTCCAGATCCCGTGGGGTTAACCTGGCCTTCGGGCAGTGGACCGTTATTCCCGGTCAACGCCACTGGAAGACCCCGTTTAGTCGCCGCACGGACAGGGTGCGCCCGTGGAGGGCGAGTTCAGTCCAGCGCCACCAAGTGCCCTGCAGGCTTCGACGCAGCCGCCAAACGTGGCGCTTGAGCCAAGTGAGGTGGTATTTTTTCCGATAATATTCCCGGTCTCCCAGACTGGCCTTGGGTTTCTTCAAGGCGGCTTTCATGGCTTTTTGGGTGATCGAGCCAAAATGATGCAGGAACGAGCCTCCCGTGGTGCCCACGCGGAATCCCGCCTTGCGGCAGCGCCGGAAAAACTCATCGTCCTCATAACCACCCAGGCGAAGATCATCATCGAAGAGGCCTACTTTTTCGAAGACCCGGCGATGAACCATGAAGCAGGCCCCGGAAGCGACGCCGGGCCGTTTGACTCTGCCCATCCTCTCCATGAACTCGATCGCATACCGGGGAAAATCGTAATCGGCGTCCCCCTCGAACATGGCGGGACTGACGATGTCGAAATGTTCGCGCTCGGCGAAATCGACGAGGCCCTCCAGCCAACCCGGCGGCGCCAACACATCGTTGTTGAGCACCACCGTCCAGTTGGCGGGGCGGGCGCGCACGCCTTGATTCCAGGCGCCACCGCACCCACGATTGGTATCGTTGCGGATCACTACCAGCTCCGGTGAGCCCGCCAGCAAGGTGGGAGTTTCATCCGTCGAACCGTTGTCCACCACCACGATCTGTGAGTCCGCGATGCCCGCCCGGCGCAGGGTTTCGAGGCACTCCCGCGTATAATGCGCCTGGTTGAGGACCGGGATCGTGATCGTGACGTCCCGCAAGGTGGCGGCGTCGATCTTTCGGCCGGTGGGCCGCCCGAAGGAATCCCACACCCGCCGGCTTTCGCGACCAGCGGTGGGATCCGGCAGGTCGGGCCCGCAGTTCGGAGTTTGGTTCATCGTCGGTCATCTTCCACCGGGACTAATTAAGGTGTCAAGTTTCCGTTACGCCACCGGGCGAGGCAGGGGGCTTGGTTGGTGACGCTTGACAATGCCGGCACAGGCTGCTTAATGCAGGGATGAAAGTCAGCGGTTTTACCTTCCTGCGAAACGCGGAGAAACTGGGCTATCCCTTTGTGGCCTCGATCCGTTCGCTGTTGCCGCTGGTGGACGAAATGGTGGTGGCGCTGGGGCCCAGTGACGACCGCACGGAAGAGTTGCTGCGGCAGATCGGCGATCCGAAGATCCGGATCATTCCCACGCATTGGAACGAGCGCATCCGGAGCGATTACAGCGTCAAGGGATTTGTCTATGGGCAGCAAAAGAGCATCGCGTTATTCAATTGCACTGGAGACTGGGCGTTTTATCTGGAAGCGGACGAGGTGCTGCATGAGATGGACACCGCCCGGATTCGGGGGGCGATGGAACATTACCTCGAAGACGAGCGGGTGGAGGCTCTGGCTTTTGACTATGTCCACTTTTATGGGAATGCCAACACCTACGCCTGGTCGCCCGCCTGGTATCGGACCGAGGCGCGCATCCTGCGGAACACGATTCCGGCCTGGGCGCCGGAAGGGTTGTTTTTCGTGGTGCTCGAGGCCCACAAACGGGGCCGCTACCCGCGGGCGGCGCACACCGGGGCGACGGTTTATCATTACGGCTGGGCGAGGACGGAAGGCCAACATACGCTCAAGAACCAGAACAACGCCAAGTTCTGGGGCCACCACGGCCGGAAGATGGATTACGCCGAGATTGACCGCCAGGTCCTGCGTCCGTTTACCGGGACACATCCCGAAGTGGTAAGGGATTGGCTGCCGAAAGTGGAAGGCGTATTTCAGGCGAATCCCGCGCACCAACTTACCCGCCGGGAGAAGAAACACCGGGCAATGATGCGCCTGGAGAACTGGTTCGGGTGGCGCTTCAACAAGAAGCATTACCAACTTGTGCGGTGACGGTTTGGGGTGTGCCAGTCGGTGCGAGCCGCGCCAAAAGCAGCCGGCCATAAAACGGGGTTGCGCGGGGGAACTCGCCAATGGTAAGTTTGGGGACATGGAGCAGACCAGAATAGCTGTGTTGGGCGTGTATCGCTCGGGTTCAACAGTGATAGCGGGAGTTTTGCACCACCTCGGGGTGGACATGGGGTCCCCCTTTTTTGAAGGTTTTTATGAGTCTGCCAAGGTCTCCGAACAACTCCGCCGGTGGTGGAATGAACCCTATCTGCGGGAGAGAGTCGGCCAGGCCAAACGCATCCGGGTCTTGGCGGAGTGGATTCGGGAGCGGGAATCAGGCGGACCTAAATGGGTGGGTCTGAAGCACCCGCTGCTCTCCCTCTCCTGCGAAGACCTGGTGCAGGCCTGGGGCGAGGAAACCCGGTTCATCCGGTGCTGTCGCCCGATCGAGGATTCCATCGACTCGCTGAAGCGCCTGGGCCGAACGGTCGAGGGTGAGGCTATTCAACGGGCGCTCCTCGCGACTCTGGACCGGTTTTTTGAGGGCCGGGAACATCTGGCCATCGAGTTTGCGGACATGATGAGCAATCCGCGCCACGAAATTGAACGCCTCAGGGATTACCTGCAGATCCCGGCGGATCCGGAGAAATTGGCCGCCGCCGTGCGGTTTGTGGAACCGGGGGCGCGATCCAAGGTCGAGCGCGAACAGGGAGAGCGATTGAGCGTCGTGCCAGGGTTTAAGCGGAGGGGGCTTTGGGGTTCCTTGCGCAAGGCGGTTTTGAGTCACCATTAATCGTCGCCAGCCGACCGGCGGCCCAACCGGGATCGCTGGGTCTTTGAAGGTCAGGGCGAGCTCACGTCGCCCGGCGGGGGAGGGAACGGAGATTTGGAAGCCGCGGGCGAGGGCTGCTCCAAGTGTTGGCTCAAACCGGCCTCACACCATGCGGACTTGGAGGCCATGGCCGCTTCGAGCAAGTGGTCGTTGGCGGTCAGACCGTCACGACTGGCGGGCGGATGCCAAAGATGATAGCACAGCGCCCAACCCCGGGCGTCTAAACGCCTTACCCCCAGGTTACCCAGTCGGACCGCCAGTTCTGAGTCTTCCCGTCCCCAACCCACGAAAGCCTCGTTGTAGCCGTTGACGGCGGTGAGATCGTGACGCCAGATAGCCAGGTTGCAACCGCGAATGCCGGCCAGACCCGCCGGGAAGGAACACCAGGGACGCGGCCAACGATAGGCGCTTTTCAAAGCGCGCAGCTCCCCCCGCCAGACCGCCTGCCAGCGATCCGTCGAGAACCGGCCGAGCCCGAAGAAGATCGCTCCCCGCTGTCCAATGAGCGCGCGGTGGCCCTGGACAAAATATCCGTTCCTGGCCAGGCGGCGGTGATCATCCAGAAAGCGAGGATGCGGAATGGTGTCCCCATCGAGAAACACCAGGTAATCCGAGGCCGCCATCGAAAGTGCGACATTCAGGATGCGCGCGCGACGAAAACCGGAGCGCGGCTGCCAGGCGTGCCGGGTCGGGAATCGCTGCTGCTGGCCCCACCGCTCGAACACGGTTCGCGTTTCCTCCGCCGAACCGTCATCGGCGAGAACGACCTCGTCGGGCAGGCGGGCCAGGCCTGAGATCGCTTGCAGCACCCGTCGAAGGTAATCGGGCTGATTGCAGGTGTTGACCACCAGGCCGATGGAGGGTGGCGGATTCACGGCTGAGGTTTCCGCCCCGCCTCGCGCACCTTGGCGTAGCGGGTTACGGTCGAAAACGCGCCCACCCAGGCGATATAGTAGCCGGGCCAACCGTCGAGAAACCCGAGCCGCAGGAAGTAGGCGCGCACAAATTTCCAAGCCGGACGGACGGCCAGGTCCAACCAACTCGCCGTACGGCCTTTCGCCAGGCACGCGCTGACGAAGGGATCGGAATAGGACGCGATCTTGTCGAGTTGCCCATTGATGCTCTGGTTGCTGTAGTGGAGCAGATTGGAGCGCAGCCGGCCAATGGCGCCACTGACCTCCAACCGCTCGTGGATGCCCTCGCCGCCCCAGGCAGCCGAGGCCTTCCGCCAGAGCCGCACCACCCGATCCGGGTACCAGTCGCCGTGTCGAATCCACCGCCCGCAATACCAGGAAAGCCTCGGGAAGCTGAAAGCCGCGAACTGTCCGGTGTTCCCAACGCCGCCCAGGGTGCGCCGGATTTCCTCCCGCAACTCGGGCGAGACCGCTTCGTCGGCATCCAGATTCAGCACCCACTCCTGCCGAGCCTTTTGGGCGGCCGAGTTCTTCTGGTCACGAAACCCCTTCCACGGCTCACGAAACACTTTGGCGCCGAATTTGCTGGCGATCTCTTCCGTGCCATCCTGCACCTCCTCGTTGAGGACGACGACGATCTCGCTCGTCCACCCGGAGACGCTCTCGAGGGCGCGGCCAATCCGGGAGGCCTCGGGGCCGGAGATCAGGCAGACGGAGATGGGGAGTCGATCCATAACCGGGTCAAACTCAGAGGATGGGGAGAGGCATGGGGGAGGCCCGGAGCGGGTTGGCGTTAAGACTTCTCGAACACCAGGACGAGCGACCGGCTGAACAAGAGCGGCGTGGAAAAGAGATCGCGCAGCATGGCCCGGCCGTCTTCGGGCGATACCGCCGTCTGCCGGGAGCACTCCGTCCTGGCCCAGAGCCAACCCAGCGCCAGGGCTGGGAGGAGCAGCGGGATGACCCATTTCTTTTTCCACCGGTCGCCTCGCACGGCCGTGAGTCGAGCGCCATTATAACCAAACAGGTAACGGAGTTGGAGGTAGGTCAGGGAAGAGATATGGCCGCGGTCTTTCTGCTCGCCGCGGGGGCGGGGAACACCGCCCCAAGGACTGAACTGGTAAAAAAAGCCCGTGCAGAGGAACTTCAGTCGGGAAAACGCGCTTTGGATGTTGGGCACGGTCAGGATGATCTGCCCGCCAGCCCGGGTAACGCGGCACAATTCGCCGATGAAGGCGGCCGGGTCCAGCGTATGCTCCAGTCCCTCCAGACAGACGACCGCGTCAAAATCACCCGTGGGAAAGGGCAGGGGTTCGTTCATGTCCGCCACGATGTAGTCCGGCTTTTCGCGATTGATGTCGGCGCAGACCACGGTCCGTCCCCCCTCGCGGAGTCGCGCTGCCAGCAGGCCATTGCCGGCCGGCAAGTCGAGGACCTTCCCACCCCGCTTCCCGGATTCGAGCAGGCGGAGCACCACCTGCATGTAACCCGTGAAATTCCCGACGTGGCTGAAGTCCCTCGCCGACGTGCCGACGGGCGCGCTGCCCGGGGTGCCGGCCGGGACTTGAGCCCTTGCCGCCCCGGCTCCGCCCGGGGTGTTATCCTGTGGGTCCATCATCCCGAACAATCTGGCATGGCCATCCCTGAGGGTCAAACCCTTTGCAGGCCAAGCCGTGCGTCAGCTCAGGCGGGGACCCTGGCCAGATAGGCCACATTCCGAATGCGCTCGACGAGCTTGAACCCCAAGGACTCTCCGAGCGCAAAAACATCGTCCGGAGTGTACTGGCGGCCGCAGTAGTCGGCGTAGTGTGACTCCAGGATCATCCCTGAGCAACGGGCAAAGGCGCGAGCATCATCCAGGAACAGAGCCGCCTCCATGCCCTCGATGTCCGAGACCAGAAAAAAGGGACCGGTGATCGCCGCCTCGGCCAAAATGGTGGACAGGCATTTGGCCGGCACTTGCATGGTGTGTGGCTTCTTGGGACCCAAACCCGAGACGCGGCCGGCCAGGCTATCATGGCCGGTGTAATCAAAAGCAATCACTCCGTCACTGGCGGCGATGGCGCATTGGATTACCTGGGAGTTCACGCCCGGGCAGTTGAGCGCGAGCAGGCGCCGGGCGGAGACGGCCAACTCGGGCATCGCCTCGACGCACACCAGTCGAGCCGGAGCGGTCTTGCCAATCACCGAGGAGATGATGCCCAGGCTGGCGCCGAGTTCAACGACCGTGCTGCCCGGTGTCAGGTAACGCGCGACCAAGGCGGCTTCCGACCCTTCATAGGTGCCCCGGTCAATTTCCTTAAGCGCATGCACCGTGCGAACGGCCTCGAGGGGCACGGTGATCCCATGGATGCTCGCCTCCTTCCGCCGCAGCAGGATCCGACTCATCTTGTTGACTCTTCGCTTAACGGACAGGTAAAAGTTCAAGCAGTATTCACGGATTGTCTGGGCTGAGTTGATATCCGGAAACCTGCCGCCTGGCAAGCGCAATTGCCCGATGGCGTCGTTCACAAACCGGATTCGAACGCCATCGGGTTCGTCCGCGACCGAAGCGCATCAGCACGAGTCGGACCGCACGCGGAGGTGCGGCCGGCTGGCTGCAAGCTCAAGGCATCACCGTGATCTGGTAGGTAATATCCTGGAAGAAGGGGTATCCCTGCCAGGTGCCGGCGCCGCCGAAATGCAACACGTAGCTGCCCGCCTTCAGGGCGCCACCCGGAAGAAACACCCAATAACCGTCGGAGACCGCCGGCGCGACCGTGCCGCTGACGACTACGCCGGGGTTGAGGTACTCGTAGATATTCCCCGCAGGCAGATGGTACGCGAAGGGAGGAGACGATAGGCGCACGGAGGCCACGGGCTCGGGGTCGCCTCCATTCGCCGCGAGTGTGCAATAGTAAGGGTTCTGGGATACGGATTCCATGAAGCTGTCGGTCAGTGCCCGCAGGCCCGGGACGCCCAGAGAGCCTCCGGCGACCGGAACCGACCCTCCCAGACGCGGCGAGACAAACATATTATCCCACTCGATGTTGATGATGGGGAAGAACAACGCGGTGCCTTCTTTTATGAGGATCCGACGACCGACTTTGCCAGAGACGCTGTCGGTACCGACCAGGAACAACAGTTGTCCAGGGCCTCCCGGCGCAGTGAAGTACGGCTGGCTATTGGCTGCGTTGGCTCCCGATTCGTCGAGCCAAGGACTGGTGGCGTAAGGAATGCTGTAACCCCATTCCCACCAGACCGCCGTCATTTTATCCGGCGTCAGGTTTGTCCAAGGCGTATGGGTGCTTTGTGCCCAGGCGCTCTGGGTGAGCGCGGCCAGGGCACACGTGAGGATGATTACGGTGAGGGCTTTCGGTGTTTTCATACGTTTTATCCTTTTGTTTGAGTGCGTTGCATCAAAGATCACTTTGGTTCGTTACTTGTGCTCTGCAGCATTCGCTGCACCTAGTACAGCCGGAAAGAACGAAAGACCTTACAGAGAAAGAATAACGAACCATGAGGTTTCGGCATCGGAGGGTGGGAACCCTACGGGATGCCTTCCTGGAGATGCCGGGGACCCGCGTCCGGGCGGGCTTGAACCCCGAATTGCCCTGTCCTGGTCCTGGTCGGTGAAGGAATTGGCTTGCCGCCGAGGGGGGTTTGTTGAAAAAGTAGCTTGCTCGCGGCGCTTAAGCCGGAGCGCCGGGCCAGGGGAAGGGCGTCTTCTCCCGCCGAGCCGACACCTTTGACGCGCTGGACTGACAATGACGAAAGTATTGCTTTTAGGACTGGGCCGGTGGGGGGTCAACCACCTCCGCAACCTCAACGCCATGCCGGTCGAGCTTTATGTGGCTGAAACCGACGCCAAGCGGTTGGAGCCGGCCCGCAAGCTGGGTTTGCCTGAAGCCCGCCTCACGACCGACTATAAGAGCTTCGTGGGGCAGGTGGACGGCGTGGTTGTCGTTACGCCGGCACAAACGCATTTCCCCATCTGCCGCGAATTGCTCACGGCGGGGAAGGACGTCTTCGTCGAGAAGCCGATCACATTGGTTTCGGCAGAGGCCCGTCAACTGGCCGAACTGGCCGATCAGCACCACCGCATCCTCCAGACCGGCCATATCTTCCGGTTTGACCCGGCCACGCTCTGGCTTCGCGAGGCGATCCAGGCTGGGCAGTTTGGCCGGGTGCAGATCCTCCGCAGCAATTTCAGCGGGTTCAAGCGCCCGCGCAACGACAGCGGCGTGATGTTCGCCGATGCCATCCATTTCGTCGACCTGTTCAACTACCTCCTCGGTCAAACCCCGGCGCGCATTACTGCCGTCCACCACGACTTCCTCGGGCGCGGGATGGAGGATGCGTCGCTCCTGTCCCTCGAGTACGTCGGGCCGCAGGGCGTCACCTGGGGCACCATCGAGACCAACTATTTCCTGCCAGGCAAGTTCCGGGAGGTGACCGTGATTGGGTCGGAACTCAGTGCCTTGTGCGACTACAACGTGTCCCAGTACAAGATTAAGACCTTCGCCAATCGCCATGTTCGGGACGGCGCCGACGTGAAAGCAGTCGAAGGCGCCCTCCACCAGGTGGAGTCTCCGCCCGAGGAACCGCTGCTGGCCGAGTTGCGCGCGTTCGTCGATTCGATCGTGACCCGCAAAGCCCCGCGCTCCGATGCCTGGGCCGGCTATGAATCGGTCCGCGTGCTCGAAGCCGCCCTCGAGTCCGCCCGCGATCGGCGCACGGTCGAGCTCGCTTAGAATTTCGTGGCACTCCGCGCCAATGGCGGATAGGCTCACGCCGTTCGTGGATAGCACTTATGCAAAAAATTCCCTTATCCAAGTGTTTCGTTAACGCGGAAGTCGAAGAAGCCGCGTTGCGCGCCCTGCGCTCAGGCCAATATATCCTGGGCAAGGAATGCCAGGCGTTTGAGGCCGAATTGGCCGCCTACACCGGCACCAAGCAATGCGTGCTTGGCTCCTCCTGGACGCTCATCGTTTATCTGCTCCACCAGCTCCAGGGGGTTGGGCCGGGCGACGAGATCCTCGTGCCCAGTCACACCGCCTTCCCGACCATGGAGCCGCTCATGCACCTGGGTGCCCGGCCGGTGTTTATCGACGTGGACGACACTTACTGTATGGATCTCGACCAGGTCGAGGCTGCCATCACGCCGCGCACGGTGGGCATCATCCCGGTTTACCTCTACGGGCATCCCGTGGACGTGGACCGCCTGCTGGCCATCGCCGCCCGGCACCATCTGTGGGTGATCGAGGATTGCGCCCAGGCCCAGGGTGCCCAATACAAGGGCAAAACCGTCGGCGGCATCGCCAACTTCGGCGCCTTCAGTTTCTTCCCTTCGAAGAACCTCACCGTCCTCGGCGATGGCGGTTGCATTACGACCAACGACGGCCAGATGGCCGACCGGCTCCGGATGTTGCGCAACCATGGCCGCCAGGGCAAATACGACCACGAGTTCCCCGGTTACAACGTCCGGTTTAACGAGATCAACGCCGCCATCGGACGCGTGATGCTCAAGCATCTCGACGCCTTTAACGACAATCGCCGGCAGATCGCCGCCCGCTATACCGAGCGCCTGGCGGGCCTGGTGCAGACCCCGCCCCAGCGGGAGTGGGCCAAGGCCGTCTATCACATGTACGTGGTGCGCTGCGACCGGCGCGATGACCTCCAGAAGTTTCTCAAGGAGCGCAACATTGAGACCGGGATCCACTATCCCAAACCCAACCACCTCCAACCGGCCGTCGCCGGCCTATTCCCCTTCATCCCGAAGCTGCCGCGGACCGAGCAGATCGTCAAAGAAATCCTCTCCTTGCCGGTGCATGGCGAGATGAGTCTGGAAGCCGCCGACCAGGTCTGTGACGCCATCGCCCAGTTCTACGGAAAGAAGTGAAGAATGACACCCGCGCCGGTGCTTAGTCTCGTCATTCCCTGTTACAACGAGGAGGGGAATCTCAAGGCCCTGATCGCGGCCATCCGGGCGGCCATCGAGCCGCTCCGGGTGAGCTACGAGGTCGTGATCACCGACGACTGCAGCCGGGACAATTCCTGGAATATCCTCAAGGAGATCGCGGCCGCCGACCCGCGCGTGAAGATTCAGCGTCTGGCGGCCAACTGCGGCGAGAGTGCCGCCAGTTGGGCCGGCCTGAAGGCGGCCAGCGGCCAGTACCTCGTCACCCTCGATGCCGATCTCCAGAACGATCCCCAGGATCTCCCCAAGTTCCTCGAGGCGCTCAAGCAGTTCGATTGCGTCTGCGGCACGCGGGTCGAGAGCCGCGGCCAGGGTGATAATTTCGTCCGCATCGCCTCGTCCCGCATTGCCAATGCGGTCCGTAACCGGCTCTCCGGTGAGCAGATCAGTGACGCGGGCTGCACCTACCGGGCCTTTAAGCGGGAATGCGTGCAAAACCTCAAGTTCTTCAAGGGCATGCATCGTTTCCTCCCGACCCTCTTCAAGATCGAGGGCTTCACCGTCACCGAGATACCCGTTTCCAATAACCCACGGTTTGCGGGCCAAAGCCATTATGGCGTCTGGAACCGTTTGTTTGCCTCGTTTTACGACCTCCTGGCGGTGCGTTGGATGAAGAAGCGGATGTTCCGCTTCAACGTCGCGGATCGGGTCAATTAGGCGAGGCCGCCAGGGCTGCGCCTGCGGGTTTCGGGTACAATTGGAATTGGGGGACGGCGTCGCCGATAAACCTCTTCAGGCGCTCGAAGGTGGCCTCCTCCTCGCCCGGCCGGCAGAGGGCGAAACACGAAACATAGGACCAGCGCTGCAACACCCCGGTGGCCATCATGTGCTCCATCATCCACCACATCCGCTGCGTGTGGCGTGCGGTGTAACAGTCCTCGGCGATGAACCAGAACACGTAGATTCCTCGCACGGTCGTCCGCAGTCCGTCAGCCTCGATTTCCTTGGTGGTCACCATCTTCATGACCGGTAATTCGTAGGGCTGCGGCCGCTGGACGGGGACCCGTTCTTCCTTGGACGCGGCCTGGTCGATGTTGAACCCCGCGCCGGTCAGGCAGAATTCCGGCTTGTGCATGCTGGTTCGGTCCGTCCCCATCAGCACGGCATTGACCACCGTCACAAACCCGTCCGGTGCCGTGTAGCGCCGTTGGCCGAAACTCGTGTCGGGCGGGAGGATATCCAGGACTAGCTTGTCCGTCTCGACCGTTTGGGATTTGTAGTCGAGCACGCGCTCGGGCAGCACGACCTGACGTTTGAGGTTACTGCCGGGGAAGGGGGCGGTCTTGACCCCGGGCTGGCCCAACCGCTGATGGGCTTGCAGCCAAGTGAGCAGACCGGCGGTTCCCGCCATGAGCGACAGCGCCGCGGCCAGCATCCAGAGTTGGCGCGTTTTCATGCCGGTTTGGCCCCTCCCGGCGGCGGCTCCGGTTCCTGAAGCCGCGATCCCAGCCAGATCAAGCCAAAGAAGGCCGGCACATAGGGCAGCAGGCTGAACACCCCACCCGGCCCCCCCTCATGCACATAACTCCCCCATTCCTGCCCGCCGAGTTCCGAGGCGATGATGATGGCCAGCATGCGCGCCAGGTTGCCCAGCACGGCCAGCGGGAACGCCGACGCGATGATAGTCCCCCGCCTCCACCAGGTCTGAAACGACACAAACCCATAAACCGTGGCCAGCCCCAACGTGGCGATCAGGCTCCGGATGCCGCTGCACGCCGCCGCCACCTCGTAGTGGTAGTGGTGCGCCGGGTTGATCAACGCCGTGCCGTCCCGTTGGACATCGATCATCAGCACGTGATTGGAAATCACCTCCACCAGCCAACAGACCAGCACTCGCAGACGGAAGGTGATCGGCAGGACCACGGTGCCCAGGGGCACCGAGAAGAAGATCAGGAAGAAGGGAAAAGCGCTGCGCCGCAACCAGGCCGGGCCCCAAGCCAGGCCCATTAAACCGTAGATGCCCACAAAAAAGCCCAGTAAGGAGGCCTTGGGCTGTTGCACCATATAGCCGAAGATGTGCATGAGGACCGCCAGTGCCAGCAAGCCCAGGCCGGGCGTCCAGGCCCGCAAGGGCACCGCCGTCAACTCCTGGCGCTTCCACCAGAATAGCCCCAGCACCACCAAGGGAACCAGCACCACGTGCCCCTCCTCCGCGTCGCTCATCCAGTGGGAAACCGCGTCGAAGTCCATCCCCCAGATCCAGTCCGCCAATTTGGGATGGCAGTTGTCCAGCACGAACCGAAAAAGGGACGGCGAGTGGACGTAGCCGAGGGTGGAATTGCCCAGGAATTGAAACAAAACTACCCACGCCGCAAACAAAACAAAGAAGAACCCTTTGTTTGGCAGCTTTTGCCAGCACTCCTGAAAATCAAGTCGCAGATTTTCCAGGACGCCGTTGTCCGATCTCGTTTCAGTGCTCAAGCGCGAATATCCGAGCTTATTAGATGCGGAAGCCCCCCGGTTGCTCAATCAAAATCGGAGGATATCTGCCGGCGTCCAGGCAACCCGAGTTCTCCAGTCGGCCGGGCGCCGGGAGGCTTCCGGGCCCCGCGGTTTAGAGAACCTGTCCACCCTCCGCCGTAGCACTGCCACGGCGGACGGGCGATACGGCAGACCAGCACGTCCGCGGCACGCGCTCACTCGGTCTGCGATAGCCGCATCAGGTACCAAGGCTGAGATCCCTGGGCCACCTTGAGCGTGGCCGAAGTGGTGGCGATCAACTCCGCCCCGACGGCTTGTTGCCATTGGGCTAACGTGGTGCGCCGGAAATCCAGAAACGCTCCGCCCACGACGACATACCGCAGGTGCTGGCGGCGAAGTTCCGCCGGGTTGTCCTCCAACAACACATGCCGGACGCGCCGGCTGAAATACGGGCGCCAGAGTGAAATATCAATATCGTCCGCATCGGCCAGGAAGCCGACCAGCCCGACGCCAGGGGGGAGGAGCGCCCGCACATTGGCCAGCGGGTCCGAGCGTTCCCGGTAAACCGCATAGACGTTGAGCGCCCGTGCAAACAACCGGCGATCCGGGTGCTGAGCCAGCACCTGGGACAGCACCGTTTCGGCCGGCCAGAGGGGTCTGCCCGGCGTGACGATGAGCACAATCGCCGCCAACGCAACCACCAATGCGACGGAGCACTGCCACCAACGGCGGCGCACTAGGCGGTCGTGCCCCCGTCCCATCACCAGCAACGGCAGCAGCAGCGGATAGTAAGGGGAGATGAGCCGCGCGCCATTGGACATGCCGGACTTGAGACAAAAAGCCAGCAACGAGACCCAAGCCCCGGACACGACACCCCAGCGAACCCAAGCGGGAATGGCCGGGACCGGCACGCCGGCCGGCTGATCCGGTTGGGCGGGTGGGCGCCCCCCTCCCACCCGGCGACGGAGCGCCGGCGCCCCCAGGAACGAGACCACGATCAACACGCTGAGACCGAAGCCCAACCCGGCCCAATCCTCGGTTTGGAGCTCCTTGAGTTGGTCGAAACCGTTCTCGAAATTGGCCACCAGCGCGTTCGCCATCGCCCGGGGGAGCATGCTGAGCCCGGACTGGTTCCACCAATTGGCGCCCGGGAAGAAAGGAGGGACGAAATTGTTGAGCGCCATGAGAAAGGCATTGCCCCAAAGGCCGACCCAACGATTCTGCAGGTCCATGCCGGCCCGTTCCAGGTTAAGCCCCGACCAATCCCCGCAATACACCACGTTCAAGGCGGCCGTGGGCAGAAAGGAAACGACCGCGCAAACGCAAGCGAGGACCGCTGAGGCCGCGGGGCGGCGAAGCAGGAGCGGCAAGCAGGGCGTCACCACCACAGCCCACGGCAGCAGCAAGGGGAGGTTGCTGGCCTTGGCACCCGTCAGCAGCGCGGCGGCGGCAAAGGAGTAGAACAAATCCCTCGGCCGCCGGGACGCCCAGGCCCGCAGCCCAAAGTCCAACGCCGCCAGCGCATAAACCGCTGGGAAAGTGTCATTGCCGGCGCTGCCGGCCTGGAGGAGAAAGGTGTAGCCGGTGGGCAAGAGCCACATCCAGTGCCAGGCGACTCGCGGCCGCACCCCCAGGCGCCGCAATACGCTGAACAGCAAACCCGGCAGCAACAGATAGGGCACGAAATTCAGCAAGAACAGCAGGCGGTCCGATTTGGTGAACAACAGGAGCGGCGCGGTGAGCCACTCGATGCCGCACGCCCGGTCGTTGAGGCGATAATCGTTGGTGTGGATCCAATGCCAGCGCCCCTCCGCCAGCCAATGCAGGACCCGCGGGATCCGATAAGTGAAGGCCGTGTGGTTGGACGGCGCATAAAGTGCCCCACCCACAAAGGCCAGGCCGGCCAGCACCACGAAGCTCAGCGGCAAGGGCCGCCGGAACCGCCGCGCCAGCCGTGCCCCAGTCCAAGCCCGCTCCGGCCCAAGACACCATTTCCGGCGGCTCAGCCACAGCGCGGCGGCGGTCACCGCGGAAAAAACGAGGTATCCCGTTCGATTCATTTGGCCAGTCGCGGACAATCCCCAGCCCGCAAGACTGGCGAGCACGGAGAGACCGAGCCAAATTCGAACGAGCGGAAGAAACGACATGATTCGCCAAAGACTAATCGGAAAGCGGCCCGCCGCAACCGGAAACGTCGGCTCAGGTTTTTTCGAACTCGACGCAGACGTAAGATCCGGCCAATTGGACGATGGCGCTCAGGAAGTAGAAACGGTCCATTCGCAGGATAAACCAGGGCAGTGCCAGGATCTGGATCCAGGAACGTGCCACTCCGCTGCTGCGGACCCGCAATCCCCCGACGCCAAAGAGATGGGTGATGCGCCCGCGGGTCACGGGAGCGATGTGGGTCGGATCATCATAGAAGTTGAGTGGGAAGTCCCGGGTCGAGCTTGGCATCAGCAGTGAGCGCTGGCCGGGACCTTCGACATAAAGCCGGCCGCCCGGTTTGAGGACGCGGGCCAGTTCCGCCGGCGCCTTCCCGAATTGGGGCAGATGCTCCGCCACATGCATCAGGGTGATGCTGTCAAAGTGGCCGTCGGGGAAAGGCAGGACATCGGTGATCAGGTTGAGGCGATGAAACTCCACCCCCTGAGGAACGCAGGCTGAAACCGCTTCCAGGTCCACCGCCGCGTAGCGCAAATCCGGGCGTAACTCCATGAAATGGCGCAAGGTGCCGCAGGTGGAGCATCCCGCGTCCAGGTGCGATCCGGCTGGGGGTGTTTTTGCCAGGAAACGCGCGCGCCGATCCAGCCAGGGCGCGCGGCGCAGGTGTCGCCAGTCCATATTTCATTATACATGCCTCCTGCCGGCCCGGCTGTCCAGTTGTTTGGGGGAGATATTAGGGCGACGGTGGAACTGCCCTCCCCGGCGCAGTGGGAGGGCGGCGTAAAAACTCTAGGCCAATCCGTCGGCTACGGATTATGCTCTCGGGATGGACAAGAAGCTCTTCTTGCTGGATGGCATGGCGCTGGTCTATCGGGCGCACTTCGCCTTGATCGCGCGGCCGGTACTCACCTCGAAAGGGGTGAATACCTCGGCCCTTTACGGATTTACACAGACCTTGCTCGACCTCCTCAATAAGCAGCGCCCCACCCACCTGGCGATCGCTTTGGATACCTCGGTGCCCACCCAGCGCCACGTCGCGTTTCCCGAATACAAGGCCAACCGCCAGGAAATGCCCGAGGAACTCAGCCAGGCTCTCCCTCACGTCCGGCGCATGGCCGACGCCTTTCGCGTCCCGGTCATCACCTGCGACGGCTTCGAGGCCGACGACATTATCGGGACCCTCGTCCGCCGGGCTGAACAGGAAGGCTACACTTCTTACATGGTCACGCCGGACAAGGATTTCGGCCAGCTTGTGGATGCCCACACCTTTCTCTACAAGCCCGCTCGCATGGGGGATGCGGTCGAAATCCTCGGCCCGCCCGAGATCCAAAAGCGCTGGGGCATCGAGCGTCCGGAACAGGTCATCGAGGTCCTTGCCCTCATGGGCGACGCCACCGACAATATCCCCGGGGTCCCGGGTATCGGCGAAAAGACCGCGATCAAGCTCATCGGCCAGTTCGGGAACGTCGAAAACCTCCTGGCGCATGCCGGCGAATTGACCGGCCGCCTCAAAGATAATCTCCTGCAACATCGTGATACGGCCCTCCTATCCAAGCGCCTGGCCACCATTATCTGCGATGTGCCATGTTCGGTGGACCTCGACGCCCTCAAAGTACATCCGGTGGATGAGGAGAAACTCAAGGCCCTGCTCGTCGAGTTCGAGTTTAACTCGATCGGCAAACGGCTTTTTGGCGAGGATTTCAAAGCGGGCCATGGTTTCAGCCCAGCCTCGTCTTCACCCGAATCACCCGGTCCCTCACCGGCCGCGCTGCGCCAGGGGGATCTGTTGGCCTTCGGCGGCCCCGCCCTTCCCGAGTCACGCCCGACGGAAGATCTCGTCCTGGAGTCCTCACCCGCCGCGCCCGAGGCCCCGGTCGCCCCAAATCTCAAGACCATCGCGGAGGTCCCGCATGATTATCACCTCGCCGACACCCCCGCCGAACGTGCCCAACTGGTCCACCTCCTGAGCGGCCGCGAAGGTTTCTGTTTCGACACCGAGACCACCGGGCTCGACACCAAGACCGCCCGGTTGGTCGGCCTGTCCTTCTCGCTGGCGCCGCATACCGGCTATTATGTGCCCGTGCCGCAGGACCCGGTCGAGGCGGCGCGCATCCTCGACGAGTTCCGGCCCGTCCTGGAGTCCGAGGCCATCGAGAAGACCGGCCACCACCTCAAGTTCGACCTCAGTGTGCTCAAGTGGCATGGCGTCGAAGTCCGCGGCCGGCTCTTCGATACAATGGTCGCCCACAGCCTTATCGAGCCCGACCTGCGTCACGGTATGGATTACCTCTCGGAGGTCTATCTCGGCTACACGCCAGTGCCGATCACCCAACTGATTGGCGAGGCTAAATCCAGCCCGATCACCATGGCAGAGGTCCCCGTCGCTCAGGTTGCGGAGTATGCCGCCGAGGATGCGGACGTGACGCTCCAATTGCGGGCCGTGCTCGAGCCGTTGCTGAAGGCAAAGGGCCAGGAACGCGTGTTTTACGAAATCGAGTCACCCCTGATCCCAGTGTTGGTCGGTATGGAATACGAGGGGATTCGCGTGGATGCCGCCGCCCTCGCCGAGTTTGCGGGCCAGCTCTCCAAGGAGATGCAAGCGCTCGAACAGTCTATCGGACTCCTGGCCGGCACGAGTTTCAACCTGAACTCGCCTAAACAATTGGGCCAGGTCCTCTTCGACCTCCTCAAGATCGGACCCGCGCCCAAGAAGACGCGCACCGGACAATATTCCACGGACGAGCAGACCCTGGCGCTGCTCGCGCCCGACCACGAGATCATTCGGCAACTCCTCGATTACCGGGCTGCCTCAAAACTCAAGTCCACCTATGCCGATGCGCTCCCCACCACCATCTGGCCGCCGACCAACCGCATCCACACGACCTATAACCAGGTGGTCACCAGCACCGGCCGCCTCAACTCCCAAGACCCGAACCTCCAGAACATCCCGATTCGAACCGAGAAAGGCCGGGAAATCCGCAAGGCCTTTGTCCCGCGTGATGCCGAGCACCGCCTGCTCTCGGCGGACTATTCGCAGATCGAATTGCGCATCATCGCCGCCCTGAGCCACGAACCGGGCCTGCTCGAAGCCTTCCGCACCGGGGTCGATGTTCACACCGCCACCGCCGCGAAGGTCTATGGACTCTTCCCCGAGATGGTCACCCCCGAGATGCGGCGCAAGGCCAAGATGGTCAACTACGGCATCGCTTACGGTATTTCCGCCTTCGGTCTGGCCCAGCGCTTGCGCATTCCCCGGAAGGAGGCGGCGGAGATCATCAACCAGTATTTCCATCAGTTCCCCGGCATTCGCCAGTTCATGGAGCACACCATCGCCTTCGCCCGCAAACACCGCTATGTCGAAACCGTCACCGGCCGCCGCCGCTATCTCCGCGACATCAACTCCGCCAACAACACCGTCCGCGGTGCCGCCGAACGCAACGCCATCAACGCCCCCATCCAGGGTACCGCCGCCGACATGATCAAGCGGGCCATGATCCACATCCATGCCGATCTCGCCCATCTCCACCTTAAGACCCGCATGTTGCTCCAGGTTCACGACGAACTCGTCTTCGACCTTTATGTCCCGGAAGAAGCCCAGGTCCGCAAGCTGGTCGAGCACCACATGCGAACCGCCCTCCCTCTCGACGTCCCCATCGTTGTGGACATCGGTGTCGGACAAAACTGGCTGGAAGCGCACTGAGCGGTGGAGGTTGCTGCCTGCCTCAGTTCAGCCAACTCCGGGTCAAACCGCCGCAATGCCAGCAGCACGTCTTCCGCAGGCGAGTTGGTCCAGGCAAGCCCGGAGAGATTCGTGAGCGAACGATAGTAAGCCTGCCAGCCGGCGAGGCCGTTGGTGATCTCCGGGAGGTTATAATGCCCCTCCGCGTTGAGTTGAGGAAGAACGGCGCGGTGTCGTTCCAACAAGAGTTCACGGGGCGTCTTCATGGTGAGGTTTGCTGAACCAGGTTACGGAGGGCTGGTTTTCCCTGCATCGCTGGTGGGCGATGCCGAACAACCAGCTTCCGAACCGGTGGTCGTCCTGGAGGTCGGCCAGGTGGCGGACAGCGGCAATGAAGCTCTCCGGCACGATGTCCAGGCTCGCCGGTTCGTTCCGCACCCACTCAAAAACATACGCATATAGCGGTAGTTGGTAGCGCCGAAAGAGCAACTCCCAAGCCTTCGAATCTCCGGCTCGGGCCGCTGCCACAGGCAGTTGTTCACTCTTTGTCACCAGCGACATTTACACCCAGTGGAATGCCGGACACCAGAAAAGGTTCAAACGCTACTCGTAGCGTCAGTTACGGACGTGGTAGTTCTGCTTGCGGGTCGGGACTGACGCGGTTTACGCTCGGGCGCACCGTGAGTCGCCACTTTGCCGTTCCTATTGCGCTGGTCTGCTTGGCCCTGCTGCCGGCGGCCGTTCCCCAAGCCTCGGCCCAACCTGGAGGGCTTATTCGAAGAGAGTCAAAGCGACAAGAATGAAATCGGGCTTGGCATCGCCAGGAAAACGACCAAAACTTTATGACCTCGAAAAACAAGAACCCCTATCCTATGCCTTCAACTCGTCGTCGATCCCTTGCCTTCGTGGTCAGTGCCGTCCTGGGGTCCGTTGCCCTGGCAAATGCCCAGGCTGCCGGTTCCCGGGTCCAACCCGCCATGGAGGGTTCTCCGTATCCGGACGGACGGCCCGCGCCGAGGTGGCGTCTGGAGGCGGAAGACGCCGGGGCGGTCCTCCGGCATGGTCACGGGCCTGGGAATTGTGATGCCTTGGGCGCGAGGGATGTCTGGGTCTGGGAGCATGGCGGCACTTACTATATGCATTACGATGGGGCCGGTCCCAAAGGGTGGCTGGCCTGCCTGGCCACCAGCCGCGACCTGACCCATTGGACCCCCAAAGGCCCCGTGCTCGATCTCGGTCAGGCCGGTGAGGATGATTCGGCCTCCGCCTCCTACGGCGTGACCTTTTTCGATGGCCGGGGATGGCACCTGTTCTACCTCGGCACGCCGCATGTGACCCCGCCGCCGGACCTGATTCCCGGGTTCCCGTATCTGACCATGAAGGCTCGCGCCGATTCCCCTGAGGGTCCCTGGCGCAAGCAAAAAGCCGTAACGCCTTTCCGTACCAAACCTGGCACCTATTACTCCGCCACCGCCAGCCCCGGCATGGTCATCCGCCAGGACGCCGAATACCTGATGTTCTTCAGCGCCTCGACCGATCGCCCGATCCAACGCACGCTGAGCCTGGCGCGAACGAAGGACCTGGACGGCCCTTGGACGATCGCGCCCGAGCCCATCGTGCCGCTGGCGGAGCAGGTGGAAAACTCGTCCCTGTTTTATGACCGCGAGAGCCAGACCTGGTTTCTCTTCACCGACCATGTGGGGCTGGAAAGCGGCCTGGAATACACCGACGCCATCTGGGTTTATTGGACCCGGGATCTCACCCGTTGGCACAAGGATCACAAGGCGGTGGTGCTCGACCACACCAACTGCCAGTGGTCCAAACACATCATCGGCCTCCCCTCAGTCGTCCAAGCCGGCAACCGTCTGGCGGTCTTCTATGATGGCAACGCCGCCGCGAAGCTGCCCGGCGGCGTGAAGAGCCACATGGACCGCGACGTAGGGTTGGCCTGGTTGAACCTCCCGCTAAACCCGCCCGCCGAGGCTCCGGGTGGAGCGGGGACTGCGAGGTAGATCTCTGATTTTGTTTCCAGATCCTGCTTGCGCCCCCCGGGGAGGTAATGGAAGTTGCCTCGTGTTTTCTGACTTGAAGTGCCGGTGGTTTGGGCGTTGGGCGGGGCTGGGATTGGGCGTCTTCGCGGCGGCGGCGGCGGAGGTTCCCAATTTCAACGCGCTGGACCTGGCCGGACACAATTACGAACTCCACCGGGCCGGCGGACGCGCGGTAGTGTTGTTTTTTACCGGGACGGGCTGTCCCATCGCCCGTAAATGCTCTCCGAAGCTGCGCGAGTTGCAAGGCCGGTTCGGCGCCGAGGGGGTCTCGATCTGGATCGTGAACAGCTACGCGGAGGATCAACCGGAGGACATGCGCAAGGAGTGCGGCGAGCTGAATCTCTGGCGTTTTCCCTATCTGCGCGATGCCAAGCAGAGCCTGGCGTTGAGCTTTGGCGTCCAGCGCACGGCCGAGGTGGTGGCTATCGACACGAAGGCCTGGCAGGTGTTCTACCGGGGCGCGATGGACGATCAATTTGGGGAAGGGGCGGAGCGGGCGGCGCCCCGGAATCGGTTCCTGGAGCGGGCGATCGCGGAGTTCCTCGCCGGCAAGCCGGTTACGACGCCTTCGACCCCGGGGCACGGGTGCTTGTTTGCCTTTGCGAAGGTGGCTGAACCCCCCTCCTATGCCGAGGCGGTGGCGCCCCTGCTGCGTCAGCATTGCGTGGAATGCCATCGCGACGGGGGCATCGGACCCTGGTCCATGAGCGGCTATGGGCGGGTCAAGAACTACTCGAACATGATCGAGGAAGTACTGTTGACGCGCCGGATGCCGCCGTGGGACGCGAACCCGGATTTCGGGCGTTTTGCGAACGCGCACACGCTCTCCCGTGAGGAGGCGCAAACCCTGCTGCGCTGGTTGCAGGGCGGCGCTCCGCGCGGGGAAGGCCCCGATCCGCTGGCGGAACCCCTACCGCCGATCCCGGACTGGGCGCTGGGAAAACCGGATGTGATATTGACGCTGCCGGAGATCCAGCAAATCCCGGCCACTGGCGTGCTGGAATATCGCTACCTGAAAATCCGCTCACCCTTCACCAACGAGGTCTGGGTGGCCGGGACCGACATCAAACCCGGCAATCGCGCCGTGGTGCATCACGTCATCCTCTACGCGAAGTGGCCCGGTTGCACGGATGACGGCAGCGGCCACGGGGTCCATTTCTGCGGTTGGGCGCCGGGCTTTCCTGCTACCCGCTATCCGGCTGGCGTGGGTCACCGGTTGCCGGCCGGGGCCGAACTCACCGCCGAGGTCCACTACACCACCTGCGGTGCACCACAGACCGACCAGAGCGAGATCGCTTTGTACCTTGCGCCCGGCCCCCAGCCACGGCAAGTCGAGATTCGCCGCGCGGCGGAGTTCGATCTCGACATTCCGCCCGGCAGCGACGAGGCGCGCCATGTCTCGACCTACGCCTTCCAGAAACCCGCCACGATTTACGGGTTGATGCCGCACATGCACTTTCGCGGGAAGTGGATGCGCTACGAACTGCTGCTTCCCGATGGCACGAAGGAGACGCTGCTGCAGGTGCCGCGCTACGACTTCAACTGGCAGTTGGGTTACGCCCTGGCCGAACCCCGGTCCGTGCCCGCCGGGACCTGGTTAATGGTCACCGGCGCCTTCGACAACTCACCCGCCAATCCCGCCAACCCCGATGCCGCCAAGCGGGTCCGCTTCGGCTTGCAGTCCTGGGACGAGATGTTCATCGGTTTCTTCGAGGCCGCCGATGATCCCACGCCGATCCATGAGGCAGCGGCGGCGACAGGCCGATAAGGCAGTGGTGTGCTGGCGGAAGTTGCTGAGCGCTTGGGGCGCGGCTTTTTCGCGCCGGGGCTGCCTGGTTAAGGCAGCCAGGCCGACATTTTTCTGCCGACCGGTCTCGGTCACTTGACACCGGGCAGGTTCCGGTGCCAAATAGCTCCATGGTTACTTTGCAACGTTCGCGCTCGGGAAGGCTGCTCACTCGTTTCATGGCCGGTCTCGGGCTGGTGATGGGCCTCGCACTGGTTGCGGGCTGCCGGACCCCCAGGCCCGGCACGGTGGCGGCGCGTCGGGGTGACGAGATCGTGGTGGCCGGACAAATGGTCCATACGGGTACGCGGGTCGTGCTGTGGCTGGACCCCGGCGGCTATGACGCCTATCGGGTTGAACGGCGGTTCAGCCCCTACGAGAAGTCCGGTTGGGCGGAGACCACGGCCGAGGTGCGAGGCATGAACTCCCCGAATCGGTACGGCCTGCGCCAGGCCGGGCTCACCAACGACGAGATCGAGCGCGTGCGCGGCGGCGGATGGGACCTCCCGACCTTGCAGCGGATGGTGGACCAATTCGTGCTTCATTTCGATGTCTGTGGCACGAGCCGCCAGTGTTTCAAGGTCTTGCAGGATTACCGCGACTTGAGCGTCCACTTCATGCTGGACCTGGACGGGACGATCTACCAGACGCTGGACCTCAAGGAACGGGCCTGGCACGCAACGACCTCGAATACGCGTTCGGTCGGCATCGAGATCGCCAACATGGGGGCTTACGGTCCTGGCGACACCAACACGCTGAGCCAGTGGTACGCCCCGGACACCCAGGGAAAGACCCGGATCACGATTCCCGCGGCTTTGGGCGACGGTGGGATTATGACCAAGGATTTCGCGGGTCGTCCCGCCCGGCCTGAGCCGGTGCGCGGGCAGATTCAAGGCCAGGACCTGGTCCAATACGACTTTACGCCCGAGCAATACCAGGCGCTGATCAAACTGACCGCCACGCTCTGCACGGTTCTGCCCAAGATCCGTTGCGACTATCCGCGAGACGCTGCGGGCCGGCTGGTGCCGCACAAGCTGTCTGACGCCCAACTCAAGGATTACCAGGGCGTCCTCGGCCATTATCACATCCAGACCAACAAAGACGATCCCGGCCCCGCCTTGCAATGGGACTACCTGATCGATAACGCCCGCCAGATCATGGACCACAATCAACCACGCCCCGGCAAGGCGGCGTGGGTGAGGTAATCGTGCTAAACGGCGAGATCGCCTAGATCAACCCGGCAGTTTCCGGAAAACCGCACATCAGGTTCAGGCTCTGCACGGCCTGGCCGCTGGCGCCCTTGACCAGGTTGTCCTCGGCGCTCATCACCAGGAGGCGCCCGGTGCGGGGATCGCAGCGCCAGGCGATCTCGATGACGTTGGTACCGACCACGTTCTTGGTATCGGGCAGCGCCTTGCCTTCGAGCAAGCGCACAAACGGTTCCTGTCCATAGGCCGCCTGGTAGCAGGCCGTGACCCGTTCGCCGAGCTCGGTGGGCGACCCTGGTTGCGCCGGAGTCAGGTAGAGGGTGGTCAGGATGCCCCGGTTGACCGGGATCAAATGGGGTGTGAACTGCAGTACGACAGGCGAGCCGGCGGCCAGGGAAAGTTCCTGCTCGATTTCGGAGAGGTGCCGGTGTTTGGGCACGCCATAGGGGCGCGCGCTTTCGTTGCACTCTACAAATAAATAATCGAGCTCCGCTTTGCGCCCGGCGCCGCTGACGCCGCTGAGCGAGTCGGCAATCATCCCTTCCGGTCGAATCAAGCCGGCCTTGAGCAACGGGATGGTCGGCAGGAGAATGCTCGTCGGGTAACAACCGGGCGAGGCGATGAGGGAGGCGGACTGGACGGCGGTGCGATAGACCTCCGGCAGCCCGTAAACCGCTTGGGGGAGCAGGTCGGGCGCGGGATGATCGTGGCCGTAGAACTCTTTGTACACGGCGGGGTCCCGCACGCGGAAATCCGCGCTGAGATCGATGACCTGGCAGCCCAGCTTCAAGAGGGGAACGGCGAACTCAGCCGCCAGCCCGTGAGGGAGGGCCAGGAAGGCGACTTGCGCCTGCTGGGCCAGCAATTCGGGCTTGGGTTCGCTGAAACGCAGCGCCCGCGCCCCTGGATGATGGGCGAACTTCGGGAAGATCGCCCCCAGGGTCTGACCGGCGTACTGGCGGGAGGTGACGGCGGTAAGTTCGGCGTGGGGGTGGGAAAGGAGGAGGCGCACCAGCTCTTCGCCGGAGTATCCGGAGGCGCCCACGATGGCAACTTTTCGGGTGTTCATTGGATTCGGGATGATGGGGTCAAGGGACGAACCGCGCGGGCCGGGAAGCGGTAAAAGAAAACCCCGCCGGCGAGTAGCCGGCAGGGTTCCAAAGAGACATACCGCACCGAGGCGGCGCCGACGGCCGGCTTAACGTTTGCTGTACTGGAAGCGGCGGCGCGCGCCGGGCTGGCCGTACTTCTTGCGCTCCTTCATGCGCGAGTCGCGCGTCAGCAGGCCTTCGGCCTTGAGCAGCGGGCGCAGATTGATGTCCACCGTCAAGAGCGCGCGGGCCAAGCCGTGGGAGACCGCGCCCGCCTGACCGGTGGGACCACCCCCGGAAACGGTGATGGCGGCGTCGTACTTGTCGGTGGTGGCAGTCACCCTCAACGGCTGCGAGGCCATGCCGCGCAGCGTTTCCATCGGGAAATAGTTCTCGAAGGCACGGCCATTGACCAGGATCTTGCCGGTCCCGACCGAGAGGCGTACGCGGGCGACGGAAGTTTTTCGGCGGCCGGTGCCCAGGTGTTGAGGAGACTTGACTTCAGGAAGTTTGATATCGGACATAGCGTTAAACCAGGCTGGAAAGTTAAGCGCGGCGGATTAGTTGGCGGGGGCCAGGGGAGCGGGTTGCTGGGCCGCGTGCGGATGCTGGTCACCCTTATAGACTTTGAGTTTGGTCATCAAGACGCGCCCGAGGCGATTCTTGGGCACCATCCCGCGCACGGCGTGGGTGATGAGTTTTTCGGGGTGGCCGGCGCGAATCTGCGCCACAGTGCGGTAATGTTCGCCGCCCTTCCAGCCCGAGTAGCTCATGAATTTCTTGTCGGTTTCCTTCTTGCCGGTCACCCGGACTTTGGCGGCGTTGATCACCACCACGAAATCACCGGCATCCATGTGCGGCGTATAGACCGGTTTATTCCGGCCGCGCAAGATATTGGCCACCTGTACAGCCAAACGGCCCAGCACGGCGCCATTGGCATCAATCACGTGCCACTTGCGTTGTTCCAAATCTACTTTCGGCAAATGCGTCTTCATCTCAAAATCCCAATCAAACGAGAGGTGAAGCTACCAAACGGCGGGGCGAAGTCAACATTGTTTTTCCGTTTTTTTCATTTCCGCGTCCGCCGCGGAGACGCCCATGCCCCAGGTGGAGGCTGTCGGCGCTGCGGGGCGCCTGGGTACACAAAAGAGCCGCCGGGTTACCCCGGCGGCTCATGCGTGCAGAACGGATTGGTTCCGTGGGGTTATGGCACTCTGACCCGGAAGAACTGGGCCGCGCCGGTGACCGGAATGAGCGCCGGATTGGCGGTGCCGATCGGCTGCCAATCAACGCCGGGCCCGGACAAGGCCGGGCTGGCGAAGAGTGTGCCCCCGGCGGGCGTCCAGGAAACCGAGATGTTGCCGGCGGCAGCGGCACTCACACTCACGATCGGCCGGACCGGCACGACCGGGACCGGAGATAACAGGAAGAAGTTGAGGTTGAAGCCGCCAGCCAGTTCGGTCATCCGCAAGGTGGCGACCGCGCCGGTGTTGGTGATGGTGACCATGGTGCCCGAGGAATTCACCAGGGGGATCCAGGTGTAGATTTGGTACCCGCCGGTGGCGGGAGTGAAGTTAAACCGGCCGATGGCGGAGGTGGTTTGGTTGGAAGTGCCCAGCCCGCTGGTCACCCACGCGAGGTTCGCCCCGTTTGCCACGGCGCCGTTGATGGCGACGCGCGCATAGACATTGTACACCCCGGCCGGATAGGTCCGCGTGTAATTGGCCCAGTTGCCGGCGCCGGTCCAGCCAACGTCATAGTCCTGGAGGCCCGTGTTCAAAAACTGCGGGCGCTTCAGGTCGCCGTTGACCTCCGTGCCGAAGTCGCCGAAGGTGTCACCGCCGGCACCGCGGGGGCGATAAGTCGCGTTGCCACCGTGGTTGTTATTGGTCGCGTCCACTCCGGTGATAGCCACCAGGCCCGCATAGGCGTTGGTCTGGGGGTTATCGAAGAACTGTCCGCCATTGTAGTCCCAATCCTCGGCCTCGAACGTATAGGAGCTGGAACTGATCGTGGCGAAGGAGGGGATGGTCACCGTGGTTTGGTCATTGTTGACCGATATGGCGGTGATGGAGCCGGTATAGGCTTGGCCGGTTTGCAGGCCGGGATAGGTCACAGTTTTGGCCGTGGGGGGCCCGCTAATGAACAACTGGGAGGACGGCACCACCGCGCCATTCAAGGTCAACGTCACGGAGGCGATGCCGACCGAGTTGGTGATGACGCAACTCCAGGTGTTGGTCGCTTGGAACATGGTCGAGCCGTTCGGGTAGAACTGGCTGATGTACGGCCGGGCGGTGTCCTGTGGGACGAGCATGAAGAAGTTGAAGTTGTGCCCGCCGTTATTCTCGGTGTAGCGCAAGGTGGAGGGGGAACCGGTGGGGCTGATGGTCGTCAGGTTGCCGGCCGTACTCTGCAAGGGCACCCAGGTGTAGATTTGATATCCGCCAGTCGGGGGCACGTTCAACACGCCCAAGGAACTGGACAGTGTCTGGCTGGTGGAGCCCAACCCGGCCGTGACCCAGGCCATCGTCCCGGCGTTGGCCTGGCCGGCCGCATTGGGGCTCGAGGCGCGCAGGTAGACGTTATAAGTGCCAGCCGGATAGGTGCGGGTGTAGTTGGCCCACTGGCCGCTGCCGGTCCAACCGACATCATAGTCAGCCGCGCCCGCGCTCAGGTATTGCGAGCGCTTGATGTCCCCAGTGCTTTCGTTGCCCAGGTCCCCGATCCCTGTCCCGGCGCCCGCAGTCCACAGGGGACGATAAGCCGCCCCGGCGCCAGCGGTAGTGCCGTTGGCATCCACCCCTTCGATACCCCCAATGCTTCGGTAGGAATCAATCTGAGGGCTATCAAAATACTGTCCGCCCTGGTAGTCCCAATCCTCGGCTTCCCAAGTGTAGTCGGTTGCTTGGAAGTTGCCGAACCAGGTGCTGTAGGTGCTGGTGCCGTTGGCGTCGGTCAACACAATCTTCACCTGGTAGGCGGTGTTGGTGGCGATGGGGATGGTGACCGGCACCGTATGGGAGGCGTTGCCAAAGACCATGTTAAGCGCCGGTTGGCCGTTCAACGTCACCGCGATATTGCTGGCGTAGATCCCGGGGATGGAATGGGCGACGAAACTGAAGACGTTCGTCCACGCGAACATGGTGGCGCTGCTCGGGTTGGCGCCGGTGACGTACGGCACGGGTTTGTAGCTCGGGTTGACCGGCATGAGCATGAAGAAATTGGCGTTGTAACCGCCGTTGGCCACTTGGTACGTCAGGGTCTGCGGGCTGCCGTTGCCATCGAATTCGAGGAGGTTTCCCGCCACATCCGTTAAGGGCGCCCAGCCATAATTCTGGTAAGCCCCGGAAGCGGGGATCACAAATTCGCCGAGGTAGGCCCCGTTGGTGCCGCCCAGGTACATGATCGCGTGGGGCGCGAGCAGCGTGGCCACCGAGTTCCCCGCGCCGCGCATGAAGATGTTCCATTTGCCGGTGGGGAAGGTCCGAGTGTAGTTGCCCCAGAGCCCGCTGCCGCCAGTGTTCCATCCCTGGTCATAGTCCTGGAGGCCCGTGTTCAGGTAGGCCAGGCGCGGCACGTCGCCGTTGACTTCATTGCCCAGGTCGCCACCCAGGTCAGCCCCCGAACCGCG
>Ga0316219_1001228_pt1 | contig 28615 bp, 23 predicted proteins | sample TBH18003PmetaG_FD_203635 | JGI IMG/M metagenome (GOLD analysis project Ga0316219, IMG submission 203635) | Freshwater microbial communities from Trout Bog Lake, Wisconsin, USA - TBH18003P | ecosystem: Environmental > Aquatic > Freshwater > Lake > Hypolimnion/Profundal zone | place: USA...
CTTGATGCCCATCTCCGTATCGTTGTAGTTCGTGAATTCGTCGCAGAAGAGAAACACCCGGCCGTTGGCCCACGGGCCGGAATTTGTGGGTCGGGCTTTATGCCCGACATCCGACTTTGCCTTGTCGGGCGTAAAGCCCGACCCACAGCCGGCCGGCCGGTTCGCAAATTTGGCGTGCCAGCGGCGAAGCGTCGTCTTGTACAGCTTGGGCATACTCCGCTTGGGCGAGAAACGGGCGAACTTCTTGATGAGCAGGGCCGTCACCGGGTTCGTCACCGCCCAGTTGAACACCGGCGGCACCAGTGCGGCCAACGCCATGAACTGGGAGAAACTCCCCACCAGCCGCGAGCGCAGCGGCACGCCGTGCGTGTCGTAGTAGTGCTGCGCCCACTCGGCCTTCAGCCGCGTGATGTCCACGGCGGACGGGCACTCGGTCTTGCAGCCCTTGCACGACAGGCAGAGCGCCATGACTTCGGCGATTTCCTTGCTGTCGAACGGCCGGGACGCGTCGCGCGGGTGCGTGAGCATGTGGCGGAGCATGTTGGCGCGGGCCCGCGTCGTGTCCTGCTCGTTGCGCGTGGCCATGTAGCTGGGGCACATCGTGCCGCCCATGAGCGCGGACTTCCGGCAGTCGCCGGAACCGTTGCACTTCTCCGCCGCGCGCAGGATGCCCTGCGTCGCGCTGAAATTGAAAATCGTCGGGTAATCCGGCGTGGCCTCCCCAGGCCCATGCCGCAGCGACGTGTCCATCGGGGGCGTGTCGATGATCTTGCCGGGATTGAACAGACCGGCGGGGTCGAAGGTCGTCTTCACCCGGCGCATCAGCGCGTAGCACTCGTCGCCCACCATGAAGCGGATGAACTCACCCCGCAGCCGCCCGTCGCCATGCTCGCCGCTGAGCGAGCCGCGATACTTCTTCACTAATGCGGCCACGTCGGTCGCGATGCCGCGAAACATTTTCAAACCCTCCGCGGTCTTCAGGTTGAACAGCGGCCGCGTGTGCAGCTCGCCGGCTCCGGCGTGCGCGTAGTAGACGCAGGCGATGCCGTATTTCTCGCGCATCAACGTGTCGAATTCGCCGATGTAGGCGGGCAAATCCGCCACCGCCACCGCCGTATCCTCGACGACTTCGCGCGGCTTGGCGTCGCCGACGACGTTGCTCATCAACCCCTGGCCGGCGCGGCGCAGCTCCCACACCTTGTTGCCGTCCTCGCCCCAGAGCACGGGATACGCGTGCCCGAGCCCGGCAGCGCGCAGCTCGGCCTCCAGCGTCCGCAACACGGCCTCGATCTCCGCCTTTTGCTCGCGGCGGATCTCGATGACAAGGATGGCGCCGGGATCGCCCTGCACAAAGAAGCGGTTCTTCGCCTGCTCGAGGTTCGTCTTCGTGCATTCGAGGATGTGGCAGTCAATCAGCTCCACGCCGCTGGGCCGGTGACGCAGCGCGATCAGCACGGCCTGCAGCGACTCCTGCACCGAGGCGAAGTGTGCGCACATCAGCGCCCCGGGCGGCGGAAGCGGTTCGCAGTTGAGCTCGAATTCCAGCCCGAGGAACAGCGTGCCCTCGGAGCCCGCCAGCAGCCGACAGAGGTTGAAGGGCTTGTCCGACGCCGGGTCGAACACCGCGCAGTCCATCAGCGCATCGAGCGCGTAGCCGGTGTTGCGCCGCGTGACCGTCGCCTGGGGAAAATGCTCGCGGATCAGGTCGCGGTTGGCCGGGTTGCCCAGCTCGTCGCGCACCATGCGATAAATTTTCGCCTCGAGCGAGTCAGTGCCGGCACATTTGGCGTCGAACTCCGCGCGCGTGAGCGGGCCAAACGTCACCTCGGAGCCATCACTGAGCAACCCGCGCGCCGAGACGAGGTGGTCGCGCGTCGAACCGTACACGAGGGAGTTGGAGCCGCAGGAGTTGTTGCCGATCATGCCGCCCATCATCGCGCGGTTGGCGGTGGACGTCTCCGGGCCGAAGAGCAGGCCGTGCGTGGCCAGCACGAGGTTGAGTTCGTTGCGCACCACGCCGGGCTGCACGCGCGCGCGGCGGGCGACGGGGTCGATCGAGACGATGCGCGCCAGGTGGCGGCCGAGGTCGACGACGAGGCCGTTGCCGACGACCTGCCCCGCCAGCGAAGTGCCGGCGCCGCGGGGAATGAGCCCGAGGCTGTGCGCGCGGGCGAAGGCCAGCAGCTTTTTCACATCCGCCTCGCTGCGCGGCAGCGCCACCGCCGCGGGCAGCTCCTGATATTCCGAAGCGTCCGTGGCATAGAGCAGGCGGAGAGGCCGGTCGGTGTGGAGGTCTCCCTCAAGTTCCCGTGCGAGTTGGTCGAAGTCAGCGGGCGCGATAGCGGGCATGGCCCGGAAAAACTAACCGTTTCCAACTCCCATGGCTAGCCTCCGGCCGTGTTCATTACCTCCGGGAATGCTCGCGATAACTCCCGGGCATCCCCGACAAACGTCTCAAACCACCCCTCCGTCATCCCTCGCCCATCCCCGCCCTGCCCTGCGGGATTTTCACGTATTACGTGAAAAGTAGGTTGGGCTGAACCGCGGGAAAATCCGTGCCCGTTGGTTTGCGTCCGCATGCGGGACGGGCGCCGCTTCACCAGCACCATTCAATCCAGCCATCCGCCGGTCGCCTGCACGGGCGTGAGGTCGCCCTGGCGCGTGATCCACACCGCCAAGGCGTGACGCGTGACACCCGTGACCTTCGGCGCGGGCAGCGCGATTTCTTTTCCCAGCGGGGCATTCCGCAGCGCCAGGGCAATGAACTCGTGGTGCAGCGTCGCGCCCTGGTTCTCGCCGCCGCCGACCTGCGACGTGATGCCGCCGCCGAGGATGGCGGCATGCACTTCGAACCTGCCGCCGACCTGCGCGCCCGCCGGAACGAATTCCGCGTGCAACGTGCCCGCGTCGTAGCGCGCCGTCAGCCGCCCGGCCGTCGCGCCGGACAGCGCGAGCGAATGCTGCCCGCCGAGGTCGGCGCCGTTGTGCACGAGGCATGGGGTGTAGACGTTCTCGCTGTGCCATGCGGCCGCGTAGGCGTATTCGCGCTGCGTGAACTCCCGCGTGGAAAACCGGTCGGGCCAGCCGAGGCGGTTCCAGTAGTCGACGTGAAATGCCACCGGCACGAAATCGCGCCACAGGCCCGGCTGGTCGCGCAGGGTCGCCAGAAACCGCTCCGCCGGCGGACAACTGCTGCAGCCCTCGCTGGTGTAAAGCTCCAGCAAGGTGGTTTGCGTGGTCCCGCTGGTGAACTCAACGGGACGTGCGTCCGCCGCCGATAGGCGCGCGAGCATGCCCAAAGCCACCCCGATAAATAAAATCGCCCTCATGCCGGATAGAGCGTCGGAGAAGGTGCTTTATTCCTCACAGCAGCCGCAGGGGCGCAGACTCGCTGCGGCCCCTTTGCCTTTCCCGCAGGGCCGCAGCAAGCCTGCGCCCCGACGGTTCCGGCAACGGCTTACTTCCAGTCCAGCACGAGGCGCGTGAAGTAGAGCGTGTCGAGGCGCTCGACGCCGGGGCCGGGCTTGCTGGTGTAGTCGTTGCTCACGCCGAGGCGGAGCTTCCACTGCGGGTCCGCCAGCGGCACTTCGTAGAACGACTCGTGAGTGAAGTGAAAGTTGCTGAAGTCCGAGAAGGCCGGCGTGTAGGTCAGGCGGTCAACCAGCTTGGACGCCTTGAACTCCCACTCGTGGTTCAGCCCGAAATCAAGGCCGGCGCTGCTCAGCGTGGGATGCGTGGGATTGCCGTAGGCCTCGTAACGATACGAGACACCGGCGCGGAACGTCAGCAGATGCTTGGCTTCCTTGAGATAGTCGTAGCCCAAACCCACCGCGGCGGTGTTGTAGAGGGTGATGTCCTTTACGCGGTCGAAGCCGCCCTCGTCGCGCGCATACCACGAGGTCTTGCCCGAGAAATTATCCTGGTAGTCGATGCCGGCCGAGAACTGGTCGGCGGACTTCACGCCATCCGTCACCTGGCGATTGTAGGACGTGAAGAGCTGCAGGGTGTCATCCGGGGTCTTGAGCGTGGCGCGGAACGCCCCCGCCGTGCCGAGCTGCTCCGAATTGCCGGTCTTGCCGGAAATGTCCACGGTCGCCTCATAGCTCCAGTGGCGGCGGAGAGACACGACGAGCGGGTCTTCCTGCCCGACCGGCCATGTGGCCGCGACCTTCGCCACCTGCGTGGAGAGCTGGCCGTCCGGGCCCGTGATCTTGAGCGCGCCACCCTCGGTGAGCAGGCTGCCCTGCAGGACCGTGCCTGAGGAAAGGCGCACGACGACCGGGGCCTCGGTCGCGATGCTGGCGACCTCGGACTGCTTGACGGTGAGGTCACCGGCGTAATCCGTCGTCAGATAGACGCTGCCGCCGTCGATCTTGGTGACCTTGCCGACGAGGCGGGCGCCGTTCTTGGTTTCAACGATGTCGGCCGAAAGGCGCGACGCCGCCACGGTGGCGCAGGCAATTAGGCTGATGAGGCGGGCGGTCTGGAGGAGGTTCATGGCGAAAATGAAACGGGGAAAAAACCTCTTTTGAGCCGGATGTGTCAACAAAACTGTCCGGTCCACCCAATTTTGACAAATTACGCGCACCACGGCTCGACAAGCTCCGGCCGGCGGCGTTGTTTCGACGGACAGCCGCATGTCCGCGTCCGTTTCACGCCCCGCCCTCATCGTCGCCGACCACTGGCGCGACTACGAGCTGCTGGAATGCGGCGACGGCCTGAAGCGCGAGCGCTGGGGCGAATTCACTCTCGTGCGGCCCGACCCGCAGATCATCTGGCCGCGACCCGGCCCGAAAGCCGGCGCTGCGTGGGACGAATGGGATGGATTTTACCACCGCAGCGAGGCCGGCGGCGGCCGGTGGGAATTCCGCCGTCCCCTGCCTGATTCCTGGAAGATCAGTTACGGCCCGCTCACCTTCAAAATCCACCCCACCTCGTTCAAGCACACCGGGCTTTTCCCGGAACAGGCGGTGAACTGGGACTGGTTCAGCGCGAAAATCAAAGCGGCGCGCGCCGCCGGCGAAGCCGCAGGTGGTGAGCCTGGTCGAACCATCAGCGTGCTCAACCTTTTCGGCTACACCGGCGCCGCCACGGTCGCCGCCGCCGCCGCGGGCGCTTCGGTGTGCCACGTGGACGCCGCCGAGGGCATGGTGAAATGGTGTCGCGAGAACGCCGCGCTCAGCGGCCTGGCCGACGCGCCCGTCCGTTACATCGCGGACGACTGCCTGAAATTCGTCCGCCGCGAGATCAAGCGCGGCCGGAAATACGACGCCATCATCATGGACCCGCCGACCTACGGCCGCGGCAGCACGGGCGAAATGTGGAAGCTCGAGGACCACCTCTGGGAATTGCTGACGGAGTGCCGCGGGCTGCTGACGGACGCGCCGCTGTTTTTCCTGATCAACGCCTACACCGCCCGCCTCTCGCCGACGGTCGTCGCCAACCTGCTCGCCGAGCTGATGGCCGGCCGCAAAGGCGCAATCACCGCCGGCGAAGTCGGCCTCCCGATCCAAGCCGATGGCAAGGTCCTCCCCTGCGGCATCTACGGCCGCTGGGAGGCGTGAGTGGCACTTGTGGGCGGGGTTTATCCCCGACATGGATTCGCGACCTGTCGGGCGTGAAGCCCGACCCACTTCATGAGGTCAGGGCACATGGGTCGTCACCCATATGCGCCCACCCCATCGCCCATGACCCTGAGGCGGCCAATCCGCCTCACTGCATGTGCGCAGTGAGGAACTTGTCGACTTGCTGATACAGCTCGAGCCGGTGGTCGTAGGTGTAGAAACCGTGTCCCTCGTTGTGCTTGCTGACGAATTCGTAGGTCTTGTTGTTCCGGTCCAGCGCGTCGCGCATCAGCCGCGCCTGCTCGAACGGCACCGTCTGGTCGTCCTTGCTGTAAACCAACAGCAACGGGACGTTGATCTTGTCGGCGTGGTTCACCGGCGAGATGTCGGCTAGGTCCGCGGCATCCCTGATGGGATCGCCAATCATCTCGGCATTCTCGTCATCGCCGAATCCCTCGGTGACGGATCGCTGGTATTTCAAGAGGGCCACCCAGTCGGTCACGCCGGCCAGGTCGATGGCACAGCGATAAAGGTTGGGTTCGCGGACCGCGCCCATCAGCGCGGAGTAGCCGCCAAAGCTCCAGCCCATGATGGCGATCCGATGCGGATCGGCGATGCCCTTCGCAATCGCCCATTTCGTGCCGTCGGTGATGTCGTCCTGCAGTTCCCGCCCGATATGGCGCTGGCCCTTCACGAAGAAGTCCTCCCCGTAGCCGGGTGAGCCGCGGTAATTCATCTGGAGCACGGCATAGCCCCGGCTCGCCAGGAACTGCTCATCGTTGTGGAAGCCCCAGGAATCGCGCCCGAACGGCCCGCCATGCGGGAACACCACCATCGGCAGGTTCTTCGGTTCCTTGCCCGGCGGCACGGTCAGGTAGCCGTGGATGACGAGCCCGTCCCGGGATTTGTAGCTGATCGGGTAAACCTCCGCCATTTGCTCCGGCTTGATCCAGGGGGAAGTCGCGAAGAGCTGCTTCAGCTGCTTCTTCTCCAAATCAAAAATGTAGTAGCTGCCGGGATCCCGGGCGGACCACGAAAAGATGACGAACCGTTTCATGTCATCGCTCATTTCCACGATGCTGTTGACCTTGTGCGGCAAACCCTGGTCGAGCGCACCCTGGATCGAGGCCAGCGTCGGGTCGAACCAGACCACCTTGGGCACGTCGGTGACGTATTGGATGCCCAACAGCTCATGAGTCCTCGGGGCGAACACCATCCGTTCAATGGAGTGCCCGTCCGCCGAGATGCCGTTGCGCAGGATGTCGAAGTTGGCGTGCCCGACCATCATTTCGCCCAGCTTCTGGTTCTTCAGGTCATACTCATATACGCCCCACATGCCGGTGGGTGTCGGCTTGGTCACATACAAGGTGGCTCCATCCGCACTTATGCCCTCCAAGCCCACGGTGCGCTTGATGTGCTCCAGCCCTGCCAGCCGGTGCCAGGGGGCATTCTCGCCTTCGCGATAGATGACGGCGCTGTAGCCCTTGTCGTATTCCGCGCCCACCCGCACCACGCCGTCCTTGTCCGTGCCCCAGCCAATGACCTTCCCGGGATTTTGCACGATCTGCACGTAGTTGCCCGTTCGCGTGTCCATGCGGATGACATTCGGGTTGTAGATGTAGTTGAAGCCGTAGCTGTAGGCGTGGGGTAGTTGGTCGAACTCGTTCAGCAGGATATACCCTTCGTATTCACCTTTGAATTCGCGGAACAGAATTCCGCCCGTCGACAACCGGTTTTGATCACGCTTGTCCACTTCCCGGGCCCTGCCGAGCAGGCCGGCATATTTGCTGCCGTCGCGGTTCATGCCCGCCATGTAGCCGTAAACCACGCGGTCGTTGGAGATCCACCGGGGATAGACGGCGACAAAGTTGTCCGTGCCCTGCACGCCCTTGGTCTTGCCGGTGTCGATTTCCTTAAAGGCGAACGCCGACTGCAGGTCGTCAAACATCGAGTAGGCGATGAACTTCCCGTCCGGCGAAAGGGTCACCTGGCGGATGGCCGGCAGGCGGGCGAAACTTTCCATCGGCACCTGCACGGGCGCCGCGGCGGTCGCGGGGGCTGGCGTGGCCGCGGTGGCAACCGACGCGGCGAGGCTGGCGATGCTCAACAGGGAACCAAGACGGTATTTCAAGCGCATGGGGTGAATCGGGTTGGGCTACGAAAACGCTGCGGGAGTTTCTCAGCCGGCGGACCGGCACGGAAGCTTTTTTGTCGGCTTTTGTGGTCCCGGCGATTGATTAGTGAGTCATGCCCTCGCTTCCCGAGACCTACTCCACGCGCGCCCATGAGCTGCTGGTGCACGCCCAGGCCAAGAATGCGCCCACGATCGCCCGGCTCGCCCCCATTATCGGCGCTAACCTCGCGCGCGGGGGGATCCTGCACACCTTCGGGAGCGGCCACAGTGACGTGATCGCCCGCGAGATCATCGGCCGCGCCGGCGGCCTGGTCTGTGTGAACGGCATCATCGACCCCACCGCCGGCTTCATCGAGAACCTCGTCGGCTATGGCACCGCACTCGCCGGACGCTACGACCGCCAGCACCAGTTGTTGGCCGGGGAGACCATCATCGTCATTTCCAACTCCGGCAAAAACAGCGCGCCGATCGAGGTCGCACTCTATGCGAAACAAAAGGGCCTGCACGTCGTCGGCCTCACCGCCCTCGCCATGTCCACCACCGCCGCCACCGTCCACCCCGGCGGTAAAAACCTGCATGCCATCGCCGACGACGTCTTGGACAACTGCGGCGTCCCCGGCGACACCCTCATCGAGGTCGCGCCCGGCATCAGTTCCGGCCCGACGTCCACGCTCGTCGGCGCGATGCTCCTCAATCTTCTCATGCTGGCGGTGATCGATTGGCTCAAGGCCCACGGCCATCCGCTGCCCGTGCTGCGCAGCCAGAACATTCCCGGCGCCATTGAGCACAACCGCGCCGTCGGCGAAAAATACAAGAGCCGCCTCAGCCGCCAGCTTGCCTGAAGTACTTTCCCGCCATGAGCTACAAGATCGGCGTGGACGGCGGCGGGACCAAGACGGAGTGCATCCTGGTCGATACCTCCGGCCGCATGGTCGCCTGCCACGTCGGCGTCGGCTGCAACCCGAGCGTCGTCGGCCCCGAGGCCGCCGCGTCCATCCTGACCGCCGCCCTCGACTCCCTGCGCGCACAGGCAGTCGCCCACCAGGCGGGTAATTCCCAAGGACTGCCGTCGCAGCGGGACTTTCTCGTCACCCACACGCTGCTCTGCATGGCGGGCAGCCGGGGTTTCTGGGACGAGTTTGCCGCGGCGCTCACCGGTTTCGGCCGCGTCACGGCCGTCGACGACTCGCGTCCCATCCTCGAACTCGCCACCTCGGGCCGGCCCGGCCTCGTGCTGCATGCCGGCACCGGTTCTTTCGTTGCCGCGCGGGCACCGGATGATTCCGTGCACTTCGCCGGCGGAGTCGGCTGGCGCTTCGGCGATCCCGGCAGCGGCTACGACCTCGGCGCGCGCGCCATTGCCCGTGCCGTGCTTGAACTTCAGGGCTGGGTCCCGGCGTCGCGGCTCGGGCCCGCCGTGCGCGAATACACCCAGCTCGGGCCCACCGCCACGGCCAGCGCGGTGACCCGGCATTTCTACCAGCACGGCGACCCCACGCCGCACATCGCCGCCCTCGCCCCGACCGTGCTTCGACTCGCCAGCGAAGGCGACGCAGCCGCCCGGCTCATCGTCGTCGCCTCCGCTGGCGGCCTGCTCGACTTGGCGATCAGTGTCGGCACGAAGCTCTTCACCGAGGCGCAACTCTCCGACGTCTCCGCCGGATTGAGCGGCCCGATCCTCAACCACCCGCTCGTGGTCGAAACCTTCGCCGCCCGCTCGCCGATGCCGCTGGTCACCCTGACCGATTCCCCGATCGAGGGCGTTCGCCAGCTGCTGACGCGACTCTGACCCCCGGGCCCTCTCCCATGTTTGTCATTCTGAGCGCAGCGAAGAATCCAGTGAGATACCGCCGAGAGCACCACCGCCGTCCAAGTGGATTCTTCGCTGCGCTCAGAATGACAATCAGAGGACAAGTGCCGCGGGATTGGTGAACCGAGACTCTCATGCCCATTCTCGCCGACGCCCAATCCACGGTCCTTCCCGAACCCGAATGGCGCGAACGCCGCGCCGCGCACGAGGCTCGCGTGTCGCTCTGGCTGACTCCGCACCAGCAGCGCGCGGCCCGCGGAGAGAAACACCCCGTCTACGATTTCCTGTTCAGCTACTATGCGTTTCGCCCGGCCTGGCTGCGGCGCTGGCATCCGGGACCGGACGTCGTGCTCGCGGGGGAAACCGCGCGTGAATTCCTGCGCTGGCCCGAGTATCGCGCAACCGCCGACGGCGTGGCGCTCGATCCTGCGGCCTTGCGGGCGTCACGGCGCGAGTTCGTCGCGTGGCTGCGCTCCCTGCTCGTGGCTATGCGCGAACGACCGCCGTTCTTCGGCTGCTTCGGCCTGCACGAGTGGGCGATGGTCTATCGGCAGACTCCGGACGAAATCCGCCATGCCGCGTGGCCGCTGCGTTTTTCGTCCGGCGATCTCGCGGCGATCGTCGAGAGCCAGTCGGTGTGCTGCACGCATTTTGATGCGTTTCGTTTCTTCACGCCGGCGGCGCGGCCGCTGAATCGCGTGCAGCCGGAGCGCGCGACCGTGGCCGAGCACGAACAGCGTGGCTGTCTGCACGCCAACATGGACCTCTACAAATGGGCGTTCAAACTCGCGCCCTTCACGCCCAGCGAGTTGCTCGCCGACTGCTTTGAGCTGGCGCGGGACATCCGCGAGGTGGACATGCGCGCGAGCCCGTACGACCTGCGCGCGCTGGGCTTCGCGCCCATCGCGATCGAAACGCCCGCGGGTCGCGCCGACTACGAGCGCGCCCAGCGCACTTTCACCAGCCGCGGCGAACCCCTGCGCGAGCGGTTGATCGGCCTCTGCGATCGGTTGCTGATGTAGGGCGGAAGCCCGACGTCCGAGACCGCCGAGCAAATGGCGGCGAAGAGCGTAGCTACGAGCGTGAGCGAGTGGCAGACGGTCGGTCCACTCGCTCACGCTCGTAGCTACCCGCAGATTTAGAGGTCAGGTCTCCCGCCTGCTCACCAGCGCGCCGGCGCGCCGGGCGGACGGACGTATTCCTGCGGGTGGACCAGCTTCCGCGCGAAGGTTTTGTCCTTCAGGCGCTCGAGCAACTCCGGCGAGGCGTGATAGCCCCAGCGCGTGCGGTTCCACGAGGAGCCGTAGCGATAAACGGCGATGCGGCGCTCGCCGGGATTCACGCGCTTGGCCGAGCCATGGCAGGTCGAGTCGACAAACACGATCGCGTCGCCCGCCTTCATGTGGACTTCCTGCGCGCCCGCCACGCCGTCCACCGAACCGCCCTTCCCTTCCTGCCATTCCGCCCCGCGCTTGGGGTTGAGAAATTCGGGATGGACGATGTTCGATTTGTGCGAGCCGGGAATCACCATCGTCGCGCCGTCGCCAGGCCCGATGTCGGTGAACGCGACCAGCACGTTGATCTGCGCGCAATGGAAGCGGCCGTTGTGATAGCGAAATTGCATGCGCTTGCAGCGGTCGTGGCCGCCGGCGTGCAGCGTGATCGCCTCGCCGGGGCCGCGGATGGTGAAAAAATTCTCGTCGATGAAGAGCGGCCCATGGTGGTAATCAAACGTGTCCTGACCGCCGACGAAGCGCTGCACGAAGTTGATGTAGTTCGGGTGGTCGATCATCCGCTCAAACGCCCCGCCCAGCTCGTAGACCTGCTGGTAGCTGATGCCGCGATGCTCGGGATGGTCTTCACGCTGCACCCAGCCATGCCAGCCCAGGCGCGGCAGCGACCGCGGGATCGTGTCGATCCGGGCGTTGGCGTCGGCGACTTCCTGCTTCGAGAGCGCGCCGCGAATCACGACGAAGCCGTTGAGGTCAAAAAGGTATTCGTCGAGCGTGCTGGGCACGACCGCGTCCGTCCGGTCGATCTTTGGGGGTAACGTGTGGTGATCGTGAAAGCGTGGGTCCATGCGCAGACTGTAATCGAACTATTCAAAAACTTCTTTCGGTTTACTCCCAACTATTTCTCGTTAAGTAACCTTCATGCCGCGTCCTTCCGCCCATGTCACCGCCACGCGGCACGAGTCGGAGCTGGGTTTCCACGTCTGGCGGATGCGCAACGCCGGCAACATGTCCGCGCCGCACACGCATCCCGACATCGAGGTGAATTTCCTGTTTGCGGGCGGCTTTTCCTACCTGCACGGCGGCACGGTCGCACCCGTTGAGGCCGGCCGCTTCACGGTGCTCTGGGGCGGCGTGCCCCACCAGACGGTCGCGCCGGGCATCATCGGCACCGGGATCTGGATCACCCTGCCGCTCGCGTGGTTCCTGCAATGGCAGCTGCCCCACGGCCTGCAGGACCGCCTGCTCCGCGGCGAAGTCGTGTCCGCGGGCCCGGATCCCTCCGACCGCGCACTACTCGAGCGCTGGCTGGAGGACGCCAACAGCCGCATCCCGGGCCGCCGCCGCGTGCTGCTGTTGGAAATGGAGGCACGCTTTCACCGCCTCGCGCTCGCCACTCCCCGCCACCGCTCGCACGCGGGGCCCGAGGGCGCGGGGCAGATCGCGCGCGTCACGCGCTACATCGCCGAGCACTACCGCGAGCCGCTCACCGTGCCCGCCATTGCCGCCGACGCCGGGCTGCACCCGAAATACCTGATGCGCGTCTTCAAGAAACAGTGCGGCGTGAGCGTGTGGGAATACGTCACACGACTGCGCGTCTCGCACGCCCAGCGACTGCTCATCACGACCGACACCAAGGTCGTGGACGTGGCCCTCGAGAGCGGCTTCGCGTCGGTCGCGCCGTTCTACCAAGCCTTCCACACCTACGCCAACCACGAGCGACCGCTTGCCTACCGCCGCAAACACCGGCTGCCTGCTCCGGCCTGATTTTCCAACCCGCGCCATGACTCCGCCCAACTCCCCGCTTTTCACCCGCCTGTCCGGCTGGCTGCAGGGCGGCGCCGTGCGCGTCGAGCGACTGAAGGCGGTGCACTCGCCGGAACTGCGCAATCGGCGCACGATCACGGTCTACCTGCCGCCCGGCTACACGCACGATCGCGAATTTCCGCTGCTCATCGCGCACGACGGCCAGGAGATGAACGTTTGGAAACTCTCCGAAGCCCTCCGGCAACACCACGCGGCAGGCTACGTCACCCCCATCGTTGCCGCCATCCCCGCGAATGCCGACCGCATGCACGAATACGGCACGGCGGGTCGGCTTAACTCTCAGGGCCTCGGTTCGCGCGCCGCGGAATTCCAGCTGTTCGTCACCGACACCGTCGTGCCCCTGCTTCGCCGGCGCTATCAGGTTTCGCGCCGTCCCGCGCACTCGGCCGTGATGGGCGCGTCGCTGGGCGGACTTTCTGCCTTCGACCTCGCCTGGCACCGGCCGGATTTGTTCGGCGTGGCGGGTGTATTCTCCGGCTCATTCTGGTGGCGCACGAGCAACGCCAGCGTGGCGGAGCAACAGGCGTCACGCATCGCCCACCAGATCGTGCGCGAAACGGTCACGAAGCCCGCGCTGCGCCTCTGGTTTCAGGCGGGCACGCGCGACGAGCAGGATGACCGCGACGGCAACGGCGTGATCGACGCGATCCAGGACACCACCGAGCTGATCGACGAACTCGCCGCCAAGGGTTTCAGCGTCGGCCGCGACGTCGTCTACCGCCAGACCGAGGGCGGCATCCACCACCCCTCCACGTGGGCCCGGGAGCTGCCGGCTTTCCTGCGCTGGGCGTTTCCCGAACCGCAATTCCTTCCATGAAAAGCAAACTCCGCGAGTTGAAGATCGGCATCATCGGCTCCGGCGGACGCGGCATGCTCCTTGGCGCGCTCGCCCACCGGCCCGGCCGTGGCTCCCGCGTGGTGGCGTGCTGCGACGTGAGCGACGCGACGCTTGCGCGCAACCGCGTCGACTACGGCGGCGACCTCTTCACGACGGGCGACTACCGCGCGCTGCTCGCCCGGAAGCTCGACGCCGTGGTCATCGCCACGCCGGATTTCCTGCACGAGGCTCAAGCTGTCGCCGCCGCAGCGCGCGGCCTGGCAATTTACCTCGAGAAGCCGATGGCCCTCAGCATCGCCGGGTGTGACCGGATCCTCCGCGCCGCGGTGAAAACCCGCGCGCGTCTCTACGTCGGCCATAACATGCGGCACATGCCGTTCGTGCGGAAAATGAAGTCCCTGATCGACGGCGGCGCGATCGGCGAAGTGAAGGCCTGCTGGGTGCGTCACTTCGTCGGCCACGGCGGCGATTTCTATTTCCGCGACTGGCACGCCGAGCGGCGCTACACGAACAGCCTGCTGCTGCAAAAGGCGGCCCACGACCTCGACATCATTCACTGGCTCTGCGGCGGCTACGCCCGGAAGGTGAATGCCTTCGGCGCGCTCACGCTGTTCGGCGGCCTGCCCGGCCGCAAACCCGCGACCAGAAGACTCAGCCGGCTGCGTCCCGGCGAGATGAAGCTCACGGCCTTTCCCTACACGCGCGCCCGGGGCTTCAACCACCGGATTGACGTGGAGGACCTCAACACGGTGCAGCTGCAGCTCGATAACGGCGTGCTCGCGACCTACACGCAGTGCCACTTCACCCCCGACTACTGGCGCAACTACGTCGTGATCGGCACGGAGGGGCGCATGGAGAATTTTGGCAACGGCGAGGCGGGCACGTGCGTTCGCGTTTGGCACCGGCGCAAGCAGGGTTATGACGCTGCCGGCGACATCACGTATCGCATTCCCGTGAGCCGCGGGGCTCACGGCGGAGCGGATCCGCGGATCATGGAGGAGTTTTTGCGCTTCGCCCGCTCCGGCGGAAAAACCGCCACGTCACCCATCGCTGCGCGCGAGAGCATCGCCGCGGGCTGCATGGCGACGGAGTCGCTGCGGGCCGGCGGGGCTCTGCGCACGGTTCCGCGGATACCCGCCGCCCTCGCCAAAAAGTTCCGGGCCTAGGATGTAGGACGCAGTCTAGCTGCGCTCTTCCTTTGTGGGTCGGGCTTTACGTCCGACATTCTGGCAACTCTGGCGGGATAGACTCCGCCCCAAGCCGAGGGCGCAGCAAGTCTGCGCCCCTACGTTGCGCTTCATCGCGTGACGCTCGTCGCGCCCGGTCGCATCGTGGTCGGTGGAGGCTCCGGAGCCGGCGGGGCGGGCGTGTAGAAATCCTGGATGGCATAGACCAAGGGCTGGCCGCGGAGCACCACCGCGAGGCGCGTGCCACAGCCGAGGTAGTGCAGCTTGGGGTTGAGCAGGTTGGCGCGGTGCCCGGGAGATTCCAACCACGCCCCCACGAGCACCCGGGCCAGCTCGCGGTAGGAGTAATCACCACCGGTCTCGCGATTCTTGGCGGGAATGGTCGCAGCATTCTCCGCCACGGCGCCGTCAGGCAAACCCGCCGCGTGCACGCGGGCGGCCGGCGTGCCCATGTTTTCCAGCGGGTTGTCGTGCCCGCTGTGGATGCGCATCGCCTCCATCGCCGCCTGGCCGTCGGCGGCGGCCGCCAGCCGTGCGTCGGGTTTCAACGCCTCCACGCCATGCTGGGCGCGGGCTTCGTTGGTCGCTTGAAAAATTTCCTGCGCGAGCAGGGCGGGCTCAAACGTGTCCAAGGTCACGGTCCTCAACGCCGCCTCGCCTCCCGCTCCGTGTACGGCGCCGGACCCAGCCAGACCGGCAAATAAAGCCAGCAACAGGGCAAGAGGCCGGATGCGCGTCATGCGCGGAGCCAAATCGCTTTTGACGTCAGCGCCAGCGGATTTCCCGCGGAGGTTTTCGGCCTCGCCCGGCGATGAGCAAGGCTCGCCAGTGCGCCGGTGCTGTCTACTGTTTCAAACATGGAGGGCACGAATCAGCAGCATCCCCCGACGCAGAGGAAACCCTGCATCCCCGTGTTGGAGGGACTGCGGGGCTACCTGACGCGCTACAAACGCGAGCGGGAGCTGCCGGTCACGTATGCCCGGCTGCGCGATTTTCATGAGGCGATCCCGCTGACCGACGCCGCCGGCAAGCCCACGCTCTGGGACAGCGTCATCTACCGGGCCGACGAGATGGGCCAGCTCTACAATGACCTGAAACAGGTCTACGCGCTGCTGCGGGTCGACGGCGACCGGAGCATCATGGACCACCTCTACATCGACCGCGTGGACTTCTGCAGCTTTGGCAACTCCACGCCGTTTCGCGTCCGCGTCGTCAACGCCTACAACGACAACCAGGACTATTTCTACTTGAAGCAGGCCGATGCGTCGCGCGTCTACGGCCTCGAACTCGAGCACCTGCTCTCCCCCAACCGGCTCAACTTTCTCACGCTCGGTGCCACGCTCGTCGAGGAGCACATCGCGGGGATCCCCGGCGACGTGTTCATCAGCCGCTGGATGAACGACCAGCAGCTCAGCCCGGTGCGCGTGGCGAAGGAGATGGTGAAGTTCAACGAGCGGTGCTTCGTGCGCCTGCTCGGCGACATGCGGTCCTACAACTACGTCGTCGTTGTCACGCCGGATTTCGAGAGCGCGCAGATCCGCATTCGCGCGATGGATTTCGACCAGCAGTCGTATCACGGACGGAAGAACTTTTACCTGCCGCAGTTCTTCAAGGAGAACGCCGCCGTCGTCGCCTTTTGCACCAAGCACCTGCACACGCGGACCGCCCTGCAATACCAGCGGGAAGAGCAGACGCTCATGCTGCAGCGCGCCGACCTGGCCCACGTGAGGCTGGGGGCGTTGCTCGACGAAATGGCGCGCGACCCAATTGCACCGACCGCCAACGTCCACGAGCTGCGCGCGCAGCTGGCCGATCACTACCAGCGCAACGAGTATCTGCGCTGCGAGTCCATGGGCGACCTGGTGCGGGAAAACCTCGAGTCGATCCGCCGCATGATTGACCTCCCGGGCCGGCCGGAGACGCTGGGCAAGTTCGTGTTCTGACCCTACTCGATCCGGCCCTCGTCGAACTCAATCAGGTCAACCACGCTGGCGATCTGGTCCATGCGGTCGGCGCAGCCCATGGCCGTCAGGGCCTCCCGCAGGAATTCGCGTCCACTCGCGGTCATGCCCTTCTGCACGTAATCCCGGTTCCATTTCGCCACGCGCCGGTCCGCGGGCAGGAGCACCTGGAGGCCGGCGTCGATTTCCGCGTCGTTCGCTGCGTCGAAGACTATCTTCTCCACTGCGGCCGGATCGATGCCGAGGTGCAGGCACAGGAAGCGGTCCATGCCGCGCTTGTAATTTTTCGCGTAGCTCGGGGGCAGCGCACCGTGCGCCTTCACGAATTTGCACTTCGCGATGAACCGCGGGAGATGCAGCAGACCCGTCGCGGCGTGCGGCCAATAGGCCGACGGCAGCTCCGTGAGCACCGCGCCGCTGGATCCGGGAATGGGCTTCGAAGGCATCGCCGCCATGGAAGCCTTGCGGCACCGCAAGGCAATCCCGGCTTCGGCCGGGGTGCCCGGGTTTGTCATTCTGAGCGCAGCGAAGAATCCAGTTGGATTCAGCCGCAGCCGAAAGCGGGGGGTCTCTGGATTCTTCGCTGCGCTCAGAATGACAGAAAGGGGCGCCGTAGCCGCTTCACGCCGCGGTCTTCTTCGTGTCCGGGCGCTCCGGCGCGGCCGTCTTCGTCTCCTCGCTCTCCGGAATCGCGCGCGCGCGGTAAACATCATAGTCGGGCACGAGGCGCAGGTAACGCTTGTCCATCAGCGGCGAGGAAATCATGAAGTCCGCCGACGCGCGGTCGCAGGCGATCGGGATGTTCCAGACCACCGCCATGCGCAGCAGGGCCTTCACGTCGGGATCGTGCGGCTGCGGTTCGAGCGGGTCCCAGAAGAAGATCAGGAAATCGATGTCGCCATCCACGATCTTCGCGCCGATCTGCTGGTCGCCGCCGAGCGGACCGCTCTGGAGCTTGGTGATGGGGAACCCGAGCTCCTCCTCCAGCATCAGCCCGGTCGTGCCCGTGGCATAGACCTTGTGGTGCGCCAGCAGGTCGCGGTTGAACTTCGCCCATTCGATCAAGTCCCGCTTCTTGTGGTCGTGCGCCACCAGCGCGATTTTCTTGTCCAGCTCCATCACGATTTTCTTGTAGGCCATAGCCTGCAGCATAGCACGACGCGTTCCCGACCGCGACCGGCCGCAGGTAAATAGCGGGTGACAATCACGCCGCTTGGAAAGGCGGGGGTAATTTTCGCGGGGGACGCACCTCGACGAGCCCGAGCAAAAGGAAATAAGCCGCGCCCATCGCCAGCGCCCGCTCCGGCTGGCGTTCCCAAGCGCCACTCTTGCGCGTGGGCCAGACCTCGTTGAGCAACGGCTCAGTCAGACCGCCGCGCGGCACCGGCATGAAGAGCGTGGCAAAGGTCAGTCCGAGGAACAGCATCGCTCCCGCCGCGACGCGGCGCTGCGAAACCGCGCGGTCCATGTCGTCCTGACCGGCAAAGAGCGACCACAGCCGGCCCGACATCACCAAGGCGAAGGAGCCCAGGATCCACCAGCTGTGGAATGAAAACGCGATCGCCCCGGCGAACAGCGCGTAATACGCGGCCAGGCCGATGAGCTTCCGATCGCGGGCCCAGCCAGCCTTTTGCGTCATGAAGGCATTCAGGAATGCACCCGAGTGAATCAGGATGAACTCCAACACCATCACCCCTACCCCGAGTTTCACCCACCGGCCGTTATCCAGGCTCCGCGGCCACCACCACGCCGTCACGAACATTGCCGCCATGAACCAGCACGACCCCGCCGACCAAAGGCAACTGAACCAATCGCCCCACGTCGGCTGCAGCGTCCGCATTCCCGAGGAATTCTCCGTTTCCGGCATCCCGCGAACGTGAGCAGCGCTTTCAAAGAGGGCAATCCCGGCTCTGTCGTTTGGAAACAGGGCAAGACAGCGGAATAGATAGTTATAGCTTTACACAATCAAACCGCCCGCCACCGTAGAGGTAGCGACGTATAGTTATAACTATATTCCTTGTGGCCAAGCCCCCCGAATTATTCCGATTGGCAGAGGACACGGACAGCTCCCGCCCGATTGGGCGAATCGTTCGCCCCTCCGTCGGCTGGCTGCGTGCGATCCGCGAGGCCTTGGGGTTATCTTTGGCCGACCAAGCCCGGCGCCTGAAGGTCACCCCGCCGGCGGTGCGCTCGTTCGAACTAGCTGAGGCGGAAGACCGGATCACCCTCGGCTCTCTCCGTCGCACCGCCGCGGCGATGGACTGCGATTTGGTCTACACGCTCCTGCCGCGGTCGGGGGCACTGGAGATTCCGGTGAAATCTTCGCTTGGGAAAGCCGCTCGGACGCCCAACATTGGGCGCACGGCAACGGCCAAGCCGCCGGCTTCGCCACCTGCGGACAGCGTCGTCTTGGACCTGACCTGGCGCGTCGAAAACGGCGTGGATTGACGGCAGTTGGTTTCCGTCGCTCCAGAGAGGCGTGGTCGTTGTAGGTCGGGGTTTAGCCCCGACATCTTCCCGCGATTTTGCGCGCGGTGGCCACGCAGACGGGCATGTCGGGCGTAAAGCCCGACCTACATTGCGACTGTGACCGTCAACATCCCACGGAGGGATCAGGCCGCGCCATGGAGCCCTCGGGTCACGGCAGATCCGTCGAGCCCATCAGGTACCTGTCGCACTCCCGGGCGGCGGCGCGGCCTTCGTTGATGGCCCACACGACGAGACTCTGGCCGCGGCGGCAGTCGCCGGCGGCGAACACGCCCGGGATGCTGGTGCCAAACTTGCCGTAGTCCGCCTTGACGTTGCTGCGGGGGTCGGTCTCGACGTTGAGCTCCTTCAACAGCGCCTGCTCGGGCCCGAGGAAGCCCATCGCGAGCAGCACGAGCTGCGCGGGACGCGTCTTCTCCGTGCCCGGTTGTTCCTGCGGCACGAACTGGCCCTTGTCGTTCTTGGCCCACTTGATCTCGACGGTCACGAGCTCCTTCACGCGCCCTTCGACATCGCCGATGAACTTCTTCACCGTCGTGACGTAAATGCGCGGATCCGCCCCGAACTTCGCGGCGGCCTCCTCCTGGCCGTAGTCCATCTTGTAGACCTTCGGCCATTCCGGCCACGGGTTGTCCGGCGTGCGCTCCATCGGCGGCTTGGGCAAAATTTCAATCTGTAGCAGACTCTTGGCTCCGTGGCGCATCGATGTGCCCACGCAGTCGGTGCCGGTGTCGCCACCGCCGATGACGACGACGTCCTTGCCGCCGCCGTGGATCGGGCTCGGGCCCTGGTTGGCGAGGACGGCCTGTGTGTTGGCCTTGAGGAACTCCATCGCGAAGTGCACGCCCTTCAGGTTGCGGCCCTCGATCGGCAGGTCGCGCGGTTGCGTCGCCCCCGTGCAGATGACGGTGGCGTCGTATTCCTTGAGAAAGATCTGGGGCTCGACGTTGTCGCCGACGTTCGCGTTGCAGATGAACTTGATCCCCTCCTGCTCCATATGCCGGATGCGGCGGAGGACGACCTCCTGCTTGTCCAACTTCATGTTCGGGATGCCATACATCAGCAGGCCACCCGGGCGGTCCGCGCGCTCGAAGACGGTCACGGTGTGCCCCGCCAGATTGAGTTGGGCCGCAGCCGAGAGGCCGGACGGGCCGGAACCGATGATCGCAACCTTCTTGCCCGTGCGCACCTTGGGCGCCTCGGGGATGACCCAGCCCTCTTCCCAGCCGCGATCCGTGATGGCGGCCTCGATGTTCTTGATCGTGACGGGCGGGTTGTTGATGCCGAGGACGCACGAGCCCTCACAGGGCGCGGGACAGACGCGGCCGGTGAATTCAGGGAAATTATTCGTCTTGTGCAGCCGGAGCAGCGCTTCCTTCCACAGCCCGCGGTAAACGAGGTCGTTCCACTCCGGGATCAGGTTGTTGATCGGGCAGCCCGAGGCCATGCCGCTGATGAGCTTGCCCGTATGGCAGAACGGCACGCCGCAATCCATGCAGCGGGCTCCCTGGTGGCGGAGCTTCTTCTCCTCCATGTGGTGGTGAAATTCCTTCCAGTCGCGCACGCGCTCGAGCGGCGTGCGGTCGACGGGAAGTTCCCGCAGGTATTCGATAAATCCGGTTGGCTTGCCCATGGTGGAAAGTAAGAAGGCAGAATTAGGAATTAAGAAGTGAAGGCATGGGCGAACGAAGTGACGGCGTGATTGGACTTCTTCATTCTTAATTCTGCCTTCTTACGTTTTTAGTTTCCTCCCACACGGGAAAGGTCGTGGGCGTTTTCCTCGAAGGCGGCCATGATGGCCTCGTCGCCGGTCAGGCCTTGCGCCTCGGCCTTCTCGATGCACGCGAGCATGCGCTTGTAGTCCTTCGGGAGCACCTTGACGAACTTCGGGAGGAACTGCTTCCAGCCGTCGAGGATCTGCTTCGCACGGACGCTCTTCGTATACTCGTAGTGCTGCTCGATCATCGCGCGGACCTCGGCCACTTCGGCCGGGGCCTCGAGCTTCTCCAGGCCGACCATCGCGGTGTTCACGCGCACGGCGAAGTCGCCGGACTCGTCGAGCACGTAGCCGATGCCGCCCGACATGCCGGCGCCGAAATTGCGGCCAGCGGGTCCCAGCACGACGATGCGCCCGCCGGTCATATACTCGCAGCCGTTGTCACCGATGGCCTCGACCACGGCCTTCACGCCCGAGTTGCGCACGGCGAAGCGCTCGCCCGCCATGCCGGCAATGTAAACCTCGCCCGCCGTGGCACCATACAGCGCCACGTTGCCAATGATCATGTTCTCACTGGCCTTGAACGTGGCCGACGTGGACGGGTAGATGATGATCTTGCCGCCGGAAAGTCCCTTGCCGACGTAGTCGTTGGCGTCGCCCTCGATCGAGAACGTCATGCCGCGCGTCATGAACGCGCCAAAGCTCTGGCCGGCTGAACCCTTGAAGCGGACCCGGATCGTGTCGTCCGGCAGGCCCTTTGCGCCGTATTTTTTTGTGACCTCGTGGCTCGTGATGGTGCCGACCACGCGGTTGACGTTCCGGATGGGCAGTTCGGCGACGACCTTCTCGCCGCGCTCGATGGCGGGCTGGCAGATCCCGAGCAGAGTCGTGAGGTCGAGGGACTTGTCGAGGCCGTGGTCCTGCTTGGTGGAACAGAAGCGGCCGACATTGTCGCCGACCTCGGGGGCGTAGAGGATGTTGGAGAAATCGATGCCCTTGGCCTTCCAGTGCTCGACCGCCTGCTTGGGCTCGAGGAAGCCGACCTGGCCAACCATCTCCTCGATCGTGCGGAAGCCGAGCTGCGCCATGATCTCGCGCACTTCCTCGGCGATGAACTTCATGAAGTTGACGACGTGCTCGGGCTTGCCGGCGAACTTCGCGCGGAGTTTGGGATCCTGCGTGGCGACCCCGGCGGGACAGGTGTTGAGATGGCAGACGCGCATCATGATGCAGCCCGTGGACACGAGCGGCGCAGTGGCGAAGCCGAACTCCTCGGCGCCGAGCAACGCGGCGATGACCACGTCGCGGCCGGTCTTGAGCTGGCCATCGGTCTCGACGGCGATGCGGCTGCGGAGATTGTTGAGCACGAGCGTCTGGTGCGTCTCGGCCAGGCCGAGTTCCCACGGCAGGCCGGCGTGCTGCAGCGAGGTGTGCGGCGAGGAGCCGGTGCCGCCGTCGTAACCGGAGATGAGCACCACGTCGGCGTGCGCCTTCGCGACACCGGCGGCGATGGTGCCGACGCCGACCTCGGACACGAGCTTCACGCTCACGCGCGCGTGGCGATTGCTGTTCTTGAGGTCGTGGATCAGCTCGGCGAGATCCTCGATCGAGTAGATGTCGTGGTGCGGCGGCGGCGAAATGAGCCCCACGCCCGGCGTCGTGCCGCGGGTCTTGGCGATCCACGGGTAAACCTTGGCGCCGGGCAGCTGGCCGCCCTCACCGGGTTTCGCGCCCTGGGCCATCTTGATCTGCAGCTCCTTCGCGCTCGTCAGGTATTCGCTCGTGACGCCAAAGCGCCCGGCGGCGACCTGCTTGATCGCGGAATTCTTTGAGTCGCCGTTCGCCATCGGCGTGTAACGGTCGGCGTCCTCGCCGCCCTCGCCCGTGTTGGACTTGCCGCCGATGCGGTTCATCGCGATGGCGAGCGTCTCGTGCGCCTCCTTCGAGATGGAGCCGTACGACATCGCGCCGGTCTTGAAGCGCTTCATGATGCTCTCCGCCGGCTCGACCTCCTCGATCGGGATCGCCGCGGAGGACTTGAACTCGAGCAGGCTGCGCAGCGTGCAGAGGTTCTTGCCCTGCTCGTTGATCAGCTTCGAGAACACCTTGAATGCGGCGAAGCTGCCGGTGCGCGTCGCCTTCTGCAGGGCGTGGATCGACTCGGGCGTGAAGAGATGCGCCTCGCCGTCGGCGCGCCACTGGTAAATACCGCCGACGGGCAGGACGTGGCCGTTGACCTGGCGATCCGGATACGCCGCGTGGTGCCGCGCGAGGACTTCCTGCGCAATCACGTCGAGGCCGATGCCGCCGACGCGCGAAGCCGTCCAGGTGAAATAGTGGTCGATGACGTCCTGCCGCAGTCCGAGCGCCTCGAACACCTGCGCGCCGCGGTAGCTCTGGATGGCCGAGATGCCCATCTTGGACATGACCTTGATCACGCCCTTCGACGCGGCCTTCACCATGTTCTTGCAGGCGGTCTTGTGGTCGACGCCGGTGAGCGCGCCCTCGCGGATCATGTCGTCGATGGTCTCGAAAGCGACATACGGGTTCACCGCGCTCACGCCGTAGCCGATGAGCAGCGCGAAGTGGTGCACTTCACGTGCCTCGCCGGTCTCAAGCACAAGGCTCGCGCGGGTGCGCAGCCCCTCGCGGATGAGATAGTGGTGCAGGCCGGCCACCGCGAGCAGCGCGGGGATTGGGGCGAATTCCTTGCTCACGCCGCGATCGCTCAGGATGAGGACGTTGATCTCCTCCTCCTCGATCATGCGGCGGGCCATCATGCAGATCTCCTCCATCGACTTCGCGAGGCCCTTCTCGCCGCGCGCGACGCGGAAGAGCGACGGGAGCACGCCCATCTTCAGGCCGGGCAGGTCGGTGCGGCGGATCTTGGCGAACTCCTCGTTGGTCAGCACGGGCCACTTCAACTCGACGCGGCGGCAGGCGGTCGGCTGCGGATTGAGCAGGTTACCCTCGGAGCCGAGGCGCGTCTCGGCGGAAATCACGATCTCTTCGCGGATCGAGTCGATCGGCGGGTTCGTGACCTGCGCGAAGAGCTGCTTGAAATAGTCGTAGAGCATCCGCGGCCGGTTCGAGAGCACGGCGAGCGCGCCGTCGTTGCCCATCGAACCCAGCGCCTCGACGCCGTCGCGCGCCATCGGCGCGAGAATGATGCGCTCATCCTCGTGCGTGTAGCCAAACGCGATCTGCCTTTGCAGGAGAGTCGTGTGGTCCGGCACCGGCACGGAAGGGGCCGCGGGCAGGTCCTCGAGATGCACGAGATGCTCGTCGAGCCAGGCGCGGTACGGCCGCTCGCTGGAAAGCTGCTGCTTGATTTCCTCATCCTCGATGATGCGGCCCTGCTCGGTGTCCACGAGGAACACCCGGCCCGGCTGGAGGCGGCCCTTGCGCAGGACATTCTCCGGCGGGATGTCGAGGACGCCGGTTTCCGACGCCATGATCACAAGGCCGTCCTTGGTCAGGCAGTAACGCGACGGACGGAGGCCGTTACGGTCGAGAATGGCGCCAATCTGCTTGCCGTCGGTGAACGCGATCGCGGCGGGGCCGTCCCACGGCTCCATCAGGCAGGCGTGATACTGGTAGAACGCGCGGCGGGCATCGTCCATGTGCTGGTCACCCGACCACGGCTCCGGGATCATCATCATGATCGCGTGGGACAGCGGCCGGCCGGCGAGGACGAGCAGCTCGAGCGTGTTGTCGAACATCGCCGAGTCGCTGCCGTTCGGGTTCACGATCGGGAGCAGCTTCTTGATGTCCTCGCCGAAGAGCTCCGACTCGAACAACGCCTCGCGCGCGTGCATCCAGTTGATGTTGCCGCGGAGGGTGTTGATCTCGCCGTTGTGCGCGACGTAGCGATACGGGTGCGCGCGGTCCCAACTGGGAAACGTGTTCGTCGAGAAGCGCGAGTGCACGAGGCCGATGGCCGTCTCCACCGCGGGGTTCTGCAGGTCAGGGAAATACTTCCCGAGCTGGTCGGTCAGCAGCATGCCCTTGTAGACGATCGTCTTGCAGGAAAGGCTGGCCACATACCACGCCTCCGCGCCGCCCATCGTCGAGGTGCGGATGTCGCTGTAGGCGCGCTTGCGGATGAGGTAGAGCTTGCGCTCGAACGCCATGTCGTCGGTCAGCGACGGGTTCCGGCCGATGAACACCTGGCGCATGAACGGCTCGCAGGACTTCGCGGTTTCGCCGAGGGACGAGTTGTCGGTCGGCACCGTGCGCCAGCCGAGGAACGTCTGGCCCTCGGCCTGAACGATGCGTTCGAACGTCTGCTCGATGCGGCGGCGGACGGTGGGGTTGCGGGGCAGAAAAATGACGCCGGCGCCGTAGTGGCCGGGGGCGGGCAGTGTGATGCGGACCTTCTTGCAGACCTCGCTGAAGAACTTGTGCGGGAGCTGCAGCAGCACGCCGGCGCCGTCGCCCGTATTGGGCTCGCTGCCGGCGGCGCCGCGGTGGTCGAGGTTGGTCAGCACCTGCAGCGCCTGCTGCAGGATCTGGTGGGACTTGCGGCCGTGGAGGTCGGCGACAAAGCCCACGCCGCACGCGTCGTGTTCAAACGCCGGGTCATACAGGCCCTGCTTGCCGGGCCGGCCGACGGTGGAGAACTCAGGAGGCAGGGAGAGGTGGTTGGGCCGCGAAGCGTTCGACATCAGAGTGGGGAAACCGGGAGCGGAAAGTGTGCCGGATCGGGCGGGGTGAAGGCGTGGGGGCAAAAAAAGGGCCGGTCGCATTTTGCGAGAGCCGGCCCGGGAAGGTTAGTTCGTCGATGCGGCTTTCGCGTCAGAAAAAGCGAATCGTTTTGGTGGCCATCTTGGCGTGTTCCGCATCCGAGCAACCGGCGTTGGTGGGCACGTCCGGCGCCGCATCGCTGGGCTTCACGAGGGCGTTGCTGAGCAGGTAATTCTCGACCTCCTCGCCGGAGATGTCGGCGAGCATGACGCCGTCGACTTCCACGCAGGGCGAGAGCGGCTGGCCGGACCTCTGCACCATCTCGGCGTAGTTCGCGCGATCGTTGATGATGTCGATGTCCTCGAACGCCAGCCCGTGCTTGCGGAGCACGGCGCGCACGCCATTGGACCAACCGCATTGCGGCTTGAGATAAGCTTTGATGATCATGCGACAGGATACGCGGGACGAAAAGTGTCGCAAGCTATAGGGCGTGGTTTTTTCCCGGCAAGCGGAACTTTAGGAAATCTTTGGCATAACCTCGCGCCCGCGGGAAAAATTCTGCGCGGGCCGCCAAACGCGTTTGCGCTGCGAGCGTTTTCCTCCTTCGTTGAACCCGTCATGAGCACCACCCCGACTCCTGAGGTCCTGTTTGACGTCGTCGCCGACATGCACGCGCCCGAGCTGTATCAGCCGCAGGCGACCGGCGAGGGCGTCGAGCACCTGGACGACCTTGGCCCCGAGCAAATCGCGTTTTACCGCGAGCACGGCTACATTGTGGTCCGCTCGGCGTTCACTCCCACCGAGATCGCGGACGCCACGGCGGGGCTCGTGGACCTGATCATGGGCAAGCGGCCCGATTTCAAACACGTCTACTTCGAGGGCAAGGCGAAGGCCATCCTCCCCACCCTCGGCCCCGAGCAGCGCCAGGACGCCGTGCGCAAGATCGGCGCGTTCATCGAATTTGACGCCCGGCTGAAGGCGATTTCGCACCACCCTGCCATTCTCCGCGCCCTGCGGACGCTCCTCGGCAACGCGGAACCCGAGATGTTCCAGGACATGGCCCTCATCAAGCCGCCGCTGCTCGGCCGCGAGAAGCCGTGGCACCAGGACAAAGCCTACTTTGAATATCCGCTCGGCACGCCCGTCGTCGGCGTGTGGATCGCACTCGACGAAGCCACGATCGCGAACGGCTGCATGCAAATCCTCCCCGGCCGCCACAAGGAAGGCCCGATTCTGCACTTCCAGCGCCGCGACTGGCAGATTTGCGACAACGTCATCCTCGGCACCAAGTCCGTCGCCGTCCCGCTCAAGCCGGGCGGCGTGCTCTTTTTCGACGGCATGCTGCCGCACGGCACGCCGCACAACTCCTCGCCGAAGCGCCGGCGCGCGCTGCAGTTCCACTACCTGCCCGCCGGCGTGAAGAAAGTCCCGCCCGACGAACGCCTGAAACACTTCGGCGGCGAAGGCAAAAACGTGACCTGCTAGCCCGAACGAAAACGGAGGCCAGTTTTTTAGCCGGAAGCCAGGAAACCAGGAATAGGCTTCCGATCCGGATCGCGGAAGCGCGGAAACGCAGAACGCGAAGTCGCTTGGGAACTCTTCACCTGCAGTGAGCAGTTTCCCGGGCGGCTCATCATTTCGCGTTTCCACTCTTCCGCGCTTCCGCGATTGGTCTCGTTCCTGGTTTCCTGGCTTCCGGCTAAACCCTCCTCCGCCCTCGCCGCCGCTCCGGCTTACAATTTCCTAGCTCCCCCGCGCGCGCTCCCCTATCACGCACGGGATGAAAGTCCTCGTGACCGGCGCCGCCGGGTTCATCGGTTACCATGTCGCCCGCCGCCTGGCCGGCACCAACCGCTGCGAGGTCCTCGGCGTCGACAACCTCAACGACTACTACTCCGTCGAACTCAAGCGCGCCCGGCTGGCGGAACTCGCCACGCTGGAGGACTTTCGGTTTGTGCAGGCGGATTTCGCCGACGCCACCGCCTTCCAGGGCATCTACAGCCACTTCAAGCCCGACTACGTCATCCACCTCGGCGCGCAGGCGGGGGTGCGTTACAGCATGGAAAACCCCGCGGCCTACGTGCACAGCAACCTCGCGGGTTTTCTCAACGTCCTCGAGGCCTGCCGCAAACTCCCGCCGAAGCATCTCGTGTTCGCCTCCTCGAGCAGCGTTTACGGTGCGGGGGCGCAGGTGCCGTTCTCCGAGGACGCCGACACCGACCAGCCCATCTCGTTCTACGGCGCCACCAAGAAGAGCAACGAGCTCATGGCGCACAGCTACGCGCACCTGCACGGCCTGATGATCACCGGGCTGCGGTTTTTCACCGTCTACGGCCCGTGGAGCCGCCCGGACATGGCGCCCACGATCTTCTCGCAGGCCATCTGCGAGGGAAAACCCATCCGACTTTTCAACCACGGCAAGTGCCGCCGCGATTTCACGTATGTGGACGACATCGTCGACGGTGTCGTGAAGGTTCTCCTCTACCCGCCCGCCCAGCCGCCGGTCCCGCCCTTCCGGATTTTCAACATCGGCCATCACCGGCCCGTCGAGGTGCTGCTCTTCGTGAAAATGCTCGAGCAGCTGCTTGGCCGCACCGCCCAGCTCGAGCTGCTGCCGCCGCAGCCCGGCGACATGATTGAAACCTGCGCCAGCATCGACCGGCTGCAGGCCGCCATCGGGTTCACGCCGCGTGTTTCACTCGAGGACGGCCTGCGCCATTTCACCACCTGGTTCAAAACGTACTACCGACACCCGTGAAAACCATCCTCCTGCTCTTCGGTTCGAATATTTTCATGACGCTGGCTTGGTATGGGCAGCTGAAGTTCAAGTGGCTCGAGTCCAAGCCACTGTTCATCATCATCCTCGTCTCGTGGGCCATCGCCTTTTTCGAATACTGCCTGATGGTGCCCGCCAATCGCGCCGGTTATTTCTCCGGCGGCCTCACCGGCTACCAGCTCAAGATCATCCAGGAATGCATTACGCTGGTGGTCTTTGTGGGCTTCGCGTGGCTCGTGCTGAAGGAGCGCCTCACTTGGAACTACCTCGTGAGCTTCGCCTTCATCGTCCTCGCCCTCTGGTTCGCCACCGCCTTCAAGCCGGGCACGCCGACATCCTAAGGTGGGCCGGGCGCTCCGCGCACGGCTGTTTGGCGCCATTGCCTGAGACTGCGTC
>Ga0316219_1001230_pt1 | contig 28525 bp, 31 predicted proteins | sample TBH18003PmetaG_FD_203635 | JGI IMG/M metagenome (GOLD analysis project Ga0316219, IMG submission 203635) | Freshwater microbial communities from Trout Bog Lake, Wisconsin, USA - TBH18003P | ecosystem: Environmental > Aquatic > Freshwater > Lake > Hypolimnion/Profundal zone | place: USA...
AGGAAACCGCGGCGACGGTGATGAACCTGCTCTCCGAACGGAACGGCGCGGCGTGACGACGAAGCGGCTTCAGGACGGGGGGCGGGCTTTTCGCGCGCAGGCGCCGCAGCCCGGCAGGCTGATACTGGCCTCCGGCAGCGCTGCCCGCGCCCGCCTGCTGACGGCGGCGGGCGTGGATTTTCTGACAGACCCCGCCGATATCGACGAGCAGGCCCTGATGCCGGCCGCCGTGGATGCCGGCGCCACGGCTCTTGCCCTGGCCGGGCTCAAGGCGCTGGCGGTGGCGGCGCAGCATCCCGGCATGCTGGTGCTCGGCGGGGATTCGGTTCTGGATTTCGAAGGCGAGCGGATCAGCAAATCACCGGATACGGCGGCCGCCAAAGCCCTGCTGGCCAGGCTTTTGGGCCAGACGCACCGCATCGTCTCGGCGGCGGTGCTGGTGCGGGACGGAACGGTGATCTGGCGCCATGTCGGCGAAGGCGCCTTGACCATGCGGCCCCTCAGCGAAGCCTTCCTCGACGCCTATCTGGCGGCAGAGGCCCCTGCGGTTCTCGCATCGGTGGGCTGCTATCATCTGGAGGGGCGCGGGGCCCAGCTTTTCGATAGGATCGAAGGCGATTTCTTTTCCATTCTCGGCCTGCCGCTGCTCCCGTTGCTGGCGGCGCTGAGAGAGCAGGGCCTTTTGCAATCATGAAACGCGCAGGCGTCATCGGCTGGCCCGTCGCCCATTCGCTTTCTCCGGTGCTGCATGGCTACTGGCTGAAAGAGCATGGCATCGAGGGAACCTACGAAAAGAGTCCCGCCGCGCCAGAAGATTTTCAAGGCACGATCGCGCGGCTGCGGGCCGATGGCTATGCCGGCGTCAATGTCACGGTCCCGCACAAGGAAGCGGCCTTCGCGCTGGCAAACAGCAATGACGCGGTGGCGCAAAGCGCGGGCGCGACAAACCTGCTGATCTTCCATGGCGATGGCATTTGTGGCCGCAACACCGACGCCTACGGTCTGGCCGCTTCGCTGCAGGAAAATATCGGGCGGCTGGACGGCCGCGAAGCCGTGCTCCTGGGCGCGGGCGGCGCGGCCCGGGGCGCGATTCTTTCCTTGGACCAGCTGGGCGTCGGCACGATCCATCTGCGGGCGCGGGACGGCGCCAAGGCGCACAAGCTGGCTTCGTCCCTGGCGCAACATGTAAAGGCGAAAATCCTGCCCGGCGCGCTGAGCGACTGGAGCGCTGTGGCGCGCCAGGCCGCGCTGGTGGTGAATTCGACCAGCGCCGGCATGGAAGGCAACCCGCCGCTGCACCTCGATCTCTCGGTGCTGCCGAACAACGCCGCCATCTGCGACATCGTCTACAGTCCACTGGAAACGCAATTGCTGAAAGACGCCAAAGCGAGTGGCCGCAAGGCCATCGATGGTCTGGGCATGCTGATGCACCAGGCAGTACCGTCCTTCGAGGCTTTCTTTGGCATGCGCCCGGAAGTCACCTCCGGCCTGCGCGCCGCCTTGGTGGATGCTCTTGGCAAGCGCGCTTGATATGAGAAGCGGGCCCTTCATCATCGGCCTCACCGGCGCGATGGGCATGGGCAAGACCACCACCGCCCGCCTGTTCGCGGAAGAGGGCATTCCGGTCTTCGATGCCGACCGGGCGGTGCATGACATCTATGCCAATCCCGTGGCGCTGCAGCGGGATATCGAGGCGCTGTTTCCCGGCTCGGTCATCGAAGGCAGCATCAGCCGCGCCCGTATCGCCGCCCAGATGACGCCGGAAAAACTGGAGCGGCTGGAAGCCCTGATCCACCCCCAGGTGCTGCGCATGCGCGAGCAGTTCGTCGAGCATCACGCCGCCGCCCCGATCCTGCTGTTCGATATACCCCTGCTGCTGGAAACCGGGGCCCGGGTGGATGCGGTGGTGGTGGCCACGGCGCCCGAACATATTCAGAAGGAACGCGTGCTGGCCCGTCCCGGCATGACCGACGCGAAATTCGCCGCCCTGTCCGCCCGCCAGCTCTCCGACGCGCAAAAGCGTGCACAGGCGCATTATGTGGTGATGACCGACCAGGGCTTGGATCACGCCCGCGAACAGGTGAAAATGATCCTGGCTGACATCAGAAGCAAAATCGAAAATGCGTGAGATCGTCTTCGACACCGAAACGACAGGCTTCGAACCTGCAGATGGTCACAGAATCGTCGAGATCGGCCTGGTCGAACTGGTCGATCACTTTCCCACCGGCAACGAACTGCAATTCTATCTCAACCCCGAACGCGATGTGCCTATCGAGTCCGAGCGGGTGCACGGCCTCTCCGCCAGCTTCCTCGCCGACAAGGCGCTGTTCGCCCATGTCGCCGACGAATTCCTTGCCTTTATCGGGGATTCGCCGCTGGTGATTCACAATGCCAGCTTCGACATCAAGTTCATCAATGCCGAACTGGCGCGGGTGGGCCGTCCGCCCATTCCGCTGGCCCGCGCCATCGACACCATCGAGATCGCCAAGCGCAAACTGCCGGGGGCGCGCTATTCGCTGGACGAATTGTGCAAGCGCTTCGCCATCGACCTCACCGCCCGCACCAAGCATGGCGCGCTGCTGGACTGCCAGCTGACGGCGCAGGTCTATCTGGAACTGATCGGCGGGCGGCAGCGCGGCTTCTCGCTGGCGCCCGAAGAGATCGCAGCCGCCGCGCCACAGGGCCCCGGCCCGGCCCGCCAGCGTCCGGTTCCGCTGGCCCCGCGCCTCACGGAAGAAGAAGCCGCGCGTCATGCGGCGTTCGTCGCCAAGGAACTCGGCGACAATCCAGTGTGGAAAAAGATCGCGTAATCAGCATCCGTGTCATGGCCCACCTCAGGTGGGCCATGACATTTGTGCGGGTGATTTAGGCGGTGCCCACCGTCTGGCCCTGGATGCCGCCCGAGGCCAGCTTGGCCTGGTAGAGCGCGGCGAAATCGATCGGATCGACCATCAGGGGCGGCATGCCGCCGTCGCGCACCACGTCGGCGACGATGCGGCGGGCAAACGGGAAGATCATGTGCGGCGCCTGGATCAGCAGCAGCGGCTGCAGCATCTCGTCCGGCACGCCGACGATGCGGAACAGGCCGGCATAGGCGAGTTCCAGCAGGAAGGCGGTCTTTTCGCCGGTCTTGGCGGTGACACGCAGCTTCAGTTCCACTTCGAAATGCTCGGCGTCGCCGCGGCGGGCCTGCAGGTCCACGCCCAGGTCGATCTGGGGGCCCTGGCTCATCATCGCCGGAGCGCCGGGGTTCTCGAAGGAAAGATCCTTGATGTACTGGGCCACGATGGCAACCTGGGGCTGGATGGCGTCGGTTTCGGGGGTCTGGCCTTCGTCGCTCATGGCGTCCGTCTCTCAATAATTGGGTATAATTGGGTGGCCGGGGCGCTACCACGGATCGCGCGGGCCTGACAAGCGGCTGGGGTTTGGCGAAGCGGACGCTTTCCCTGCCAAAACAGCCGGTTTAGGCTCAGTTCCGTTGTTTTCAGGGACGCACCATGGCGCAGTCGCAATGGATCATTCTTCTCGCCGCCGCTGCCGTCACGGTGGTCGTTCTGGTGCGCCTGTTCCTGGTCCTGGGCCGCAAGAGCGGCACCGAACTGCCGGTTCTGCCGCCCGCCGGCCGTGCCCCCCTGGCCGGGGCGCCCCCCGTTCCGCCGCCGCCGGCGCCCGCCGCGCTGGATGTGCCCGGCCTGTTCCAGCTGCAGATGGCGGACAAGAGTTTTGACGCTGAAAAATTCCTGGGCGGGGCCCGCAACGCCTATGGACTGATCGTCACCGCCTTCGAGAGGGGGGACACCGGAGCCCTGAAGCCCCTGGTCTCGCCCGATGTGCTGGAAGGCTTCGCCGCCGCCATCGTGGCGCGGGGCGCCACCCCCCAGCGCTTCCGCTTCGCTGCTGTCAAGGATGCGGCGATCGAGCAGGGCGTGGTGACGAACGGGCTGATGGAAATCACCGTCCGCTTCGACGCCACCTTCGAGACGGTGGAAGCGGTGGGCGCCCCGCATGAGATCACCGACCGCTGGACCTTCAGCCGCGCCGCCGGCGCCTCCGATCCCAACTGGACGCTGGTCGCGACGTCGGGCGAGGCGGCGTGAGGCAGCGTCTGGCGGCGGCGCTGCTGGCGGCATCGCTGGCAGCCTGTTCCACCGCGCCGCAAAAGCCCGCCGTGCCGGCAGTGGGCGTGCCCGCCGCGCCAACCGTGGCGGCGAACGCGCTGCGCCTGACGCGCGCCGGGTTCACCGATCTGCCGGGCTGGAACGCGGCCAACTTCGACGCCGCGCTGGCCGCGTTCCAGCGCGGTTGCGCGATCCTGGCGAAGAAGGATGCCGCCGCACCGATGGGCGGCGCCGGATATGCCGGCACGGTGGGCGACTGGCGGCCGCTCTGCGACGCCGCAACCGGTGATGCCCGCGTCTTCTTTGAAAGCCGTTTCACGCCCTATGCGATCAGCGACGGCGACAAGCCGGACGGTCTTTTCACCGGCTATTACGAGCCGGAAATCCTGGCCGCACCGGTGCGCGGCGGCATCTACCAGACCCCGGTCTACGGCCTGCCCGATGACTGGGTGCGTTTCGACCTTGGCGAATTCGACGCCGCGCTGGCCGGCCAGCGCGCCGTCGCGCAGGTGAAGAACCACACGCTGCAGCCCTATCCCGAGCGCGCCACCATAAACGCCGCGCCGCCCAAGGCCGAAGTGCTGTTGTGGGCCGCCGATCCGGTGGCGGTGTTCTTCCTGCAGATCCAGGGCTCGGGCCGCGCCCGCCTTCCCGATGGCAGCAGCCTGCGCCTGGCCTATGCCGGGGCCAATGGCCAGCCCTACACCGCCATCGGCCGCACCCTGATCGCCGAAGGCCAGCTGACGCGCGAGACTGTCTCGCTGCAGAGCATCCGGGCCTGGCTGTTGGCGCATCCGGACCAGGCGCGGCGGGTGATGGAGACAGACAAGTCCTATGTCTTCTTCCTGCGCACCGCTGTCGATGATCCGGCGCTGGGCAGCACCGGCACACTGGGCGCCAACCTGACGCCCGGAGCCAGCCTGGCCATCGATCCGAAAATGAACGCGCTGGGCGCGCCGTTCTATGTCGCCGCCGCTGGCGCCGATCCGGTCCAGGCGCTGCTGATCGGCCAGGATACCGGCGGCGCCATCAAGGGCGCGGTGCGCGGTGATGTTTTCTTCGGTTTCGGCGCGCAGGCGGAAGAGCGCGCGGGGCACATGAACGCGCCGGGCCGGCTGTTCGTGCTGCTGCCCAATGTGCTGGCGGCGAAGATCGGCGCGGGCCGCGGCTACTGATGCGCAAGCTCAAGGACAGCGAGCGCAAGGAGTTCGAAGAAGACTTCAAACTTGCCCGCCCGATCAAGCCCAAGGCGGTTGCGCGCAACCCAAAGAAGCCCGGCGGCAGCGGCGGCCTCGACGGCAACACCCAGGACCGCCTCAATCGCGGCCTGATCGCGCCCGACGCCAATCTGGATTTGCATGGCATGACCCAGGAGCGGGCGCACCGCACCCTGATCCGCTTCCTGCAGAATGCCCGCCAGTATGACAACCGCCTGATCGTGGTGGTGACGGGCAAGGGCAACCCCCGCCCCGCCGACGCGGCGGCCTGGACCGAATCTCCACATGGCGTGTTGAAGGAGATGGTGCCGCGCTGGCTGGCCGAACCGGAGCTGAAGCCGCTGGTGGCGAAGGTGCAGCCCGCCCATGTCCGCCATGGCGGCGGCGGCGCGCTGTATGTCTATTTGCGAAAGAACCGATGAAGCAGGACTTCCACACCGTCACCATTCCCACCCATGGCGCGCGACTGCACGATTTCACCGCTGCGGCGGAAGCCTTCGTGGAAAAGAGCGGCATCCGCGACGGCCTGCTCACCTGCTTTATCCGCCACACTTCGGCGTCGCTGCTGATCCAGGAAAATGCCGATCCCAATGTGCAGGGGGATCTGATCGCCGCCTTCGCGCGGCTGGCGCCGGAGGATTTTCCCTATCGCCACGATGAGGAAGGGCCCGACGACATGCCATCCCACATCAAGAGCGCCCTGACCGCCGTATCAATCGGCGTGCCGGTGCGCGACGGCAAACTCGCTCTCGGCACCTGGCAGGGGCTTTATCTTTTCGAGCATCGCCACATCGCGCATCGGCGCGAGGTGTTGCTGCATGTGATCGGGGAGTAACGCCTCAGAACTTTACGGGCCTGCTTCCAAATGGAGGAGAATCTTCTTTTCTGGAATTCGCGTGCAATCTTTTTTAAAACGGCTTTTTTGAAACGCCGTATTTTCCGTCTTCATGCCGACGCGGGAACAAGATAGTTCCAACGAGAAGGCCCCTTGCAACAAACGCAGGGAGCCTCGTTCCTGGCATCAGGACAGCCCGTTCTTCTCAGCCAGTTCCTTCAGCGACACTTCCGGCCGCGCGCCGTAATGGGCGATCACTTCCGCCGCCGCCAACCCGCCCAGTTTGCCGCAATCGTGCAGGCTCTTGCCGTGGGTCAGGCCATAGAGGAAGCCCGCCGCGAACTGGTCGCCGGCGCCGGTGGTGTCGACCAGCTTGCTGACGGGGGCCGCCGGAATCTCGTGCACCTGGCTGCCATGGACGACGACGCAGCCCTTGGCCGAGCGCGTCAGGGCGGCGATGCCGCCCCAGGCCTTGGCCTTTTCGACCACCTGTTCGAAATTCTCCACCTCGAACAGGGCGTGGGCCTCGTCTTCATTGGCGAAGAGGATGTCGAGCTCATTGTGGAACAGATGCAGGAATTCATCGCGGAACCGGCCGACGCAGAAACTGTCCGACAGTGTCAGCGCGATCTTGCCGCCCGCCTGGTGCGCCAGCTTCATCGCCTTGCGCGAGGCATCCTTGGCGGCGGCCTCGTCCCACAGATAGCCTTCGATATAGACGATCTCGGCGGCCTCGATCTCATGGGCGAAGACATCGTCCGGCGTCAGTTCGCGGCAGGCGCCCAGATAGGTGCTCATGCTGCGCTGGCTGTCACCGGTGACGGCGATCATGCAGCTGGCGGTGGCGGCGCCCTTGTCGCCCAGCGGGGTGGAATAATCGACGCCCATGCTTTTCATGCTGGCGCCAAACACCGCACCCAGCCGGTCGGCATGGACCTTGCCGACATAGACGCCCTTGGCGCCGAACGAGGCCAGCCCCGCCATGGTGTTGGCGACGCTGCCGCCCGCCACTTCATGGTTGCTGCCCGCCATCGCCAGCGCCTTGTGCAGTTCAAAGGCGCGGAACTCGTCGATCAGGGTCATCGCGCCCTTGGCGATCTTGTGGGTGAGGAGGAAATCATCCTCCACCCGGGCGATGACATCGACGATGGCGTTGCCCAGACCGGCGACATGATATTTCTGCGGCATGGTTGTTCCCTGCACATTGGCGGCGGGGCAGGCTTAAACGAGGGAACCGTGCTTGTGCAAGTTTGCCGACCGCGTCATGCGCGCAGCGCGTGATGCGGACGGCAATCCCCCGGCTTGTCCGGGCGATCCAGATATGCAGGATCGCGCATGATGATCCGCCGCGTTCTTTCCCTCGGACTTTTCCTCGCGCTGGCCGCCTGCGCCCAGCAGACGAAAACCGTCCCCGGCGCGCCGCCGCCCGTGCGGTTCGCGCCGGTGCCGCCGGCCGTGCCGATCCCGCCTGCCCCGCCCCGGGGCGAGCCCGCCGACTATCTGGGCCTGCCGCAGGCCAATCTGCGGGCCATGCTGGGCGAACCGCAATTCCTGCGCCAGGACGGCGCGACCCAGATGTGGCGCTATGACGGCAGCCAGTGCCGTGCCTTCTTCTTCCTGTATGGCGAGCGGGGCAGCGAAGCCGTCCGCCATGTCGAGACCCTGCCGGCGGGCGCCACCAGCGCCGCCGACCCGCTCTGTCTCAGCGCCTTGCGGAGCGCGCGGAAGTCTTCTTAGGAAGCTTTTCTTTTTCCGCAGGCACTTGCTTCGTCTTGTCCTTGAAGCGGCAGAGATCGCGCTCGACGCAGGTCGGGCACAGCGGCTTGCGCGCGATGCAGGTATAGCGGCCGTGCAGGATCAGCCAGTGATGGGCGTGCAGGGCATATTCATCCGGCACCACGCGCCCCAGCGCCCGCTCCACCGCCAGCACATCCTTGCCCGGCGCCAGCCCGGTGCGGTTGCAGACGCGGAAGATATGGGTATCGACCGCGATGGTCTTTTCGCCGAAGGCAACATTGCGCACGACATTGGCGGTCTTGCGGCCCACCCCGGGCAATTCCTCCAGCGCGGCCTGGTCGTTGGGTACAGCGCCGCTATGTTTTTCGACCAGAATTTTCGCCGCCGCGATGACGTTCTTCGCCTTGCCCTTGTAGAGGCCGATGGTCTTGATGGCGTCGGTCAGCTTCTCCTCGCCCAGCGCCAGCATCTGCTGCGGCGTGCTGATCTTCTGGAACAGCGCTTTCGTCGCCTTGTTGACGCCCTTGTCGGTCGCCTGCGCCGACAGCGCCACCGCCACCAGAAGGGTATAGGGATTGGTGTATTCCAGTTCCGTCCTGGGTGCGGGATCGATCTTCTTCAGCCGCGCGAAGAAGGTTTCGACTTCGGCTTTGGTGAAGGGTTTAGACATTGAGGCCGCTCCCCATCTTGTCATCCCCGGCGAGCGCCGCGTCAGCGGTGCGAGGGAAGGGGGCCCGGGCCGGAAAGACCGGACTCGCGTGAAGCAGCCCGGGTTCTCTTCCCGTCGCAATGCCTTTGCAGGCATTGCGAGGCCGGGAATGACAAGCTGAGGATCTCACGCGAAAAGCCTAAAGCCCCAGCACATCCGTCATGGCATAAAGCCCCGGCTTTTTCCCATGGCCCCATTTGGCGGCGGTCAGCGCGCCATGGGCGAAGATGGTGCGGTCTTCCGCCGTGTGGGTCAGGGTGATGCGCTCGCCCGAACCGGCGAAGATCACCGAATGCTCGCCCACCACCGTGCCGCCGCGCAGGGTGGCGAAGCCAATGGCGCCGTCCTCGCGCGCGCCGGTATGGCCATCGCGCGACTTCACCCAATGCTTGTCCAGCTGGGTGTCGCGGCCCTTGGCCGCCGCACTGCCCAGCAGCAGGGCCGTGCCCGACGGGGCATCGACCTTGTTGCGATGATGCATTTCCAGCACCTCGATGTCGTAGTCGGGCAGCGAACGCGCCGCGCGCTCCACCAGCGCCGCCAGCAAATTCACGCCCATGCTCATGTTGCCGGACTTGACGATCACGCCATGGCGGGCGGCGGCCTTGATGCGCTCTTCATTGGCGGGCGTGAAGCCGGTGGTGCCGATGACATGGACAATGCGGGCCTGCGCCGCCAGGTCGGCCAGCATCATCGACACCATCGGGGTGGTGAAATCGACAATGCCCTGCGCGTGGGCGATCACCGGCAGCGGATCGGCGGTGAGCATGATGCCGTTGGGCTGCATGCCCGACAGGATGCCCGAATCCAGTCCCAGGTTGGGGTGGCCTTCCATTTCCAGCGCACCACACAGGGTGATGCCGGACCCCTGTGCGATTTCGCGGATCAGGGTGCGCCCCATCCGGCCGGAAGCGCCGGCGACGACAAGCTTCAGTTCGGACATGGCAGTCCCCTTCTGCGCTCAGGCCTTGGTATCGACACCCTGCGCCGTGGAATCCTTCTTCGCCACCGTCACCATGGTGGGGCGCAGCAGGCGCTCGCCGATGCGATAGCCGGTCTGCACCACATCGACGATGCTGCCGGCGGGCTTGCCGTTCCCCGACACTTCGGCGATGGCCTGGTGCAAATTGGGATCGAACTTGCCGTCGGACGTGTCGATCAGCTTCACGCCGTGCTGTTCCAGGGTGGACAGCAGCTGGCGGTCGGTGGCCTCGACGCCGTCCAGCACCGCCTTGAGCTGCGGATCGGCGGCGTCGCGGATGGCCGGCGGGCAGGCGGCCAGGGCGCGGGCGAAGGTGTCGGCGATCTCGACCATGTCGCGGGCGAATTTGGTGACGGCATAGACCGAGGCTTCCGACTTTTCGCGGGCGGCGATGCGGCGGACATTCTCCATCTCGGCCAGGGCGCGCAGCCGCTGGTCCTTCAGCTCGGCATTCTCCAGCTTCAGGGCTTCCAGCACGGCAAATTCGGCCGCATGCGGGTTCTCGGAATCGGGCAGTTGGGTGGGTTCTTCGTGGGTATCATTCATGGGGCGCTTCCTTAATGCTTAGCCCAGCAATCGTCCAATGACTTTCGCGGTATGGTCGACCATGGGGATGATGCGGCCGTAATTCAGCCTTGTTGGTCCCAGAACGCCAATCACCCCGACAATGTGTCCGGCGGCATTGGCGTAAGGGGCGGCGACGATGGAGGATCCGGACAGGCTGAACAGCCGGTTCTCCGAGCCGATGAAGATCCGCACCCCGTCGCCGGCCTTGACCAGTTCCAGCAGCCGGATCAGGTCATTCTTGCGCTCGATATCGTCGAACAGGTGACGCACCCGGTCGATGTCGGCCCGGGCCTCGACACTGTCCAGCAGATGGGAGGCGCCCCGCACGATCAGGGTTTTTTCCTCGGCCACGGCGCTTGCGGGCGCCTGGGTCATGGTCGCCAGCCCCTCGGCCACGATCTTGGCGGTCAGGCTGTCCAGCGCTGCCCGCTCGCTTTCCAGTTCCGCCAGCACTTCGGCCCGGGCATCGTCCAGGGTGCGGCCGCGCATCCGCGCGCCCAGGTAATTGCTGGCCTCCCACAGGGCCGAAACCGGCAGCCCCGCCGGGGTTTCGATGAAGCGGTTCTCCACCTGGCCGTCCTCGAACACCATGATAACCAAGGCCTTGCCTGGCGCGACGGCGACGAATTCGACATGCTTGAGGGCGGCATCCTGCTTGGCGGTGACCACCAGGCCGGCGCAGCGCGACAAGCCCGCCAGCGACTGGGTCGCCTGGGTCAGCACATCTTCCAGCCGTTGCCCACTGGCGCTCATGCGCGCTTCCAGCGTGTCGCGCTCGGCGGTGGTGAGGTCGCCGATTTCCAGCATTCCGTCCACGAACAGGCGCAGGCCCCGCTCGGTCGGCACCCGCCCGGCGCTGGTATGGGGGGCATAGAGCAGGCCCATCGCCTCCAGATCGGCCATGACATTGCGGATCGAGGCGGGAGACAGGGTCACGGGCAGGCGCTGGGAGAGGGTGCGGCTGCCCACCGGCTCGCCGCTCGCCAGGAAGGCTTCCACCAGATGGCGGAAGACCTCGCGCGGCCGGTCACCGAGGGGGCTGGGAGGGAAGGCCGAATCCAAAACCAAGTCCTTGATAATGATAGTGTATTTCTCAGTCCGGGTGAGCAGTTGCGCAGGCTCGCCCACGCCGGTAGGTAACGCCCCACCATTCAGACTTCAACTATAGGCGGCCCCATGCGTCCCTCAAACCGTACTCCGGACCAGATGCGGGCCGTCAGCCTGACCCCCGGCTTCGCCCTGCATGCCGAAGGCTCCTGCCTGGTGAAGTTCGGCAATACCCATGTGCTGGTCACCGCCAGCCTGGAAGAAAAGGCCCCGCCCTTCCTCAAGGGCACCGGCAAGGGCTGGGTGACGGCGGAATATGGCATGCTGCCCCGCTCCACCCATGACCGCATGCGCCGCGAGGCGGCGGCGGGCAAGCAGTCGGGGCGCACCCAGGAAATCCAGCGCCTGGTCGGGCGCTCCCTGCGGGCCGTGATCGACCAGGCGGCGCTGGGCGAACGCCAGATCGTGATCGACTGCGACGTGCTGCAGGCCGATGGCGGCACCCGCACCGCCGCCATCACCGGTGGCTTCGTGGCGCTCAGCCAGTGTGTCGCCTTCATGAAGAAGGTCGGCATGGTGAGCCAGCCCGTCATCAAGGACCATGTCGCCGCCGTGTCGTGCGGCATCGTCAAGGGCGTGCCGGTGCTGGACCTGGATTACGACGAGGATTCCACCGCCGAGACCGACGCCAATTTCGTGCTGACCGGCGCGGGCGGCATTGTCGAGCTGCAGGGCACGGCGGAAGGCGCCCCCTTCAGCGAGACGGAACTGGGCGAATTGATGCGCCTGGCCCGCAAGGGCATCGGCGAATTGGTCGCGCTGCAGAAGAGTGTTCTGGCGTGAGGTTGCCGCGCGGCAGCCACCTGGTCGTCGCTTCGCACAATCCCGGCAAGGTGCGGGAGATCAAGGCCTTGCTCGGCCCGCATGGCATCGAGCCGATCGGCGCCGGCGACCTGGGCCTGTCCGAACCGGACGAAACCGAAGCCACCTTTACCGGCAACGCCGAACTCAAGGCCCGTGCCGCGGCGCTAGCCAGCGGGCACTTTGCCCTGGCTGACGATTCCGGGCTGAGCGTGGCGGCGCTGAATGGCGCGCCGGGGATTTATTCCGCCCGCTGGGCCGGGCCGACGAAAGATTTTGCCATCGCCATGGCACGGATCGAGCGCGAACTGCGCGAGAAAGCGGCCACCGACTACGCCGCCTGGTTCACCTGCGCCCTGTCGCTCTGTTCGCCGCATGGCGAGACGCAGAGTTTTGTCGGCGAAGTCCATGGCACGCTCACCTTCCCGCCGCGCGGCGACCACGGCTTCGGCTATGATCCCATCTTCGTCGCCACCGGCATGGATGTCACGTTCGCGGAAATGGAGCCGCACAAGAAGCACGCCATGAGCCACCGCGCGCTGGCTTTCGAGAAGCTGCTGCACAGCGGCGTGTTTGCGGAAAGCCTGTGAGCTTCGGCGTTTATATCCACTTCCCCTTCTGCGCCGCCAAATGCCCCTATTGCGACTTCAACGCCCATGTCCGCACCGTGGTCGATGAGGACGCCTGGGTCAGCGGCGTCGAACGCGAACTGGAATGGACGGCGGTGCAACAAGCCGAGCGCCCGGTGGTTGAAACCATTTTCTTTGGCGGCGGCACGCCTTCGCTGATGTCGGGCGCTGCCGCCGGGCGCGTGCTGCGCAAGATCGCGGCGCTGTGGCCGATGGCGAACGATCCCGAAATCACGCTGGAAGCCAATCCCGCCTCGTCGGACGCCGCCCGCTTCGCCGATTATCGCGCAGCCGGGATCAATCGCGTTTCGCTTGGCGTGCAGGCGCTGAACGACTCCGACCTGAAAAATCTTGGCCGCCTGCATGACCGCGCGGAAGCGCTGGCGGCGCTGGCGCTGGCGCAGAAGACGTTCGACCGCGTCTCGCTCGATCTGATCTATGCCCGCCCCGGCCAGACCGAAACAGCGTGGCGCGGCGAACTTGCCGAGGCGCTGTCGCTGGGCACCGAACACCTGTCGCTCTACCAGCTCACCATCGAACCGCAGACGCCCTACAATCTGCAGCAGCAAAAGGGCCGCCTGCATATTCCGGATGATGACCACGCCGTGGCGTTGTTCGAGGCGACGCAGGAAATCACCGTAGCGGCGGGAATGCCTGCCTACGAGATTTCCAACCATGCGAAGCCGGGCGCGCAAAGCCGCCACAACCTGATCTACTGGCGCTATGGCGACTATGCCGGCGCCGGTCCCGGCGCGCATGGCCGGCTGCAGCGCGGCGGCAAACGCATCGCCACCGCCACGATCCGCCTGCCGGAACGTTGGCGCGACGCGGTGGAAAAGACCGGCCATGGTACGGCCGAGCAATTCGACATCAGCGACGCCGATGCCGCCCGCGAGCACCTGCTGATGAATCTGCGCCTGGCCGAAGGGCTTGATCTGGCCGCGTATGAAGCGCGGTGGAGCGCGCGACCGCCCGAAGCGAAGATCGCGCCGCTGGTGGCGCAGGGCCTGCTGCAACTGGAAGGCGACTGGCTCACCGCCACGCCGCGCGGGCGCCTGCTGCTGAATGCGGTGATCGCGGCGCTGCTGAACTAGCGCCCGGCTTCTTTTTCCAGCTGCCGCACCCGCTGCTGCAGGGCGGTGGTGTCCTCTGCCTGCGGCGGCGCCGCGGCGACGGGATTGCCATACTGCGCGAGCAGGACAGAATTGCGCGCCGCCACATCGCCCAGAAACCCGATGGGATCGCGGACGAATTTGCGGTCGTCGCTCACCGACAGCCCCACCGTCCGCGCCAGGTCTTTCACGAACAGCACACAGTTGTGTTCGTCTATGTCATAGGACGGTTGCGGTGCGTTGCGCCACTTGTCCGCCACCGCCAGCACGGCGCGATACTGCGTGTCGGTCAGGATCAGTGAAAAGCGTTTCTGTGCGCTGTCGACATAACCGGTCGGCAAGGGCGTCGGGTCCATCTCGCCGGTGATCTTTTCCCAGAGCACATTGATGAAGATGTTCTTGGCGGTGAAACCGAGATTGGCGCTCACGGGCGTGCCGTCGTCCGTCGTGCCGGAGAGCAGCGCGAAGCCGTGCGGGAAATAGGTGTTGCCGCTGCGCGCCACCAGCGCGAACTCATGCGAATAGAAATCGATGGTGACGGCGGCCCGCGCCGGCAGGGCGCAGACCAGCAGCAGCGCAACAGCCGCCAGCCCCCGGCGCAACATTAGGAGCCCCGGTGCTGCTGGAACGTCTTGGGCGCGGGATCGACCACCTTGGGTCCGTCGCGTCCCATTTCCAGCACGGCCAGCCCGCGTTCGGAGGTTCCGTCAGCGCGGAAGCGGAAAGTGCCGCTGACGCCGGTGAAGCCGTTGGCGTCCATCAGCGCCGCCTTGGTGAAGCGGTGATAGGCGTCCCCTGGCGACAGCAGCGCCACCAGCGCCACCGCGTCGTAGGCCAGCGAGGCGATATTGGCCGGGGCGGCGCCAAAGGTGGCGCGATATCTGGCGGTGAAGCCGGCATCGGCATTCGGTTCGGGCGCGGCATACCAGCCGCCTTCCAGCGCCGCTTCGCGCGCCAGGCTGTCATCGTCCCACAGGCCGGTGCCCAGCAATTGAATCCGGGCGCTGCTGTTCGGGCTGGCATTCATGGTTGGGGCAATGGTCTTCAGCACCGGCCCGCCCTGGGCGATCAGCACGGCATCGGCCCCGGACTTGGCGATCTTGCCCGCCGGTTCCAGCGCGCCCGCCGGGGTGGGGGTGAACTGGTCCACTTCCACCATGCGGCCACCGGCGGCGTTCACCGCCGTCTTCATGGCGTCAGCCGCCAGTTCACCATACGCGGTGCGCGGCACCAGGGCGGCGAAATCCTTGTGGCCCTTGGCGGCGGCGTAAGCGACGACGCGATTGACCTCGTTCTCGGGCAGGAAGCTGATGAGATAGGCGCCCTTTCCCGCCACCGATTTCTCGGTCGAGAAGGCCAGCACCGGCACGCCCTTGTCGCGTGCCACCGGGGCGACGGCGGATACGGATGGCCCGAACAGCGGTCCCACGATCACTTCCGCCCCCTGGGCCAACAGGCGGTTCGCGGCGGCGGCGGCGGGGATGCCGCCATTGCCTTCGTCATCCACCATCAGCACCATGTTGGCGTTGCCGCCATCGAACAGGGCCAGCTGCGCCGCCTTCAGCATCGACTGGGCCAGTGCGCGGGTGGCGGGCTTGCTGGAGGTCAGGGGCAGGATCACGCCGACCCGCACCGGGGTGGCGTCCTTGGCAATATTGGGCAGCCGCAGGAAACTGGGCAGGTCCTTGTTCAGGGCGTTGGGCGCCGGCGGTTCCTCTGGCGGCGGCGGGGGCGGCGGCGCTTCCATCGGGGCGGGGGCGGGCGGCGGCGGTGGCTGGGCGCAACCGGCCAGGGCGACTATCCCGGCAGCCAAGGCAATGGCAAAAAGGCGTATAGGCCTGTGATATGAAACCAGCATCAAATCATCCTTCGCACACTGACCATAAGGCCCCGTCCGGCGAGGGTAAATCGTCGGCTGGGCGGGAACTGGCGCCGGGTCTTTACGTCCTCGCCACCCCCATCGGCAATGCCGGCGACATCACGCTCAGGGCGCTGGCGACACTGGCGGCGGCCGACCTGGTGCTGGCGGAAGACACGCGCGTCACCGGCAAGCTGTTTTCCATCCATGGGCTGAAGCAGAGCCTGAGCCCTTATAATGACCATAACGCGGCAGAGGCACGCCCGCGCATCCTGGAAAAGCTGCGCCAGGGCGCCCGCATTGTGCTGGTCAGCGACGCGGGCACGCCGCTGGTCTCCGATCCCGGCTTCAAGCTGGTGCGCGAAGCCATTCAGGAGGGCATCGTCGTGACGGCGCTGCCGGGCCCTTCGGCGGCGCTGGCGGCGCTGACCCTGGCGGCGCTGCCCACCGACCGTTTTCTTTTCGCCGGGTTCCTGCCCAACCGGGCGGGCGAGCGGGTGCGGGCGCTGGAAGAACTGAAAAACGTGCGCGCCAGCCTGATCCTGTTTGAATCACCGCAGCGCCTGGCGACAAGCCTGGCCGCGATGCGCGATGTGCTGGGCGACCGCCCGGCGGCAGTGACCCGCGAGCTGACCAAGCTGCATGAAGAGGTGCGGCGGGGGCCGCTCAGCGAACTGGCGGCGCATTACGAAAAGGCGGGCCCGCCCAAGGGCGAAGTGACGCTGGTGATCGGGCCGCCGGAAGACGTCGTGCCCGACACGATGGCCATCGACGCGGCGTTGCAGGCGGCGCTGCCCTTCATGCCGGTGAAGGCCGCCGCCGAAATGATCGCCGCCCTGACCGGTGCGGCGCGCAAAAGCGTCTATGACCGGGCTTTGGAATTGAAGGATGTGGGGGAATTAAAAGATGAATAGCCGCCTGGCCGCCGAGACCCGGGGCCGCCGCAGCGAGACGCTGGCGGCCTGGGCGCTGCGGCTGAAGGGCTATCGCATATTGGGCCGCCGCCTGAAGACGCCGCTGGGCGAGATCGACATGGTGGCGCTGCCGCCCTTCGGCCCGGTCTGCTTTGTCGAGGTCAAGGCGCGTACAAGTCATGAGGCCGCCATGCTCTCGGTGGGGCGGGGGCAGCGGACTCGCATTGCCCGCGCCGCCCACCTATATCTCCCGGGCCGTCCTGACCTGCAGGGGCGGGGCGCCCGCTTCGACATTATCGCCGTGGCGCCCGGACGCTGGCCCCGGCATCATGCCGACGCCTGGCGCGCCGATGATTTGTAAAAGGAATTGGCCATGAGCCTCAGCGTCGCGATCCAGATGGACCCGATCGAGAAGATCGACATCAACGGCGATTCCACCTTCGCGCTGGCGCTGGAAGCGCAAAGCCGGGGCCATTCGCTTTTCTATTACGGTCCCAAGGATCTGAGCTGGCGCGACGGCGTGGTCAGCGCCTTCATCCGCCCGCTGTCGGTGCGCAATGTGAAGGGCGACCATTTCGCGCTCGGCCCGGCGTCGGTGCAAGACCTTTCGGCGCTGGATGTGGTGCTGATGCGCCAGGACCCGCCCTTCGACATGTCCTATATCAGCGCCACCCACCTGCTGGAGCGCATTCACCCGAAAACGCTGGTGGTCAACGATCCGGCCCAGGTGCGCAATGCCCCGGAAAAGCTGTTCGTCACCCAGTTCGCGGAATTTGTTCCCCCGACCCTGATCTCGTCCGACCCGCGCGAAATCCGCGCCTTCCGCGCCGAACACAAGGACATCATCCTCAAGCCGCTTTACGGCAATGGCGGTGCCGGGGTTTTCCGTGTCGGCGAGCATGACGAAAACCTGGGCTCGCTGCTGGAGATGTTCACCGCCTTCTACCGCGAGCCGGTGATCGTGCAGCGCTACCTGCCGGACGTCCGCAAGGGCGACAAGCGCATCATTCTGGTGGACGGGGAATTCGCCGGCGCCATCAACCGCGTCCCCGCCCAGGGCGAGGCCCGCTCCAACATGCATGTCGGCGGCCGGCCCGAAGCGACGGAACTGACGGCGCGGGAAAGGGCGATCTGCGCCGCCATCGGCCCGGAATTGAAGCAGCGCGGCTTCATCTTCACCGGCATCGACGTCATCGGCGACTATATGACCGAGATCAACGTTACCTCTCCCACGGGCATCCATGAAGTGCGCCGATTCGGCGGCGCCGACATCGCTGCCCTGGTCTGGGACGCCATCGAGGCCAGGCGGGCGGCCGCTTGACGGAATGCTTATATAGGGATGGCAACAGCCTTGAGGTCACGCCATGATTACCATTCGCAGATCCGATGAGCGCGGCGACACCAGCATCGACTGGCTCAAATCGAAGCACAGCTTCTCCTTCGGTGATTATTACGATCCCGCCAATGAAGGCTTCGGCCCCTTGCGGGTCATCAACGAAGACTGGATCAAGGGCGGCGCCGGGTTCCCGCCCCATCCGCACCGCGACATGGAAATCGTCACCTATATTCTCGACGGCGCGATCAGCCACCGTGATTCCAGCGGCGGCGGCGGCACCATCCGCCCCGGCGAAATCCAGCGCATGAGCGCGGGTCACGGCATCACCCATGCCGAGTTCAATGCCTCGGCCAGCGAGACCTGCCATCTGCTGCAGATCTGGATCATGCCGTCGAAGAAGGGCATCACGCCGGGCTATGAGCAGAAAGTGATCGACCAGGCGGCGGTGCACAATCATTTCGCCCGCATCGCCGCGCCCGAGCCGGTGGCGAACGAAGTGCGCCTGGTGCAGGACGCTGAAATCTGGGCGGCCCGGCTGGAAGTCGATATCGAGGCTCTTCACGCGCTGGCGCCCGGCCGCAAGGCCTGGCTGCATGTGGCGCGGGGCGATGTGACGGTGGACGGTCAGATCCTGGCGGCTGGCGACGCCGCCGCCATCACCGACCAGGAAAGCATCGCCGTGCGCTCGCTCACGGCGGCGGAAGTGCTGATCTTCGATCTGGGGTGACGGCTACTTGATCAGGCCGAACCGGCTCTTGTAGCGCGCGTCGATCCCCGACAGCGGGAAGAAGATGAAGACGTCGGTGGTATCGAACTGGTGATCGATCACGGCGCCGTCGCCGATGCAGCAGCCGGCGCGGACATAGCCCTTGAGAATGGCGGGCAGGCTGCGAATGCCTTCGCGGGCGTCGATGGCATCGGCCGGCATGCGGTTCATCGGCTGATACAAGTCGGCGCGCGCCGTCACCAGCAGGTCGGCCGGCATAGGATGGAAATGGTGCAGGTAGGACAGCGGCAGCTTCATCGCCTCGGTGTCGGTGCCGGGGAAGCTGGCGCAGCCGAACATCAGGTCGATATCGAAGCGCGCGACATAGGCCATCAGCCCCTTCCACAGCAGCTGCATGGTGCCGGGGCGGCTGCGATAGCTCTGCAGGATGCAGGAGCGGCCCAGCTCCAGATATTTGGTGCCCTTGGGCATGCCGCTGATCATGCGGCCCAGGTCGAATTCGCCTGCGGTATAGAAACCGCCGACCTTGTCGGCATCCTTCTCGCGGGTCAGCCGATAGGTGCCCACCACCAGCGGCTGGCCGTCCTCGCCATGGGCTTCGCGGTCGACCACCAGCAGGTGGTCGCAGACATCGTCATACTTGTCGAAGTCGCGGCGCTCGCCACGCATCTCGTCCGACGGCACCGCGCTCTTCTCTTCATAGAAAACCTGGTAGCGCAGATGCTGGGCCTGGCGCACTTCATGCTCGGTCTCGGCCAGGCGCACTTCCAGCGCGCCCGACGCGGCCAGCACCGGCCAGGTCAGAACGCGGCCTTCAAACGAACCGGCTTCATAGATGTTGACCACGGTATCTTCCTGACCCCAAACCACGCGCGGGCACGGCGATTCGCGCCCTTTCGCCGCAGGTCTTACGCCTGAACTGCGACAGTTGTGCAATTTTACCCCAGCTTGGGGTCCCGAGGGTAGGGGAATTGTAATGGAGCCGGAAACGTCAGGTTTCCGAACACGTTAACCGGGACTGGGGGCCAGTCCGGCCGCAGCCCGGCGGCGGCGCTCCAAGAGGGCGAACAGCAGCAGGGAAGGCGCCCCGATGACGCCGCAGCCCAGGAAAAACAGGACATAGGCGTCGATCCGGCCCACATGCTGGGCCATCGTATCCACGGTCAGGCCGGAGAAGCCTTTGAGGAACTTTCCCGCCAGGGCGTAGGCCGAGGAAAGCAGGGCATACTGGGTGGCGGTGTAGCCCAGACTGGTCAGGCTGGACATGTAGGCGATCAGGGTGACGCCGGCCATGGCGATGCCGAAATTGTCCAGCGCCATGATCGCCGCGAAGCTGACCGGGTCATGGGCGTAGGGAACGGCGGCATAGAGCATGGTGCCGCCGATCTGGCCCAGGCCGCCGATCATCAGGGCCGGTATCAGGCCCAGCCGCACCGACAAAAGCCCGCCCGCCGCCACGCCGGCGAAGACGCCGATCAGGCCGAAGCTGCCGCGCACCGCGCCGACCATGTCCTTGGTGAGGCCGAGATCGACATACATGGGATTGTACATCGGCCCGCTGACGAAGTTGGGAAGCTGGAACAGGCTGATCGCCACCAGCATCAGCAGGGCGTCGGCGCCATGGGCGCGGAAGAACTGGATGAACGGTCCGGCGATGGCGTCGAACAGGCCGCGCGGTGTCCAGAGCGGTTTTGCCTTGTCCTTTGCGTCCATCACCGCGTCGGCGCGCGCCGGTTCACTGGCCAGCAGCGTCGCGGTCAGGCCCACCATCATCATGGCGCCGAACAGAATGTAGGATTCGTTCCAGCCCAGGCGCTGGGCGATGGGCAGGATCACCGCCTCGCTCATCAACAACGCGGTGCGATAGCCCACCGTGTAGCCGGACGTCAGCAGGCCCAGCTCGTCCTTGTTTGCCGCCGCCTCGATGCGCCAGGCGTCGATGGCGATGTCCTGTGTGGCCGAGGCGAACGCCACTACCAGGGCGCAGACGCCAAGCTGCACCAGGCCGTGGCTCGTTCCGCTCAGCGCCATCGCCACCAGGCCGCAGGCGATGACGATCTGGGTCAGCGCCATCCAGCCGCGGCGGCGGCCCAGCCGGCCCAGCCCCGGCACATCCAGCCGGTCGAGCAGTGGCGCCCAGAGGAATTTCAGCGAATAGGCGAAGCCGACCCAGGACAGGAAGCCGATGGCGGTCAGCGCGATGCCTTCGTCACGCAGCCAGTAGCCGAAGGTGTTGGCGACCAGCAGGAACGGCAGGCCGGACGAGAAGCCCAGCGCCAGCATGGTCAGCACGCGGCGGTTCAGATAGTCGCGAAACGTGTAGCGCCTGCGCGCCTTTTTCAGCTCGCCCGCCCCCGAAGCAGTGCCTGTCATGCCGCGACGATAAGCGGCCCGTCCTCGGATGGGAACAGCATCAGGAACATTTCCTCCAGCTCGGCGGGATCGACCGGCTTGGTGAGGAAGCCGTCCATCCCCGCTTCCTGGCAGGCGCGCTTGCCGGTCTCCATGGCGTCGGCGGTCAGCGCCACGATGGGCACGCGGACACGGCCCGTCGCGGCCTCGTCCTTGCGGATGGCGCGGGCCGCCTCGATGCCGTCCATGCCGGGCATGTGAATGTCGGTGAGCAGCAGATCGAAAGGCTGTGCCGCCATCGCCTTGACCGCATCGGTGCCGGTGGTGACTTCGACCACCTTGTGACCGCGCCGCTTCAGCAATTCGCGGATCAGCATCATGTTGATGGGATTGTCCTCGGCCAGCAGGATGATGAGGCCGTCCTGGCTTGTCGCGGTCGGGGCCGGCTGGGGAATGGGATGCGCCAGCTTCGACGCCGGCGGCTGCGGCGCGGGCGGTGCCGGAGCGGGCGCGGCCACCAGCGGCGGCACGTCATCCGGCGCGGCGATGGCGTTCCAGCTTCCCAGCAGCGATGGCGCCGGTGGTGTTTGCGCCGGCGGGGGCGGGGCGGCGTCGGCGGGCATGGCGCTGTGCAATCCCAGCAACCGTTCGGCCAACGCCGCCTGGCGCACCGGCTTGAGCAGATAGCCGGCGAAACCGTGTGTCATCAGCGCGTCCAGCTTGCCGCGCGCCGCGGGCGCGGCAAGCAGCAAGGCAGGCACGGCGCCTTGCGGCTCCACCACCGGCTGCGGCTCGGCGCCAGTGCCGCCATCGATCAGCAGGGCATCGACCCGGTCGCCTGGCGCGACCGTCACGCCGACGACAGCGCCGCCGGCTTCGCGGATCTGGGCGGAGAGGCCATGGGCCAGCAGGCGGTTGGGCGTCATCACCGCGATGCGCATCCCGGCCAGCGGCCGCTCGGCGGGCGCGCCCTCCACCACGATGGCGGGAATGGTGAACCAGAAACAGGAACCGCCCAGCCCGCCAATGTCGGGCGCATCGCAGACGCCGATGCTGCCGCCCATGGCTTCGGCCAGGCGCTTGGAAATGGCCAGACCCAGCCCGGTACCGCCGAACTTGCGGGCATGGCTGGAATCGGCCTGGACGAATTCCTCGAAAATCGCGTCACGCTTTTCCACCGCCACGCCGACGCCGGTATCGCGGATCTCGAAGCGCAGGAAATGACGCTCGCTGCCCATCACCTGCGTCACCGTCAGGCTGACGCCGCCCGTCTCGGTGAACTTGACCGCGTTGCCGACCAGATTGGTGACGACCTGGCGCAGCCGCAGCCGGTCGGCGCGGATGATCCGGGGCACATCGGCGCCGATGATGCTGACCAGCTCGACGCCCTTGGCGTGGGCGCGGGTGGAGAGCAATTCGCAGATCGTGCCGATCACCTGGCGCAGATCGACTTCGTCCTCATCCAGCGTCAGCATGCCGGATTCGATCTTGGAGAAGTCAAGAATGTCGCCGATCAGGGCCAGCAGCGCCTCGCCGGATTCGGTGATGGCGTTGGTATAGGTGCGTTGTTCCGGCGTGAGATTGGTCTCCATCAGCAGGCGCGCCATGCCCAGCACGCCGTTCATCGGCGTGCGGATCTCGTGGCTCATGGTCGCCAGGAAGCCCGACTTGGCGCGCGACCCGGCTTCGGCGGAATCGCGCGCTTCCATCAGCGCCTGCTCCAGCGCCTTGCGCTCGGTGATGTCGCGGCCCACGCTCTGCACTTCCACCAGCCGGCCATGGGAATCGCGCACGGCGAAATCCTCCCAGGCGATCCAGCGCCAGCCATGGGCCGTGCGCACATGGCTGTCATAGCGTGAACGGTTCTGTCCGGATTCCTGTGCCGTGAAGAGGCCGACCAGCGGCCCGCGGCTTTGCGGATGCGGCTCCGGCGCGAAGGGATAGCCAAGGCTGCGGGCGGGATCGAGGCCGAACATCTTGAAGAAGGCGGCGTTGCCATAGGTCAGGCGGCTGGCGGCGTCGCGGCGGAACATGGCGTCGCCCTGCGCGTCGACCAGGCCCTTGTAGCGGACTTCGCTCTGGTTCAGCCGGGCGTTGATGGTGGCGGCATTCTTCAGCGAGGCTTCCAGCCGGGCGGCGAACTGTTTCAGCTGCAGCGCCTGGGCCGCCAGCATCTCGCTCTTCTCGCGCGCCACCAGCAGGGTCTGCAGCAGGAAGGCCAGCGCCACCGCCAGCAGGGCGCCGAAGCTTCCGGGCGTGATGATGGTGAGATGGCCACGCAGCAGGATGTCGGCGAAGGCGACGAGCAGCATCAGGCCCGCCAGACCGCCGAACACGATCCGAATGATGCGCGTCAAAAGCACGATACCGCTCAGATTCAAAATAGGGGCCTTTCGCCCCGGCCCTAGGACCGGAATCTTGCCTCGCCACCCGTTCAAAAACGCTTAAAGAGGGCGGCATCCAGCCCGGAAAAATCCCGGAATTCCGGGATTTTCTGCATTTCCTTTCAAGGCTCGAGCCCCGCATTCCGCGGGCGACCAGTCGCCTCCGCCAGCTTCCTCCCCCGCGCGCGAAGTGCCCCGCCGGGGGAGGTGTCGCAGCCAGGTGTTTGCGCAACAAAACCGCGCTGCGACGGAAGGCGGAAATCAAACAAACACGAGCGATATCAAACGCTTGCATGTTTCGTAAGGAGCCTGGCTGGCGAGCGTCATCAAAGCTTTGCAAAACTGTGATGTTCGTGGCGTGCGCGCCATGTGAATTGCCGCCTCAAGTCCCGGGGCTGCCTCTTTGACCGATATCAGCTTGACCGACACATCTGTTCTCACCACCCGAGCCGCCACCGCCGCCAAGTCGGGCGCGGGCGACGCCCGTTTCCGTACCCTTGCGCTGGGTGCGGCGCTGCTGGTGCTGCTGATCTTCGGGGGCGTCATCGGCTCGCTGGTCATCGGCGCGATCCCCGCCTTCAAGGCCTTCGGCTTCGGTTTTGTCGTCACCGAGGCCTGGCGCCCCAGCCGTGAAATCTTCGGCGCCCTGGGGCCGATCTACGGCACCCTGGCCACCAGCATCATCGCCATGGCGATCGCCCTGCCAATGGGCATCGGCATCGCCATCTTCCTCACCGAACTGTGCCCGCGCATGCTGCGCCGCCCGATCGGCATCGCCATCGAATTGCTGGCCGGCATTCCTTCCATCATCTACGGCATCTGGGGCCTGTTCATCTTCGCCCCCTGGTTCCAGACCCATGTGCAGGAGCCGGTGATCGAACTGGTGGCGGATGTGCCGGTCCTGAACGACCTGTTCGGCGGTGCGCCTTACGGCATCGGCATCTTCACCGCCGGGCTGATCCTTTCGATCATGATCCTGCCCTTTATTTCGGCGGTGACGCGCGATGTGCTGGAAACCGTGCCCAATGTGCTGAAGGAAGCCTCCTACGGCTTGGGGAGCACCCAGTGGGAAGTGATGAAGAAGGTGGCGGTGCCCTTCAGCCGCGTCGGCATCATCGGCGGCGCCATGCTGGCCCTGGGCCGCGCCCTGGGCGAGACCATGGCCGTCACCTTCGTGATCGGCAACGCCCATCGCATCGAAGCCTCGCTCTTCGCGCCGGGCACCTCGATCAGCGCCACCATCGCCAATGAGTTCAGCGAAGCCACCAGCGACCTGTATGTCTCATCGCTGATCTATCTGGGCCTGGTGCTCTACGCGATCACCTTCATCGTGCTGGTCGCCGCCCTGATCCTGCTGCGCTCCATGGAAAGAAAGGCCGGCAAATGAGCACCAACGCCGCCGGTCTTGGCAATTCCGCACTCTATCTGCGCCGCCGCCTCGCCAACAGCGTCTTCATCGTGCTGTCGCTGGGCGCCGCCCTGTTCGGCCTGATCTGGCTGGCCTTCATCCTGTACGCCCTGCTCAAGAACGGCCTTGCCGCCCTTTCGCTCAGCCTCTTCACCGAATCGACGCCGCCGCCCGGCAGCAAGGGCGGCCTGGCCAACGCCATTGTCGGCAGCGTGATGATGAGCCTGGGCGCGGTCTTCATCGGCACGCCCATCGGCCTGTTCGCCGGCACCTACCTGGCCGAATATGCCCGCTTCGGGCGGCTGGCCTTCGTGGTCCGCTTCGTCAACGACATCCTGCTCTCGACCCCCTCCATCATCACCGGTCTTTTCGTCTATGAGCTGGTGGTGGCGCCCTTCCACCATTTCTCCGGCATCGCCGGCGCCCTGGCGCTCACCGTAATCGTGATTCCGGTGGTGGTGCGCACGACCGAGAACATGCTGCTGCTGGTGCCCAACGGCCTGCGCGAAGCCGCCTTCGCCCTGGGTGCGCCGCAGAATTTCGTCATCAAGTCCGTGACCTGGAAGGCCGCCCAGGCCGGCATCGTCACCGGCATATTGCTGGCGATCGCCCGCATCCTGGGCGAGACGGCGCCGCTGCTCTTCACCGCCCTCAGCAACACCTTCATGTCCACCGACATGACCCGCCCGATGGCGTCGCTGCCCTACATCATCTTCCAGTACGCCCTGTCGCCTTACCAGGACTGGCACACCCTGGCCTGGGGCGGCGCCATCCTGGTGACCGCGACGGTGCTGGTGCTGTCGATCATCGCGCGCCTGCTTGAAAACAAACAACGGAACTGATCATGGACGCCGCACTCCATCTGACGCCCGCGACCCACGCCGACAACGCCGCGGACAAGGCCAAGATCGATATCCGCGATCTCAGCTTCTTCTATGGCGAGCACAAGTCGCTGAAAAACATCACCCTGCCGCTGATGGAGCGCAAGGTGACGGCCTTTATCGGCCCGTCCGGCTGCGGCAAGTCCACGCTGCTGCGCGCCATCAACCGCATCTACGAACTCTATCCCAACCAGCGGGCCGAGGGCGAGATCCTGATGGACGGGGAGAACCTGCTCAAGGCCAAGGACAAGAACCTGCTGCGCGCCCGCATCGGCATGGTCTTCCAGAAGCCGACGCCCTTCCCGATGTCGATATACGACAACATTGCTTTCGGCATCAAACTCTATGAGCGCATCCCCAAGTCGGAAATGGACGGCCGCGTCGAAAGCGCGTTGACCCGCGCCGCGCTCTGGAACGAAGTGAAGGACAAGCTCGACGCCTCCGGCCTGTCGCTCTCCGGCGGCCAGCAGCAGCGGCTCTGCATCGCCCGCTCGGTGGCGACGCGCCCCGAAGTCATCCTGATGGACGAGCCCTGCTCGGCCCTGGATCCCATCTCGACCGCCAAGGTCGAGGAGCTGATCGAAGAGCTTTCGGCCGACTACACCATCGTCATCGTCACCCACAACATGCAGCAGGCCTCGCGCGCCTCCGACTTCACCGCCTTCATGTATCTGGGCGAACTGGTCGAATATGGCCTGACCGAGAAGATCTTCACCGCGCCCGACAAGAAGCAGACGGAGCAATATATTACCGGCCGGTTTGGGTAGTGAGCTGTGGCGCGCAGCGCGTGAGCAAGTCCTGTGGACCTGCGAAAACAGCGAACGCCGCGAGCCAAAGCGAGCGGCCGAAGGATTTCAGACTGCGTGTTTCCCCGCGCAAAACTTGAAGGCCGCTCCCGTTTTCGAGAGCGGCCTTCTTTCTTTTCGGACCGGCGCAAAGAAAAAGGCCGCCTCGCGGCGGCCTTGTCCTTTTGCCGATAAGTGCCGGTTCACCCGATATAATCAGCCGGAACGGTTTCATCGGTCCTGTCGGGACTGACGGCGTTCATCACCAGTGTCACCAGCGCCGCCACGGCGAAGTTGAGCGCCAGCGCCAGCAGCGCGGCGTAGCAGGGAATGGTGAGGCCGCCCAGATGCAGCGGGTAGACGCTGCTCTTCAGGCCCAGCTGCCACGCCATCACCGTGCCGCTGATGATGCCCGCCGCCCAGCCCGCAAGCAGGCCGGTGGGATGGAACCAGCGGGTGTAGAGCGACATCAGCACCGCCGGCAGGGTCTGGCAGATCCAGACGCCACCCAGCAGCTGCAGCTGGATCGCCGCCGAGGTCGGGAAGAACAGCACAAAGACCAGCGCCCCCAGCTTCACCGTCATCGATGCCAGCTTGGCGGCGCGGCCTTCCTGGCGGTCGGTGCAGTTGGGGTTGATGAACTGCTTGTAGATGTTGCGGGTGAAGAGGTTGCCGCTGGCAATGGCCATGATCGAGGCCGGCACCAGCGCGCCGATGGCGATGGCGGCAAAGGCCACGCCTACGAACCAGGCGGGGAACATGTGCAAGAACAGGGCCGGGATGGCAAAATTGTTGCCGAAGGCGCCGAAGCCCGCCGCATATTCCGGCATCGCCTTGATCCCCGCCGCCACCGCCATGTAACCCAACAGCGCCAGCAGCGCGAGTGCCAGCGAATAGGCCGGCAGCAGGATGGCGTTCTTGCGGATCGCCATGCTGGAGGACGAGGACAGAATGCCGGTCAGCGAGTGCGGGTAGAGGAACAGCGCCAGGGCCGATCCCAGCGCCAGGCTGGCATAGGCGAAGGTCCCGCCTAGGCTGGTATCGCTGCCGTGCGGCAATGTCAGCAGCTTGGGATCGATGCTGGCAAAGACCTTGCCATAGCCGCCCAGGGCCGACGGGATCACCACAATGGCGGTCAGCACCGTCACATAGATCAGCAAATCCTTGACCACGGCGGTGAGCGCGGTGCCGCGCAAGCCGCTGGAATAGGTGTAGGCCGCCAACACCACAAAGGCGATGATCACCGGCAGGTTGGGAATGCCCGCGAAGGTGGACGGAATGCCCAGGCCCGCGAACACCACCTGCATGCCGACCAATTGCAGCGCCACATAGGGAATGACGGCGGCGATGCCGGTCAGGGCGATGGCCAGGGACAGGCTCTTGGAGCCGAAGCGTCCCTTCACATAGTCGGCGGCGGTGACATAGCCGTGCCGCCGCGCCACGGCCCATAGCCGCGGAAAGCACAGGAACAGGATGGGATAGATCAGGATGGTGTAGGGCACGGCGAAGAAGCCGACTGCACCGGTGGCGAACATCGCGGCCGGAACCGCGATGAAGGTGTAGGCGGTGTAGAGGTCGCCGCCCAGCAGGAACCAGGTGATGACGGTGCCGAAGCTGCGGCCCCCCAGGCCCCATTCATGGACGGAATGCAGGTCGGCCTTGCGCCAGCGCGTGGCGACGAAGCCCAGGCACGCGACCATCACAAAGAGGATGAGGAAGACGGTAATGGCGACGGGATTGGCGCTCACTTGCCGGCTCCCGTCTGCTGCGTGCGCTCTTCATGCAGATAGACCGGCAAGGTGCAGGCCGCGCCCAGCAATGTCCACGCCATCTGGTACCAGTAGAAGAAGGGGATGCCGAACAGCTGCGGCTCCAGGCGGTCATAGCTGGGTACCCACAGCAGCGCCACGAAGGGCACCAGCAGCAGAAGATAGATCGGATGGAATTTGCGGCCTTGCGGCGTCTTGTCGTTCATTCTGCCCCCTTATCGCTGGTCGCGGGCGACGGCTCGCTATGTCCGTCCGCCGTGGCGCCGCATGACAAATGCGCCGCCCACGGCAAGCGGG